>Ga0247778_1000290_pt1 | contig 79216 bp, 78 predicted proteins | sample UWRJL049202B5_FD_179939 | JGI IMG/M metagenome (GOLD analysis project Ga0247778, IMG submission 179939) | Plant litter microbial communities from Arlington Agricultural Research Station in Wisconsin, United States - UWRJ-L049-202B-5 | ecosystem: Environmental > Terrestrial > Plant litter >... | reverse complement strand
CACCGCAATCTCTCAGTCTGGCAGCTGCTTGCTCGGGTGTGATATCCCTTTGAGGCTCGGCCATCAACTCATAGCCAACCAAGAACTTCCGTACAGTTGCACTTCTCAGCAACGGGGGGTAGAAGTGCATATGGAAATGAGAGGCCTCGATTTCCTCCTCTGTACCTTCCAACGGTGCTTGATGAATTCCAGAGCCTTGAATAACCAGATTAGTGGGGTCTCAGTGAGGGGCTGGAGAACCTACTATAAGGAAAGCTCGTCTGGAACAAATTATCATATCTCCTCGTAACCTCCGCAATAGCCTCCGCAAAATCCAATTTCTCCTGATCATCCAAATCAACCAACGCACGCTTATGCTTCTTACTCAAAATCATGACCTCAAAAGGCCAAGTTGCCCACCACGGGCACACAACCAGGAAAGTAGCATTCTGGAACACAATCCGCTCTCCCTTCTCCTGTTCCAGCTTGGCGTAATCTTCAAGCATATGACTGCCACCGTGCTCCTTCCTGTATTTCTTGAGTTGCTCGAGTTCTTGCGCTGCTTCGTCAGGTAGACCAGTCGTAGTCCATATTTGGCCGTGCGGATGTGGGTTCGAACAGCCCATTGCCGCACCTTTGTTCTCAAATATTTGCATCCATGTATACTGAGCGTTCGGAGCGGCTATGTTGAGGCCAGTGGGAGCTAGTTTGGTCGGTTGGGAGACCTTTGCGAGTGGGGACTTTGGGGAAAGATGTGCGGTGTAGATTTCGGTCCATGCCTGGATTACGGGGAGGATTTCGGCGGGAGTGAGGTCCGCGAGCGTGAGATTGTGGGAGGGGGAGAAGGTGAGGACGTAGCATTTTCCCGTTACTGATTCTGCGCGTAGGAGAAGGCTAGATAGATCTAGCGGTGTCAGTATTTAGTTGGCAAAATTGGGAGGTAGAGCAACCTTTAGAGTTTCCTTCAAGCTTGTATTCAGCTTGCTTTTCCTTCACTGCGCTGTAATCATTGACAAACACAAAAGTATTCGTATATTTGGGATTGGTGTCACCCTGGGCGCGTTTGTTCCCAGGACATAGGTAGCACTTGAAGAAAGATCAGGAGATGTTTATTTCGCGGAATTTCGTGTCGCATACCGCTGGATCGTACTCAGGAAGTGTAGACTGCGAAGCAGCTTCTTGCTGGCCTCTGAAATAGAGTTAGTTTCTTCCATGAACGGAAAATTGGGAAGCTTGCTGCCATGGTCTCTTGGTGCGATGCGGGGAGACGAGCAGCCAGGTACCCCGCAGTGGATTGTATCTTCGGTGCGAAATGTCGTCCAGAATCTTTTCTGGCATTTTGCTTGTGCGGTAAATATGAACGGAGAGGATAGAAGACGTCTAGGATGCCAAATTCATGAGAATCTGAAAGGTTTGATGGGATATGGAGCTTGAATTTGAGAACTTGGTTGTCAACAATGGCGGTTTTTGTCGGCCCTTCTCGGGTCAAATGTCTCCGAAAAAGAAACCTTCTTCACTTCTTCATTTCTTCATTTCTTCACTCAAAACATACCTCAGCTGCTCAACCCCAACCAGGAGAACACGTGTAGAGGTCTCTGTCATAGTAGAAGACGGTTATTTGGCTACTTACCTACGGTACACTGCGAGGCTCGAATTCTTCTGACGCCCCTCACGAACATCGCCCGCGACGATGTCAAATCTGCAGGATTTCATCCTATTGATCAGGTCCTTGTTTCATGCTTTGGTCAGAGCTTTAGGTCGATCTTAATATATTTGTCTGACCCGGGACGATTCAAAGTATGGTCAATCATTTAACAAATTGCCCTGAAAAGCCCTGAAAAGCCCTGAAATTCAAGTTGGATCATGTTTTGTCCAGGAACTACCGTAATCTTGCAATATTGGATTGGTCGATTATATGACAGCAATAAAGAATTAAGCTGATAATCAGAATTCCTTCATTCCCATGCATGTAGCTTTTGAGAGTTTGCTTTTCCTTGAAAGTATGTTTTTAGCCTGCCGTTGTGAGCCTTTAGGACATGTTATGTTTTCTACCTTTCAGATATGTTGATGATTTAAAGCCTTGTGGAATTTCGGATAATCCTCCGTGGTGCTTTCCACATTTCCACATTCACCAAATACAGTACTTGCGCTTTCCAGGCCTCTCTTCCGAACCTTCCCCGCTCACAAACTGAAGACTCAACGGGTTTTCCATGACAATCAGACAAAGCCGCCCTGAAACCTTCCCCCATTAACTTCAAATCTCATTTTACGCTCCAGCATCGTCGTAAGTTCTCCCCAATGCTTCGGCACCTCCAAAGCTAATCTATTTTCAAAGGCCTCAACATGGCAGCCGAAACCCCAGTGGCGTGCGCTATCTTTCCGCAATTCTCCAAACTTCCAACCGAGATACGATACAAGATCTGGCATCTCACCCTGAAGCCCCAGATTGTCGAAATCAGATACTACTCTCCTCAAGACACCACAGATGCCGACTACGACTGTTGGCAGGATCTTAGCGGTAGCGTGAGCAGGGCATTAGCCGGGTCTGGTGAAGGCTTGGGTGGATATCTCCCTTCATGGGAAGTCAGGTTCTTCAGTACAGCGGCGCTCCCCACTGCGTTCTATGTCTGCAACGATTCACGCCGTGCAATCATGCCCTTCTACCCTGTCTGCTTTGCAAGCGAATCATCTCCGGCTAGCATCCACTTCAACTTTGCCCTTGATACACTTTACATAGACACTCTGTTCGCTCAGCTGATCGATCGTTTCCTCGACCGACTTACACAGCACGAACGTCAGAACCTTCGCCATCTTGCGCTGTCCGAAGAATGTGCCTCCCCTGACCTCTTGGGTGACAGTTCACATGAGAAATTTTGGCTCAAAGTGGAAACCGCCCTTATTGGACTCCCTGAACTCGAGAACTTTGGGATAGCTATCATGATCTGGCGTGAGCTACGCTACTACGAGTCAGTTCCGGAATCCATTGTAGATGGGTATAGGCACAAAACGAGCCACCAAATAGAGTTTTTCCATGAATTGCCTGACGAAGTTAAAGCCGACCTAGAGATGTTGGGGGAGGACGACGAGGACTTCATGAAACCATGTCTCTCTTACGAACTTACCCGTGAGATTGAATTGAGGGCTAAGTGTGTCTTTGGTTGGAGCCGCGCACCTCCTCCCGAGTACATCTAAATGTTCTGCTACAAGATGGTCTTGTGCATAGCAGTATCAAGATTTCGGGTGGCAGCGCATCAGGACTTAGCAGCATGGATTAGTAAAAATGACTTCTGGCTCTATTTTTGCGGTTACATGATGGCAATTCTGTAACCAGAGTAATCTCGCAGGAGTATAAAAAAAGCATAGAACTAGATCATTCCGAATCAATTCTCCTCGTTTCATGGAAAATCTGACATTTCATATTCCACTTCTACAAAGTTATACCGCTGCGAGTCTCTGTATCTTTACTGCTTTACTGCGCTACGTTTGTCTTCCCGTCACTGATTCCAATATAGCGCCGCCTAAATTATGCCCCTCATCTTTGATCTGAAGAAGTCTTCGCCTGACATTCTCGTGATTTTCATATCATATTATTGGCAAAAGTCTAACGCAATTTCGGTCAAAGCCTCTGTTACCACTTTGATTGACTCCACACTAACATACTCCTTCTGCCCATGTAATCCAGCGCATTTAGGCCCAAATGCCATTGTCGGAATACCCACTTCAGACAGTAGAGCACAATCAGACCAAGCACTTTCGCCGCGGACTGCAGGCTCATCCATAACATTACCAATACTTCTCATTGCCGTGACGATAAACGGATTTTCTTGGGAGCAGTTGAACGGGGATCTGGAGAATCCAACCCGCAGATCGTACTTGAAGTCAGGAACCCGAGAAACGAGAGCATCCAGAATACTTCGCAGCTGTGATTCGACTACCTCATTGGTCTCTCCAGGAACAGTGCGACGCTCTATCGTAATTGTGCACTTGGCGGAGTACGACGATGGCTCTTCGCCACCTTCAATCGTACCTGCATGCACCGTACCAATGCCCAATCCAGGATACTGAACTCCATCGACAAGCTTTTGGTTGTATTTCTCTAACTCAGTCAGAAAATATCCAGCTTTTACAATAGCATCGACACCTTCCGCTGGACGAGAACCATGTGCTGCAACTCCAAGTACATCGATCTCAATCCAGACAAATCCTTTGTGCGACAACGCAACATAGTGTTGAGTAGGCTCAGGAACGACAGCCCTATCTGCCCTCCAGCCTGCCCTGAGGACTTGCTCGGTCCCAATACTAAGATTCTCCTCGTCCGAAACAGCAGCTAAAATCACATCTCCTCGCAAGTTGGCCCGTTTGGCTTTCAACAGCGCCACCATGGAAGCTGCTATCCCACTTTCATATCCGTAGACCCTCGCCCTTGAATCACACCATCCACAATTTCTCCACTCAAAGGACCCCCCTCATACCCTGCATTGGTCACAGTATCGATATGTCCATTGAACATCAACGATTTCCCACCTCCAGTGCCTCGAACGACGCCGACAACGGAGGGACGGCCTGGCACCTCTTCGATCCAGTGGACTTTGATATCGTGATACTTTAACCATACAGCGATATATTCTGCTATTTCTTTCTCGCCGGCTCCTGAGCTGCTGGATAGTCCAGGGTTGGAAGAATCGATACGGACGAGGATTTGGGTCAAAGCTATTGGGTCATTTTCAGATAAGTCTTTGGAATGCATGATGGAATTGTTGCTTTGAGAGGTGCAATGTAGAAGCTTGAACGGTGGTGTGAGTAGTTGTAAGCAGTTATGTTTAGCTAGTAGGCATGAGGGAGATTTTAAGGGGGGAAGCGAGGTTTATCGAGAGAAGCTGCCACCCCCGGTCGAGTTGGTGTGGGGCTATCGTTACCAATGACCAGCCTTGACATCATTCATGCGCCTATGGAAGCAGTCGGAGGTTCCTTTAAGTATTGATTAGGATGGCTGAATGGATTCATTTTGAGCTCGCGAAGTGATACACTCGGCATACTGTCTCCCCAGGTAGATACACGTGATGGGGTTGACTGGCGACTCTTCGTCGCCTCTTACTTCTTTTTTTCTTCTTTCATTTTTACTCTTCTGTAATTTAAAAGACATATAGAAATTCTTGGACGGCGACGAATCGTGCCAGTCGCTTTGAACAACTCACACCAGCTACCACAAAATCGCGGATCTAGGCTGCCGATATAAGCCTACCAACATCTCAATTTTTTTGTATTCACTTCAGAACTGAATGAATATTTGCTTGTTTGGCGTTATGTATTATCTCATTTTGGGCGATAAACTATGATTCAGACGCGGGCTATCAATCCAATTTGATATAATATCTGAAATGATGTGAGAGATTTAGGGGTTCTTGAATTCCCATTTCTACGGGCAATGTAAGCGAGACCCCCCTGAACGTGGCTGGCGCCTTGGAGGTGGCTGTGCAACATCGATTGCACCCAAAAACCTGTCCCTCTCAGCCTCGCCTTATTCTCAACAACCTCAATCACAAGCAAACATTTTGCCGTGGTGATAATGGCGGACCCTTTCACCATTATCGGGACCGCCGCATCAGTAGCCAGCATCGTCGAAATCCTCGTCAAAACCGTCAGCACTCTCAGTGAGCTCCATGGTCGATGGAAACTGGCGGACTTTACCTTCATCAATCTCATCGCGCAGCTCACTGCTCTCAAAGCGGCGCTAAACAAACTTCAAGAATGGATGGACGCTGATATGGAAGACCCGCATCACCAATTGGTTATGGATTTAGAGCTCTCTATCACGTGTTGCCGGATGCTGGTCAGCAAGTTGGACTTTGAAGTGTCACAGCTTGGCCAGAATGATGATAGTGGTCTCGATAAAAAGGGCAAAATGAAGCTCGTGGTTAAAAACGGGACGCTTGAGGAATTACAGAAGATGGTTGAGCGACAGACGAATGCCCTGACCCTTCTGCTGACTGTGTGTAACTGGTAAGAAAATCCATCGATATTTCTTCGCTTCCGCAATGAAACTGACAATTCGTAGCAAAGCCATTTCTGAGCAGAACAAAGTCCTTCAAAAATCATCCACGCGAAAGACTTTGCGACGGGTCAGAGACGACACTTCGTCTCTTTATGTCCAGGATGACTCGGCATCTCTTCGTAGCCAGTGGACGGGCAAACTATCTAATTTCAGCAAGGTGTTTGATTTTGATAGGGAGCTTTTTGTTTCGAAGGTCTACGAAAACGTCATTCGTACATTCATGAAACCACAATCAGCTTTTAAGATGAACGATACCCTAACAATTCCACATCACCAACCCCCTGCTGCTGAGTCTTGGACTTCTCACGATCAGAAATTAAGAAGCCTACATATTGATCGTCAGCTTGCTGAAGAAGCAAAATTACTTAGAAGGGAGGTTAAGATTGTATTGCTTGGGGACCGCGACCATGCGCAAACCTTTGCCAAACAGATGAAAATAATTCACATGGGGGGTTTCACGACTGAGGAGCTTCAAGAATACCAAGCCGTAGTGAGGAGTGATCTCCGGGATATCATGGAGGTCATAGACTCAGTCATTCAGCAATCTAACATCGAAATGGACGATATAACTCTCCACCAAGCGCGAGATCTATCTCGAGAACTGAAGAATGCGTCGGAGGGGAGTCTCAACATCCCGCTCCCAGCTGTTGAAGCTATTCAGGTTCTTTGGGCAAGTGAGCAACTCCGCAACCTTTGGGACTCAAAGGATGTGTATATTCCAGCTACAGCCTCATAGTAAGCCCAGCAACCGTCTAAGCTAGGCTACCTACTCACAGAATCAATAGTTTCATAGGAGAGGCCAAGAGAATCGCCCAAACAGACTTTATCCCAACGGAGTCTGATATTCTTAGAGCTCGGAGTAGAACGACTGGCATTCAACAATACAAGTTCCAGATGGGCTCGCTTTCCATCAATATGTTCGACATTGGGGCATACCCCTCGGAAAGGAGAAAGTGGATCCATCAATTTGAGAACGTCACTAGTATCATCTTCTCCGTGGACATCAGTTGCTATGATCAAGTCCTTTCCGAGGAATTGAATCAAACCATGATTATGGAGAGATTGGTTCAATTTGATTCCGTGGTCAATTCTCCATGGTTCAAGCATACCTCGGTCATCATGCTCTTGTGTAACGTCGACCTTTGCAAACGTAAGCTAACTCGAAAGCCTTTACGCGATTACTTTCCCGACTTCTCTGGCGGAGAAGACGTAATAAAAGCTGCAAAATATTTCCTTTGGCGTTTCAGTCAACTCAATCCGGCAAAATTGAACCTATATCCTTATCTTTGCGAAACCTCGGACTTCTCGTCCGTTCGGCTCGTATTCTCGGCCATCAAAGAAACCATCCTCCACAATGCACTCCTGGACATGAATATGCCTATAGATCGAAGTACCCTCTTGTTACGCGAAAAAGAAGCAATTCAGAAGGATACAGGAGATAAGAAAGGAACGAGGATTGAGGAGATTGATAAAGACGATGATGAGAAAGGAGAAGACGCGGGAGAACAGCTGGACGCAGGACACGATACTGGAAGCAACGCTGGAAGACATCTTGCAATGAGAGTTGAGCCAGCATCTTGAGATGCTGTCTCGCTATGGCACTTTCTACAGCAGTCTCAGCTTCTGATTCCCGTCACTCGTCAATCGGCACTGTGTGACTGCTACAGATTCTCAGTTGACACTACACTTTGCGTCTAGTAATAAAATAAGACGCCTCAGCATATAGTCGGTCAGGGCCCTGTAAAAACTCTTTTCTCTCAGAGAAAGTTATTCGGGAGCTTTTGATATACTCTGATAAAGATATCATGGCAGCTATAATTATGTGCTACGGCTCAGGCGGCTGACTTGATTCTGGAGTCGATGTTGTATCTATATCTTCAAGTTCCATCTCCTTGATTATCGATTGCGCTAAGACAGCGTTAAAGCAAAAGTTGGTGACCACTAGGATTCCAACGGTTGTAACTAGTATTGAACTCTATCGCAACCAGGTAAGCAAAGGTAATAAATAACGGGTACGCGAATAAATTTACCGTGCTTTCAACAGTCCAAGTTTTCCCCTGAATACAGGGCGTGAGAATACAAAGTTCATATCCGACCAAAAATGCCACCCAGGACAGACTCATAAGCATCAAAGGAGTTTGCCATACCCAGAACATTTTCGGACCCGGTTCTAACAACGAGTTGACACCAGGCTCGCACTGGGCTGTAGACGCTGGCCTTAACAAAAGTCGCAGTAGTTTTTGCAGCTGATTCTTGTCCATGTCTTTTATCTTTTCTGCAGGAAGCAGCTCAAGCAGGCGGTCTTGAGCGGAGCTCACAAGAGCAAATATCGAGAGCCAGAAACTCACTTGCCAGAAGAGCTGGCAAAGCCAATACGATGAAGCGGTCTGAGGCCATGAGAAGCAGCCTATGACTGCAGCAGCTGATAGTGTAGCCTTTGTGAAACATCAGTCAGGTTTTTATTACATTCAAAATTATTACGAGGCATCTCTTACCGCTTGCCTCACGAAATGAATTTCTTGTGCTTTTCTAGCTCTGATCTCTTGAAGCAGTACTTTGGTTTTCCCTACATCAGTCTGGTTTTCTGCAATCTCTCTAATAGGATCGATTGTAAAATGTTGCAGTGACCCATTGTAGAAAATGGTCGCCGCTGTGGATAGGAACGAGGTAAATCGGGCGCGACGTACACCCATTTGATTTCCGAGGATGATTTTGATAATTAGTTCAAGTTAAATGAAAGTCCTGAGACACGAAGCCAAAATGGCACTTTATGTCATACGTAAGGCAGCAGAGCCTGCGTTTTCCTTGTCGCTGTTACTCTTCTTTTTCTGATAGCGATCTCTGTATGAGGCGGCGTGGCTGATACAAATTAGTGACCAATGATCAAGTCATTAACTTGGCCGAGGGCAGAAAGAGAAAGAATAAGCGCAGCAGAAACCTCTGAAGGATGTACTTGAATATCACGCAGTCAGCCCAAGAAACCTCAAAAAGGGCTGGTGTATCAGCCAGAATGATATCCGACATATTTTATTGGTCGAAGGACCGCAGTGGCTTGTTTGGTTCCCAGGGTCCCGCAACTTGTGCGGTGGCTGGCATGCTAGCCGCAAAAGAACTGAGCTGAGGTACGTATCTCGCGCGACTGTCTTAATGCGCCATATTGGAGGCTGGGAGCAAATTATAGCCCGATTATCAATACCGTGCAACTTTTGGTTTCAAGCTAGCCGAGACTGTGAGTTTGGGGCGCAGAAAGATGTGGAATCTCCTGAGGGGAAAGAACTGGACTTGAGGCACACGAGTACTCACAGCCGGATAAATCTTACCCCTCCGCTCTCCGTAGTTTTGAATTTGAAGTTAAGATTGTCTCTCGACACTATTACAAGTCTTCCGCATCGCGGGTGAAGTCTTGCCAACTGCTTTCTCCCCAAACCAAGCGTCATGGCAAATTTCAGCTACAGCCAGCGCACACGCCCGGAATCTGATTCCCAGCCCTATGACGACCCGTTCGAAGATCAGGAGTCTCTTATCCAGCGGGAGCTTGCTCAGCACAGCCTAGTTGAGACAAACCCCTACTGAGACAGACGTTCACGGCCTATCTATCTTGAATCTCGCGCTCTCACCTCGGACCCTAACCTTACAAAAGCTCGTAGGTACTAGCGCCACGAAGCTATACGAATACCGCCATACTATCATGAGATTTAAAAGATCAACAACCCTGGAGACGTCGCTCTGTCCATTTACCGCGCATCCGACGGCAGGGACTGGAAAAACCGGCCACACTCTCAGAGTGAGCCAATTGGTTATACTGACCTTTCCGATGCCGAGATTGTATTTTATGGGAAGATGAAGATGTATGGTAATCCAGAGTACGATATCCTTCCCAATGGGCGGAAACATTTGTCCGGTAATTGCCAGACTTTCGCCCGGGGAATTGTCCAGGACTTGGTAGACCATGCGCCCCCACCCGACCCCTTGATACGTGACCCTACTCCGGGTACAGGGACATATTTGCAGTTAGACAATGCACCATCGGACACGTTTATGAAGCGTCATCCTCGGTTGACCAATCTGCATAGGGTGACGACTAAGATTCTGTTTGCTGCAGATATTGTAAAGACAGCATATAAGGACAGGGGCAAAGAGAAAGAAAGCCCCGCCCCTTTGCGACCGTATCCGGAATGGTAGGCGGTCAGAAGTGCGGAAGGTGACGTAGGGTAAAACGAGGTTGAACACTGGATGGAGGAGGGAGGAACGGGACATGAATGAAGCGGAGTTGAGCGGCGTGATGGCCACTTAATCCACTTAAACGCGTTAGACAGATTGTCGTTCGGAGTTGACGGTATTACCAGGAATAGTACAATTTTTCTCTTTTCTGAGGCAACAGGTGGGGTCTGCTTCTCTGCAAAAACATGGGAAAGCTGAAAGAAACCTGTTAATCTAGCCTTCATATCAGAGCCAACATAAAAAAAAGAACCACAAGTTCATCAGAAAAGCAATCAATAATGGTATGACTTGGCTGAATCTTTCGTTTCCCAGTTCATTGAAACAAAGTATGCGACCAACCTTGTGCAGTGAGTTTGCCGGCCTAGCCTCACTAAAGTCGTTCAAGTAATGAGCAAACAATGTATGACTCTGCAAGTAGTAGGATAGGTTTGACAAGTGACTTGAGCTTCGAAAAGAAATCGCGGGTAATCGGTTTACGTTTCTGCATCCTTCCGGAGTATGAGTAAGATAGAGAGCGGTGAACACTCAACTCGAGTAAAAGCAAGGCTTCAAGTCCGTTTCTCTTATTCGTGCCACAAACCACTAGCAAACAAGATTTTCATTGGTTGAGACTTCTCGTCGTCAACGATGACTTGAAAATAAACAAACAAGGTTGTTGTATGGCGTGTCTCGAGGATTTATGTCTGGTGATGAATCCTCGGGAAGCCGTTCCGGTCATGAGAAGTAGTTACGCCTCAGCAGGGCGATTTTGGTATCTGCATGCAGTCCTACGATGTTTCCCATCAAACAAATCACCTCCCACGTGTGAGTGGGCGGTGTTTGTTGTCTTGCTACGAACTCCAGTCGGTGGAACTCGATGATAAATTTCATTTGAGATAGCTGAGCCCCATCAAGACTCAGCTTAGACAACATTGATGGTAAATTTACCATAACATACTGAAGTCAAAATAAGAAGCGAAGTATTCTCGGGTAGATCTTCCCCTGCTAAGCACTATAACTTAGCGCCCCGCTACTTCGTGGTACATATTAAGTATTCCACGTGTACTTTATCCACCTGCCGTGAATTGGTGTACTTCCCCGTATTTCCCCAGAGTTTTGACACGTGGTAGAAAGAGATAACAGTCCTGGCTAGACTATGACCGCCGAAAGAGGTCTCCGAAAAGGGGTTACAGTAAGCGAGCTTAGGGGAGGTTCACGTGAAGCCCCTTTTAAACGCGCGAATGCCAATTTGTCTTCGGAAAAGTTTATCTCTTTCGCCTTGCCCTTCGAAAGTAAATTTTCCGTCTGCCTTACTCTTTCGTTCTGGTATCGCTATCCTCCCATGAAAACTCCGAAATAAGAAGGGTATAGCTTTTTGCTCTCCATGTGATGAAGCACGCGATGAAGTCCCTCGGCTGGCTTGGGGCCGTGGAATTGCGCGCCGAGTGACCGACTTTCTCCAAAATTCCTCCATCATAATGTTTAGGATCCTGGTATGTCCCCGAACATCATCCTTGCTGCATATCCATAGCCGCGAAGCGCGAGAGAAACCACCGACGAAGAAAAAGTATTGCAAGCCACATATGACTGCTCACATAGAACGATTCTGAATGCGACTCGGCCGTACAACTTCACAGCTTCCTTTCACCCGTTCATACGCCTCAGTAACAGACCAATTTAAGCGAAAGCTGAAAAGGTAAGCTATCGTGCGGGGAAACATCTACATGTGTACATCACCACTCGTCGAGATAGCTTCGTATCTTCTCGCGTGTTCGCACAGCATGCCGGCGTCCGGCCCGACTCTACAACGGGAAGTTGATTGTGGCTTTGGTCACGTGAGCCCCCCCCCTGGCCATCACTTCCCGAGGGTTTCTCCAGTATATGGCGCATCTCGGGACCGCAAACGGCTTAGCTCCCAACCCCCGCACGCTTGCCTCCGCAAACAACCCTTCATATCCCCACACTCTAGGCTGACTCTTGGCTTATTACTCCCAATCCCCCCGTCCAAGCCTTTCGATTCGTCAGATCTGCTATTCCCAGTTGCGGGTATCGCCTGCAATATCTGTCAATACCTGGGTTTAGTCCGCTTGTTTCTGCAACTACAGGGACTTTTGTGGAACGAGGTCGGGAAACCTCCCGAATCCTCACACCAACTGCACGCCGCAATAAACATTGGATTGCAAATCCCCTCAAACCGCGTATCAATGGCGGTCTTCATAGCCAGACTCTCAACTTTCAATTTAGCCGGTTGATACCAGTGCTCTCATCTCGAAGGCGCAGTCTGCGATGATATCTGGCGATGAATGAGTAGAGCCATCTGGATAAACGCTCGAGATCGTGGCTTTGGGTCGATCGTAGCGTCAAATTGAGTGCTGTACAACATTCAAGTTTGAACTAAACAAGGTGCTCGGGCTATTCTGAAATTGATCTATTGGGCTATCAATAGATATTCTGGACGGCCAATAATCTGTTAGACGAAAATCACTATCCGGATCTAGACATACGAAGAGCGTTGCGGTCAAGATCCCTATCAGGGTATCGAGGTGCATGAGAGGTACATACATTTTCTCCCCGGGACCAGGCTGTCGTGTGGCGGTCCCCAGTTGACCCACTGTTGGCAGACCAAAGCCTTCCCGGCACGGTACCAGATGGTTGCTATCTTGTTACAGTCTAGTGTCTACACAGTCACTAGAAGTATATAACTTCAATCTTCCCTGCTTCCAACAATGCAGGATTATCGGTTCATCACCACGAGTATTCTGAATTGTAATAACTAATTACTCTTTCAGTATGGTCAATCTTAATATCAGTACTTCCAGAGACCTGAAGGGCACAGTTGATGTGGCCCTAGCAGAAGCACCCGAGTTTGAAAAAGTAACATGGTATTCAAATTCGGGTTTGAGAAGGCTCTACTTTTGGGCGGCTGTTCTTTGCGTCGCGTCTGCAACTACAGGTTACGATGGGTATGCTTCGCGCTCAAAACCAGCATTTGAAAGGCTGAGAGCTAACACCATTTCCTCAAACACAGAATGATGCTTAACACCTCGCAAAACTTGGACCAATGGCAAAAGTATTTCGACAACCCGGATGGTAGCAAGCTGGGTTTGATGAACGCCATCTATCAGATTGGAAGCTTGGCTAGTTTCCCTCTTGTGTTAGTCCTCTCCGCAAACTTCTCAAGATGTTGCTGATAGTAGAGTAGTCCGTATATGGCAGACTGGTGGGGACGTAGAACTCCAATCGCGGTAGGCTGTCTTCTAATGGTACTGGGTGGGTTCATTGGAGCCTTCTGTAATGGTTATGGAAGTATGTACAATCAATCCTTGCCGTTTGTCTTACATGCCCTGCTGATACCTTTCAAGTGTACGTTGGTGGGAGGTTTGTCCTTGGCTTCGGCAATAGCTTAACACAACTTTCTTCACCGGTCTTGCTCACCGAGATCTGTCATCCGCAGCATCGAGGTCGAATTACAGCCGTGTATAATTGTCTGTGGAATCTGGGTGCTCTTTGTAAGATAAGTATCCCTGAAATGGCCCATTTCTTCTAACCTTCCTAGTTGTCGCGTGGATTGCTTGGGCTACGATGACAATTAAAAGCGATTGGTCGTGGAGGACTCTCACTATCCTCCAAGTCGTTCCTGCTGTCATTCAGCTGGTTTTCATATACTGTAAGCTTACTCCAAACCACCCACTGTCATGTCAGTTCGCGATCCAGTATATTCCGAAAGCTAACTTCGGCTATAGGGGTACCCGAATCTCCCCGATGGCACATCGCCAAGGATCGCCCGGAGGAAGCATTGGCTACTCTTGCCTACTATCACGCGAATGGAGATATTAATAATGCTACCGTCCAGTTTGAGTACCAGGAGATTAAAGAGACACTACGACTCGAATTTGAATTCAAGAGGACCAGCAGCTATGCGGATTTCTTGAAGACGAAGGGCAATCGTTACAGACTCGCTATCCTTCTTTCACTTGGTATTATTTCGCAATACAGTGGCAATGCGCTTTTCAGTAACTACATGAATCTTATCTATAACAGCATGGGGATTACCTCCCAAAGCCAAAAAATTCCGGTATGTCTCTACAAGAATGTTCATTGAAACGCCGATCTAATATCTTGTTTCTCAGCTTAATGGTGGACAAACATTGCTTGCGCTCGTGGTCAGTGTTGGGTGCGCTTTCCTAGTTGATCGCGTTGGAAGACGACCACTTTTCCTCATCTCTACAGTTGGTAAGTTTGTATTTGGCTTTCGAGCTGCTGCTCAGAGTGCTAAATAGTGCTTAGGAATGGTTCTCATGTTTCTGGCGTGGACAATTACCGCTTCGCGCTTCGAGGCTAGTGGTGGCAAAAATATGGCTGCTGGAACCCCTCAAGTCGTTTGGGTTTGGGTGTTCGGCATCTTCTACTCCCTCGCCTGGTCAGGTCTGCTTGTGGCGTACGCACTTGAGATCTTGCCTTATAAGCTTCGCGCAAAAGGTCTCATGATTATGAACCTCACTGTTCAAGCAGCCTTAGTTCTTGGAAAGTCAGTATCCTCTCGGTATAAAATTGTTGGAATTCAAACTGACCTTACAAGTTACACAAATCCAATCGCATGGAAGAACTTGCCCCACCACTACGATCTGTCACTAATCTATACGGTACGCCTCCACAGCATCTTACCCTGCACTTCCATAATCATACTAATAAACTTAGGTCTGGATCTTTGTGGAGCTCGTGTTCGTTTACTTCTTCTACGTCGAGACCAGAGGACCTACGCTCGAGGAGTTAGCCAAGATTTTCGATGGAGAAGATGCCGAGGTTGCACACCTGGATCTCCATGCAGTCGAAAAGGAACTTCATGGAGATGACGGTGCCGGTTCTGATGAGAAGAGAATCATTCAGACTGAGGAGAAAGCTGTCTAAGAAGTCTAATTTCACGGCATCATACCCAGAACTGATTTGGCGAGCATCTTGTTACCTCAAAGAACTCGGTTCCTTTGGAGGTTTTGCAATCATTCAGATACGCATCAAAGACAGATTTAATACAAATGGTTCCCTTCTGCATCTTAACTTCTTCGGTAAAGTTAGAGAACATTGTACGCCAAGACAGTTTCCAAATTGGCAGGACCGGAAGACTTTGCACCTGATTCATCTTACTCTACATTCTATCTAGGCTTCCTGCTAATCCTTTAACTCCGAAATTTAGTGCAGAGCTTGTTTTTCAAATGTACCAATTGATACAGATCCAGCTGTTGAATTGACACCATGTTGTACTTCATCCTACAGTAGCATGTCGTAAGCGTGATAACGATGTGTCAGGAGGCAGAAAGTACTTGCCGCTTACCATTGCCTTTCCGTGTCAAGCTGCACATCCTTCAGGGTTCGAGGCAGCGACGAATCAGATACAAGCCAATCGTGTACCACCTTCCGTTTCGAGGCATTAAGATTCCACCAAGTGCGATCGCACTACAACAGTAGATGGATGAGCACATTCCTTAATTGAAAATTCGCCAAGTCGTGCCTATCAAAGAGATTCCTCACCTCATGATGGGACACCCTTCTCAGATGTATTGTGGCCTAATCACAGGTCCCTCAAACTCGCGCGTCTCTCTAGAACGGTACCTAACTTAAAGACGTTGCATCGAGCATCCAAATGAATTCGTATCTCCGAGCAATACTTTGGGGCGCCGGACGACCATTTCGAAATTTAAGGTTAGATTAATATTCTATTCTTTTATGTAAATCAACGACCCAATTATAAAGTACTTTCAGTGTGTTTAGAGTCTTGGTTTGAGTGCACAATCAAATAGTAGGAAAAGCAAAGAACACGATCACGACGAAAATTTACATGAGGAACATAATAGATAAAATCAAAAGACATTTATTATTCAAAACTAAACGAGTGTGTTACGCGCATAAAACAATGCCTCCATATCAGACTATGGTCCTTCTAGACCGTCTTCGTCGGTACGATTACAACTCTCCTTTCTTCTGAAGAGCAAAGCGGAAACCGGCAAGTCTACGATCCAAGTCTGACCGGATTTCCATTTTCTCCCAGACCCCCGCCCCCTTCGTCACTTTGTGGTGGAAGGTCCAGCCTCTGAATTTCAACTGGTAGAAGTATGTAGCATTTTTGAGCTGCGACCAGTTTTTCTTTTTCAGTTCAAAGCATACCTCCACTGTATTCAGACCAGGGAAAGTATTAACCATTTTGGCGACCCTCCGAATCAGTGCGCTCTGCGCTTTCTTGAAGTTGACTGATTCGTTCCAGTGCTTTCCGAAGGTCATCAAGATTGTGAAGTGCTTGGTGATGCCTCTGTGTCTGGTTAAGACCTTGAAGAGCGGCTCGATGACGTCTTCGTCGAAGGTTTTGTCGGCATCTTTGAAAAGCCCGCCACCGTTACGGAAGTCAAGGTCGATTCTCAGGCCTGCTCCGTCGTTCTCAGAGATGATGAGAGGATGCGTGGGCATTCCTCCATTAGCTGGCTTGCTGGAGCCTTTAGGGCCGTTTCCCAGGGAGGGGCTGTTGACGATCTCTCCAATGGAAAGGTTTCCCATCTTTGCGATGATATTAGGCATCTTGATGTTTTTTTGGTGGTAGAATTGGTAGAATTGGGATTCTTGTGAGAATGTTTGTGTTGTTGTAAGTTGGAAGTGATTGGTGAATGTGGCGATGTCTGTGAGAATGATTAGAAGAGACTATAGACGGTCATCGTGCTTGGTTAAATAGATTCTGTAGAGCATATGTTTCAGCAGAATCAAGTGGCCTGTTTTCCCATGGCAAATAAAACAATAGTATTGATGTCTGTTGTCGAATACTAAACAGACAAAATGACAAGGAACAATGCCATGATCCGAAGTCCTTTCAGCGTTTAGCCACCACGGAGTTTCTTTATCAAGCATTACTAGACAATCATTCATACAAAGAGTCTCGAAAAACAATGCAGCCCTACTAAGTCTGGTAGATACTCGAACGAAAACAAACAGAATAATAGGAAGGAGGCTGTTCTTCATCTGCCTTGGCAAAGATAGAGACAAGCTGCGAGCTCTTGACACAAGACCGGATAGCTCCAATGGCAGGTTATAATCGTTCTAATTTTTACTGTGACTCAAGTCCCGTATCTTAGAAATTTTTTCAAAAGTGTACCCGCGACACAATTCTAAATACTGTTGGCATACAGATATCCGAAGGGAGTAGGAAAACCATTCTGTTGAACCAGTGTGCCTTCCTTCCAATTTGGGTCACACCAAAACCAAGCGTAACGCTCAATATAAGGCTGAGAATCGAGCCATGGCATAACAGTCTGCAGAAACGCAATCTGTTCATCGAGCGTGCCCGCTCCATTGAACTATTTGGCGATTCCTAATTAGCCATACGAAAAGACGATACAAAGAAGAACAAACCTCAGTAATCCAAATTGGTTTGCCCTGTGCAACTTTTGCAGCATCTGCAACGTATCCCTCGAAATAATCAAAGTTGATAGCCTTATCATACCAATGAATGGGGACAAAGTCGATCTGACATCCCGTACATTCGTTCAAGAACCCCTCCAACCATTTCATTCCGTTGCCTCCGTTAGATACCACGGGGGCACCAAGCTTCGCGCGATGAGCGAAGGGCATCATGTATTGCTTGTACGCAGCGACTGCTTCTGTGACGGTCATACACGATTGACCTCCGAAACAGGCATCGGGTTCATTGAACGACAGGAGATGGGTCGACCCTTGGTTCAAGGCGACGTTGGCGTTGTTGACCCAGGAGCTGGTCAATTCAGATTTCAAGCCCCAAAGCATAGGAACGAATTCAAGTCGATCATGAGGGAATGTGTTGTCGGCGTATGAAGCCCAATTGTAGGCCCAGCTGATCTGCGAAGTGGGTTGGCTGTTCCAATGCTGGAGGTACTGGGCTGGGTTACGGAACGCAAGGCCACGGGCGCGCTTTCCGGAAGCGGAGACGAGGCAGATATTGAAGGGAATGACGAGTAACAGGAAAACAATGCCACCTGGAGAGCGCATTTTGTTTGATCTCTGGTTTGAGAATAAGCATTGATTCACATTTGGAGAGGGAGAATTTACCACTTTGTACAGGCCGGCAACAGCAACGAAGAATGTTCGACGCACAAGTATTCGAAATTATGCCTTTTGCATGGCCGATTGAGATTCTCCACTTGGCGGCGAACAACTTTAAGGAAATAAGAATTTGGCGAATCAAAACTAGTGAAAGTCGGAGTGGACAGGAACCGTGTGGGAGTACAACAGAAGCAGTGTGGAGGAGAAAGCGGCAAGTTTTCGTAATTCAATGAAAATTGAGAACAAGCTCATTAATAACAAAGAAGCAGGCCCTTTTCCCCACCATCCTATGGTCCAATCAACCCAACGCCCCGGCCTATCTCCGCATGCACAACTGTCTCCCTAATATATTGAAATAAGCGCAAAAGCATCAAAACATTCGAATGATTTTCCTCCAGATGCGACCGATGAGGGTGGGTTAATAGCCCATTTCTCGGGGTTAGTCTAAATAAACAAACACTTGCCAAATTTGGTATTCGCACGAGCATAGAATTCTGGATGTGACCGATGAGGATGGGTTCCACCCTTTCCAAGAAACAGTGCGTTGACAGTGCGTCAAGTTCGAACATTGTTCGAATCTTTTTTGGTTTTTCACACGATCAGTTATCAGTTGCTGAGCATTCAGAACTTCGGTCAGTGATTAATATTATTAATTATTAGCATGTCCTCTTAAAGAGACAGCCCTTGAATCTAGGTAATGGTAAAATAGATTTTGGCATGATGGCAAGGAAGCATCAAAAGCGAATAAGTGGGGAAGAACGGAGTTAACAATCTCATTCTCTGTCATGTGTTTACCCACACGTTCTCGGGGAGATCCTTTCTTCGCAATTTACTGAATTTTCTTTGTCCGCGACGACGATGCTGTAGCACTCGCCGAATTGATGATATTATTGAGCCGAACGCACATGTCCACACACATAAACGCAGCTAAAATTAAAATCAGTAACCTGGTCAGGGATGCAGTCTTGGTTACACGTACAAATACCGAGATAAGGCCCATAAAGCTTCGTCAACTCGATCTTCTCATCAAGCGGAGATGGCCAAAAGGCGTACTCGACCATGCATGTGAGGGTGGTGAGAAATATCACGACCGCGTAAGGAAGAAGTACCAATGGAACCTTGGGCGAGTCTAGAGGTCATCAGTATGGATGATCCTTTTAAGTCTTGGGATCAGTAGAGCAACTCACTCCGGTAGAGGCCGCCCAAAGCCCACATCATCACGGGGGCCTGGAAGAGAAGCTCGGACCACATGAACATCTTGAAAAATGGCGGAGTCTGAACAAAGAATTGGTCTTTGTAGGTGTTGACATAGAAGTTCTTGAGGCTGAGCATGAAGCCCGGGACGCTGGAAGCGGGGTAGATGGCTTGAAGGTCCATGACTGAAACATATGATTATAGTCAGCGGAGAGCTCCAGATATCGATCAAATGCGGCGAGATACATCGAACAAGAGATCTGGGGTATCAGAACAACTTACGGAACATTAGGGGCAGAGAAATGGAAAAATGAATCAAGTAAACAAGATCTCGCTTCCGCGAGAAAATAGAATCCCCCATCGTTTCAGTCGCGATATTGGCCGGCTTGTATTCCGAAGTGAGAGCCTGGGACGAAGATTGCGCTGAGTACTTCGGCGGCGGGTCAACGTAAGGAGGCAAGTAGTTGCTGAACAGACACGATGTTGTGAGATCGGAGGAAATTGGGGTCGAGGTTGAGTTTGATCGCTTACATGACGACCCACTAATTTCCTGTCTAGGAAACGGCTCGCCCCTGAATATCAAAAACGGAACGGAAGGGACTTGGGAGTATTTATATCACAGATCAGAATGCAAACACATCCTTAGAATATCTCGTTCTCGATGATGGATTTGCTTAGAACCCGGCCAAAGCTTTCCTCTTTTGGTATGATCCCTTATCTTATTTATTTACTCATTATGAGAATGTTCTATCTTCGACCGTTCGGCTGCAGCTGCACAGATCAGCAGGACGTGCACGATATTTGGCGGCTTCACGCTGGAAGAGTAGCGTATTTCAGGGTCAAGGAGCCTGAGTTTCTAGCGAGCATCTGCTAACTTTACTGTGGACCGAACGCTGCGAGCTGGTCTCCAATCTCAGTGCACAGCTACGGTGCCTCTGTCTCGACTTTCGAGAGAAATGGTACACGGGTAAAGAACTACGGATGGCTTTTACTTCAAACTAGTGCGACTTCTTCCCGTTTGAAACGTGACACGAAAGAATTCTCCAGCCGAGTATCGCAGGAGAATTGGTAGTATCCGATTCTTTCCCAATGCCGTGGGAGATAATGTGAGGGCTTAACAGCAAGCAATGAAATCGCCTTCCCCATGCTGAAACAACAAGGATGTGACCATCCAGACCTTGACGCAGAAATTCACTCCAATCACTGACATCTGGCTTGATCTGCTCATCCCACAATGCTCGGGATTCCTGATCTTTAGTTGTGACGTTATAATAAACATTGAAAGCGATTTTCGCAAACGATCCTTTTGTTCTGATCATCGCTGTGGTTGAAGGTCCATGAGGGCCCCGTAAGCCATAATCGTACCTCGCATCTTCAATTTTCAATTGATAGCTTGCGCCAGTGGTATTTGTAGCAAGGTCTCTTGTCCCGGATGTTTCGCCACGGATCGAGGCCCATGATCATGTTGGATGGTGGTAATCAGCCTTCAGTCTGCGAGAGGGTCCAAGCAGGCATCGTGAGCTTTTCCAATTCCTGTCCATTCACTGCCAATTTCATTTCTATATCGTTGAGATTGTTAGCCAAAATATTTCAATACCTTTTATCACGCTATTTTATCTCACCCAAGTAATGTGTACAACTGTGCAACTCTCTGGCTTGGCACTCTTGTTCCTTCCATACTATGCATGCCTGATTTTCCAAGATAGCTACGGACTAGAAGCGGCACTCGGGGAGCTACTTTCTGTAAGCTCAAGAACGAGTGAGGTTCAAGATACTCCGGACCCGCTACTTTCGATGCTTCCAATAAGATGCCGCAGCCTTCGCAGCCTGCCTTTTTCGAAGCAATAATTTCTATTATCGGTACGTCCACGCACCAATCCTTGTTAAAGAAGTGAGGTTAGAGATCGTAACACGTTTCGCATTTCAGAATGAGAGAGTGTTGCGAAAGGTCATCGGCCTGGAGTGTGGAATCCGGAATTGTGAGATGCTGATCAGGCACGAGTTGTAGCAAACAAGTCGGTGCATCAACACTGACTGCGTCCAACGCATCTTCGATATCCGTATTCGCAGATGAGATTAAGTTAGGATCTCAAAAAAGCTTTTTAACAGTCACTCGAAAGGCTTGTCGCTTCGGCACGATTGAAACACTAAGCTAGGAAGAAAGGTTTGTCGCTGAAAGGTGGTCGCTCGCAGAATTTGTGAAATATCCGTGAGGGTGCAGGGTCAGCCTAGGCTCTATTTTAGTGTAGCTTGTTATGGACTTAGGGGGGTGTTCACATGACTTTCGTAGATATTGATTTGGTCTTGAGAGTGAATGTGAAGAATCCACTGAAGCAAGGCGGCAACCGCGTCAAAAGGCCGTCAGGGCAGCTAAATTTCACATGAGAATTTCCACACGGCTGTGTAAGAATAAGAAATAGGATCAAACATAAGGCTTGTCGCTATATAAATTGGCATTTGAAACCTTGGCAGAACCTGCATACATATGTCAAAGATGATGTTCTTCAAGAAGCTAGGAAGCCACCCTCCTGGACAGAAAACGCGGCAGCAATTTTGAATGTTCCACACCGGATTAGACATTTTGAAGTATATAGTGAATCTCAAACAATGTCTTTTCTTCTGTTATTGTCTCACACCGAGTGAAGCATTCAATCTCCGCAATAATGAATGCCGCTTTTTTGGACCACCACGAGCCACCCCCTCCGGCCTACCATAAATATACAGACATATACTTTCCCGCCGCAAAACTAGAGCAGGGTACGCTCTACCAGTAGTTTCAGATGTCCTAACTTATCCGACCTGAAAATATGCTAACTGTTACAGGAATTCGAAATCTTGCTTCAGCTTGGCAGCAAGCGAGCCGGCGAGCCATGTTGCCTATTCTGGAAGCGAAATAAGAGATAATGTGGAAGAAAAATGATCCAAGGTCGGATCACAGATCTGACATTTCATGATCTATAAATCTTGTCATTAGAACCCCTAGATTTCCGTATCTCTGGAGTAGAGCTCAAGTTTCAAAGTGCGACTAGGAGATTCCTAGTCTCAATCTCGACTGTGGCCCCCGAAAAGTAAATCTTAGCATCCCAATCTTCGTAAGTATACTCCCATTCAAAAGCAGTACCGTCCTCTTATGCACCTAAACAAACTTACATAAGTACTCACGCTAGAAAATCAGATCAAGTCAATTTCATGCCTTGCTAAGTAGTTGTCTTGATCCAAATATTATAGCCCTTGTAGAATAACAACGTTGGCAGCTAACGATAATAAAATACAAGCAAAAACATCTATGTGTATTGACTGCAGTCTCGAGGCTTATTCCCGACGGCTAATATAAACACCGGTTGTACAAAATCATCCCGACCCCACCTTGACCTCAGGGATGCCATCACAAGGCAAGCTCAATCCTTGCCATTGGAACCAGATAGTGAGGGGCAGCTTGCGACGTCATGTCTCTTGATCTGAGACCATCATCCCCTTCCTCAATATTTCACCTACTCGTAATCTAACTATTCAGGTTTTTATCACCAGCTCCAATGCTTCGTTTTTAAAATGGAAACTTACAGCCTCTACAACATCTCCGTAAGTCCCCACTCCCACTCCCACACACCATGCATTCCACACCCTAGTTGACCCACCCATCCCCAGGTAGTTCTCTTCGCAACCTTTGGCTCCATCTTCACCGGCTACTCCCTCGCCATAATCGTCCCAACAGTCGGCCAACCAACCTGGTACTCATCTCTCCACTTAGAAACCGACCCCAAAGCCCCCGGATACAGCCACACGACAACCATAATCGGTGCCTCAAACGGAGTCTTCTTCGCCGGTGGAACGCTGGGTTGTTTACTTGGCGGATGGTTGGGCGATAAGTTGGGGAGGGTTAATGGGTTTAGAGTTGCTGCGATTGTAGGAATCGTAGGGGCTGCAGTGCAAACTGGGGCTGTGAATCAGGCTATGGTCTGTCTAGGAAGATTTCCGTAAGACTTTTGAAGATGCTGATGAAACTTTTAGTATTTGGTTGGAAGAGTGATCACGGGGATTGCTGCTGGACAGACTATGGTGGCTATGCCGACGTACTTTTCGGAGGTTTCGCCGCCGCATTCGAGGGGGTTGATGGCTGGTGCGCATGGGTCGGGGATTAATGTTGGATATGCTATTGCTGGGTGGGTTGGGTAAGTGGTTCCAGTCTAGAAGTTATCAAGTGATTGGAGAGCCTGACTAACTGAATGCAGATTTGGGTGTTTTTTCGACTCCAAATCATCGTTTGGTTGGCGATTTCCGAATGCTGTTCTTGCTATCTGGGGCTTTTGCTTGCTCATTGGATGTTTTTTCGGTGAAATTCCCTCCCGAGAAATTCCCTCCCGAATTTACCTTTCAAAATACTGACATTTCCAAGTCCCCGAGAGTCCTCGCTGGCTGGTCTCAAAAGGCCAAGACGAAAAGGCTTTACAAATCCTCTGCAAACTCCACCATGACCCAGCAGATATCGAAGATCATTTCGCACACCAAGAACTACGCTTCATCAAAAGCCAGCTGGAGATAGACCTCACACTGATCACTGAGCATGGCCAGTGGCAACTATTCACCATACCAACGTATCGTCGCCGGAGTATCCTAGGATTCGTGCTCATGATGGGCGGTCAGAACATCGGGGTTCTCGTCATCAATAACTATAACACCCTACTATTTCAGTCTCTTGGTCTTTCGAATATGCAGGCTCTTGTTGTGGGCGCTGCATATAATACTTGGGCTGCTATTGCAAATATTGGTGGGGCGGTGGTTTCTGATCGGATGGGAAGACGGAATGCTCTCTGTAAGCGACCCCTATTCTAAGTGAATAGAATGTTAAGTTGATTGTTATAGTACTAGGCTACGCTGGATGCGTGGTGATGTTCATCATCGCTACAGGTCTAATTGCGAAGTTCAGCGAGAACTTATCGAGGGCATACGCGGCAGCCGCCGTAGTTTTTCTATTCCTTTATGTTTTCTTGTACGCAACTTCTCTACTCTAGTTCCCGGTTTCGAATAAGCGTGACTAGAAATGATTGACTTTCTTACAGTTACGGTGCCTTCATCGACGTCAACCAATACACCGTCACAACCGAGATCTTCCCCTCCCATCTTCGTTCACAGGGCTCATCGTATTCCCTTGCAGCACTGTTCCTCACAGATGCCCTATGGGTAGACCTAGCAGCAACCGCTCAAGCGAAGATTGGTTGGAAGTACTACCTTGTCTTTCTCTGTCTTGGTATTGTCCATCTCGTTCATTTGTGGTTCAAACTACCAGAGGTATGTGAGAATTCGCCGGGTTCAGGAACCTGGAGGAAAGAAATTCTAAGTTAATGATTTTATAGACGTCTGGCTTGGCATTGGAAGAAATCGACGCGTTGTTTGGGAAGGAGCAAGTTGCTACCGCTGATGAAGTGCCAACCGAAAAGGCGGTCGCTGTGGAAGATGAGCGGGTGGGAGTTGCCGTCTAGTGAGACGAATTGGAAATTCAGTCAATTTCAAATACTGAGTGTACCAGAATGAAGAGTGAAAAGGGCAGTGAACGGACTTCAAAGCAAAATCTCGCTTGGGATCTCTGAAAAGGGGGTGTGGTCACGTGGGGGCAATATTCTGTCTCCTTCACAATGAAAAAGTTTGAGGGAGTTATGGACCGGATTTGGTACTTTGAGGGGTTTTAAACTATTCCCGGTCAGTTTTAGAGTGAAGATCTCGCATCTACGCCGCATCACATGAGATGCACGTTTCGGTGCCCGAGTCCAAACACCCCGGAAACAAAGTAAGCCGCATCCTACGATGATAACCTTACCTTATATCCTTCCCCTTCTCTCAATATTCGAGAAAACTTGTTCGGGGCTTTAAGCAAATCTTCCGGCAATTAATTTCCCATTATGCCGCTCCCCCGCATCGCCTGTTTCCACGGCGGCGGCTCAACCGCCCCTATCTTCAAAGTCCAATGCGGGCGCCTGCAAGGGGAGCTGAAGAACGATTTTGAATTCGTCTTCTTCGAAGGACCTTTTGATTGCGGCGCTGGACCGGGTGTACTGCCTTTCTTCAACGAGAAAACTTATGCTCCGTACAAGAGCTGGTTCAAGAGTCGGGAATCGCTCGATGGAAGCGGATATGAGGAGACTGGCAAGGACGGAGTGGAAAGGGTATGGCAGTTGATTCGGGATGCTGGTCCCGGCGGAGAATGGGTTGGGGCGATGGGGTTTAGTCAGGGGAGTAGGATTGTTGGGGGTTTGTTATTGGATCAGCAGTTGAGGGCGCAGGCGGGGTTCAGGAATGATATTGAGTTGAAGTTTGGCATCCTTTGTATGGGTTCTGGTCCGCCGATGGTTTCGGAGATGTCACGTGGTTTGCCTCCTTTTTTCTGTCTTTGCTTTCTTTGTGAGAACATTGAGGCTGACGATGGTAGATACGCCTTATTCTGGTGGAGAAGTGGATCGGATTACGATTCCGACGTTTCATCTTCACGGGTTACAGGACCAGAATCTGGGGAATGGCAGGATACAGCTGTCGACGTATTACGATCCGAAGACTTCCAAGTTGATGGAGATTGATTACCACCATGCTATGCCGTGGAACAAGGACGATCTTATGGAGTTCACGAAGTTCGTTAGGGGTGCTTACGATGCTACGAAAGACACATGATGGTACATTTCAGATGAGTCAGCGATTGTTTTCTCCAGAGTGCGTGAATTTTGGTTTCTTTGTGCGTATAGAATTTTCAAGGGATAGAAGCAAGTGTGCAACTAGAGGTGCAGGGAAGGGTAGCCTTTGCTTGTGTTTTACACTTTTATATAAACAGAAACGCCCCTGCACGTAAACTGGACGTATGCAATTGAAGTGATGCCAGGGTGTACTTTTGTAGGAGAGGGTCATCTACCAGCGGCCTCCAAAGGTGCAAGAGAAGGAGGGCTCGCAGGCGATAAATAGAGGGGCTGCGTGCCAGCTGCACAAAGGGGTGGTAGAGAAAGGAAAGACTTCGCCCAAGGTGGATCAATAAAGCTCACATTTAGTAAACGCAATACTTATCAACCGCAACGCTTTGTATATTTGCATATTTGTATATAGATAAAATACGATCCTCTTCGCAGGACTGGGAGCATCGGGGGGATATCGGGGTCAAGTAAGCAAGCTTATTGGTGGGGGAGGGGCCAGATTTGGCAGATTTGGCATATTTGGTGGCCTCAGGGATGGTGGTCGGTCCGAAGCCGCCGGCAGCACACTAAAACCTAGCTCTCAGCCCCTCCCTATCCCATCCCACCCGTTTTGATCATCGGTGAGGCTTACTGCCATCTTCCCAGCTTCTCCCCCGCGTCGAAAACGAAAACGAAAACACAAGATCCTCATTTCGCACATCTCCTCCTCGTCCTCTCCGCCTTTTGAGCTCTTGTGCCACCGCCCTCAGCCTCTGTCTGAGCCTCGTGCCATCACCAGGCGCACATCAATTGCCATCATCCTACCCCAGAACGCCGTCAATTGCGCGGTCGCACCCCCCTCTCCTCCCTCGACGGGCCTCATACATCCTAGAGCAAGCTCTGGGGCGTTGAGCGTCTTCCTGAGCTGGAGATTACTTCGAGAGCGCTTCCCTGAGGGTCATCTTCCCCAGGAACGAGACGCTCCTCGCGACAATTGGGCATAGTTGTCAACACCGACTCTCACACCTCGCTACCTTGCCCTCATTCTTGCTGCTAGGACCGCAAAAATGGGTAGAAAGCCCAACGGTATGTTCAATCCATCTCATTGCCCATCAAACCGCGGTTCATGGCCGTATTCCAATCGATTCCCTCGTGGGCGGTCTGTCGCAAAGGCACAGAGCGACCCTTACTCCCTCTAAATCATCCTTTACACCGAATTTAGCTGCTCGAATATATATCCTCAATGCATCTATATCACTGGAACCCTACTGACCTCTCTCTCTATAGCTGTAATCTCGAAACACTTCAACCGCGGTGCGAAGCTCCCTGACAATTCGAATCGATATGAGCATACCTGCAGACATTGCGGCGAAAACTTCCCCAAGGGGCGCACCGACACTCTTTCAGCGCATGTATTAAACAAATGTAACGCCATTTCAAAAGAAGATCGCATAGATGCTCAAAGAGAGCTGGGTGTCCAGGGTGGTTTGGGCGGAGAAGGTGATGACTTCGCGTTAAATTCTGCAAATCAGTCTTCAAATACAAGGGAAGGACTCTATGCTCTGGCCGATGCTGCTTTGATTGGCATTGGTGTTGGTGAGACTGCCGGTCATGGGGTTGATCAGCCTACAAAGCGTCTGAAACTTACAGAACAATACTCTCTCGACCACCCGCCTCCTAACTTGGATGGACCCTCAACTCCCCGAGGTAAACGCGGTCCCAAGCTTGGAATGAGAAGTAGAAATAGCAAGAGCCGGACTGGAGGTAAGATAGAAGTTGTTTCAGCTTTGCTCAGTGAGCATAATGCTAACTTTTCTTGAAGTCATGGGTGGGGATTCATCAGCCTTCGCTACGAGCACACATCCGGCCGAAAGTCTAAACGGACCAATGCAGACACAGGCTGCCGTCGCTTTTGCCTCCTCTTTCGAAAATGGAAATCACTTTGAATCAGCTTATAACATCCCCTTCATTTCGCAGCCCCGCATGGACTCGGGTCATTCGGCGATGATTGACCCCCATCTGCAAAATATGGAGGCCGCTGACCGTGCTATCGTAAGTCCTGGCTTTCTCCAACAAGCCCAAGACGGTCGGATCGAGCACCCACACTGGACTGCAGAAGGTTACGACAATTCGCAAGAATCTCCACAATTCTACGAGCATGCTCAGCCCCAAGAACTGCAACCCAGGTACGACCATGACTTCTACCAGAGCGCTCCTCCCACTGTGTCTTCCCCTGTCGCAGAATTCAGCACCGAGTCAGGAAACGGGAAGCGCGTTAGCAAACAGCGGCACCGTGGAAAGTTCGATCCAGACAAGAAGGAGGAAGTCCGAAAAGTAAGAGAAAAGGGCGCTTGCATTCGATGTCGGATGCTGAAAAAGCAGTGTAAGGAGGGGGTTCCTGGCGGGCCGTGCGGACCTTGTGCGGACATACAGGATGCTCGCGTCTGGACGATCCCGTGCACTCGTGATAGACTAGACACGGCATTCTACCACTTCAAGTCGGGGATATACAGCAGTCTCGCGTACGAGAACAACATCACAACACTCAAGGAGAGCCTAGCTTTCGGTGACCCTCAAGTAGTCATTGATGTGAGCCAGTTTCCCGAGAGCCTGGTCTTCGGGTCCTTCAAGACTCGCCGCGTAACCTCTATGTCCGCAGTTCCTGGCCACGAGGAGGACAGAGACGTTCTACACACCCCCGAAGGCAACATGGCTACTGTTCCTAGCAATATCCCCATTGTTGCTGAGGTCCTTATACTTGAGCATGAGTCGGACGACGTCCCCTCCAAAATTTATGAGTACATGATGCAGGCTGTTGCTCTCAAGAAGTTCATTGCTATGGAACCCTCTGGCTTCGTCAGAGCAGTCCTGGAAACCGCAACTACCTTGTCTCACAAGTCTGATATTACAAAGATGGCGTTGGAGATGTTTGCGATGGTCTCTATTCTCCTTGAGGAACAACTTGCATGGGGAATGTCCATTCGATCTCACAGTGATCCTCCAGGATCTGGCACACCTATTAGTCCTGACTCAGAATCTTACCGACTTATTGAGCTACAGCTGAAGGCGGCTGCAGAGAAGAAGGCCGGAGATCTTGTGGAGAAAGTTGCAGGAACCGTAGACCGTCTTCTTTTGCTGGCCAACAGCAAGGGGCGGTATGATCTCTTTATCGTTGGACTTCTGCTCCTCATTGTCTTGGAAAAGGCAACTTGGGATTTCACAAAGTGGGATCGTCACGACAAGCCGCAGCACTCGTGGCCGCACGACTCGAAGTCGCCTGGAGATTTTGTAGCGCAGAGAGAATACGTTGCAAGCTTAATTAGCGCTCTGTTGCGAATCCGAGAAGTCCCCCCTCCAGCAGAAATCGATAGTATCGGTATTCTTTGTACTCGGCGTGATGAGGAGTCCCAAGCATTTTTCAAGCACCTACGCCTATCAGGTAAGTCATAATAAACTCAAGAGTTGTCGTCCCAGCTGACAGTTTAAAGAGCACTATGTGATGCAACGATTTTATATGGAAATTTCGGGCGCCTACGACCAGAACAACTCTCGTTGCTTTGAAATGAGTCTTTGCGCTTGGCTTCTTATGCCAGAGAGACTTCTTCCAAAGTATAAGCAGCAGCCAAAGCAAGAGACGCCTGCAACTGCTCAAGGAGAATAAAATTCGTGAAGTCATTGTTGAGCCGTTTGCTCAGCAGCATCTTCCGATATCAACTTGGCTTCATACCATACTCACAGGCCCGTACGCGCTTCGAAAGCGATTCAAAAATCGCTACGTAAGACCCTCCCGTCCCAATGATTATGATCGAAACTGTGCTGACCATCAAACCTAGTGCAAGCTGCTCAGGCATATGTGTAACCCTTCATGCATCTGCTTCCTTGATAATCTTCAAACTCTCACGACTTTACGGCTTATGCATAATATATGATTCATGAGGCTCTGAGGCTTGGAGTTCCACGGAGGATTTTCTTTTTTGTACAAAACCGCTCTTCTCATTTCCTTTTAGGCTATTTCTTTTCTTTGGACGCGGGGAGATCGACCTAAGAACTTTTCGACGCCGCAGAAGTTGCCGAAACAAGACAATTGTCCAGCTCTTTCACGAAATTCTACAGCTGATGGAGATCAACAAGGCGCAGCTCTTCCATCCACGCAAATTAGAGATAGTTTGGCACGACACTTTGGAATACCTTGCGATCTCCGGCGACAATTTTGTGGAACGCTTGGTCAACCAGTTTTCATTTTCCTTTCATTTTCCTTGTTACTTTGCAATACATCCGCCAGCGAGTGGATACCAAAATACCCATGTACAATTAGATTGATTCATAAGACTGGCAAGCTTCTTCCATACATACCAGTAGATTCCAGAAGCTTGGACTTGAGCGATAGTTCAGATCACAAATGAAATTTCATACTATATCCGTCTCCAGTGATTTCTATGTGCTTGAAGTCTGTTGTCGTATTTACACTTTCACTCTAAGTAAATCATCCTTGTGCTCATTCCATCTCACGAAGCAAGATAATTCACACCCCTCCGGTCCCAAACTTCACTCCCCCGTATGTACCAAATTAACATATTTTCTCCATACAAACATACGGACAGATGGCCGGTTCGTACATCACTCCCTCTCACTTCAAAACAACTTTCTAACATTCAACAGAGTGGTCTAAGGCGCCAGGTTCAGGCAGTTATATCTCCAGTATCCTGGTCAGGGTAACCTGGCGAGAGTTCGAATCTCTCTTTGTTCATTTTTGGCCTTTTTTTTGCTCTATATTTTGCTATTATTCTTTAGCGTTTTGATTTAGACAAGAATTGGTAGTCAATTTAAGGTGAAGAAGCTCGGTCGCTTATTGTTGTGTTTTGTGGGGGGGTGAATGTCTGGATTTTGCCTTTGGGAAAGGGGGGATGAAAGGACCAAGAAGGTGGCCACCTGCTTTTTTCTATGGATATATTTGAATTCCTTGGGTGGCTGGGGCAAAAATTCGCTTATTAGTAGGGGCATTAGTATGGGTAGTGGTCCAGGTAGGAGGGGTTTAATTCTAGCCTGGGGACGTTGTGTGTAGGGGTGAAGTTTAATTCTTATTATTCTAATCCTTCTCCTAGAGTCCCATCTTTTCTCTATATTCCAACCTTTGATTTCTGCTTCTGCCTCCCGTCTCCTGCTTCTTGCTTTTTATATCTTACTTCCCTTCTCCTACTTTCTGTCATGGTATCACATGAGAAGTGTGAATAGCTTCATTTGCCTAGGATGGTTCTTTTCGACGAACTAGCGGCCGCTCTGTGTGTCTTTAGACGCGTAAATCTTAGACTTCTAGGCTCCCTACCTTCGTCTCATCAATCTAGCTTTAGACCTTGATTTGGGTTTTTTGACACTTCCTACTTCATACCTCCTGCTTCCTGTCTCTTATTTCTGTTTATGAAGTCTAATATCCAGGGCTAGGGCTAATATCCAATAATGATATCCAAGATCTAGAAGAAAGAAAAGTAATTTAAAAAAAGGAAAGAATACATGTAGATCATTAATTATTGCTATTCCAGAATCAGAGGCAAGTACGAGGGGAAATGAAAAGTTGGTCATTGACTCGTTGTACCGCATCATTTTTGTAGGGATAATTCTCCACTGGACAAGACAAAAACCCCAGTCCAAAGAGCCGCCAGAATGAAGAAAATTCTCGGAAGGTAGATTTTTCGCTTTTGGGCGCTTGCAGAGGCTGTGAGGCTCCTGAAAGCTGAATTGGGCTAACGAGGGTAACTACCAAGGCCTAACATCTCTCTTGTAGATTTTCCAAATCCCAACCTTGACCCCGTCTCGCAGCGGAAGCTTCAACTAGCCAAGACCAAGCGCTCCGCTTCTGCGGAAGAGGAGACCCCCAAGAAGAGAGTCAGTATTCAGAGGGCTAGCGGACTGGAGAAGGCGAAGGAGACCAAGAAGGGGGAGCGCGCCTGTGATAGGAAGAAGAAAAGGAGAGGTTTCGCTAGGTGTAAGTCTGCTACGCTGCAACAGGGGCGAGGATGACAGACGGCACCATAAGAAGAGTAAGAGACTTGAGAAGCTGATGGCAGTAAAGCCGGCCGAGGCGGGTCTGAGTGCCAGAGCTAAGGCGAAACTATTAGCAAATACTGATGTTACTGGCTGGTGTGTGTTGATGTCACAACAATCGGTGGATTTGAATACACTGACATCAAAGCAGATTCGAACTGGCAGGATTCTGATGAGGACGAGGAGCTTGATGATTTGGATCACGATGCCGACGAGTTTGATGATGAGAACGACGCATACCACGGTATGGACAAAGTAGATCTGGAGGTGGTCTTGCATATGAAGCGCCACGATATTGTCTCTGCAGAGGTAGAATCATCATCTGCCAAAAGTGTTCTCTGCTAACTGCGTGACAGAACGAGTATCTCGTACAGGTCTCTGTCACAGCACTCACCATTGCAAGAGTGTCCACTTTTGGTCTCCCGAAGGATCCCGCCTTCCGCGAGAACATAGAGCCCGGCCCCAATGATAATGCAGAGTCCCAGGAAAATTTCCTAGCCGAGCATAGTGACCACTCCGGCGTTCTTGACAACTACAATACTACCATCAAGTACGAGCCCCTCGTGAACAAGGGTCGTGTTTCCAAGGCTTATGAGAACGGGCACGGGAGGCATGGGCATCCTGTGATCGAGCGTTTGCGGAGGCATATCCGGAGAGCCTCGGAGACTGAACAGACATCTACGCAACCTGTGACAGTTACAGATTCTACATGAGGCTCCTTGCTTGTAGATATCGATTCTGCCATTCTGCTAAATAGAAACCCATGTCTATAGTTTCCAGTCTCTTCTTACAATTCTTTCTGTTTATTCCATTGCATGCTTGACTTCTGATTTTGACGATCCTAATACGTTGATATCCCTTCAACTCTTTACTTCAATTTGTTATCAGATCATAGGGAGGCATTAAGTGGTGGGTGGATCTCCAGTTCCAGTACAGTGTTATGTTCTTCAACATCGTGCCTTCCTCATGTATTGCTCCTCGAGAACTCCCAACACAACCCCCTCCTTCCTTTAGAAGGATAGGGGGTGCAAAAATTGGAAGCACCTTCTCACTTTCAGTTGTTTATATTCATGTATGTCGCGGCAGCTCCACGAACACCCTCTCTTCATCAAACTAGCGATGGCTCCCAGCCCCCCTCGCGTCGGTTATGGCGAACGCCATAACCATCCAACTCCTCACCAAGGAGACGACAAAATCCGCCAGAGAACACACAATCTCTCCGATCACAGCAGTCACCGTCCCCAGTTGCCACGAGGAGATACGAAATACGGAAGCGGTCGTCACCAGCATCGTCCCTAACCGGGCGAAAAGCCGACAGCATTGATAAGCTTCATCACTCGTAAGTCTCCGTATGCAAGCCCTATTTGCACAAGTACTTACCCCTCACAGAGGAAGCGGTTCTCAAAAGAAGTGCAGAGTTTGAGGCATAAAATCGACCATCGACTCCGCGGTCAACGCCCACTTTTACAAAATCGAGCATGGGCTAGGCCAGAGAAATGACACCGAAGCAGGAAGATCTCAAGTTGTTCTTCAAACCGGTGCAGGCGACATCAAAGCCGGTACAGCTCTCGAGAACCAGATCGCTGCTGCCATCATCAAAAAGGTGAGTCCTTCTATAGATACCCCTCCTACTCCGAACAGTAACTAACTTTACCTGGCAGCAACTTCAGGTCCAATTAGGGAACAAGTCCGCCGAACTATCTTTCGTGCATTTGCAACTTCCTTGCGAACCTCAAGTCCCCGTCACACCAGCTGCTGATCCCGCCTCGAAATTGCAGTCCACCCAGCAGACACCATCTTCCCGTGGCTGGACTGTTTCGACTGTTGGTCGGCTCTCTCCAATGAGCAATGAGTCCTGTTAATTGATCGTTCAGGGCTTGAGCAAATCCGAGCGATTGAACTTGGGAGAAAGTGACACTTCAGTTGCCTCCTTCTCTCCGGTTTGTACACCTTGCCTCCTTCTCTGGAATGTACTAAAGAACGGTCTGATAGCTGACGCAGATTCTCCGAAGCTCTCAGGATTGAAGGCTCCTTTAGCAAAGGTCCCAGATGTGAAACCAAATGGCTTTACTCAGACGCCCACAAACCAATACCTTCCAGTGGCAGTACCAGTAAGATGCATAATTCAGACTTTCCGTATGTCTATACTGACTTATGGGTAGGCTTCCAAGTCATCACTGATGATTTGACCCATGTCGAAGATTTTTCGATTGAAGAAATGGATTTCATTGATGAGGTCACTACTTTGTTGTCCTTTGATGCTACGGTCACACAGGTCGGGCCCGTTAAGTTGAATGACAATATCATGGAAGCCATATTGCGGATGCTTCCCTTACCTCTGTCTCTCAAGAGATTTTCGGCCGGGTATACAGGCATGTGCGGGCGCAAGAAGGTCTCAAGCCTGGTTCTCAACCAATGGTTGTGCAAATTAGTACATGAGAAATTTGTGTTCTGTATGTGCTGGAATGGACACTGGGCATTCTGTTGCCTCGATGCGAAGGCTAAAACCGCCATGCACTTCAACTCGGGCCAGCGGTTCGGCCACTCTTTCCTAGAGCCAATTTGCAAAATATTGAGCAGGGCATGCCAAGTACCCTGGTACTGGTTGAAGCATTTGCTTGTTCATAGTTAGCAGCAAACAGATAACGTGAGCTGTGGGCTCTTTGCACACAGGAACTTCATGTGTTTTGTCAATGGCTGCTTCCGTGGCATCGTAGTCGTCCTTAAATTCATGCTTTGCGATTGTGTGGGTTCGCTTGAACAGTTCCTCGAATACTGTCTTCTCCGGGTCGCTCTCTGTAAGTTTTTCAATTTAAGCCGCCGACATCGCTAGAGTTGCGGTTATCGTTGCGGTCAACACTGCATTCTGTATCGTGTCAGTCAATTGCAAATAAAACCGACTTAAGAATCGCTTGTCACCTTTGCCATCACTACAACTGCGTTATCGGCACCCGCAGTTGTTGGTCATCCTGGCCTTGTTGAAACTATGCTCACGCATTCTTTCTTTTTGGGCTCCGGCAATCTTTGCAGACTTTGCTGTGGACTCGGCGACCGCGGCGGCCAGAAACATGTCGGAACCGCTATCGCGCAAATTAGCTACTTGTTAGTATTCTGGATGGAAGGACAGATATACTGTGTCTTGTTCGGTCGTAGCGTTGTCTATTTACCCGTAAAGTTCTCTCTCATCGTCGATCCACCTCTACCACCATACTTCTTTAAGACCTTTCCGCGAGTCCTGATGTGGTCAACGATGGACAGTAAATTTAATAGAGCGTTAAGCATACATTTTGAAGGTTTGATTTAGCAATACTTTTGTCTTGCCTGCGGCTTAATTGTCTCTGGGTGTGTGTGTAAAGGTCAATTCGAGGCTGAAGCAATTCAATCTTTCCGGTCTTTCCATTTGAGGAAGACTGTCGAGGAAACGCTTCATAAGGAGAGGGGTGAGCTTGCTTCTCGCACCCCATGGTTTCATTTTTACGAGCTCTCCTTTAGTTGAAAAGATTTTGAGAGCGTAAATCGTGTATACTGAGTAGTTTTTAGCAGATATCATGCATTTCCGGGTTCTGCTCGTCTCGTCTATTACAGGGGTGTGCCACCGCTCGAAGACTGGCTTGTGGTGGACAGAAACAGCGGCACTAACATTGAATGTACCTAGCGGAATGAGATATTTAAAAACATGCTGAAGTATATAGTGCGTCTCGAATGATATGTCACTCTCTCTGATAGCCTCATGCTGAATGGGACATTCGTGAAATAGTAAATCTTGAACATGTTTGACTATCTTCTCCGATTGTCTTGCGTTGTGTGGAACATTCAAAAATCCGTAATATATATTCAATGCCAGTTTCTATATCCACGGAATACTGGGAACCTTGCTATTGTTATATTAATTATTTTGAAACTTTGATTGAAGATCTAATATATAACTATTCACTGGCCCTCAGTTTGCAATTTTACATTTTCCAAATTCGCGAGCTTTTGAGACCCTTTTCTGAGCGGGGGCTATTCAATTTGCGTCTCGTATCTACGTAAGACTGGGGTGCCATAGCTCTGAATTCGAGTAAATGAAGCAGTGTCCGAGGCAACGAAAAATAAGTGCTCAATGCGTTCATTTGAGTCGATAACTATCTTGTTGGGATAGACGGTGAAATTGATGTAAGGCACTGCACCATTGGACGTAGCTCTCGTGTAAGCGTTGTCTTCAGCATTTTGGATCAATTCAAAAACGAATCGAGCCTGGCTTTTGTAGAGATTTGTTGCTAGTCTACGATATTGTCAATATTTTCCAATGCATTTGGAACAGTGAGCATACGTCCTGACTGAAATTCCAAGGTTTTCTTGGAGTATATATATCGCTTTAAGAGCGTCCGGATAAGTCGCATCCCGGGCTGTCTGGCTGATCCATCCATAACCAAGAGCGATACTTTCGACAAGCTGCCGTGCTTCTGTGGATGATATGACATCGTTAGTTGCCATTTGTGCGTTAATCTGCTGAAGTGACAATGAACCAATAATTGATTATGGGTAATCGTATTTCTGTACCCCAACAATCGTTAAACAAATGTATAACAGACTTAGAATATCTAAGATCTTTGGCTTATTGAGCTCAGTATTGGATTATTGACGGAGTTATACTTTCTCCTGTCCTTATCTACCCGACCCCAACATGCAGGGGTTCCACTTGTGACATTGAGGCCTGTCGATCGGCTCAGCCACAAGGCTGAACCAAACTTTCGGGATCAGGAACTGGAAGTACTTGAAATACTCCATTGCACCTTCTTGATTTGTTCACTGACTGAAACAATTTGTCTCTTGGTCCAAGTAGGGGATGTTTGAAGAAGCGATGACAGGATTCTCGCTTCCAAGGTGTAAGAAGCCATTCACCAGGAACGGTGCAAGGTAAGGTGCATGTTGCCGCATCTTCATACCGCTCATGCGCTCGCGGGGAAAAAGATGCTTGTCCTCGAACCTTGAGGTTGCCGCTGAAGGCTTTTGGTCTGTTGAGAAGAGAGAATCAGGAATGTTCAAATTTTAAATTGCAGGGGTCCGTAGTATCGAGACGGCGAGTCTCTACCTTATTGCATATGCATGCGTCGATACAAGTTTGTGGCTGCATCTAAGAGTACGAGATATGATCACAATGTCGCACAAGTGAGTAAAGTGACAAGAACAACGCCCTATGTCTCAAAGCTAGATAGAATGTACCACCTCAAGTAAAAGGAGCGAGATCACGTGACCACGTAATCGAGTCCAGATGATGATCACAGCATCTTGACTGGATCGCTAAGGTATGCGCGCGCGAATACGTTCCAGGCTAGGTCCGGGGAAGAGACTCCTGCGTCCTGATGTAGCGGGGGCTGGCTGGTACGGGCGAATTGACACTACCTTTAATTTACCGAATTTTGATTGTAGCACGTGACTATACTTCGCCCCCTTTTTCTCGGACGAAGAGCTCTATGCATTAGCGTCGGACGCCATTTCCCTACATTATTGCTGCCGCTGAAAACATAGCGCAACCTCCTGAGCTCTTCTGTATTTCTTTCAGCTCGATTCATAACACATTCCAAAGTACTTTCCCTGCTTCTGCAGCCAATGCAGAACGCGTCGCGCCCTTTGCACTGCTTAACTCCGTTGTAATTCTTTTTTGTAATAAAGATTCTAGTACCAGAGTCTTTCTAACTTGTCCAATCAAATATTTTTGTCCCAGCATCGACCTATCACGCCGTGACCCAGCAAACCCCACGCATTGACAGGAACATGCCATAGAAAGGAGTGATTGGGAATTTCAAGTCACAATATATGATAGATGTGATTGGGCCACTGCAACCTTGCACCAACAACATGCTTACAGCCACCAACATGCTTGCAACCAATAAAATTCCTGTTCATTCAGTTGGCATGGCATGGGATGTGGCATGATCATACTCGCAGAACGGCTCCAGCAACCTGGTGGAGAAGTGCTCAGAGCTGCCCTTGTGGACATCGCTAGATTGGGAATTGAAAGTACTTTGAGAAAAAAGGGGTTGTACTACTACTCACTACAACCTCAATTTTTCTGAAACTTGGCATACACTCAGGAGTCTAAAAATCATTATTAATTGGTAATGCTTTCATATTTCTTTCATTGGCCAGATTGCATAGAGGTTGGGACGGCAAGTTTGAGATTCGAAGATAGACAGCCTTCAGGGGGCTGAACAGGGAATCGGGAGGGGATGCTGCACCTGCAATCCTACCTCACTCCGTTTTGTGAGATGTATCCCCTTCTATCGTCTCGGCCTCCCCATCTCTTCTCTTCTACGTGTCCTGCCATTCCAAAACCGTCACTCTACCTCACGATACTGTCAAATCTCTTTCAATTCATCTATAACAGCCAAATCATGACGGAGACTGCAGATGGCCCGATGTCCTTGCAGCGTGAGTTTGAATGTTCGATACAAGCTATAAACCGTGGCGAGAAACTCCGTTGCTTCCACAAACTTATCAAAGGAAAGCAATGCGGTAACAAACTTAGTAAAGCTACGTTGACAAAGCTCGTTATTCTTTTTAAGGAAATTATTGAACTTCTTAAGAACGGTAGTAAACAAGTCGAGATGTTGCTCAAGGATGCATCTCTACTCGTAATGTGTGTTCGACGACATCGCGATGAGGCTGCTGCGAAATTCGAGGAGTGGTCAATGAATATTCCAGCTAGAAGTTGTAGGCTAGCAAACAGTGGAAGTAATGTCGAGGTGAGTACTTCAACGCTCAATCATGGATTTTCTTGACATGAATATCAACTGATTTACACACTTTGACAGAGTCTCTCTTCCACCTCGACAGCCGAGTCTTTAAACGATGCGATTCCAGCGGGACCCCCCTCAGAAGTGCAGATGATTGCGTTGCCAGGTGTAGTAGATACTCAACGGGTTGACCGAAATTCGAGCTCAGAACCCGCGCAGTTTTCATGTAACTCCGACTTCGACGATTCAGGATATCAATCTAGCCACGAAGAAAACTTTTCGCGGGATCAAGCTACAGCCTCCAAGATAACCGGGACCGCGGCATCATCATCTTCGGCCGAATATGCTATTCCTCAGACGCCACAAAAAGCTGCAAAACCAGCGCCAACGGATTCAGGCATCTCATTGTCTTTCGAAAGCAGCGATGAACCCCAAACACAACCTGTCAGGTACAGTGATGGATCAGAGTCACCACTGGCTGGAAAGGCGTCGCGTGCAAAGCCAGTCGAAGCAGGACCTCCGTTCTCGCGGCCGGTGCCGACCCCAGTTCAACCCTCGTCTCTTCCTATCCGAACAAAAGGGAACTTTGCATCATTTGGCGACCCTTCTTCAAAGTTGAGAAACTACATTAAACAGCCTTTAGTGGAGAAGCTTGATATGAAGGAAGGATACATCTACGGCTTTCAGCTTGAAGGATGTGCTTATACCAAAATTGGTTATTCAGCAGCACGAGACACAGAGTCTTCTCTTGAGGCATCCTTTGACGCACGTATGAAAGAGCACAAAGTAGCTGGTTGGTCCGATCTCAAGGTAGTGCTCAAAAAACGAGTACCTCATGTTCACCGCATAGAGAAGATCATCCATTATCATCTAGAAGCGGGAAGGATGAAGGAACAGTGCTCATGTAAGGGTTTCAACGGACGAAAATACGGCCATGGAAATCACACGGAATGGTTCAACAATTCGCTTGACGAGATATATACTGTTGTGTTAGCTTGGAAATACTGGATCTTGAGTGTGCCATATGCCGAGCCTTATGATGGCAAGCTCCACTTGAGTTCACAATGGAGGAGCTACTTGGAAGATATTCGGATTCAAGGTGGTCGCGACTATTGGTTGGACTGGTTGTGCGAGCATGTGCCCCAATTACCAAGATTGATTCATAGGACTACCTTGGATACCAGCGAATGGATCGAAAATGAGCGCAAAGCTGAAGGTCATGGTTCTTTTTCAAGGGACAATGCGACTGGGATCAAGTTCCAAATCAATAGGGTCAAAACATGCCTTTGAAGTGTTGCAGGACGCCATACCCCTCCGCGCTACGTGTGGCACTTGCTTGGTGGCAAAGCTCTCTATTAAAGAGGCTCTTCATACATTCCATTAGTTATAATAAGAGCGATTATGCCTCCCTCCAAGACGATGTCTATGAAGTGCTACGCTAGCTTATTCCTCGTTTCTACACAAGCTACCACAGTATTTATAACGAAATAGTTGGATAATTCACCACATACATCCATACGCCCATAAATTGAGCATAATTGGGCTCTCGCAACCATCTATGCCAGCATAAGCGTTGACTCAGAACTGTTTTTAGGACATATTCATGAGATCATGAATACGAATATTAAATTCTGTGTCAAGACCTGACTATGTAATCTCCTATCACGTGCTGTCGCACGTATCTGCCACGCTAGTGTTCTTCTTATATGCGGCTGTTATGATGCCTTAGCTAGCTCCTTAGCTTAGTAATCTTCAATATGACGGTATCTAGACCTACGCTCTGCTAGTCCCTGATAGTAAATCTGTAGGGAGAGAAAAGGATAGAAACTGTGATACTGAAGGAAAGGCATGCGGAGCTTGAGAGGAAGATGAACGGGGAAAAGAGGTTGAGGAAGGAAGTTTAAGAGGTGAATTGTAACAACTGAATAAAGCATGCATTGAAAGACCCAAATATCAGTCTTATTTAGGCGTAGGGGAGATGGGGCGTTGAGCTATTCTGCAGGGAGCTCATTCTGATCACCAGATACCCGTTCTGGCTCCCTCTGATCCCGCTCGCCAGGAGTTGACAATCTCAACAGTACTACCAGGATAGAACCCATCTCAAAGACACAACGAGGGTGACTACGAGTTTCAAGCTAATAGGAGGTGTTGAGCTGAGCTGAGGTAGTGGAGACTGCATATGAAGGGTGTGTGAGGCGAGGGTGAGAAGGGTGAGGAGGGTGAGTGACGAGGAGCGAGCGCGAGGTGAGGCGAAGGTGAGCAAAGCGGCGAGAGGTCACGTGTGCCGTGGCTTGGCGCGCACGCAGAGGAAGGTGATTGTTCTGGATAAACAACAATTATTGCAGACTATAAGAATGTTTTTCGATCGACGATAAAATTGTTAAATAAATAAATAGGAAATATAAAAAATTGTAAATACTACGAAATCTTCTTATTTCGGTATTATAAACTTTGAACTATAAATATTTGCGAGAGTTTCCTAATTATGTGTAACGATTGCTCACGTGCTCCGCTGAGTACGTGGTCGCTGGGTTTGGTTCTGTAGGTTCTAGGTAGGATATATCACTTGGTGTAGCCGTTACAAGTATAAGGCTAAGGCATACTTTCCCTTACCCCTCCGGGTATATTCGTAACATGGAGGTACCAATTACTTTTGCTGAACCGCGAACTCAAATACCATCGCTTCCAAAGCCGCATGTGCAGCATAGCATGAGCAATCGACAAGGTTTCTTGATAGTAAACAAAGAACTTATTCTTTTGTCCATTCCGAGTCTTCAGAGTGAGCGTAGGCACTGGCCGTGTTTCACCGATGTGGGAGAGCCAGCCTGGTCGAACCTCGAATTTTAAACAGGAACAGGTGGAGCTCCACTTGGGCAACCCAATACGTAGACGACGAGAAATCCATCCATTAAGAAAATTGTTCTTCTTGCCCTTCCGCGTACCATGTACATAAATCTATCGAATGTCTCTGCCATAGCCAGCAGTCCGTCTCGCAAATCCTCGCAGCCCTAGCCAAATATTCCGCTGAAAGACCATTCCACCACGCATTTTACCATCAGCTTTGCATTCAAATCCCAACTCCATCCCGTACCATCGTATGTTCGTTCCTAAATCAGTCCATTCGCTTCGCTAACCGCTCTCTCATCTCCATCCCATCAATCTTCTAAAGCCCACACCCAACCAAGGAAAATTACCAGCCTCCTTCGCTATGCCATGCAAATCAAAAAAGCAAAAATCTCGAAATATTGTGGAAAGGGTATCTCAGGCATTGAAATGGAATCTCTCAGCCTCAAGTCGGCCCAGTCCATCTCGAGGCGCTACATATCTTCGTCTATAGACGTTGGTGAAGTCTTGGAGAAGACTTCGGACCTTGCGGTGACCGTCATCTCCATGGGTCAATCGTTCTCTGATATTCGTCATGAGCTTGTCGATTTCAGATTCCTTAACCGTGCCTTCTGGAAGCATGCGAACGGTCTTGTCGACCCAAGAAGCGGTTTGTTGTGGTAGGAGTTGGAACAGACCCAGCAGTGCCCCACTGCCATCAGTGAAACAATCAGGGGGGAATGTGATCATCATGCCGGCCATTATTTGCTTTACCAGCAGCTCTCCATTGGATATGATAAGCTGCTGAACGGCTTCCTTGATTTCTGGTGGGTTAGGGCTATTATTTGAGCCTATGTTTGAGCTTGGTGGGTTGTCTCCGCCGTAGGAGATGACGTCGCGTAGGTAGTGAAGAGTTGCGATGAGTGGGTCACGTTGCTCGAGGGCAAGGGCCGATACACCTGCCTGGAAGATCGGAGTGAAGAGGGGCGAGCGGATCATCTTGTACGGGTAGTACAAAAGAGCATCAGTGAGGAGGCGATAGAAGTCCTCAATGACGTCCGGTAAATCCGAAGGAGGTACGTCACTCATCATCTGCAACATATTCGTGGCCTGAGACTCAAAGAAATTATAGATTGCCTCGGTCGTGCTTTCGTCAACGTGCTCTCGGTCCTCTGAAAATTCGCGCAGAATAGCAGCGGTGACCCATAAGAAGCAGCCTTGCTTAGAGGCAGCAAAGCCTTTGGCGAGGTTGGTGGCCATGCCTGGGAGTAGCGGCGCCATTGCTGTACGATATGAAATAATCATGAATCGCCAACAGCGGCAAATTCGTTCACAAATGGGAACGAAGTCCGTAAAATTCTCAAGAACTGTCGCAAGAACTGGGAAGATTTCTTCGCAGTACTTAACGGCGGGGTTTTCAAGTCCAGGCTCGACATACGGCGTGACAATCTGAACGAAATACGTGACCAATCCGACGAGATCTATAAATGTTAGTAGAGCACGAGAATTCAAGATAATAGAACAAACCTGCAACTGCGAGCCTGCCATCCTCGTCAGAGGCTACATTGGCTCTCGCCATCAGCCGAGTCATCAAGGGATCACAATAGAGCTTCAGAAGCTCGAAGGTCTGTGAGGGCGGCTGGACTGCAACGACAGTAGCAACACCTTCGGTCAGCTCTTCTTGGCTGATGCCCGGCAATTTGTCGAGTGTCTGATCGTAGAACTGTTGAAGCTGTACCACTTGGGTACCAAGGAGGTGCTTGCAATCCGTACAGAAGAACTTCATCGACATAGCGGCAGCTCGTACGATTTCTTTTGAATCAGTTCCAAAAGATGACACGATGTATGAAAACTGGGATTCCAGGAATTCCGGATGATTTGCTGTCCATTCCGTGTAGCGTCCGAGTACCATAATAGTGGCGAAACGTAGCTTCTCGTGATGGGGAATTTGGACGATCAAGGGCATGATTTGTGGCAGAATGATGTCCTCCTCCTTGTCAACCATTCTTCCCATGGCACGCATACTGAACAGAGGAGCTTCGAGTTGCTGCCAGAAGGGGACGGAGGCTGCAGTGGCTTGACTAGCATAAGAAGCCATCCATGCCTTGATGCGATCGAGGACTTTGGAGAGGCACTCAGTAACACCCATGATCTCGCAACAGTCCTTGAGGACATCTCCCATATGATGCCTAAATTCGCGGAATTTTTCTTCCGCTTCACGGTCTCCATCAAACAAGTCATTCTGATTGGGGCCGGACGGCGTCGGGAATTCAAGCTGTTTCAGTAAAATATCCACGAGCTTGGCATAGATGTCGACATATTGGACTCGAGCTTCGATATATCTCTCCAAGATGAGATAGAGCTTCAGCTCATACCAAAATATGAAGGTCAACCCAATCGCATCTCGGTCCATATCCAAAGCTGCGCATTCCAACACAGCTGCTACAATAGGCCGGAAATGCATGGGCTCTCGGGCAATCAGGACTACCCATGCCTCCCCAGCTTCCGCAAAGATCCGAGTGATTCCCTTGAAGGCTTCAGTATCCTCTGCATCTGCTGCTTGTCGAATGCGAGGCTGGAGAGCAATGACACGAGGTAAGAGAATCTGAATCGTTGGGAGATATTCATCAACCTCGCGTGTTTCCCTAAAAATCGCACATAGACAATCTACGGCAGAATCGAAAGACCTGTCGTCGTCCAAAGCGCGGAAGACGATATCCAAAAGAGGGGAGTTCACAACATCAGCAACTGGAACCTCGCGAAGCCACGACGTAATGACCTCAAGGAGGTAGGGATTTGTGGCAGCAGTTTCTGGTGCAGAATTTTAGCCGTGAACCGTGAGGTATGAAAGTGAGAGATAAGCATACCTGAAGACTGCGCATAACTTATCAAAAGTCGTACTACCACGACAGAATTGTCACCCAGCAATTCCTGCGTTCTCTGTTGCAGCTCATCTTCCTAATATTACGCATTAGACTCTGATATAGGTACTCTCTCGCCGACCCAACGTCGTTGTAAACTCTCTCGGGATGGTGTCTATCGGCCCACATACAGTCAAATTGATCTTGCGTCCTTCGGTGACTTCTTCGGGAAGAACTTTGAGAAATTCCAGAATACAGGCGTGGCTTGCGGCATCGTTGCCGAGTGTCGATACCACCATGCCCACCACATCCTTCCACTCGGTCATCTGAATCGCCAGGATTGCCAAACAAACACATAACTGAATTCTGATGGGTCGCGGGCCAGTTGCGAAAGCTTTCAGAAGCTCCAGAAGCTGGTCACGGAGGGAGGGGAGGGACGTGGCTGGGATTTGATTGACATCGTAGGTAATCTAGCAAGTTAGTTCCAGAATTCTGAGAAGCTGTCCAAAGCACGCGTACCTTTCCCCTCAATGTCGTAGCGGCAAATAGCTTCGCCTCTGGATCAGCCTGGGATTGTAGAATGCCAATCGTCATCTGCCATGCCTCCATCTGTAGAATTTGTGAGCCTCGTCAACAGCTGTGCTGGGTGGGTTGATTTTGACGCACCGACTTCTGGAAGCTCTCTAGGAACTGGTGTGCTGCCTTTTTCTGATCCCTTTGACCGTCGCGCATGGTGGACATGGCCGACAGAACAGGCGCAAAGGCCTGCTGAGGCCCGCTGCCGTTGGCGGTCATGGTCACCATTTCGTCAGGATGGAGGGGCAGACGGCAAAGAATGGGGGGTTAGACGTGCAGAGAATGCATGCAACAGCGGCTGAAGGGTTGTTCTCTGATCAGCGGGTTCTGTGCAGTATCGAGGGTGAAAGAGAAGGGCAGAATATGGAGGTGGGCAAGAGAGGTTTTTTGTTATTTGAAGATTCAAGATATCATCAGCGGACTGAAGTTGAGGGCAACCGGCGCTAGTGGCCTGGTGGGCGGATTTCTTTGCAGCCTTGTGGAAGAAGCTGCGAGCTGCGAGCTGCGAGCCGCGACAATAAACAGCAACAGCAACAGCAACGGCCACTGCAGGATCTGGAGAACTGCACCTCAAAATCTGCAACAACAACCCCGATCGCAGATTCTCAATCTACTCCCGCAGCCGCGCATACTCTCAACCCCACGCGACTGCACAATGAATCGAGGCGGCGGAGGCGGTGGGCGCAAAGTCCTTCTTCCCCCCATCAACTTTATCTTCAAGCTCCTACAGCAGCACTCTACCGTCCAGATCTGGCTCTATGAGCAGTTGGCGATCAGAATCGAGGGCAAAATCAGAGTCAGTGGTCCCAATTCAGAAAAGTGGTCTCGTGCTAATGAATGCGCCTGCAGGGTTTCGATGAATTCATGAACTTGGTCATCGACGATGCCGTAGAGGTCAAGCAAGCTACGAAGACGTCTGAGGAGAGCAGGAGACAGCTGGGTAAGAAGATGCGCATGTATCGGATATTCACAAGCTAATACGTTTCAGGTCAAATACTGTTGAAGGGAGACAATGTTTCGTTAATCCAGAGTCTAAACGGGTAGAGGATAAAAAGAAAAGGCGTTATGAATAAAATTGGTTTCTACGATGGCCAAAATCACCATGGGATTTGAGCAAGTTGTCTGAGGCAGTTTGATCTGGTCGTTAGTTCAGCTATGGGAATTACAGGCTTCATTTAGCGCTTTCCACCAGTATTCCGTCTCCAACCAGCAAACCATGCAGGAGGCGGTCGTGCTCTCCAACAGGCACATATGGACCAGTCTCGGCTTGCAGGAACTGCTCCTCTAGAGCTAGACCATACAACAATACATCTGTTCCTGGACCTTCTGCCGGTTTCTGTACCTTTGACCCGCGACCTTGCGTGTATCTATGCAGGAAATAGTCATAGAACCCCTTTCCATGACCCAGACGTCTCACCGATCCACTCTGTGGGTCCTTATCAAAAGCTACTCCAGGCATGAGGATCATGTCTAGCTTTCCACTTTCTTTAGATGAGTTTCCAAGTATGTGCTCTCGTTCTTGAACACTTCCTGCGTCTATAGTAGGTATTCCCCAACTGTCTCGTTTCAAGGAGTCGTAGTCTGAAAGAGAACGAATATCTACCATCTCCATCACAGATCGCGGAGTTCCAGGTGGAGGAGATGGGGGTTTATGAAGGTAAGGTACGAAGACTTTCTTTCCGGATTCCAGAGCATGACGCACGATGGCATCCGTTTGAATTTCTCCGGCTGGCATCGACAGATAAATTCCAATACGATTTGCATTTTGATACGGCTGGAAGTTGGTAATCTTTTTGAAGACGGCAGCGCCTATAGAATATTCAATAAAAGCTCAGAGAACCTTACTCTGATACTGAACTTACTTTGAGCGTTGACGGAGTCCTGATTGATTGTGGAAAGCTTTTGCTTCATGAGTCCTCGAAGCTCCTTCTTAGCAGCTTTCAGTGCAATTGAGGCAGTCATTTCTTCTGATATATCTTCTCCGCCCATATCAAAGTTGGCCACTGAATCACGAGGCCGTGTAGGATCTTATGAGCAATTCATTCTCTTCTGAGATCCTGGAAACCTTGAAATAAGTATACCAAGGCTACCCAGAATTGGATTCAATGGCCTTGATACCCAATTTTCGAGAATTAACAAGGCTATCACGAATATCGAGAAAATTCCAAGTTTACACGAATTCGAAACTCATCTCGCGCGTTATCAAAAAATAATCCCGGCACCCTTAAAATACGACACCAGCCACAGTGGCTTACCCGCATTAGCGCGCCACCATTACGAACGTTCCGTTCCAAAGGCCGCATCCCTAAATCTTGTTACCCTCGTACCTCCCTAAAACCAACCTCACTCGCTCTCAACCACTGCCAACAATGGCCTCACGCTCTCTACAGTCGCTTCTGCTCGCAGGCGCATGCCTGATTTCCTCTGCCACCGCAGCAATCGACAACCAGCTCGTCGGAACGTGGTCCACGAAGTCAGCGAAGGTCATCACGGGCCCTGTACGTTTTCTATTCCTGGAATGCGAGGAGGCATTCTCCAATAACCAGTATGAAGGCACATGGGGGCTAATGAGGATATTTGGGTATAGGGCTTCTATAATCCGGTCAACGATAGCTTCATCGAACCCAGCCATACCGGCATTTCCTACTCCTTCACAGCAGATGGGTTTTACGAAGAGGCATATTTCAGAGCGATTTCCAACCGTAAGTCTTATACTCGTATCCGATCTTTCACACAACAACGCTGATGAATGCCCAGCCTCGGATCCAAAATGCCCACAAGGCATAATGCAATTCCAGCATGGAACTGTGGTAATGAACCCAGATCTTTCGCTAGCCATGACCCCATTCGCAGTCGATGGCCGCCAGCTGCAATCCGACCCATGTGCTTCCAATAAAGCAACATACACACGTTACAACCAATCCGAGACCATGGCCGTACGTCCCTCCGTCCCTCTCACAGATGAAATTTCGAAAGAGGAATATAAACAGCTAATATTATGGAAACAGAAATGGCAAGTCTACATAGATCCCTACACAAAAATGACCCGTCTCGACCTCTTCAAATTCGACGGCTCTCCCATGAACCCCATGTTCCTGGCCTACTCGCCGCCCGTCATGCTCCCAACACAAACAATGAACCCAACCCCCACCGCAACAGCAGCTGGAGCTACCGGCAAGGCGAAGAGAGGGTTAGGAGGAATGGAGCAAGAGCCCTTGAACAAGGACTCGTATATCCATGAGCCAGAAAAGCTGCCGCTTATGCACCGCATTGATCTGAACTTGGTGTGGTGGACCGGCATTGCGATGATTGTGTTTGGGGGAACTGCGTATTTGTTATAGAATGGTGCATCGGGCTTTTGAGAATTATTCATATGAAATGGGGCAGCACATGGTGGAGGATTTGTATATTGGGTTGATCATCAACGAGGAAGATAAATGACTTACATGTCAGGCGTATACCAAGGAGACGGCGGCGTTTGGTCTATTTTTTAGGATGCGAGGCAGTCTTTGAATTTCCGTTAATACACGACATTGAATAAGAAGTGGAAGTGGGCGTTGCAGGATAGGTATCTTCATGAAGCTATTATTGTATTCTAGTCTATACAAAGCATTGGTCCCAATGTCCGCTTTCTTGTGCAAAGCTCAAACTGTCTACGAATGCACTCAATTTACACCTGCCGAGTCTATCTCCGCCACAGGTCTCTAGGGGCAGGACTCTATCGTTCACGGTGACGCGGACGAGTTCCTCTTTAGTTCCCGAGCAAGTCATCTTCTCGAAGTATGCTCGTGCTGCGAATGGCACCGTCCAAGATGCAGAATACCCATGCGTCTCCTGCGTCGTCTCAACTGTCGTATTCAACAGTGGCTTGGTAGCGTTATACAAGCCCAACGCTGCGAAGATAGCCGTCATATCATTATCATGACTGAAATCCGCATACAGGTTCGTCTTTCCCCCAATCGGGAAAGTCGCGGGAGAAGAATCTAAAGTCGAATTTGTGCTCGTATGGTCATCAACCGGAGTATCTGTCAGACGAGCAATGAGCTCGTTGGTAAAGCCAACGCCTTGGGTTGGTCCGAGGGGGTTCCCCCAGCCATAGCCGTAGTATTTTCCTAGGGATTGGTAGTAGTTGTAGGATCGCCACTCTGAGAGGGTGAAGAGGTTGCAGAAGGGGGAGATGCGGCCGAGGGTGTCGGCTACCGTGTTGAAAGGGCAGAGGTCCATTAGATAAATTGTTTCTGTGTTGGTGAGTTTTACCCCTGGGAGATTCCGGTTCAGGCGTTCGGTAATCGGGGGAGTGAAGATGTCGATCCAGGTTTGTTGGGCGCTGTCTCCGATGGTAGAATCAAAGCCATTTTCGAATGAGGTGCAGAGGCCATGGTCGAGGGTGTTGTTTGATCCTGTGTCTTCACTGATAACAACTATATTGTATGGGTACCCATCGTTAGACTCAGAGAGGTCATCAATACGGGCCTCATGGAAACCCTGGGTCCAATTTTGGGCTGACTCCACAACCCGGTCTTGTCCTGAAGAACGAATGAAAGGGATGGTGTGTCGAGCTAGAGATTTGTACTTTTTGTAGTACTTCTCGCCGGAATTGATCATCTGCTGCTGACCAAAAACAGAGAGCTGATCAGCTCCCAAAGTGTACTCATATTCCTTGATGAATTTGTAGCCTTCGCTGTACGATTTGGCATTTGCGTGTATATAGTCTATTGTCTCGTTGTACTTGGTGGTTTTGGAGGACGTTGGGTCTCTAGCCCCATGACGAGACAAGATCTGTACAAAGGTGATTTGGCATTGATCTGGCACTACCGTTGGAATTTCTGATTCCACGGAGAAATAGGGCGAGTATTGGCCCCAGTAGTGAGATAATTCAGGCCGGCATTGGTAGCCATCATTGACAGAGTCACATGATTGTGTAGGATGGCTCTTTCCGCTACTCAATATCAGTATCTAATCCTTTAGAAGGGTACGAGAAATGTTTTTTTAGACACTTTTCGGTGAGCTTACGCAATGGCCCAATACAGGAAGAGCAAAGTCCCAATAGCCCCAAAAGTCATGATGGCCAATCTTCGCCGATTCTTGGTCTGAAAGGTCTTCAAGTGCCGATTTAAGATACCCAAAGTCTCCTCGTCGTCGACGCCGAGTACGGATCGATTCTCGCGGTGGTTCTCAGCATGCTCGATAGACGGGATGGCTTCGTACTTATGGGCATCATGGTGGTGGCCCCCGGATATGACGGTGGCCGCAAGAGCCGACTTCATACTGGAGAAAATCTTCCTTGTCCCATGCGGCTCCAAGAAGCATAGTAATACTAAGGGGAAGGTCCTGCGTCGACGGATCGCGTTATTGGCTCTGGCCGGACATGCATGCGAGATCAATCTCGGACCTGCTCGAGAAAGGCAGGTCGGCCGTAGAAATATTCTAGCTTTCAGGAACAATGCAGAGGCGGCGGATCTAAGTGATTATTAGGAGTTGTTAGATCTGGAGGTTTGGAGATGTGTTGTCGAGTGCCTTGTCCACGTGTAGAAACGCCAACAGGGTTCTCTTGTACGAGGAAAGATTTGCCCCGCGGTCCAGATGTTCAAATTCTCCGAGTCGTACAAGTAGCGCATGAGCTCGATTCTCATAAAAGGAAGACTTTCATATAACAAGACAACTTTAAACTTTCTATCTTTTTCATTCACGCCAATTACTGCCGGGCAGTGGGGATGATGTAATACCTTATCAGAATCAACATAGCTCGGCGTGGAACCAGCGTAATTGATGAATTCACAAAAAAGCTATGCAATTTATTCGATGGTACAGTCTAGTGCTCCCCTAGGAGAATATATCTACAAACGCTTGATGATCGCACCCGCATACTCGTGTGTCTTCGACTTTCCTCCCAGATCTCCAGTCAATGTCTTTCCTTCTGCTAGGGTATCAAAGATTGCAGTCTCTATTCTTTGCGCGTGGTCGGTCAGGCCCATATGTCTCAACATCATGATTGAACTGAGAAGGAGGGCAGTGGGGTTAGCAAGAGCCTTGCCGGCAATATCGGGGGCAGATCCGTGGACGGCCTCGAAGATGGAGCATTCGTCTCCAATGTTTCCAGACGGTGTAAGACCAAGACCTCCGATCAGACCAGCGCACATATCGGAGAGAATGTCTCCGTAAAGGTTGGGCATAACCAGGACCTTGTCATTGTAGGGTGTGGGGTCCGTAACAATCTTCAGGCAGGTGTTGTCCAAGAGTTCAGCGTCAAATTCAACACTTGGGAAATCCTTTGCAACGCGGTTTGCGGTACCCAAGAAAAGACCATCACTCATCTTCATGATGGTAGCCTTGTGAACCGCGCGGACCTTTAGTCTTCCAACATCCTCGGCGTACTGGAATGCGAATCGCAGCACTCGCTCGGAAGCCTCTCTTGTGATGAGCTTGATGCTTTGCACAACGCCATCTACCACCACATGCTCAATACCTGAGTATTCTCCCTCGGTATTCTCTCGGATAAGGACTGTGTCCACGTTGTCGTAGGGGGTCTTGTAGCCAGCGATGGATCGGCAAGGTCGAACGTTTGCGAAAAGGTTGAAGGTTCGTCGAAGGGTGAGATTTAGAGAAACATGGCCTTTACCAATTGGCGTCTAGAGAGATCAGCAACCATTATTCCAATCCAATTGCGCTAATGCTTACAGCAAGAGGTCCCTTCAGAGCTACTTTGTTTCGCTTGATGCTCTCGATCGTCTCCGATGGGATCGTCGTCTTGCCATCCTTTAATTGCGGGGTGACATCAACTGGTTCCCACTTTACTGGCGCCTTTACATTTCAATTAGCAGCTGTTTCTCTGCCAGTAATCCTTATTTCGTACCTTTGCTGCCGCGAAGATGTCCTTGACTGATTGCGAAATTTCAGGCCCAATCCCGTCGCCCTCGATCAAACTAACAGTGTAGAGTCCCTTATGAAAAGTCAGCCTTGGTCATCCCTCCTTTTCGCAATCACCGCCCAATTGAGTCCATGGCTATGCCGTAGATAGCTATCTTCGCGCAAGAGGGTGTTATGCGATCCTTACATCTGACCCTTTCTGACCGTGAAACTCTGCGACCTTCCCCTTTTCGGTGGAGTATTGGCGACGGTACTAATGCGAAACAGCAGTTAGCAGATGCAATCTGTGAAAGCGCTCTGTACGAGTCGCAGAAGCTCATGCAGCCTTACCTGCACAGCAGTGGGAGCCCAGGCGCGGGCAGATGCCTGGAGGCATTGTCGCCGCGCTGGGGCAGCAAACGAACGAACGGCCAGCATTTTCGATCAGCGAGGTAATCAAAATGCTATTGCGAGATTTTCGAGTTTGGAGAGAGGGAGAGAGAGGGTGGTGGTGGAGAAGTCGAGCAGCGCAGCGGGCAGGATTTTGTATAGCTTAGGCGCGGCAAGTGGAGTGGGTTTTTCTTTTTCCGGGGCCAGACAGCGGCAAAGACCGGCTTGCAGTAGTCTGGGCCTGCATGCGAGTGACACGAGTGTACAGTTTTCAGGTCAAATATCATTTTCTCGACAATTATACAATTATGGGTTTCTTATGAAAGAACCGTGGGATGTGATGGAAGTACGGCAGAAAGCGCAAAAAAATAAACTCCCGCAACTTCGACAGCGACTTCCCACTTCGTTCCTGCTAAATCGCCCACCAGCATGACAGATTACGAGAGACAAGTGCTGGACCACTATCAGCTCTCGACCGCATTTCCCGTAGAATGGCCTGCAGAGAAGGACTTGAGTGATGCCTCGGACGACGAAGAAACCGCTCCCCAGCGCAATGGGCTGGTGCGAAGGTCCAAGTCGAGGTACTCGGCCCTGGAGCGAGTTACAAGTGACCGCAAGAGCTTAGTTCCAGGCTCACAGAAGACGGGAGATGGGCTGGAGAATCTGGTGCAGAGAGATGAGGCTGATCCCTTGGGGACTACGGAGAGTGTCGTGAGAATATTGAGGCAACTAGGTCTGCCAGTACAGGATGACACCCGTCTCCGTGAGTATATATCTATATTCCTAGACCATAGACCATAGACCCAGCTAATAAAAATAGGCAATAGATTTCTCCTCTCGTCCACTACCTTCTCCCCCGCCCTTTTCCTTTCCCAGGTCCACTCGACGGCATCTACCCAGTCTCTTCTTCAGGGACTCGACACCCTCTCGAGATCTATTGATCAGAAATCCGCATCTTTGAAAGTTCTCGTTGAGTCCAATTTTGAGCGCTTCGTGCGGGCCAAAGCTACCATTGACAATGTCTATACCGAGATGAAGTATCGGGGGCAGCCTCCCACCCAATCGCGAACCCGGCCCCATTCCCGCCACGCCAGTAGGAACAGTTTCAGGACAAGCAGTGGAGATCAAGCTTCAATGGCACTCGGTCCGGACATTAAGAAAAAGAATGCTTTGACAAAAGAGAGCGAATATGGTGTTTTGGGTATTAAGACGCCGCTTCTGGATGTGTCTGCAAAAGCGGAAGAGGTCTGGGGTCCGGCATTGGGAGGTCGCGAGAAAGAAGATAATCTCAAGTCCATGTCAACGACAGTAGACCGGTACAAGGAGTTGTACGAGGTGAACGGCACCATTACCGATTGCATCAAGCGAAAAGACTACGAAGGTCTGGTGGAAGAGTATGCAAAGGCTAGACGATTCGCGGACGATGCGAAAAGACTCGCAGACCAATTAGGGTCTACACCCCCAACGGATGCACAAATACACCAACTTTTGCTCGCTGCTCGAGTCTGGCATGATGTAGAAGAGCAGATCGAAGAGTTCAAAAAAGAAATTTGGCGTAGACTCGTAGCTACGCAAAGTATTTCGAAATCAGATAATACTTTCAATGGTCAGCAGGATCAACACATGGAGCTCATCAGCATTCTTCTGGAACTTGGGGTCTCAGATAACCCTATTTGGCTCTGGCTGCTAAGCCGTTATGACCATCTAAAGAACAAAATCACATCTACTTCAGAACGTTCGAGAGTCGAGATTGAAGTTCTAAGAAGGAGATTAGCAAGCGGAGAGAAGCCTACACCTCAGGTGATTGCATCGCATCTGCGATCTCTAGCTCGTCAAACTGCTGAGGACAAACCTGCCTCCGTAGACTCTGCAGAGATCATTGAACTGTGGGAAAAGATGCATTCGTTCTTGGCTGGCATGCTGTCTGCCCAAGGTATCCTGGGTGAAGTTATGGAGTTTTGGCAGACCGTCCAAAGTTTCATCGATGGGAAAGCTCAAAGGACCTTACCGACTGGAATTAATGGCGAGTCAAGAAAACATCATAGGCTTTCTGATTCAGGTACTCTCGATTTGCAGAAAGGAACGGTCGAACTGGTCGACATGATCCGGGAAAACGCATTTTCGTTCTTCGCCGATCCGCCTATTGAGGATATTTCTTCGTTATTCTCCCCGCTACCACCAACCCCAAAGACCCCGAAATCGTCTGGAGCTTCAGGTTTGACCCCAACACGAGACCCGAGGTTCAATTTTGACTTAAGCAATCTCCCCCCTCCATCTCCAAAACGCGGGGAAGCCTGGGAAAAGTTCGCTTTTTGGCCTCCGTGGTCGAACTCTCTTAGTGGTGTCGAGTACCTTGCAAAACTACTCGTTCTGGTTGGAACTGGCGCGAGTGAAATGGCCTCCATAGAGCCTGTCAGGAAAGGCGATAGTGCGGCAATAGAGCGGTTGAAGACCTTTGTGGGTGGCGCTCGTGAGAGATGCGTGACCGCTGTATGTGCGGCCTGGAATAAGGATGCTGAGAATATCAAGGTGTTGGAAGACTGGAGACGGTCTGCAGAAAAACGTAACTTGACAAGGATGCCTGCGAATTTCGGTGCTTTCGAGAGTGCCGTTCTCACAGGAATGCAAAAGATTCTTTACATCTCTGAGGCGAAAGCCGGCTCTGCAGAGGTTGTTCTCCCACCTCCAACCAAGCTTTTGCATATGGTTAGGAGCCAGTTCGTCACCACGCTGTATAAGTCTTTGAAGGGAATGGTCGAAAATGCCGAGAAATCCGTGGTGAAAGCAGGGGATGACTGGTCCACAGATCAAGATGGTCTGGCGAGTCCTGTTGCAGCGGTAATTGCAACTAGCATTGGTGCAGGCACTGTCAATGCTAGCGACAGGGTATGTAATTCTGGCCCCCTCTCTAAAGGATTCCACTAACATCGACAGAACGTTCGCATGCTTCTAACATTGAGCAATCTTCAGGCTCTACGAATTGATGTTGTACCCAATCTGACAACCCAGTTCGAAAATGCTTTCTCAGTGAAGCTGACTGAAGAGGCAAAGACAATCCGCGACGTTCTTGGCCAAATTGATGCCCAATTGTTCCAATCTTATATTAGGCCTGCAGTCGAAACTGTGCGCACTATCATTCGGCAAGGCATTGCTGCTCCAGACTGGGCACCAGGTCCCAATGAGAAGCCAAAGGAGGTCAAACCTTACGTCTATGAAGCGCTCCTAAGCCTCGTCCTAGTCCATACCCAGGTTTCCACCACAGCGTCTTCTCTCACCGCTCAAGTGCTCTCTCACCTCCTCGAGCAGGCGTCCCGGGAGCTTCTCGATTCATTCAAGCAACGAAAACGTTATTCTCTATCCGCTCTCATGCAGGCTACCTTGGATGTGGAGTTTGTAGCACAGAGTCTGAGCCAGTATACCACAAACAAAGTGAGTGAGGTTCAAAGCCAGATTTACCAAGAATTGGATAAAGGGACGGACAATGAAGCGAGGACGAGGCTGCAGAATGAGTTGCCGGAGATGAGAGCTGTGCTGAAGAGGTTGAGGGAGGGTAGTAGGAGTGAGTTTGCCTGTTTCAAGAAGACCAGGAGATCTGAGCGGCCGTCCCAGCCGCCGCAACCAGTGGTATGAGCTTTGAAAGAATAATAAGCCGTGTTTTCTTGATTTTCAAACAACGTGATTAGAGGTCCATGGACTTCATAAATATTTAGAGAATACCACAAGACATGAGTTGAATCTACATATTTCAAACAGTACAGCGGCGTGGCTTCCGGGAGTCTTCTTTTCAAGCTCGAACCTCCTTTATTTCTATTGGGTTAATACACTTTTTCCACTTCACTTCTCAAAGAACGCCGCCATTGTCTCATTAGTCTCATCAGTAGCCTCCAATTGCATCCAATGCCCTGTGTCCGAAGTCTTTGCCTCCAAACCCGGTACATTCGGCTTCATCCGGTTCGGAAAGTCCGCACTCGCTGTGATGGGGTTCTTGACTCCAGTAAAGAGCAGCGTGGGCTGTTTGATCTTATGATTTTCTTCGGGGATTTCTTCTCACTGTCAGTGAAATCTCAAAAAGGGGAAGAATAATACGTACTCGCATCATCAGCTGCGTCGACACCGTGTAATCCAGATCTGTACCAATTGAGAGGTGCCTCAAAACCGCCGTTTGAGGGCGAGAATTGTTTGCGGAACTCTTCTTGGTCCTACTACTGTTTAGCAAGCTAGGTCTGGGGGGGGGGGGGGGAGGGGGGTAGTGACGGGGAACGAACCTCAGCAGTAATATATGAAGATTTAGGCGCGGTCATTCCACCTTCACACCAAGTGCGGAAGCCGCCCATAGCACCCATGTACTTCTTGATCAAATCTTGATCATTGGTGTGAAATAATGAGTGACAGGAATCAGGCTATTCTCCTCATCAGTTCCATGTTCCTACCTTAATCGTGAAAAGAGGCGGAGAGGAACTCACATTCTTATCCATCAACACCGGAGCATCCTCCTCATCAAAAAACAGAAAGTACCCAAACACAGAATACCCCATGTGCTTCTGCACCATCTCATCCACAAACCCAACCCTCTCCTTCGTAAGTCCCCCACCCGGCGGACTATACCCTACATCCAAAAACACCAGTTTACTCAAACATTCCGGGTAGTAATTCACCAGGCGCGAAAGCAGGAAAGAGCCCCAATCGTGCGCGACACCAATCACCGCTTGGATCTTCTCATGGTCTAAAATTTCCTTTACATCATCACTCATACCTTTCCCGCTGTACGCCTCGTACTCGAGCGGCTTAGAGCTCTTTCCATAGCCCAGGAGTTCGGGCGCGAGGATCCCATAGCCTTTAGTGGAGAAATAGGATATTTGGTGGCGCCAGTCGAAGAGGGATGAGGGGAAGCCGTGGAGAAAAAGGATCGTGGATTTAGAGGGCTGGGAAGGAGAGAGATGGATATAATTATAAGTGAAGCCCCGAGAGGTTTTGAATTGGCTTTGCGAGTAGGAATCCATATTTTATTGTTATGGTGTGGTGTGGTGAAGTGGGGTTGAGCAATAAGTGGGACGTAGACGTATACTAGATTGGTGACATTTAGGTCCAGAACTCTGAATATATAGCTTTTGAGTATTATATTTTACGTCAAATTCCTACATCATTAAAAAAGTGATAGTGACTCAAAAATAAAGTCCGTGGAACAAATCAAGTTGTCATCTAGGTGTATTGCGGGAGTTCTCGGACTCCGCACCCCGCAAAATGTCCGTCTACTTGCTATAAGAGGAAAATTTTGCGGCACGGCAGGGAGGGAGCCACTCTTCTACATAATCAAACTGGGGTCTTTGTTTCTTAATATGGAATCATTCAACGAGTACTCTCAAGCTTAAATTCGTTACTGTTACATTTCTGCGGCGTTGCCATCCTTCACCGAAACTCTCCCTCTGAACCAGAACCCAAAGCCACCTTGCCCATGTCATAAATCCACCCATGGATATTTGAACGCCGTCAAATATCAAGCCTTAGACTCCAGCCAGAAAGATCATTCGTCTACCGCTCACCAGCTCCCCAAGCATCCATGGCATTACGGACATATTGATTCTCGTTCCTCCTTCCAATGAACAATAAGGTAGATCCAAGTGAAGGTGCTGTTACCCAATTTGGATCTTGGTGCGGTGTAGAAGATTCAACTTTTAAATAGAGGCTTAAGAATCCCCAGAACTCTTGCCCGGTTTGCGACCATAAATAACCATGCTATTGGCGCATTAGTGGTTTCCGCTGGAATTAAGATAAAGTGACATTTAGATTCTCAATAGAGTGAATAAATGATATACTGACAAATTATAGTAGGTGTGATCTATACAGTGTCAGTACCAAACTTAGAAATGTAAGGTTCAACTGGGTGGACTTACATCGCTGATTCTGCAAATCTCGCCTGACGTCCACCAAAAACAATTCCGTCTGCTCTTGTGACCAACCTAAACCTCGACAGTCCAGGGTTAGTATTGTTTCCTTAATAACACGCCATGAGTGGTGAAGAATACATCCGGTAAGCTTCATATGGGCGAGAGAAGGATGTTTTAATCCTCTGGTCCAGCTGGACAGCGACTTCACGTTAGGAAATATATGATTAACGAACCGTAGGCCTTTCCAAACATCCTCAAACTCATTGCGCTCAATCCTCGCAGAAGATTATGCAATTCAAATGCCCCAATCAGTTTCAAGCGTTTTTCTTTCGCCCAGGTAGAAGTCGGCATTTTAAAATTCTTCTCAACTATACCTTCAAACCCTACTGCTCTCATGTATGATGCGTATTCAGTACAAGCATCGAGCGGTGCTCCCATCCTTGCTCGCGTTAGTACTCCAAAGGCCGTTCCGGAACATCTGAACCTACATAGCAGAAGCTTCCAGCGCGTGTTTACTGAACCTGAAGACACCACTATCGGGTGGTGCAGAGTTATCGTCGCACTGAACTTTGGGATATACACACTGCAACTCGAGATATCCGCCAGGCTTCGTGTGCCTAAATTCAAGGTATAAGCTGTTTATTCTTCATATATTTCCGATGGAGGAAGTACTCATAGCATTGCTTGACCAGTTTTGGCCAGTCGCGGATCGAGAGGAGGAGATCTCTAGCATGTATGAAATCAAAAGCTTTGTCTCCAAACGCCCATGGCATTTCGATATCATCGATTTCGAAGCGGCAATTCGATGGGACCCTACTAACAGTGATTAGTTGCAAACTGGGCAGAACGGGCTCTCAAGCTCACCATTGTGGTTGCACTGGGGCAATATCTAAACCCAAAACCTTAATTATTCATCTCAGTATAGGCCAAAAATCAATCAATTGGGGTCATGGACTACCTCGGCCGAAGGATAGGTATCTGCCGCCTGTACCCAGTGTCAATACATTGTTTACCTCCGGATTCTGCGGGATTCCTCACTTCAATCGCCCATATGCCTGTGCCAGTTCCCAAATCCAAAATCCGCTGCGGCTGGGGGTCAATCGGGGCAAGAAACAACTTCTTTTCCAGTAGCATCACATATTTCGCGTGGGACATGTCAATTCGATCCAATTCTTCTTCGTCGATAGGGAGGCCATACTCTATGCGCAACCGTCAGAGTGTTCAATCGTACGCGGGGTGTATATCGGTCGAGCTCGCACCTTCGTTTCCGTATGATGCGTAAGTCCTCCCATGCTCTTCAACGCCGCGCGCAACCGCCGACGACAGAGTTTCGGTCAACGATCCGGATCTGCACAAGATCAACACGGTCCTAGCTTTCGCACGGGTGTTTAGGAACCCCGGGGAGATCTCTTACGATGAGCCCGCATACGCCGAATCGCCATCGAAGAACTGTTGATCCGACGGTCAGATATGTGTACGAATGCGGGGTTGAAGATGACACGAGCAGGGGAGAGCGGGGGTCAAACGTCAGAGTTCTCAGCCTCAATTATGTCCTCTTGCTGCATTGTCAGAGAATATTCGATTCGTATTAAGATTTCGAGCTCAGCAACGAAAACCTGGTCGCGGAGAACGGGGCTATGCGGAGGGATAAGTAGGGAGGGCAAGGGCAATCTCCAGAGAATGCTTCAGAACATGGCGCAGGGTGACGAGTTCGAGGGGCAGACGCAGTCTTATTATACTTGGCGAACTAAGAAGTAATTGGCCAAAATAACGACAAACAGATATCGGTGAAAGAGAAGGAGGGCATCTGTGGGTTGTGAAGCCCAACTACTTAACGCCTCATTACGAAGTAGGTCTCGGCGATATTCCGAGAGGGACGTCAAGGCGGTCTCGTGGGCAGACGTTTTGATTCCTACGCTGCAGGCGCAGAACTAAATGTGGTAGCCAAACTCTGCTTGGTAATGTACTGTACAAGCAGGCTGTAGGTTATTATTCCACCAGTTCCACATACGAAGTACGTACAAGACTTCCCACAGTGACTACCGTGCATGGTATTGCAGAAATGTGACTGCCTGTGCATGGGATGGGACGGGAAACGGAAAGTGCAGGTTTCGCGGGCTATCCTCGTGGCAAGGGAGAAGTGCTGTACCTCCGTACTGTAAGCCCGAAAGGGCGCCGAGGAAAGAGAGACTCGGCATCGCACAACCTTCTGTACAGTACCATCTACTAAGATTTTACTTTACTGTATATCGTCCCCGACTTGCTCTCGCTTTCACTTGCCCCCCAAATAATTGTCCCCGGTAATTTCAGGAGACGAATTTCCTAGCAATTGCTAGCCGGCTGTGAAGGTCTAAGAGTAGCTGAAGACGCCCACGTTGCGCCATCTGCGCGCCATCTGCGCGCCATCTGCGCACCAGCAACTGGTACTTTTGTTGGTACTCTATGCAACCTCGACGGTGTGATTGCTTCTGTCTGCAGCCAACTCCAAGACTGGCTAGCTTTCAACGTTGTTGGTCCCGGAGGTTCCTCTCTCGCAACAGTAGTGCAAATGGCACTTGCGGTCGCAACTTCCGGGATGCGAACCCACATTTGACCAAATCCCCGTCCGCCAGAGGACCCTTCAGAAGCCCACTAGAGATGCTAGAGGTTCCAGAACGCCGGGCGCTGGATATCTAGTATAGGTGAATATTTGAGATCCCCTATCACGTTCTAAAAGTATCCAGAACGTCTCAGAGCCATTTCACTCTTTCGTCTTCCAAATACGTTCTGTCAGTATTTGAATTCCCAGTCGCCACGTTCAGCAACCAATTGGTTGAGATCCATCTCCAGGCATCAGATCCGCCACCCTTTCAGGTCTCCCATTCTGTTCCATTTTCCTTCAGCCATGGGATCTGTCGAGGAGTCGGACATCGTCCGCCAAGCTGAAGCTATTCTCGCAAGCGCGAAAAGCTTCGAAGGTGATCGTACGAAGAGATATGAATTGATGAAGCAACTCGACCTTCTCCACTCGGAGTTAGAGGACCCTGGCGCAGCTATGATAAAGCAATGGTCATCTGTAAGCTACTTACTTCACTACCAGATACGTCGCAGGAGATGTTTTGGCTCCGGAAGTACGGGCATGGAGCCCAAGCTAATCTAGTGAATTGGACAGATAAATGTATCGATTTCGCTGGCAGTAATGGTACAATCGGGGGCGTTCGAGAAGATGCCAAAGCAGGGCAGCATTAGCGCTGAAGAACTCGGTGCTCTCGTTAACATCGAGCCGAACGTTATAGGTTTGTATTCAATATGTTCTTCACGTCTGGTTTGGGCACCTGAACTCACTGTTCCTGCAGTACGCCTCATGCGGATGCTCACGGGAACTGGAGTTGTCGAACTGACGGGAGATGATACTTACGCTCACACCCCAAAATCACTTGCCTATCTCCAGGGCGCCGGTGCCGATTTCTGGAACTTGTGGTAGGTCGAGGACAAAAGGAACCCGAACTGATGTCACGTGTTGATTAATCTCCGTCTTTAGTATAAACATGACTGGTTGCCTCCTCCGTTTTCCAGAGTACTTCCAGACCAAGACCCCTGAGGAGCTGATCGACCTCCGAAAGACCCCATACTCCTTTGCCTATGATGGCGAGGGTCTGACGTTCTACGAGGTCCTGGCACGAAAGCCTGAGACACTGAACATGTTCCAGAAGGCCATGATGCAGCAAGAGCAAAATCTACCAACCCTAGGCATGTTTCCATTTTCATCTCTCAAGCAAGAAATTGAGTCTGAGCCGGAACGAGCTTTCATTGTCGATATTGGCGGTGGTAGAGGCCAGTCTCTCCTGTTGATCCAGAAGGAAACTTCCAATGGTTTCGGAACCAGCTCGAAGATGATCCTGCAAGATAGGCCACATGTGTTGGATACAATTCCTCAGGAGCTACTCCCAAATATCGAGAAAATGCCGTACGACTTCTACACGGAGCAGCCTATCAAAAGTAAGTCATCCTCTTCCCCACCAACACCAGATGTCAATCTAAAACATTGATCAAAAGATGCCCACGTCTATTACCTTCGCCGCATCTTGCACAACTATCAAGACGGTGTTTGCCAAACAATCCTCGCAAATGTCGCAAAGTCTATGGGCCCTACATCTCGTCTCTTAGTAGCTGAGTTGATTGTCCCAGCTCGCACTACGGTTGGTGAGGACATGAGCACTTATTGGATGGATATGGTTATGCTGGCCATAGGTGGTAAGGAGAGAAGTGAGAAGGAGTACAGTGAGCTTCTGGAGTCCGTGGGTTTGGAGTTGGTCAAGATTTGGCCAGAGCCAGTTAGCAATCATGCCGTCGTTGAGGCAAGATTGAAGAGAACTTGATTTGCTGTCATGATAGATCGATGCGGCGTTTCTTATTGGGGGTCTCTTCACTGTAATCCTGTTTTCATAATGCTATACCACAGGAATACAAACGTTGATCATAAAGCCATTCAATATGCTTGCTAATTCGTTCGCAATTGAGCTCAAAAAGTTTGAATATTGTGAAGAAGGGGGATCTTCCATCTGAAACCAATATTCACTAAGTTCAACACTTGAAGAAGCCCTAACAGATCAACATTCTCGATTCTGGTCATCATTCTGGGCCAGGAAGGGAAGGTATATTGTCTGGCGAAACGTGATATACTAAATCGGGCGGTCTGACAAATCTGCGCCCTTCGCAGCTAGCTCCACGCCCTTCTGCGGTTGATCTTCTTTTGAAAGTTCATCACGCATATATACACGGTTTGAGTTGTTTTTCGTGTTTTTGCAACATTTCAAGTTTCACAGAGACAATCTACAAGTCCATACCTATTCTTTCCCGGACCAATGATGGACTCTCTATGGGACACATCGTGCATCGCCGCTTCAACGAATGATATTAAGCACATGACGGGTTTGGGGCTTGACTCGAATGTCAACACGACGGCTGCGGAGAAAATCTTCTACTATCATCGAGGTATCAAAGATTTGAAGGCTGGAACTCCAATTTTGGTGTTGCTACATGGGTATCCTCAAACGTAAGCTTCTCCTAAAAAATGAATGTTTAGTATTACTTACAATCCAATAGAAGCTTCATGTAAGTTCAAATTAGCTTTGTCTTGCCTCGCTCTCTCGCACGTATAATTTCTATGCATCGATTAATGTGCTGAATATCTTTCAGGTGGAGACATGTAATGAACCCAGACCACAACATTCTTGAATTCATCCACTAATAAATAAATAGATCGTACCCCTTATCCCACAAGAAATCCCACTCTTCATTCCAGATGTAAGCCTCACCTCCCACGGTAGGTACAACTCATCATCTAACAACTAAGCTCCCTGGCTACGGTCGATCATCCCCCCTTTCTACCCCTCACACCAAGGGCAACGTCGGAAAGACCATTCTCTCATTTCTAAACTCACTACTCCCAAAATCCTCCAGCCCTCATCCAATTATCCTCGCGGGCCACGACCGCGGCGCCCGAGTGTGCCAACGTCTCACCATCAACGCTCCCACAGACCCCCGCTTCGCCCTCAAAGGCACTATCATGCTCGACATCACCCCCGGCACCGTGCAGTGGCAGAAAATGGCCACTCCCCAAGCCGCAGCTGGTATGTACCACTGGGCTTTCCTGCCCAACGTCGAGCTTGCTACCGCCATGATCACTGCGTTTGGAGGAGACAAGTACGTGCGTACTAATCTTGAACGCTGGAGTGGGAAGAACGATGTGAGCATTAGGAAGTTAAAGGAACATGATGCGGAGAGGATTTATGGGGATGCTTTTAAGTATGAAAGTGTGATTCGTGCTTCGTGTGATGACTATCGAGCTAGTGCTTTTGAGGAGATTCAGGAGCATGATGATGATCAGAGGGAGGGGAGGAAGATGGATGCCGATGTGCTTGTTTTATATTCTTCGGATTTTCAGGCGACGCGAGGCAAAATTGAGGATTGGGAAGACTGGATGGGGAGGGGAAAATTGGAGACAAAGGGATTTGGAAATGGCGTGGGGCATTTTATTGCTGAGGAGACGCCGGAGGAAACTGCGGAAGCTATTGTGGCTTTTTATAATAGCCATGTGTGAGGGATGGAATAAAAAGAAGCAGTGGTATCTTATTGAGCAATCTAGAATATATAACAACCGCAAAAGCTCAAGAACAGAAAAGCTAATCAAGCACGGGGACCTGAAGCGTATAGAGGCTTTGGCACCCCACTTCGGTCACAGCTGGCAAACTTCCAGTATCCCGGGTGCCACAACGTCAAAGAATGGGTGATGGCCCATCTCGCGGGACCAGGAACAGGAGGCCAATCCTTCCACAAATTATCTTCATGCGTGACATCCATGTTGAGAAAGAAAAACGGAAGCGCGCTGAATTTCGTCATTGAAGTCTAGTAGAATCAGCGGCAAGAAGTTTGAGAGCTCGAGATTCTGGGCTTACCACTGCATGTTTCCCTTCTTTATCCCAAAGCTTTTGGATCGGCAGTTTGGTTCCATATTTTTTGAGAGCGAGCAAGTCGTCGATCTCCGACTTAAGGTGGTCGCAAAGTGCTGGAGCAAATGAAGCAATTATGCCGTTGAGATGAGCTGCATCGAAGGATGATTCCTTTCCAGCTAAGCCCTCGAGGTAGCTCTTGAAGTCATCTAAGCCTGCTTGGAAGGATCCTGATTTTCACCGAAGTCAGCCATACATAGTCAATTGGGTGAAAGATGAAGAAAAAATATGAAGAAAACCGAGGTTGGCAGTCATTTCGTAGTTCATAGATAGCAGGATATGGAGGTGGAAGTTTTCCAATGTCGCTTTTCTGCTAGAAGGTATTGATAGAAAGTCATTTTGCTTACTGTGTTGTTCGACATTGCCATCCAGCAAGCCCTTCTCATCAACAGCTTCTTCGATCTCAGGAAAGAACTGCTCTTCCTCGCTGGTGTGATGTTCGTGAATAACAGAATGCCAGCACAGACTATACCCAATGAAATCTAGATAATCCGCCGGTTGAACGTTTGGTCCTTGGACATATATACTGTTCAGGCCACGGAGGACAGCGTTGTGAACCACACACATTGTGCTCGCCGTCTCCATGTATGGATCTGTATATCCGGTCTAGAGGTCAGTTAGTGGTTATATTTAGTTGTCCTCGCAGAATTCAACTTACCTTTCCTTCTTTATACTTGGGTGTCTCAATCAACGAATAGGGAGTGTCGGCCCATTGCTGCTCTGTTGTATTTGCCGAGTCATTCATGATGCAAGTAAGTTTTGATCGTAAATTTGAATACAAAAAAAAAATCGTCTTCCGTAGTAGAAGCTCTGTATTTTATACTCTCCCGAAATCCCCGAATCTCGAGAGTTCGGGTGGTCGAGGTCCAAATTGTCACCGATTGTACGCCTAGCAACTCGGAGGTTTGCAGCTGGCGAGGTTCCGATTTTTAGCGTGTTCCGCGCCGTAACTGGCTTATTCCTTCGAAGACCAATCGAAGTCTGGCTTATTCCTTCCCAGACCACTCGAAGTATGCTGAGTTGCGCTTTTCCCGCCCGATCATTGTTTTAAGCTGGTTGAGGATGTTAATTGATTGGCCAGAAAATGAATGGAGTCGAGAATACCGGTACTTTTGTAAGGCACAGCGACCGAGGTGGTGGTGGTGGTGGTGGTCACAAACCCAGCTATAAGAATCAGAATGCCCGCTCAGCAGTTCAGTGGGAAATAGATCCTTCAGTGTTAACAATCAACAAAGTCTTCCTTATCTTCCTTTCAGACTCTTTATTCTCTCAATACTCTCAAACCTCTCAAACCTCTCAAACCTTTCAAACCCCTCAATCGTAACCCACAATGAAGGTTCTCTTGTTAGGGGTCACTGGCAACGTCGGCTCTCGAATGCTCCCAGCGCTCCTGGCCCACAAACACCAGGTCGTTGCATACGTGCGCACACCCGCGAAAATCTCTCCTGAAGCCAAATCCAAGCTCGTTGCCGTCGTCGAGGGTTCAGCCAGCGACAACACAGCCATCAAGGCGGCGATTCTCTCTCATAATTGCGATGCGGTCGTCAGTGCTGCCGGCCTAGCTGCCACCACGGGTTGGGGCTCTCAGGGCGAGTTCCCTGCCATTTTTGCGGCAGTCGTGCAGGCGGCAGTGGATGCGGGGCGAGAACGCGGCAGTCCTCTGCGGTGCTGGCTCATGAGCGGCTTTGGCGTTCTGGATAGTTTAAAAAAGCCAAATTTGCTCGTTGACTAGTAAGTTATTCTGCTGTTCTATGCTGGTTTGTCCGTTTCTGCCTGAACGATGTATCTGACGCGTTCTCTGTAGCTTGCCCCTGTTCCCCGCCCACAAGCCAAACTATCAGCTCATCAAATCACACCCAGCGAAAGATCTCGCCTGGTCTCTTTTCTGTGCGAGCACCATGACGCCCAAATACGACACACCTCAATTCCCTCCTCCAGCAGACTGTTCTGCCAGCAAAAATCTCGTGGTCAAAGCTGACGCGCCGCCCGCGTGGTCTGATAAATTCCGACGCGTTCCGCTGATAGGATACTATCTGAACGCAATGGTCCAAGGACAGAACTATTTTGCGGTGCTGGAGAATTGCGTAGATCTTATGGCTGCTGATTTGGAGAAGGGAATGAATAGCGAATTCATTGGAAAGAGAGTAGGCGTGAAAGAGAAGAGCAAAGTCTAGAACTAGGAATACTGTATTTTATTGTAATAATACTAGATTAGATAAAGTTCAATGGAACGGAATTATTCGAATCCTCGAAATCTCGAACTGCAAGATGTTAGAGGACGGCGAAGAAAAAGAAACGAAACACCAGCTGAAATACTGTAGCCCGCCATTCATGCACAGTATTAGTCATGCCTCTGCAACTTGTCCTTACGTACATCTCCCATCCCCCCTTTGCAGCAGATATGCATATGCACCATATCGTATGCATCGTTGCTAGCAGTCCCGCTTGACAACATGAACAGCCCTTATCCAAATCCAAACCCAAATGCCATCTTGACGGGAGAGTCAGCCGCCCCTGCAGACACTCTGCCTCTGCCCAAAGGGCAATCGTGGTCGCGGAGCCTCCGGACATCATGTGACGCGTGCAAACAGATGAAGGCATGTCTATGTCTATGTCCTCGAGGGAAACATAAGGCCATATATACATATATACAGCTGCTAACGGCATCGGATGGGAATGCAGATAAAATGCCAAAGAAACGACAGCGAAAGCTGCACGCGATGCATCGCCCGAAACTTAGACTGCACCACAACGCCGGTGGAGAGGAAGAGGCGAAAGCCTAAGTATGTATCGAGACTCCAGTCTTATATATAGCAATGAAGAGACTGATTATGACCAAAAGTAAAAAGGATGTCTTGAAAGAGATGGAAGACCGCATCAAGCGTATTGAGTCAAACTTGATAACTTCCGACTTCCATCAAGCACCAGAGCCGGAGCCGGAGCCAGCAGATGAGAAGGAAGAAAAGAATTCCTCGGATAAAATTGAAAGCCAGGCTGAGCTCTCCAATCATCTCTCGAATCTGGTCATCGATAATGGGTCTCCCAATTTTATCGGTATGTCTTCAAGATGCCTGCGTGTTCGTGCTAATGATGCCTTTTAGGCTGGGCTTCTGGGTTCTCACTCATGTCTCCACATGGTCTTCGTTGGATCTCGGAAAAGGTCAATGACAAGGACGAGATAGCTCAGCTACTTCCTAAAATCATGTCCAAAGTTGATTATGGGGTTTGGGGCCGCGCCGGTGCTGATCTCTGGTCACCTCTGCCGCGGTCTCAGCACTCACCACTTCCCTCGAAGGATCTTGCGCTACGATACGTGAAATGTAGGTGATAGCTGAAGTACAGTTCGGAATTGTCTTTAGCTTACATCTACGACAGCGTACTTCGAAACTTTCAATACCGTCTTCCCAGTGCTCAATCGAAAGGTGTTTGATGTCCACTTCGAACGACAATACTCGACGAACCCTCCGACAAGCACCGCATGGTATGCATTATTCAATGCCGTCTTGTGTTTGGGTAGTATTAGAAAAAATCGCGAGGCAGAGAAGCACAAGCAAAGCAGCTATCTCACCGACTATACCTCAAACGTCCAGGAGACTGGGGTCGAATATTTCCGCAACGCAAGCTGTTGTTTTCACGACTTGATCTTCAAGGACGCCAACTTAATGGCAATGCAAGCTATGACACTCATGGTATGGATCCTTTTGGATACGTTACTAATGGCAATCATATCTAACGCATCAACAGATGTATATCACCACCTCGAGTCCTAATCCGCAACCTACCTATGTTCTGGCTTCCGCCACTGGAAACCTAGCAAGTACTCTAGGTCTTCACCGGAGGCTAGATGGCTACGGTATTTCTCCAGAGGAGATGGAACAACGACGAAATGTCTTCTGGGTGTTCTATCGGATGGAAAAAGCAATAAGCCATAATCTAGGCCGACCCTCTGTCATAAATGACGATGATATTGCCGTTGACCTACCACCCAAAGCCGCCGGATTAATAAAGTCCCCAAGCGGTGCGAGAATTCATGATATCTTTCAAGACCAGATTACGTTGGCTATTATCGGAAGTCGCATATGCAGCGAGCTATACTCAGCAAGTTCACAGACCAAATCGGAAGAGCATCGCATGAAAGTTCTTGGCAAACTGGACAATCATCTCCAGCGCTGGCGAGATGCTATCCCTATTGACATTAGACCAGAGCACCCAATCAAATGCTCAGATGAGCAATATGTTCCGGTAGTTATGATGCACTTCATATATTTGGACGCCGTAATATTGCTCCATCGCCTGTCAAGTCAAGAGGGGTCGTTCAAACCGGGCGACGTTACGAGAATGAAGATGCACGGAAAGCAGCCGCGACTGAATCCCAGAGTATATGCAAGTCAACTGCTCTGTCTCGCTGCTGCGCGGAGATCGATTCAATTACTAGATACATTCAGCAATAACAGTCTACAAAATCAGTATCTTACATGGTTTGTAGTCCCTTTGATTTGTTATCTAAGTTAATGATTTTGACAAAACCACAGGATGGCAGTCTACTATCCACTCAGTGCAAGCCTTGTTCTCTTCACGAGTATCCTCTCGAACCCGCGAGACCAGCATACCGCCTCGGACATCCAATTAATGGGTCTCATAATCTCATTCATCACTCGTTCCGTTCAACCAGGGACTTCTTTCGCGGCCACTCCGACCTTGAATGGGTTCAAAGAGCTCTATGGTATTGCCACACGTCTGGTAGCCAAATTACCTCCACATCCGGGCCATAAAAAGAAGAGGGCTCCTGAAAGTGACGGCCTTGCACAACCAAATCTCAGCAGCTCCTCGATGACATTCGATCCAGCAACAATGTACCGCGAGCCTAACATGTCCGTGTCAAATTATCCGCCTATGGACGCCAGCGGGCACACTCCCGAGACAGACTATGATGGGCACAGTACTACTAGCGCTCGGCGCTCGCAGGCATCCACCAGTGACAGCCCACTCGAGTTCGCGCCTTTTTTAGCCCCTGAACCGAGCCAGTTCGACTTCGACTTCGATCAGACAATGTACGATCCCTTCCTCTCGCCTACTAAATTTCAATGGGACATGGCAAATATGTGGGACTTCGTACCCGATCCCGGGTCTTGGACAGATCTGGTGGACTCGAATCAAGAATTTGATATCATGTAGACACAGAATGATTACCGTGGCATAAATAGCGAGGATTGGTTCAAACTCCTGGAGAGGCATTGGGTCACAAAGTTGATGTACTTCTCTACATCTGAAATTTGAGATCTTTATATGGGCATTTTAAATATACCTGGGAATAATTGCAGTTCATCCCGAGCAAGGGCTTCGAAGACCGCGAACCTAAGGTGCAAACTCATGCGCCACTAGATCTGTCTCTGAACCCAGCCGCGTGATGTGTATACAACATCACTTTTGTAGTATATACATAGAAGCGGAGGTCTTTTGTTTGTGGCGTTCTTCTCTAGCTTGTAAAAGTATTACTCTCAGGAAATGAAATAAGCGCGAGATAGCTACCTACATACCTAGATGCCTAGTTACCTAGGTATATAGAATCTAAGCAGGATCTAGGAGTCTACTTACGTAGATATGTAGATACTGATAACAAGAGGCAGGAGCGTATAGTTTCAGGGGCTAGTATAGAAGGATATAGGTCCTCCTAGGAAAGTATTGCCTATGTATTTTGAGAATCAATAAAATCAAGGCTTAGATACCCGGGTACCTAGGTACATAAAGTTGTAATGGGACAATCTTATACTGTTTCGAACCGGAAAGTCACAAATATCTTGGCCCTGAAGCTCGGTGGTTCATACAATATAAAAAAGCTAAAAAACTAGGACCACAGATTATATAAAAAATAAATTTTATAAAATTTTAGGATCTATAATTCCTACAATTTTAAATATCAAAAATTTAAGAAAAATCCAAGTTATATAAAAATTTCATAAAAAAGTTTTTTTTTATTAAATCAAAATTTCGTATTCAATTCAAATAATATTTCCATATATTAATATTTTAATATTTATTACGATTATATCGATATTATAATAATTTTTTTATGAAAAACTTTAAATATAATCACCAACAATATATTGAAACAATAATAAAACAATCGTTATATTTTAAATATTTTATTATTTTTTAAATGATAATTATTATATCCGTAAAAAGATTCTCGAATAACGTTTTTATTATTTAATCAATTATTATCGCAATTTAAAAAAGGGTTATTATAATCAAAATATTTAATTTTTGTTAAATTATTATTAGTAATAATAACTTACATAATCCTAAATATGGTTTAAACCTAATTAGAAATACCTTAGAACATTCTAGAATATTCCCCGAGGTTATCCGAAAGAAACCGAACTAATTTACAAAATAATTTTTATATAATTTTACAAAATTTTACAATATATAATACGGAAATTAATAAAAGATTATAAAATAAGAATTTAAAATATAAATATTCTAAATTTATTTTGTAATTAAGTTTTTTCTAAATCCAAGTTTTGTTTATTTAATTAATTGACGCTAGTACCGATCCGACAATCATTACGTGCCTTTTTCCCCACATTTTCACAATTAGATAATATATAAAAAATAATTATAAAAAAAAAAGAGAACAAATTTAAAAAAAATAATCTTTCTTTTTTTTAAATAAATATAATAAATTTTTTTTTAATAAATATAATTTTTTTTTTAAATAAATATAATTTTTTTTATATAATAAGGATTTTACGAAAATACAAAAAGATTTATAAATTCGATATTCTATTTCAATATTTTATATACATTAAAAAAATAAAAATCTTAATATTATATATAAAAAAGCTAGATTATAAAATATAAAATATTAGAATTATAATCAGAATCAAAATTAATTAATATTATAAAAAAATATTAATACCTAATTTTTAATAATAATATTAAATATATATATATATATATATATATATTATTCGATTCTAATATATATAAAAAACTTTATTATTTTAAAAATTATTAAATAAATTAAGATATTAATCTAGAAAAAAGAATATTTTTATTTTTTAAATATTATTAATAAAACGGCGATTAAATAAAATAATAAAATAATTATATATAAGATTATATTTATACAGATATAAATCGGAAAATATTAAAAAGAAATAAATTAGAATATTATTACTATAAGAATAAATCAAATAATCTTAAATATATTTTAGATAAAATAATATAATCTAAAGATAAATTAAGAAATTCAAAAATTAAAATTTATTTAATATAATTATACTAGTAATATATAATAATTATATAATAATAAAAAAGTTAATATTATTTTTTATATAATACTAAAATATACTATTCGAAACTTTTTACTAAAAAATAAAATAATCAATAAAATATTAATATAATATATAAAATATAAATAAATATTCGATAATTTAAAAAACAAAAATATTTTATTTGAATATTAATTACAAAATTATAAAATATTTTTAGAAAAAAAAAATGAAATTTCTTTTCTTTTATTTAAGAAATATAATAAAAATAAAAATAAATTTCCAAAAAAATATATCGATAGAATATTAATAAAGGAATAAATCTAGAAATTATATTTTTTAATTATAATAATAATCTTATTTGTAAAAAAGAAAGATAGATTATTAAGATTTTATATTAATTATAAAAAAATTAAATAAAATAATAATTAAAAATTGATATTCATTTGTTAAAATTGTGAAAATGTGGGGAGTGGGCACGTGGGGATTGCCGGATCGGTACTAGCGTCAATTGATTAAGTAAACAAAGCTTAGATTCGGAAGAAGCCTAATTACAGGGTAAGCTCAGGGTATTTATACCCTAGGCTCTTATTCTAGAGTCTTCTACTAGTTTCTGTATTACGTATTATATTACGTATTATATTATATATTTATATGCGTAAGCTAATGAAGCTCACTGCCTATTTAGGACTAGTTCCCGCTGTGATTATATGTTGTAGAATTTTGTGGAATTATATAGAAATTATTCTGTAAACTAGTTCGGTTTCCCTCGGTTAACCTCGGGGAACCTTCTAAAATGTTCTAGGCTATTCCTAATTAGGTTTAAACCATATTTAGGATTACGTAAGTTATTATTACTAATAATAATTTAACATTTATAAAAAACAAATTCTTTAATTACGATATTTATTAATTATAAAACTCTAATCTATTTTATTATAATAAAAAATATAAATAAATAAAATATATAATAAATAAAAATATTTATTATATATAATTTAAAAATTAAATATAAAAAAGAAACAAAAAATCCAAAAATTAATATATTAAACCAGGAATTAGAATATAAAAACGAATAAAAATTAACAGATTTTATAATCTTCTGAAAAAATAAAAACGATTTTATTATAAATAAAAGAAAAATTATAATAACTATTAAATTAGAATAAAACTTTTTACGGATAAAATTAAAAAAATATATAATAAAAATCCAATAATCGAGAATATTCTTGAATATTTTTAATAAAATTAGAATAAATTATTACTTTTTTAAAAAAAAATTTATATTCTAAAAAAAATTTATAAAAAATTCGTAAAAGAATAATATAAATTTCCTATTTATAAATATTAAAAAATTACTAAAATTTAAGAAAAAATAATATAATATTATTATTTTTCTAAAATATGAAATATAATTAAAGAAATCGTTAAAAAATATAATATATATATATATAATATAATATAATTATCTAATATATTAAAAATATTTTGGATTTTTATTATATAAGATTTCTATCACGTAGATTGAAGGGAAGGTAGACTCATGGATCCTAGAGGATGGGTTGAAAGTGAGGATATATTAAGGTCTGAAGAATCTAGCTAGGTGGGTAGTAGTCTTTATATATAAAGACTGCTTTTTAAATGTTTAGACGAGGCTGAACCCATGGTGCAAATATTACAAATATTATAATATATCTTACTATAATATATTCCCCAATTTGGTTATATATAGGCAAGATATTAACCCAATTCGTTATAAATATTTATAAAATCCATTCATTTTTGTATTTTCTCTCAATTTTTATATCTTTAATATTATTATAATATCAAATTTACAAAATTATAATAATAGTTTTGGTAATTGGTCTGGTCGAGAAAAAATATTTCCATAATAAATAAATTATTTTCTATAACGATTAAAATTTTTATAAAATTATAAAAATTTATTATATATAAATTGATATAAAATTAATTTTTTCAAAATAGTTTTAACAATTTTTTTTCAATATTAATAAATAAAAAAAATAATCAAGAATAATAAATAGGAGATTCTGTTTTATTGATTTTTCAAAATAATTTATTTTAGAATTATTTTTTGCAAAATAATAAATTTGATTTATTATTAATAAATTTTGATAAATTTATTAATAATTTTAATTTTTCTGGATTTTTTCTTAATAAATTAATAGATAAGAATTAATAATCCAAAATTAATTTTTTTAATATTGTTTTTATAATATTTAAGGTTTTCAATATAAAATTTAATAAACCAATTTTCGAACTATTTATTTTTTCAAAAAATTCTTTTTCCATTTTTACAAAATTCAATAAATATAAATCAATCACCTAGATTAAATTTATAATCTAGATAATTGACTTTTTTTTCCAAATAATATATATAATATACAAATATATTATTTGTTTGAATTATCAATCGTCCGCAAATGTAAAATATATCTTCTCGAAATGTTTTTTTCACTCCTAATATTCTAATTTATTTATTTCGAAATGATTTAAGATTATCAATATTTTTTATATCAAAAATGAAGAAAATAATATTCCAATTTAATTTATATTTAAATATCGATAATAATAATATATCCAAACAATTATTATCTAAAAAATTAAATAAAAAAACTAAAAAAAATATATATGATTTTTTATTTAATAACAATAACAATAAATTTATAATACCAAATCGAAAAAAGATTATAATATTGCCCTAGAATATCCATTTAAATATTCGTCCTTTCTAAAAATTTTATTTATCCTTTGTAAAATGATACTGACGGTGAGTGCCAAAAAACCCCTTATTTTCCATATATTCAAAATATTATTACAAATAAATTGTCAAAAGTTTACATCAATACACATATAAAATATTATTTGAAATACACCTCCGGCAATTATTTTTGCATACCTGCTCCATTAATACTTCATTTATCTGACTGTCGATTAATAAATATAATAATAAATAAATAATCGATTGATATTTCAAAATAGAAAATAATAATTTGTATTTTGTAGGAAAAATATAAAAAAAGGATTTCAGATTCGGATTTTAAATAAATAATTGATAGAAATTTGATATTTATATTATTATTTTTAAAATATTAATATTATAATTTAGATTTTGGAATTATAATATCTAATAATATTTATAAATTAAATATTAAATAAAATATTGTTTTTTTATATATTATTATTAATTATTATAAATCTATAATATAATTTGTTAAAATGATTTATTCAAAATATAAAATATATAAAAAAAAAATAAAAGAATATTAAATAAAAAAATATATATTTGAAGAGATTAATTATTTTTGAATAATATGTCATTTACAAACTATTTCTTACAATATCTAAAAATAAATTCTATATCTCTAGCAATATATTTATTTTGAAAATAAACAATACAACCTATGTTAGAAAACTCGAAATTTTTATTTAAATATTTATATCTATCTAAAATCTTAATAAATATATAAATAAATATATTTGAAAAAATAATAATATATTAGATATTAAAATATTTGATTTCAATTTGAATCTATTTTTTAATAATATTAATATAATTAAATTATTAAAAAATATTTTCGCAATAATTTTAAATAAAATTTTATAAATATTTATATTTTATTTTATATATTATTTATATATAATAATATATAGAAATATTTATATTATTGACACGTCAAATTTTTTATCAATTTATTTACAAATATTTCCTTAATAGGAAAATATATAATATTAAAACTATTTTTAATATATTTTTGACAAAATTATATATTTTAAATATTAATATAATATAAAAATATAATAATATATTTATTATTTCTTATTATAAAATAGATCGTTTGAAAATTATTATAATAAATAATTTATATTTTATCAAAATTAAATTTGAGATTACAAAATAAATATTAAAAAATTAAAAAATTTTTTTATAATATCAATTGTATTATATATTTCTATTTCTATTAATAATATAATAATATATAATTATTTTATTATTTTCCAAATCTATAAACCTCCGAATAATATTATTATATATTTTTAAAATAATTTTTTTATTTTTATATTGTCGGCAAATAAAATATCAAATATTATTATTAATAATTTATTGAAATTATTATTATATTAAATTATCAAAAAACAAATATTATAAAAATATTAAATATATCAATTTGTAATAAAAATATAATTAGATAAAAAATTAATAAAAAATTGAAATAATTTTGAAATTACGAATATTATATTTGGTCTAATTATAATAATAATATAAAAAATATTTTTTATTTTTTTTTGATATTTTTTGATTTGAAAAAATATAATTTTATTATTATTATTTTTAAATTTTTTTTTGGATAATAGAATATTTAATATTGAATTTTTTTAAAAATTAAAATAATATATAATTTTATTAATATATAAATTATAAATTAATTAAACTTTTTTAATTTTTCAATTATAAATAATTTATATTTTGAAAAATGATTATAAATTATCTAAATTATAAAATTTATATTTAATATTTAAATTCTCGATAATATTATTTGTAAATTTTTTATTTTATTTATAATATATAATTTAAAAATTATTAATATAAAAAATTATAAAAATTTTATAAATTGAATCAATAAAAATATATAATTTTTTTTTGTATAAATAAAAACCAAATTTGATAAATATCAAGAAAAATTCTTTGAACCATAAAATAGGAAAATTTTTTATTTTATATAAAATATAATCAATTTTTATTATTTTTATTAAATTTTCGAATTTTAATAATATTTTGCAAATAATAAGATTTGAATTATTATTTTTTTAAATATTAATAAAAATATTAATTATATTAAATAATTTCAATTCAAGATCAAATTTTATAATAATAATAATAGTTAAATAAAAGGATCTTAATATTAAAATTAAAATATATATTAATATTAAAAAATCTTCAATTTATAAATTATTTTTAATTATTAACTTTAATTAATAACAATTAAGATAATTATTATTATTTAATTTATATTTAAAAATTTATATTAATAAAATAAGATTAGAATAATCATTTTTTTGGGAACGATTTTCTAATATTATATTTTAATAAAATTTCCAAATTTATTATTAATATTTAATTTAAAATATTTTTCTATTAAATATTTTTTTAATTTATATTAATTTTTAGATTTTTTTGAAAAATTTTTAATTAATATATATAAAATAATAGATTATTTTTCAATAAAAGAAATAAATATATCAATAAAAATATATTTGATATTAAATTGAGATTAGATTATTGTTATTATTATAATATATAATATTATCAATTTATTTTTATTATTTATAAAATTATTAAATTTTTTTTTAAATAATATATTATCTAAAATAAAATTAAAATAATTAAAATTATTCCTGATATTTATAAAAAAAATTTTGAAATTTATTAAAATAATAAATATTTATTTTTTATTTTTAAATTTATTAAAGTTTCTAATTATAGTTTAACAAACTTATTCTAATATTTGATTAATTATAATTGAAAAACCAGAAATAATAAAAATTTTAAATTTATTATATAATTTATAAAATTTTTCAAATTCTTGAAAAACAATTTTTTATATATTAATAATTTTTTTTAAAATCAAATTGGACAAAATCTCTATAATTAGACATAATTTATTTATAATTTATTTAAAATATATTTCTGATATATCTTTAATTTTAATATTTGGAAAATAATAGATTTATTTAAATTAAATATTTTTTAAAATAATTATTAATAATAATATATTTATTAAATATATTTCAATTATAAAATGCAAATCCAAATTGATTTATTTTTTTTTTGAATTTGAAAAAATAAATATATATTTAATTTCAAAAATATTTTTAAAAATAAATAATTTATTTTAATATTTCAAATCAGATGAAAAAAAAGATTTTTTTATTTTTGATAATTGATCTTGATTAAGAATTTCTAATAAATCCGAGTTTTTTATTAATAATTGATCTATTTTTTTTTATTTTATAAATTATTATATATTATATTATTAATATAATTAATAATATCTAAATTAATAAAATTTCTAATACTAAATAATTTATTCTTATCGAATATTATTGTAAGATGTCGTATTTCCGCCATAAATAGGCCTTTTTATTATTTGGTATATTTTATATAAAATTTATTTTTATTAAATATAATATTTTTTATAATAATAATATAATACATGCCGGGTATCTAAATATAATAAATATTAGAAATTATATATTTTATTAAATATCTAATATATATTTATAATATAATTTTGAATTTATATTTATATTTTCTAATTTTTTTTTTATTATAAAATAGATTCTATATTTATAATAAAATATATTATTTTAATCTAATCGAAAATCGATAATAATTTTAATAATTTTTAATAATTTATAAAAACAAAAATATTTATAAAATCAAAAATTAAATTTTTTGTTTGATATAATTTAATTATTAATTTCTAAAAGGTTAATATTATAAAAATAAATAGTTATATTTATTATTTTAAACCAAAAATATAAAAAAAAATTAAAGTTTTTAAGAAATTTGATAAATTTAACAATAATTTTTTAATTAATATATTTAAAATCTTTATTTGATTTATAAATATATAAAAATATAATTTCAATAAAAATTCCTTTTTTCTTATATTATTTCTAATATTTTAAATATTTTAATATTGATATAATTATTTTTTCCTAATTATATTTAAATATATAAATATTTAATTGATATTATTATTAAATATAAATTTCGAAATTTTATAATATTACAAATATTATTAAATTATTTTTATTTGCAAACAATATTATATAAATTTTGCTATTATATTTATTTTTTAAAATTATTATATATTTTATTCTTATTTTTATTTTATAATAAAAAAATTTTTATATAATTCGATAAAAAAATCGAATTGCTCATTATTGGATCAATTGTTGCAAGATTTTTTATTTTATATAAATAATAATATAATATTAACAATTAATATATTAAAAATTTTTAATATATATATTTTTAATTTAATAAACCAATTGTTCTAAAATATTTTGGGATAAATAACCTATTTGATTATATTATTTTATAATATAATTTATTTTTAATAAACGAGGATCTTTTAATATTTTATATTTTAT
>Ga0247778_1000289_pt1 | contig 79318 bp, 91 predicted proteins | sample UWRJL049202B5_FD_179939 | JGI IMG/M metagenome (GOLD analysis project Ga0247778, IMG submission 179939) | Plant litter microbial communities from Arlington Agricultural Research Station in Wisconsin, United States - UWRJ-L049-202B-5 | ecosystem: Environmental > Terrestrial > Plant litter >... | reverse complement strand
CAACTTCGCAAGCGATGCTTTGGTTACTTCATGGTCCGTCCCAAGAACCTCCATGATTTCTTCTCTCAGCGGTTCCGCATATTCGGGCCTCGCTGCCAAATCTTTCATTCAATCAGCAAATACTCCCTCATAACGCCAATATCAGAGTAGGTAATACCAAAAATAGCCTGCGAAAAAGCCATACTAGTAGTATGCACACTCCCCAACGCCGCCATCAACTGACAATGCACCTGCTCCTCCATATCCACCCTCCCGCGTTCCTTACTCAAATCCAGCGCCCACTGAATTAAATCATTCGGTCTCTCAAATTCCTCTTTCTCCATATCCTCTAACCTTTTTTCAATTACGGGGATTGCGAGTTCCCGAGTTTTTTGGATATAGGATTTTATGCGGTAGAGGTCGGGGATGAACCACTGTGCGAGGGGTCGCAAGAAGGCGGGACAGAAGAGCAGTATTCCGGAGGCTTGGAAGAGTGAGGTGAGCCAGCCTATTGTGGCGTCCAGCCAGGCTTCGTCATGGCCAAGCTCGGCGCCGGTAAGAAGGGAGCCGCCTGTGAAGGCGATTAGGTGGGGGACTTTGGGAAAGAAGACGTAGGGTTTCCATTCTGGTTTCATTAGCTGCTGCTCTGGTACTGTTTTTGGATGGTTTTTAGTTTTACCTTTATTGACTGGAAAGTCAGTAGCAAGCGCCCGCTGGGCGCCTTTGTATAACTCTGGTACGAATTTCCCTGTTTGTCTTCAACTCACTGCCTCAAAAGTGTTCCGGGTAGGTCTTACCAGCTTGTGGTCCCACGTTCTTTCTCAAGGACGTCAATAACAAGTCTGTTATTGGCGTCTTGGTGTATTTGCTCATCAATGACTACATTCTGTCAATTTCCGTTGCTTGTATTCTATTCAAGGAAGCCGTCTCACAATTTCCTGCGCCCCTGTAAAATCCAGATGCGAATCCGGGAATGCTTTCATCTCATCGTAAAACTTGAGTGGAACTACTACTACATCGCCTTCTAGTGCTTGGAATCTATACATTTTTGTTTTGAACTATCCCATAATCAGCCCTGTCTTTTGCCCGACTTCAGACTCAAATTTATAAATCCCACCTTTTTGTACGCATCATGTAACTTTTTTTGGGTGCCAGAAGGCAGAAACATCATGTCAATCAAGCCATGGCCGACAGTGGGGATTTTACGGAGCTTGAATTTGTGGATTAGGGAGGCGGGATTGAGAAGGAGGATGAAGAACGCGAGAGCGAGAGCATAGAGTTGATACATTGTGTTCTTGGATGCTATATTGAAAGCTTAGTGGGCGAAATGAGTGTGAAGTTTGCAAGTTTAGTGGCAAAGGGAAGGAGTCAGCGAGGCTGATGGCAGAGTTTGAAGTCGATGCCAGGAGCTCGTGACGTCTGCGAAAGGCAGAAAGTCTTCAAGTCTTTGTTCGCACAAAATTATCCAAGCCACACGGACGCCTCGGAGACCGTGGCTCGAGAGCCACGTTCTAAGCGTCCCGAACCTATTGTTCATCATCTCATCTCGGCGTCGCGGCGAGATCGGCATTACAAATTACTTCGTAAGACAATGTCTTATCCGGGTATATCAGCTACCCGAGTGACAAGCTGACAGCATATGTGCGAGACAACTATCGCGGAGCAATCATTGTCTAGGGTCACTGCCTTGTCAGGAACATCCTTCGAGGGGTGCAGTGTTCGGGCGGCGCTGCGAGGTACATATCGCGGGCCGGGGGGTGTTCCGGCGGCACACCAAGGCCAATCACAAAAACCGCGAACTTTCTATAGGCTATAGATAGTAGGTATGTACATCTTTCTGTGCATTCGAAGAATTAATCGACAAAATTTATTTCCTGATCCCCAGCATGGCTTATAGCAGCGAGAAATTTTGAACTGAAAGATTGGCTTCTGAAAGCCCAAGCTTCCAATAGCCGCTCAACTATCGAACAATAGCTCGGAGATTTTCAAAACATGGTCCTGATCACTGATAGACAGTGATAGTCGCGTGGACCCAATAATGCAATGTTGATGCGGGCCGTCAAATACCCAAATACCCATGAACAAGCGGTGAGATATCACCAAGTCTGATCATCGTTCTAAGGTTGCTGTATAAAGTTAGAAAACGTGTCATTGTGCAGTTACAGGGTTAAATTCCCAACTCTCTAGGCAAGTCGAGCTGTCAAATAGGCTTATCTTACCCTCATGTGTGCATGCTGCATGCACGCCGGAAAGCGAACGGGCTCCGAACCCATGCCTGCATACGAATGCAACAAATCCACAGTTACACTGATGAACTATGGGAGTACCTGAAAATAATTTCCTTGCTTCTGGGGTAGTAGGTTCCGCTCTGATGTGCTTGGGATCTCCTATGCGGTCATAATAATGTGGATGGTCGGACAAGATGTGCGCATGGTGATTATTCTTATTGATACCCTTGGCAGTCAGCGCTCTTACATTAACAGGTTACCATCTGGAATCAGGAAAACACGATACACGATCTACTTTCCTTCGCAATTGAAATCAAACAGGTCATCATAAATCAAATTAACGGTTCGGAAAGCATTCCCCTGGTCGAAATCTTTGTGCTGGTATTTACACCGCATGCCACACTCAGCGCTTTAAGTGGTCCCCAGAGTTGTGAATAGCTTCATCAGCACCACTTATTCCCAATTCCGCCATGGGGTCCCACTTCGAACCTGACTCGCACGAAGAGAAAGTCTTGCGATCTCTCTCTTTAGGATCAGAATACGCGTTTGAGAAAGCTGAAAAAGACGGGCACTGGTACGGAGAATTGCGTTCTAACGCCACCATCACTTCAGAATATGTCTTCTTTCGGCAAATATTGGGACTTGATCTGAGCTCAGTCGCTGCCGCATTGAAGCAGGAACTCTTCTTTGATCAACACGAGGATGGATCTTGGGGCATAGGACATGGCTTGCCAGGCGAGATTTCAACCACGGTTGAAGCTTATTTGGCCCTGAGATTGTTGGATGTGCCGAGTGATACTGAGGTTATGAGAAAAGCACGAAAATGGATCATTGGAGTTGGTGGTATTGCAAAAGTGCGGATATTTGTAAGAATACTTTTCCAAGATTTTCACTGGCCTGGAGTTTATCAGGAGCACCATCGACAGACAGAGTGGCTGGGTTTTAACTATTACTTAATACTTGGAAGGAACAATGCTGACTTGCGTATTTGACAGACACGGATTTTCCTTGCAATGTTTGGGCTTTTCCCATGGTCAGCTGTTCCACAACTCCCTCCGGAGTTAATTCTCATGCCGCCGCAAACACTAGTCAATGTATATCGAATGTCATCATGGGCTCGAAGTACACTGGTTCCACTTACGGTAATAGCACACCACAAGCCTATTTTTCCTCTTCCCAATGGCTTATCGGCGAACAACGACTTCATCGATGAATTGTGGCGCAACCCAGGCAACAAGGTCATTCCATACGCTCCGAGCTTATTTGAGCTTTGGCGAAAAGAAGGCATATTCAGTTGGGAGTTCGGCTTCACTATAGCTGATACAGCTCTTTACTACCTCAGCACCGCGATACAAAGATCCCCCACTCGGAAATACGCCATAAGGAAATGCGTGGAATGGGTTTTAGAGAGACAAGAGAAAGCTGGGGATTGGGCTGGGATTATACCACCAATGATGAACGGTCTAATTATGCTGCATCTCGAGGGTTGGAGCCATGATAGCGATGAATTTCGTGGGGGGTTGGAAGCAATAGACAGATTTCTGTGGAAGCATGAGAAGGGAATCCATTTGCAGGCCTGCGTCTCACCAATTTGGGACACGGTTTTGATGACCATCGGATTGCGAGATGCCGGAGTACCTGGCTCAGACAAACGTCTTCAGAGAGCAGTAAACTGGGTGAAAGATAAGCAAATCGATGGACCGGAAGGCGACTGGAGAATTTATCGACCGGAATTGACTCCAGGTGGTTGGTCGTTTGAATACAACAACACCTGGTATCCTGATATCGACGATACTGCTGCAGTGATCATTGCTTTCATTAAACAAGACCCCGAATGCGCCGGGTCAAGCCAAGTCCACGCAGCTGTAGAGTGGGTAAGTTTATGAATCTTTTATTTTTATCAATATCGGGGGGTTTTAGAGGTTCTTCCACAATTTCTTTCGGTAATTTCACTTAATAAGATAAACGCTAACTCGAGGTTCTCCGCAGATGCTGGGGATGCAGAATGCCGATGGTGGATGGGCAGCTTTCGACGTCAACAACAACTATTTGTTCATGAACAAATGCCCGTTTAGTGATCTAGATGCCTTGTGCGATCCAAGTACGGCTGACGTGACGGGCAGAGTCATGGAAGCTTTCGGTATTCTCTGTGAAACCAAATACTGCCAGGAGAATATTGCTTTCAGAAAGAGACTCATCCTCGCTATGCACCATGGAATAAACTACCTCGCCTCGATACAAGAATCAAATGGCTCTTGGTGGGGCAGGTGGGGCGTCAACTACGTGTACGGAACAAGTAATGTACTTTGTGCTCTTGCGTACTCTGATGGTGGGAGGGTTGAGACCATGGTCAACCCGGCCCTTAAATGGCTCAAAAAGGTGCAACGAGCGGATGGTGGCTGGGGAGAATGCCTTGCTACGTACAAATACCCAGAACGAGCAGGAACCGGGGGAGAATCCACGGCATCCCAGACCGCATGGGCATTGATGGGACTTCTCGCACATTTGCCACCAATGGATGAGAGTATCAAGAAAGGAGTCGCATTTTTGATAGATTCCCAGGTGAACTTTGGTGGGAAAGGTTTCTCCTGGATCGAGCCAAGCTTCACAGGAACCGGATTGTGAGTTGCTGCCCCCGCCTAGACAGGTTTACGGACTAGGCTAACCTCTATCTTTTCTAGCCCTAACCACTTCTACCTACGCTATGACTTGTATCGGCAGTTAGTATTCTCTATGCTTCTACAATGAAATGTTGTTTACTGACCGTCTCCACAGTTACTTTCCTCTCATGGCGCTGGGACGTTACTCCAAAGCCATGAAGTATGATGAGAGAATGGTCAATGGCACGGAGTAGTAGGTGGAGAGGAACATACCCTTGTATAAACCATAGATAAAAATGTAACGTACATTGAACGGCATCCCAGGAATCAAACAAGCTTTACGCAAGATATTTGCCTCATCATATCCAGTTGAAAAAAGAATATACACATGAAACAGAAGTCCTGTATATAGATCGCCAATTGTTATTGGGGATTGGATTTGACTTTCGGGGACTCCCGGGGAAGTTTGTTGTAAGCTTTTGCTCGGAACCTTATTAGCCGAAGGAAAAGGAGGACAGAATCCAAGGTTCAAACCTGGTCGCGTGTTTGAAAGCACGAAAGTTTCAAAAATCCTGCTTGATCGAACCTTAAGTGGGACGAGCTTCCGCTGGATAGAGAAGGTGCGATATTGCATTCATTGTATTGGTTCTGCGAGAAGATCTGACTCTTCGAATATTGTGATACAGCAAGGCTAGAACTATCACCTGTTGTCACTGAACAAGACCTCCCTGCGACACGAACAATATTCTGGGGGCCCTAGACTTCAAACATAACGCAAACACTCACTGTAGGGGAGTTGGTATATATAGAATATCCGCCTGCTGCGATTCATAGATAGGAGCTGAAATCCTCGAGTGTGACCTACGGAGCAAGGAAACAACAACGTCTTGAGCCCGCTAGACGTCGACTCTTCTGCATCTGAAAGATCTCATCATGCTGGAGACTATCTTCTTGACGGCTTCACCAGGGAAAACATTACTGGCGATGCTTGCTGTATTTGCCTTGATTAAAGCCTGCCGGATGCTATACTGGTCCAAAATTCATGTCCTCTCGAAGATCCCTGGCCCAAGATTACCCGGTGCGACTTCCCTTTGGATTCGCTGGCAGAGATGGCATGGCAGGCTGTCCTTCAAGGCCGACAGTCTTCTGTCGAAACACGGACCAATAGTACGAATCGCGCCGAATATGGTGCTCATCAACGACGTGCAATCCGTACAGACCCTCTTCGTGCGACAAGATATTGACACAGCGCCCACGGCCATCCGGGCCCTGCGTATCGGCGGGCACGACTGGACGGTCACGTACCCTCAGAACCCAATGGCTCGTTCTCGCCGCCGCCCCGTGATGATGGCAACGACTACCAAGGCAATGATGTATTGGCAGCCTCAGTTCGAGAAGAACATCATGCAAATGATCGACAACTTGGACGAATCTCAGGGCCGTAGTCCAGAAGACATAGTCTATCATTTACGTATCGCCACCCTTCTGAATTCGCAAATCGTCATGGCCGGACCTCAGTCAAATCTGGAGCCGGGAGACTTTCCCCACGTTGTCGGTGAATACAACTTCCTTGTCGTGTGGCGTCTCTGCCTTCCTGAATGGCTTTTTGAATGGCTGAAGCTAAGTCCATTTCGCCATGCTGCCTTTAGAGTTCGCTCCAGCGACGCTTTGTTCGATCTCGGCGATAAACTCGTCGAGGAAGCCAGAAAGGGGTCCGCAAACAGCGACGAATCAGCAGTACCAGTATACGACCAGCTCATGGAAAATATGAAGGCTGAGCTCGGACAGTTTGGAGAGAATAAGGTCAAGACTGAAATGGGCGCGGAGATGGCTGGCCAGATCCTCGCTGCCACCGAAACCACTTCGTCGGCACTCGCCTTCATCTTCTATTATCTCGCCCGAGAACCAGGTCTGGTCGATGCCATATACGAGGAGCTCCCGCCACTTGACGGATTCAACGACCTCGAGAGCCTCAAGATGCTGAACGCCTGCATCACAGAAGGATTGCGATTTCGCCCACCGGTAGCCCTCACTGGCAGCCGTGTCGTGCCTCGGGGTGGCCTTGATATTCTAGGCTATTTCATCCCTGCCGGCACCGTTGTTACGACCCAGTCACTCTCTCTCAGTCGACAACGGCCAGACTTGTTCCCTAATTACGACGAATTCGATCCCACGCGCTGGTTGGACGACGACTCGATCCTGCACTCTGAGCGGCGCAAATGTCTGGCCCCCTTCGGGATGGGTGCACGTCGGTGCCCTGGCGGCAATATGGCAACTTTCCAGATGCGTATGATCCTGGCGGCCGTTGTTCGCGCGTTCCGTCTGTCAGTTGCATCTGAGACAACACCGTTATCCATGGCGCCATTTGAGGCCAACGGCTTCCGTTCCCAACATGACGCGTGCCGCCTTGTTTTTACTCCGCGAAATCTGCGACCCCAGCCTGGCCCCAGGGGCTGTGAGTGCGGGACTCAGTGCGATTGTGTTGAGTGCAAATGCGTTCATTATGAGGAGCATTGAGAAATTTTAAAACGTATGAAGGATCTGAAGTAACCTTGAAATGGCGGGGTAGTGCATGATTTTACCAATCAGGACTAGCTTCAGAGGTAAATCAACCCTATAGTGCTCAAAATCTTTAGTTACTTAGATCTATCCGAGCCGTCATTAATTCATATCTCTGCCGCACAGTTGATCCGTAATAGACGACGTAGACTTCCTTCCTGATGCCGACTTTCTACACTTGCACGGGCCATAAGGACGTGTACGAGAATGCTTTGTGATACGAGCGAGTTTCAGGGCTGAAAACTCTAAAAATACGGCCAGTTGCGATCGAAATCGCTGCGGACAAAGCGCAAACAGAATGCACAATTTCTGTTGATATTTCAGAAAGTCGTTGAGGTAGGTATAAGACCATCCAGGCTGAGAAAGTCTCACAAGTCGAGATGGATTGTTATTGCATTGCATTATCTACTTCATTTCGTGGCTGTAATTCGATTCTTTTGATCCTTCCAAGCATATTCTGATTTCCATACCATACGCAATGCAAACCTCACAAACTAATGCTTCTTGATGGCAAACAAGAACTTATATGACTGGACCCGATTTCCCCTCCTCCGCAAATCAGCATCTCCCATAGCTAATGCTTTCCTAACAACCGAGAATGTAGAACCAAAAAGGTTGACGCAAGTAACGTTAGTGCCCCTGAAGTAATGATGAGGATGTAGGAATTTGACATGCTTTGGACAATAACATGAAGTACCTCCGCCTGCTTCTCTCGGTCGCGACTTGAAAGATACTCACTTCCGACACCAGAGACGAGCTGAAGCGTGGGCGCATCTGGCGGCAGAATGAGATTGAGTTGAGCGACCGCCCTGTTCAGGAACACAGAGTTTGCTATACTCAACGCGATCGCGGGAGCAGCAAGCTGAGCGCATGTGATCAGTCCAACTGCTGCAGGTATCATACGCGGTTTCACGAAACCCTGGGCTGCGTTGAATGGCATTTGAATGTATGCTCCAGATCCAGATCCGATGAGAACGCTGTAGCCGTACACCCTGGCTGCGGAAGTTCGCTCATCAACCGTATACATAAGAGCTCCACCGATTAAGACAAGCGCCCCACCGTAGAAGAACCACGGCATCCAATGGCCTGTTTTACTGACTACACTGCCACATATCATCACTGTCGCAACCATTGCAAAGATAAAAGGTAGCAGGTAAATACCCGCTTTGAGCGGGGAATCACCACGCACATACTGGAAGCTTCGCAAGAAAATTAGCTTAAGTGGCGCCATTAGAATTAGGTATTCCATGAGTACTTACAAGAGCGGGATAAAATAGATAGGTAGAAAGCAGGCTGTTGCAGAGCATGCCTCATTTACGAATATCGCCAATACACTGAGGTTCTTAACCATGCTGACTGGAAAGACAGGATGATTTGTGAAAAGGGCCAAACCCTGTTGAACCCCAAAGACCAAGAAGAAAACGAAGGCCAGAACAAACAGAGAAATCGTACGAGCAGAACTCCAAGGGAATACCACGCCGCCGAAGCAAATTCCCATAATCATTGTCGTCAAAGCTCCTGCAAGAAGGCTCATTCCAAACCAGTCGATGTTCCTTAGCCGATTTCTAATTGTGGTACCATGTTGGGGATCAATTGAGGGGACAAGGAAGATGTATACTGGAGCACATGCCGCACCAACACAAAGGTTGATGTAGAACCCCCATCGCCAAGTTACGTGAAGTGCAAACGCCCCTCCTATGACCGGACCTAGGACAGTTCCCGCCCCCCAGGTAATTCCAGGAATGCCCATATAGAGAGCCCGCTCTTTCTCATCGGTGGTAAGAGACAGGAGTGTCACGACACCTGTGTACATCCCGGCGCCTCCGACACCACAAATAGCTCGCCCGGCAATGAGGGCCGATTCTGACGGAGCGGCACCGCAAATGGCGGAACCAATCTCGAAGAACATCACACAAAATATGAAAATCCATTTCGCATCAAAATTGCCGTATATTTGACCCCTGTAAAATAGTTAGTACATACATAATAGGAATAAGAATGGTATTCGTGCATACTCACCACGACAATACCGTAGCTGCAGCACCTAGAAAGAATGCAACCGAATTCCAGGCCAGTTTGTCGATTGCATCGAATTCGTTGACATACGTGGCTTGGATATCAGCGACTATAGTACCATCGAGGCCCCAAAGAAAAGTAGCGGAAATAAGGGAGACAACGACGAGAAACCAGCGAACGCCAAGGATTTTTCGAGTCGATTGGGAAGTAGGCGTAAGCGCAGGACTAAAGTCAAGGGAATTGATTTTCTCGCTGGGCGCTTGAGTAGATTCCGAGCTATACGGACTATCATTTTTGACTAGCGTGTTCGTTTTCTCTATGTCTTCCATCATAGTGTTCAGTTGGTAATATTCAAAACTGTGGAATATGAATTCGGGATTGAAAGGTCAGTTGCTGAATTTATTGCAGCTATGAACTTCATGAAAGTTCATAAGGCAAAAATGATCAGGAACCAAGCTTCGGAGCACAGATAGTCTCCTTTGGTGTAAGTGTTAGATCCATGCTTCCCGATCGTTGAGTCCCCACTCTCCTATGTCATCTCTGGTAGCAGTGAAAGTAAATAGTCTTGTTCTTAAAGTCTCTTTCAAATGCTACAGGGTTCCGGAAGCAGATTTAAGTTCAGCTCCGTTTCAAGATAGCATCAAGTTTCATAAAATTCGGCACAGTTTCATGCGAAACCCTATTGTGCCACTTTTTGACTTTCTGGATTAGTTTGGAATATGACGCTTATAAGAGGGATCTCTCCTTAAGGTTCATCGCTGGAAATTATCGCGTGCCAGGAGTCTTCATGCTTGGCTCAGATCATGCTACCGCCAAATAACAATCTCACTGATTCAGCGTTCCAAGGCCCCGTAAATCGAGAGTTGGGACTAATACGACTGAATGTGAACAGAATGAATAGGTGAACACCAGTAATTGCAATTTATGGGAACCAGACACCCACTTGGTTGGGAGACATGCCCGACCTCTGATGTTCAAAAGCTTAATTCTTACCCTGTCTCGCGATGGACTGAAAAAGCGGCCTAATATTGAATGTCCCACGACTTTTTGTCTACCAGGAGCCTGTACATCGCAAACTCAATCTCGAGTCCCTGAACGACTAGGGGCAGACACACGGGTTTAAGATTCAGAGGTAAGTCTATTTGATTGCGAAACACACATTTCCACTTATCCTGTTTGACTCAAATAATATGCTATTTCTTGCCGATAACCCTCAGAAAATCCCGTTTTATACCTTCAATCGGGTTTCGGAATAAAACACTGTTCGGTGCAGAGACACTGTCTGCTATTGGGACCCATTTTGATTTGATAGACTTTATGTGATCGGGCCTTTATTATTGCAGGTAGTATGTGATAATATGAACCGTCATGAAATCTTGACCCCAAGCTGAGACCAAAGGTATCGGATCAACAATATCGATAGCGTTCAAGAATGTAGACCAAATTACTAGCTTCTGGAAACAAAGCCTCGGAAATGCGAGCCAATTAAATGAAAATCTTTTGAACAATGAATCCATTCCTCTTTCACGCTCTTATATACTTTCTAACACCGGCACCAGGCCCGTGAGTGATTTTTCTGAACTCCAGAACCATCTTGGATTTAATATCCTTACTGCCAGTCAATGTCTCATCTCAAGCCAGCCCGCCTCAGCGGAATATTCTTAAGTCTCTGTCTGATCCCGTGATGATGATCAATGAGCCCAAGTTTTGAAGAGCACGCTTGAGGCATCCATAGCGGATTTAAATAATGAAGCAAAAAGTAGAATGATCTAATAGATCCTTTCATACACTCCGTCTTTTCACATAGCATTGTCGTCCAATATCTGACGCGGTGGTAGTTAATACCACCTAAAGAACAGGCCCTCGTGCACGTGCGCCGACATGTGCTAGCTAACCGGCATCTGGTTCATCCGATTTTGCTTTCATGATTATAAATGAAATATTCAGAAGTATTTCGGTAAGACGAAGTCGAGTTCTTCGCCGCATCGGTGGGAAGTTGTAGTTCGGTAGCTAAAAATCGGTAGCAATTAACCTCCGATAACCGAATACCCCTGTTCTCAGAACCGATTTGATTCGTTCCTCAGCCAGACAACCAATTATACCGATGCTGGCTATAGTTAGTGGAAGGGTCTTGCTTCAAGTTAGCAGGAACAGTTTTGACGCCAACATATTTTGGGATATTGTTTCGTAGAAGCTGTGATATGGGCCCACCGAATGCGGCGCAACTCTTGCGGCTTTATGGATCTTCCTTCCGACTGCAATTGTAAAGTCCGGCAGTAATTTGCAATGGATGGAGTATATATGGACCCTCAAAGCTGTAGTTACTGTCCATTTTCAATCCAACTGACCTCGCACATTCTCAAGGTCTCCAAAACGCAAGAGAAACTCCTCACAAGCGACCCCTACAGCTCAAAATTTATATCAAACTGCACTCATATTCAGACACATCTTCAACTATACCTCCTATAAACCATGGACACCCTCACCCAAAAAACCCTCAAAGTCTCCCGCGGCCTAACCTACACCTACTACACCTCCCCCGCCACCCGCGTCAGCCACCCAACCATCCTCCTCTGCCACGGCTGGCCCGACAGCGCCTCAATCTGGTCCGGCGTAATAGCCAACTACCTTGCGCCCGCCGGCTACGGCATCATCGCACCGGACATGCTGGGCTACGGCGGGACATCCAAGCCCACTAACTACGAAGCGTACAATTTCGAGCTGATGACTCGGGATATCATTGATATTTTGGACGAAGAGAAGGTTGGTAAGGTGATCAGTTTGGGCCATGATTGGGGCTGTGTGTTTGCGCAGAGATTGTATAATTTGTATGCGGATAGGGTGAGTGGACTGGTTATGGTTAATATTTCGTATCATGCGCCGAGTGCGGAGCCGTTTAGTCTTGATAGGGCTTTGGAGATGACTACTAAGGTTTTTGGATATGGGACTTTTGTGAGTAATTACCTACCCTGCGTAGAAATATTGCTAACGACCTTCAAGTGGTATTGGAAGCTCTTTGGCTCAGATGACGGCTACAAGTTACTGAACTCACACATCGAGTCCATGTTCACCCTCGCACACGGTAAACCAGAGTCATGGTTAGAGACCCTATGCAAAGAAGACGGAGCCAAACACTATCTGGAAGAAGATCGACGACAACCCGTTGAAGCCTACGCGACAGCCGAGCTGAGGGAGGAATTCATAGCGAGAATGCAAAGAGACGGCTTCGAAGGCCCACAGCAATGGTATCGTGCGATGTTGAACGGGGAACAGGATAAAGCCGCCAAGGCCATCCCAAAAGAGAATTACGTCGTCCATGTGCCGACTCTGTTCTTTGGTGGGAGTAAGGATATGGCTGCGAGACCAGAGAACCTCATACCGAGTCAGAAGGCGGGGTTGTTGCCTCATTTGAAGACTGTTACAGTTGATGCTGGGCATTGGGCGCTCTTGGCTAAACCGACGGAGTTTGGGGAGACTTTGACGGGTTGGTTGAAGGAGAATTTTTGAGTTTTTAGAGGCGCGAAAGGGATAGACTTGTGTTTAAAGCTCTGACGCTGGTACTAGAATTACATGAAGCTACTCATATATACGTGCATATAGTGCAATATATCATGTGCTCTGACGATGTCAAGAAACATTCAAAAGAATGTGCGAAAAAGATCATCCAACAGTATATCAAGCATAACATTCACCTTCCTCAGTATGGGCTATGAATGATTAATCTGTCAAATCTATTACTCAAACTTCACTTCCCCTGACTGAGAAACCATCCAAGCCAGCCTCCTCAACCATGTCCCCCACTAAACCCCCGTCCTCCTTCTCCCACTCAACATTCAAACCAATAATCTGCCCCTCAAACCATCCCCACCACAACCAGACGCCACCCAGTCCATCGTCTAGTACCCCCACCACCACCTCCATACCCATACCCAATAATAGCAAACCCGAGAGAGACTCCGGTGAGGAAGAGCGAGGGAACGGAGAAAGATCTTTGACTGCTTTCTGAAGGGAGTGGGAGAGTGAGGATATCTTCGCTGTAAGGTGTTGTTTGGTCGTGGGAAATAGGGAAGGAGGTGGTTGAAGTTGGATGGACTATGGGATGGGAGGGATAGCTGGGATGGTGGATGGTGTGAGGAAATGAAGAGGTTGAGATATACCGGTTAGTAGAACTCACAGGTCTGCATTGCTGATTACCAGGACCAGAATACAAGGACTTTATTCATCTATCCGCTCATTTTTCCCTATTGAATACAGCAATGTTGAGAATGTTCCATCTGTAGTAGTACATTATGCTATGAAAGCACCTCACTTCTTCTTCCAAGACTCAATGTTTCTCAAAGAATGGAACAATGAGAAAGGCCAAACACGTCCGATACATAGACACACAAGTTTGCATAGCCAGCCGGCAGCACTGAAGGGTCCATACAGAAAGAATGTACCGAAGGCATTCGTCTTTAATGCACTAACCCGACCCCAGTGAATCTACAAATTTCAAAGTCAGCAAAATATCCTACATGATCTGAGACATTCAAAAGTAGTCTTTAAATTGGCAAAATGGGCGGATAAAGGGCAAAGTGAAGTTTGACGGGATTTAGCTTACCACTCTCTTCTCCCACTCTTCGGTCGTGATTTCCCCTTTCAGCACGCCTTCCATTCCGAGAGCTTGGACGGCACTCTGAGTTGCGCTCAACGCGATATGTGGCCGCATGAGGTTTAGTGCTTCGCCGACGACGATTGCCTTTCCATCAAGAGCGATTGCGCTGGGACATGAAACGTCGCTAACAGCCGTAATAAAGGGGTCGTTGGTCTTCGTAACCACCTCCCTAAATGCGGCGCACATGACTTTGATCGTGAGAGACAGATATTTGACCCACGCAAGGGGCTCCATAGTTCCCTAAGGCAGTCAGTTCTATGTTTCATAATGTTCCACACGCTGTGGGACATTTTGAGCGAGCCTGCACTTACCATTGGGAGGGTATTGCGGTGTAACGTTCCGAATTTATCGGTCATGATCTCAGTGAATTCTGGGGAATCGGCAGCCAAATGGTGGTACCAAACCCAGTTGTATCGACGGCGACCAACTTCGAGAGAACCGTCCGCGCCAGGAATGATGTACCTGATTCGAGTCAGAAGTTTGAATCTCCAACAGCGAATGGAGCTTTGTAAAGATGGATCGAAGAGCTTACAGAAGAATATATCCATTTTTGAAAGTCTGATAGGTGAGCTTCTGGTCGAATATCGCAGTAGACTCCTCAGAAACCACAGACTCGGGTACTATGCCTCGAAATGCAACATATCCGGCATAGGTACGTTGAACTGAAGGAAAGAGGTCATCGCGCAGTTTTGAATTGTGGCCGTCGGCAATGATGACAAGATTGGCCTGGGGAATCGCGGGTGTCAGTACTTTGAGCGCTCAATGATCCAGAAGCTGTGAGACATTCTCGGGTTGCAAAAAAAGGAACTTTGATAGCTTTACCTTAGCACTCTCGATAGGACATCCCTCCTTCAAGAGGTTATCAAAAGTGACTCGAATTTCACTACTACCATCCATCTCGACACCCGTGACGCGCCTTCCCCTTTCGAATGTAGTATCCCCTATCAGCTTCGCAATCTCGAGTCCCTTGGCATCATATTCCGTAAAAATGTAGCGAGGCTTCCCATTCTCATCCTTAAACGCATCCAGATCCCCCGCTTGATCGAAGCTACTCCTCAAATGGCTAAACAAGACCCCCCACGAGGTCATCTGCAAGGGTTTATTGATGCGGCGCTTGATTGTCCCATCTTCCTTGAGAAATTGAATCCCCGGGCTTGTGATAGACCATGGCTTGCCTGTGGTATCGAATCGCTTCATGAACTCCTCGAATTCTGGATGTGTTGTGATGCCAGCGGCGAGATCGGCGCGTTTGAGAGAGGTGGTTTGTTCGAATATGCGAACTTCGTAGCCATAGTGCTTGAGGAGGATGCCATGCATTAGGCCTGAGATTGAGCCGCCGACCTGGGGTTATCGTCAGTTTTCATAATCACCCACAAGTTGTGGGACATTCTCCGTGACGGTGACTTACGATGATGACCTTTAATGGCGGCGTATTGTTTGGCATATTCAAGGGCGAGGCGGCTGAAGTCATGGCGGCGGTCTAGGTGATGTGGTGTGGGAGAATGTTCCAAATGTTGTGGGTGATTTTGAAGACGTGTAAGGATATTGTATTCCTCCCAGGCCACGAGAAAATGGAAGCCGCGATCCCGTCAAAATTGAATTGAAAACTCGAATTGAGAAGTTGCGGCTCCCGATAGTCGAAAAACTATGTATATCGGGTGAATCGCAGCTGCCGTTCGTGTTACCAACCGTCACCAACAGACAACCAACAGATGGGGCAGAAATGAGGCTATTTACAAACTCTAGCGCCAGCTTCTGCTTCCACTCTGGTGTCTTGCGGTGGTGTTCTTTTGCGGCTTGAAGCTCTTCTTCTACATGTCTTCTTTCTCGACACAGGAATATTGCAAATCTACGGAGCTTTATTTGCCTACCCCCAATATGTTCCAAAGTCACCAGGTCATGTTTTCATGTTTTTCACGTGTTGAGATCCCTTCCTAGAAACTCAAGCATGTTCCCAGTGCCTGGGAGTAATAATTGATGCAACCAGACGAATACATTGGCACTCTCCAGAGTTATGTTACATGGTAACGTACCAAATCCTAAGGAACACGAGTACATAAGACTTAAGCGAGCAGGAAAAGGGGCTAGCCCCCGCTTCTTGTGTGACCATTTTCCTATTATGTGTTACAAGCCAATTGGATTCTGAACACCCAGATATCTTTCTCCCTTATTGAAGAATGTATAGATAGTCTAGAAAAGTAAAGTACACGGAGAATCTAGCTCACAAAAATGGTAACTTGCTGTAATTCACTTTCACCACCTCCTTATCGACTGAACGAACGGAACGGCTTCCCACATCATGCCATTTCACAAACCCCCCAGGTCATGTTCCACCATCTCGCACACTTCTTCGTACTCCCTCGCCACGACGTTGTACCGTTAACGTCGCATGACACCCTTGGAATTCTGCCAATGTACAACCAAAGGCGTTCATAAGAAAAACGCCTCTACGCCTCGCGTCCTGCATCAACCAACAACTCCCCCTGTCTTCAGCCATGGACGCCCCAGCCGCAGCCCCCTCCGCACACGCAAAAGCCACCACGCTTGCATCGACCGTTGTCAGTATCCTAGCCGTCATCACCGTAATCCTTCGATTCATAACCCGGAAGCTGACGAAAGCTGGGCTCGGCGCTGATGATTGGTGGATTTTGGTTGGACTGCTGATTATGTTCTTGACGGAAGGTCTCTTGCTCTATGGTGCGTATATTTTCCAGACCTAGGTACTGTGTAACATGAAAGCTACCTTGCCTCATTCAAGGCGCGAAATCCGATCCCGAAGGCGGCGAATCAATCAATCGAGATTCACCATATTTCAACTACACCCCTCACATCACGTACCTCAAAATGTCATTCACAGCCGCAATCATGTATTTTCAAGTCGTGACTGCCATCAAAGTTTCTATCCTACTCATGTATCGCCGCGTCTTTGCCGTCGATTCATTTCGTCGATATTCCTTGCTCGTTGGTGCGGTTGTGATGTTGTGGTGGCTGGTCGGTATGATTTCGACGATCGTTAGTTGTATCCCTATTAATCGGCTTTGGATTGGACCTGAGGCTGGCGGATACTGTTTCAACTTTGGCATATTTTGGATGGCTATTGGGTCGGTTGAGATTGTGATTGATACTGTGATTCTCGTGATGCCTGTAGGAATGGTTGCAAAGCTCTGGATGTCTCGTCAGCAGAAGATTCTGGTTACAGGAATCTTTCTCCTTGGAAGCTTGTAAGTTCTCCACACAGATAGCCCAAAGCGTTGCTAAAACGTACAAGCGTTATTATCACGGGGCTCCTTCGAGTAGTTCTTGGTTACAAACCTGGTAGCCAGAACGTTGAATTTGGAAAAGCTGAGCTCTGGGGGTCGGTTCATATCGGCATCGCAATCGTGTGCGCTTGTCTTCCCACCCTTCGGCCATTTCTCACGCGAGCCACTACGACCGTTTCTTCTATAACCAAACGCCTCTACGGCTCGGGAATTTCCAAGACGGAAGGTTCATCCGGCGATCATCACGTCTCAAGTGCGGGATCAAAGCAATCTGTTAATCATGTGGAACTGAAAACCGTGGGAAATCGGGATGGGATGGATGATCCTCACTCAGACACGCAAAAGTTGACGAGGAGCAGGGGAGCCGAAGACATGCAATCATGCTGATTTCACGGAGCCGAGGCATTTGGGACAAAAGTTCGATGATACCTTGTAATTGATCTGTTGATAGGCGTTAGATTTATTTACCAATGAAAAGCTGTCTAAACTGTAATCGGTTTGTGTGTTAAGCGTTGCCTGGAATTTAGTGCGTGAATGCTTGTATATTCAGGGGGTGAGGCCTGAAGTTGAGGCGCTTCCCGGACTTCTCTCAACTCTGACATGTGGGAATCCCCCAAAAGATGCCACAACAACAGGGAGTGAGACTATTCCTTGCCCAAAGAAGACTAATATCTCGTTATCTCAGTGCATCGCTTCGCAACTCGCGATGTTCAAAGCTCTAAGTTATCCAACTACTAAGCGTCGCTGGTCCAATCACACACACATCACTTCACAATAACATGGCTCATCATGGGAATCACAATCTACAAAGTCTTTCACAATTATAAAAGCTTGCGAAATTCCATCTCCAACCGATTTCGAACAAGCACCCAAACCCAACAACTTCTCCATATCACTCACACATCATGTCCTCCCGCCACCCCACCAAGCCCAGCTCCAGCAGCCACAAGCCTAGCACCAGCGCCAGCAAACCAAGCACCACCAAGACCTCAACCACAGTCTCCAAATCCTCCCAAGGAACCCTAGTGCCCAAACTTGATAAGACCAAAGCCCCCTCCTCATCCTCATCTTCCACCCATAGACCCGGAATCGCCATGCCGAAACTCGATAAGACGAAAGCTCCCACCAAATCAGGCTATGGGACCGAGATGCCCAAGCTAGACAAGACGAGATTTTCAAGTTCCTCTAGAGTGGCGCAAAGTTCGTCGGCAAGACCGGGCGTGACGAGGATGCCTACAGTGTCTGAAAGACCATCTTCTTCTACGCGGTATGAGTCTTCTTCCACAAGACTTGATTCCTCATCTACACGAAATGCCCCATCATCTCGCATAGGCAGTACCCTCCACAGCAACCGCGATCAAACCATGGCCAGTCGCCAGCTGAAAATCACCAGCATGAGCGTCCAAGAACGGCAAGAGCAAGAACAATGGGCGCAAGAACAACTCAAAGAAAACGCCGGGTCGTGCGCCGCCGGCTTCGACTGGCAGCGCAGTGATGGCGTGTGGCCTGGGTACAACGGGTATCAATGTAAAGGCACAAATCACTTCGTTACTGATGAGTTGCTAGCGAGGGGGTTGGGACAATGTTATATCAGCATCCGGGACCGCGATAACACGGGTCCGAATATTATTGATTGGGAGGGCCCATATACGATCCAGGAAATTGCTGATGAGTTGGGGGTAACGGTGGTGCAGTATAAGGCGCATATGGCAAAGATGAAGGCCATGGTTGATCAGCAGGGGGTGCTGGGACAAGCTGATCCGATGGCTGCTTTGACGAATGCTATGGCGAATCAGGGGTTTCAGCAGGGGTTTTATCCGGGTCAGATGGCGCCGCGGTTTCCGCCGGGAGGGGGGTACTTCCCGGGACCGAGATATGGACCATATGGTGGACAGAGATATGATCACTTTGGGCGTCCTATATGATTCTTTTTGAATGTATTGGTAACGCGAAATACGCTGGGTAAGATTATAGCGCAGATACATGTACTCTAGACGTAAATAAAATCGTTGGTTTCCAAAAGTTTCACCAAAGATCGTTTGGCCATTCACGTCAATGGCAGTTGCTCAGTTAATACTAAGGCTATCTTTAGGTGGTACTTAACACAACAATTTTAAGTGATTGCGACTGGAACATCACCGCCTCCTCAATCGCTATAAGCCCTACGTTGAGAGATAATGCAGAACTCTCCTTCACAGCTTGGAAATCTTTTCTCTCTGTAGAAAGTCTGCAATAATACTCGCGCTAAATGACAATTATTTTCTTGACTTCCGCTTTGTCAAAGTTGAGATCCTCCCTATCAAATACTGGGCTATCGAATATTCCGACACGGTAGTACTTTCCTAAAATGGGCGAATGGTGAACTAAGATCCCGTAGTAACGTTTATGTGTCCTCTCAGAATTGGTATAGCTCCCAACCAGTGCCAATTTTATTTGCTGTCCCGCGTCCAATTCTCCTCTTGACCAATCAATAACGCACACTATAGAATGCGAATCTTTTTGACAGTTGGTACTGTTATAGTTCTCACTTCGATAGATCCGACAGTAGCACGGAAACACTGGCAAAACCTTTGTTGTCATAATTAACTCTCCATCCGAAATCCTCCCATAAACATTCGGTCCTATTCGGGTAGCCCAAACCTCAAGCTTGGCCTCAAGCTTCAAGAATCGCGTTTCTTTCTCTCCAAAGAAGAAGTCTATACGATTGACAGATGCAAAATGTGCCCAACTCCATGACGGTGCTATGTAGTGTGGCGCATTTGGCCTAAGCGCTGCTAGCAAGGCTGTGAGTTGGCCCTCTAGTGGGTCACAGCACCAAATGAGTTCGACGAAAAGACGGGGTTTCCATATGCCTGCCACATAGTCGTATCCAGTCACGTCTCCAATGTATTTTGCCACACCTGCAATAGCTGGTAGTTTATCTTCGGCTTTTGTGAATTCTCGCTCAGAAAATTGCGGGACTAGGGCCCATGTCCAGAAATCCATAAGTAGCTGAACACGATTGTTCCTAAGGGAAAGTCTGCCTAGATCTATTATCGATCTCTCATAAACCTCGCTAGAAGTTGGTTGATCCTCTGTATAGATCCAATTGCCGCAACAAAAGTGAATCTTCGAAGCACCAAAGTAAACCAATCTTGTTGAAAGCTTCTCTTCCTGGAAAGTCCATCCTCGGGTTGACCAAGACGAGCAACGCCAATCTTTTATCATCTCATCAAATTCAACATTTGAGAACTCTCGAGTCTGTGAAGGCCGCTCTAGAAATCCGTTCTGGCAGGTCGAAGCACTGAGACTGCATATTGTAATATGGGCATTGGAGTATACCAACCCCATTAAAGAGGCTTCATTTTCCCAATCCATCGTATCGTCTTGAATGATGCATAAAGAATCAACCCATAGGTACGGAATAGAGAGCCTCCGGGCTATAACCACAGCGTCGCGCACTACTGGGGTAAGATCGACAAACGGAATAGCGTGAAGCCGTTCTTTCAAGGACTTCCGTTCCGTTTTGCACTGCTTATGCGCGTCCAAAGGAGGGCCCCAGCAGTAGCTAAGCGCAGCGTATTTCACCTGCTCTGCGGGAGCTATCCAAGTCGCCTTTGAGATGACATCTCCTCGTGAGATAAGACGTAGGCTGTCATTCTCGATCCCTTCTGCTCCAATATCAAGTAGCCTAGATGGAACAAATCCAGGCCACAAAATATTATGGTTACAGAATTCTTCGCATCTCGAAATCTCTGCCTTCAACATATTGACATTCTTGACAGAGAGAACATCGATAAGCCCCGCCATAAGTAGGGAAATTATATCGAACATAAATCGTGCGCGTGGTAAATCGGGTTTACACACTAGTGAGCAAATGGATGAGCGATGGGGCCGGGTACTGTTTGGAGCGTAGATAGAATCTGAAATAAGATGTAAGAGTACGATGCACTTGACTATCGACATCTGCCTCACTGTTTCTACTGCGCCCTGCTGATTACAGGCTCCAATAATAGCGCAGGTTACTGAGCTTGGTCAGCACAAACCCCGCACCAACAGCACCAGTGAAATGTGTTCGCGTATCGCGTATCATCGCCCAGAGATATAGGCAATTGGTCCGCAATTAATATAGGTCTAATTGTTTGTGAACCTCTGTATCCATCTAGTTGAGATGTTTTCAATTCGCCACTGTTCCAGCGTAACCTTCAAAACCTGCGGCAGCTCATCCTCAATATAGCTCCCTCTTCAATCCCTCTCAACAGGCTCTCACCCAAGCCCCCATCAACACATTCCCCCTCCTCCTTGAATTCAACCCAATAACCGCCCCCATAAACTCTCCAAAAACATTGCCCAAAGACTCTTCCGGTATCTCTCTTGACCCCTTCTACTCGACCTTCCCCGCCTCAACCAAACCCTCCCCAATCATATCCGCAACCTCTGTCAAACTCGGCTCATTTTCTCCCGCAGCTTCACAGGAAAAATACGGACTCCTCAGCAACTCATTTTCATACCCCAAAATCATAGCATGCAGCAGAACTATATACTTTCTTGCAAGATCCAAAGCATTGGACTTGTTCTTTAAACTTCAAACTCTTAATCATCTCAGGACCGCTGCTATACTACACCCGAAACTCTGACGTCAGTCAAGACCCCGTTGCAACATTCGCACTTCTTCTTTGTTTCTTACAAATTATAAGAATACTGTCCAATTCAATGTTGTTCGCTAGTCCCTCAAAACCAACTTTACAGACAGGAATAACGCCACAATACTTCACGTGGTAGGTCAAGTCACTTGACATTCCTCCAGCGATTTCTCTTGGATTAAAAATCTCCCTTTGCAATCATCGTATTATTTCCTAGAAAATAGCACTCATAGCTCAACGTTATTAAACTTTCTCGCAATACAAATCCTCCTGATGAGAAACTGGCCGGAAGCACCCCAATGTCCAAACTCTCATCCTCCCCCAAACCAGCCGTGTTGCTTCTTTTTCGAATAAACCCGCGGACAACTTCGTACCGCTTTACCTCCAGTGCCGAATCTAATAACCTCGTATCTCAAAAATGCTTGGTACGGTGATTCTTGGACGTAATAGTGATATACTATTTGAAATCAGCCAGGGTTCTACGTAGGAAAAGACAAGAGTATGTACCTTTCATGCGGAGCGGAGGAGGATGGGAGCTCGAGCTCATTGTGGTGGGAGTATAGATTCTGCGAGAAGAGTTGAAAATTGTTGGTGGAATGAATTGAGGTGAAGGTTTTGGGATGGATGATATCACGGTGGAATGATGGTACCGAAACCTGATTAGGATCAGCGCGAGTTGTGAACTGGGTCTTCTTTGGGGGTTCTGGCCTGGGCGAAAAATACGACTGGCAACATTTTATTGGGAAATTCTTGGATGACTACAGCTGAATAAGAGGCGAGATAATTGTTTTGCATATAGTGGTTTTCGTTCTTGACAATTGAAATGATGAAGAGGCCAAAACAAAAGAAGAGTATACCACATCCCTTCAAATAGTGGTTGTCCCCAAATAGTGAGAAGAAGAAATCCTGTGTTCAATTTTTTTTTGTTTTCTTTGTAAAAAGGGATCCTGCACTTGATTACTAGAACCCAGGCAGATCACCTGACGAAAGCCAGTCACCTGATTCACTACTACAGTGCCCCATTGGCCCTATGAAGATCCCCCAAATTCCACGGCCCATCAGGAAAAGGGGCTCCCCACCCTATTGTCTATCATGGAGACACCATTTCGTGGTGCCCTATGGGGCACCACACCCCACTGCGCAGCCTATCCCTGGTATTATTTTGGACCAATATTTCAAGAGACACTAACCTCTTATAGCTAGTCCAATTCCAAACCTTGTCCGTTCTTCACACCTCATTTTGATGCCTTAAGCAGGACCCTTTAGCTTTACTCCTCATGCCATTAGTATCTTAAGAAGGCTATCTGATACGTTATATTCAGAGACTGATTCATTACCAACAAAGCAAAATTCCTGCAATGCAGACTACAGGCAATCAGCTCCTATTAGTGGCATGCGACTTTGACCATACGCTCATCGACACTAATTCCGACCTCGTGCTATTCGACAAGCTGCCATATGGTCAGCCACTCCGGCAACGATTTACCACTTTGCGCCAGGAAGGACTCGGATGGATTCAAATCATGCAGACCCAGCTCGCTGATCTAGCCAAACAAGAAGGCTACAGCAAAGCAGATGTGCTTGCGTATATGCACGATGTCAAGATGGACCCGGTTCTCGTCTCGGCACTGGAGGAATTACGCTCCAGCCAAGGTCAATCCCTTAAGCTGATTATCCTCTCAGACGCTAATACGATTTTCATCAATGAGATCCTGAAAGCCAATGGTCTGAGCGAGGGTATTTTCGATGAAGTATATACCAACCCAGCAAGTTGGATGACCAAGGATGCCATTTATGTCGAGCCATATCAGCCACCATCGTTATCGCACTACTGCCAAAGAGAATGCACAGCCAACATGTGCAAGAGTAAAATTTTAATAAGAGCGAGGCAGGAACTGGGCCTGAGCGATAATGCAGGTGATGTGCGTACAATATACGTTGGTGACGGTTCCAATGACCTCTGCCCTAGCCTCAGCCTTTCGCCCTCGGATCTCGTACTCGCCCGTGACGGCTATCGGCTTCAGAAGCTTATCGACAAAGCCAAGATCGACCCAGAAGAGCAAACTGAAAAGGTCACGGCGCAAGTCAAGACATGGACGACTCAGCGGGAGTTGGGCGAAATGCTTCTGCAGTTACCAATAGTGCTCTGATTAGATTGGACTATCTAATTAGTTCGCCGAAGAGCTCGAAAAGTACGCGATTACAGGCGACAACATCTAGAATTTCGTTTAAAAGGGGTTTATGATGGTCTTTGCACGTACGTCAAAGTAGAGCGCAGCACGGGTATGATTGCCCGGAGGGCACCCACTGCTCATGGGTGCCCCTGGGTTGGGCAGGTCTTGATTCACTGGGCTATGGGTCGGGCAAAACCTAAGAGAGTAGTGGGTACCCGTGGGTAGTAACACGTGACTTATAAGCTACAATTCTCAATAAAACTAAGCTGTTTTATATAATAGTATTTATTTGCAAGCTCAAATAATTATTCAAACAAGTTTATTACTATTTTAAATAATATTTGATAGACAAAAAGGCATGTCACATGATAGTATATTTAAGAAAAGTGGGCAAAATTGCCTATTCAGGCTGGCACGTGACAGTGATAAGGGCATATAGGGGGCATGGGCTATCTCTTGGTGCCCACTATCTACACTGGTTAATTTCTCAAAAGCTTACCCATTATCCAATCGCCCGGTGGGCTGGGCAGCTAAGCCCCTACCCGGGTCTCGGGCTGCCCATGCTGCGCTCTACGCTAAAGCGAATAATGACAAGAATTGCGTTAGAGAGTGGTCGTGTTCAAAAGAATAGGCAGGATGGGAACCGCGAATTTATCTCTTGCCTAGCGTGTATTGACGCGCTAGGAGAGAAGATACCACCTGTTCTTGTATATCCTGGGACTTCTGGAGACTTCTGGAGCTCGTGGGCACAAGATGTTACGCCAGAAGATGATGCATTCTTTACTACGTCGACAAATGGATGGTCTTCGAATGCAACAGCTTCCAATGGCTAAAACAAGTCTTCAAACGCTTTACAAAGCCTGCGAGAGAAACAACAAAGCGCCTCTTCTGGTACTCCCTCATACAACACACCGATTACAGCCTTTAGACGTTGGACTATTTCAGCCTCTTTCAACCGAATACTCTGCAGAGTTGGATAAGCATATAACCTCTTCCTGCGCCGTAGTTTCGATGTCTAAAGGGCTATTCTATCCAATGTTTAAGCAAGCCTGGGATAAATCCTTTACCAAGGAGAATATCGTACATGCGTTCGAAAAACTTGGGATATAGCCAATTAACACAAATCAGATCCTTAACTTTATTACACCACCTAAGCTAGAGGTCTCTTATGTCCCTGGTTGCCTTGGAGCGCCCGAATATTTTAAGAGTATTCGAAAATTTCAATTCGACTATCTTAAAGAGCCGACAACCACGAAGCGCACTCTCCTCTTCCACGCGAACGAAAAGCTTGCTGCGAAACTTGATGTTGCAAATCATCAAATCATCCAGGTTCAGTATGCAATTGACGCCCAAAAGAAGAAGAATAAGAAATCCAGGAGGTTGAATCTATGTGGTAAGGAGGCTGGGGGTCCTGAGCGCTGGTCTCCAGAAAAGGTTACACAAGCTCGACAATACCAAGATGAATTGGAGGCAAAGGAACAAAGGAATTAGGGCAGAAGGAGGCTAGGAAGGTTATACGCGCGCAGAATAAGGAATTAAGGGAGGAAAGGAAGCTGCTGCTCAATTACGAAGGGAGCAAAAGACTGAGGTACGGCGGGCAAAAGAGGCACTCCCAAAGAAATCTCTTATTATAGTGCTTAAATAAAAGGAGGGGGAGAGAGGAATTCCTCAACACTGGTCTTCTCACCTCCTTTCTCCTTCTCAAGCCCCCTAAAATCCAAATCCTCCTCAAGAAATTCATCATTCTCCAACAACCCCTCCCCCTCAACCTCCTCATCCGCAAGCCACTCATCCACCTCCTTCATCCTCTCCCTATACCCCTCAATCACACTCTTCACCCCCCTAAATACAGCATAAACAAACGGCCAAAGCGCCAACGCCCCACAAACAGCCAACATCATAGTCGCCTGCACGATCCCCACCAACCCCACCAAAACAGCCCATCTCTTCGTCACAAAATGCCTCATGGAACCCTTCTTCCCATACTCATCGAAATTCTCCCGGTATATATACTCATAATACGGATACCCCTTAACATCAGCACAGAGCCAAGACCAGAAATAACACGTTTTTAAACTCTTCAAAGTTTTATATGTAGTCGTACCACCAGTATAGGTACCCGCAGAATAGTCTAGCCAGCGTCCATCGACCTCCACCCCTTCGATCCTGAGGGGAATGCGTGAATAAGGCGTATCTGGCGGGTGCGCAGAGAGGTCTGCGAGGTAGACCCAGATCTGGTTTTGGACATTCGAGGAGAGAGGGGTGCTGTAGCCCGGGTAGGTGGGTATATGGGCGCGGAGGATATCGAGTCGGATACGGGGGTTGTATTTCGTGTTGTAGATGGAGGTTGATGAGGTGGTGTCAGGTGCTTCGATGTAGTAGTCTAAATCCATCACCGGTGCTCCTGTGTAGTTTGTGCAGACTTGGTGGGCGAATTGGGTTGTGGTTTCTCCCGTCTGAGGGGCGCGGAGGGGAGGAGGGACGTGTGGGTGTATGCGGGGTAGGATGGGTTCGTTGTTTAGGAAGAGCGTGAGGTTGTCGGGGGCGAGTGTGAAGTTGAAGATGAAGGCCCCGGGATAGTGCGTTGCGATTCGGTCGCGTTGGTTCCCTTCAAGTTTCACGACATTTCATATTAGTATCACTTCGAGAAGGAGCAAGAGACGAAAAATATGGGACTAGACATAAAGGTAAAACGCGTCGAAAGCTCCACAACAGACATACAGAAGTGTAGATCGGGGGTGGCGAGATGGACGAGCACGCTTCTCTCTGCTTGGAGCCATTTTACGGCTTCGCTCGTAGATTCTTCATTGGCATAGACGTGAGATAGTAGGAGAAGATTACTACTGAGCAGTAACAGATGAGTGAGTGCCACCATGGCGGGGTGTAGAGGAGAAGGTTTTAGTTTGAATAAACGGGAGGAACGGCGTCGACTGTGGCTGATTTAGCCGGGATTTGATATCGCGAAATCAGGTGATCAGCCAAAGAATCATGGCTTAGTAAGAGCGACTTTAGTAAAATTCGATGCCACGATGGAAAATAGACACGATGCAAATGGTCCGCTTCAAAGAACACGATGTTGAGAACGAGTCCCTATCAAATATCAAACAAAAGGTTGTCAGCGCGTCTTGAGGCGCCGGTCAGACTGGGCAGGGTTTTCATATTCCTATGCTTCCAACAGGAGCGGAGTAGGAAGCGCTTCTTTCTTCCCTTCCTTCCTTCTTCTTGATATTTAATTTCGTTCCGCTCCATTATCAGATTATACAAAAGGATTTATTCCTAGGCCCACTTTTACTACTCCCAGGGAGATTTTTTGAAATTCTATTCCTTCTATTCCCGCACTTATCAGCATGCCTTACCCTATTGTGGCTTAATTAAAATCAAAAAAGTTTACAAAAAGGAAGGCGATTTCAAAGCCGACTGTACTCGACAGGAGCTGGATCAAATCCCTATGCAACTGATTCAGCATTCTACAGAGATTGATGGTACCACAGTCATAACAATATTAAGGTATATATTAAAATAGAGCAAAGGCTGTTACATACGACCATAGACTGAGGAGAATTGGGCATCCCGTCCGCTCTACCATACACAAGCCTCAGATCGGCAGATTAGTAGTTGGGTGGGTGACCACCAGCGAATACCTACTATTGTATGTTTTTGGATATTTTTATTTTGCAATTTTTTTTTGCTGGGGGAGACTTGGCATGATCCACTCCCCAGCGGTGAGCCCCGACACCAGACGCCTTGTTTTTTATGGGTATGGATCTCAAATACGCATTGGTATTATAGGCCAGAAAGATTTTAAGTTCTTCGCTTTCTCTTTAGCGAGCGTTGTGATAATGGAAAAGGGGGGTTGTCACGTGTGTACTTGAACTTTCAGCATAACCCACCCGCGTCACAAGTTTGCATTGAATTGCCGGTTATCCCTCAGGTCCTATTAATTTCCTATTGAAATAACATTTAATCCAAGAAGCCAGCGCCACATTAAAACCTACTACCAAATAACCGTACACCTCACCTCCACACTCTCCCTCGCCTCCTCATCTTCCGTCCCCTCAATATGCACACTCGAATGCATCACTCCCCCCGCAACACCGCGCCCCTCCCTCTCCGCCTCACTATCAAACAACTGAATAATCAAAACCTCATCCGGTTCCTGATTAGAAATCCAATGCCACTCATGCGTCTCAGATCCATACGCCAAAAACAGCGCTTCTCTATGCGTATCCTCACCACCCTCAGCCCTCGTGGACCCGGGAATTAGCACTTCAAAATCAACATAATCTTTCTTTGGGAAAGAGCGACAGTCAGATAAAGCCAGTGGATCACGTCTGACAGTTTTCAAAGGCCGCCAGACACTAAACAGAGCCCAACGCGGACCATCGTAATGATCTTTCAAATCTTCAGGGGCGATGCCGGATGCGAGTAATCTGTTTTCTGCTTCAATAATCGTTTTAGCCATTTCCGTGGTCCGTTTATCGTATTTCCTGAGATGTGTTCTCGCGCCAGCAGGAGCATAGTCTAAGTGAACCTTCGGGGCTGGAGATCCGCCAGCTCCAGCTTTGAATCCCACCATCTGGGGGTATCCTGACTCTTCTTTATCTTCCTTTTCCGCCAGCGCATCAACTTCTAAGTGGATGTTGTTGCGCATTACCAGTTCATCCGTAAAGACCGTAGTTCCGCCAGTGACGTTCTTGAGTAGGGCTTCGATTTCGGGGATGTAGACTTCTTTGAGTACGGTTTCGTCGTTCCAGCTTGAGTGCGTGTAGGGTGCTGATTTCAAGGCTGTGGTATGACGACGAGCTGTGAAGCCGTGTTTATTGAGCTTGTAGGGCGAATCATCGCCTAGATCTAGTGACGATTTGATGTCAAGCATGGGAAGTGAGCGGATGTCGCCGAATTCGGCTAGTGAGGGGAGGTGGTATAGGTGGGGACTTTCTTTTGGCTTCAAGCCTTGGGTGATATACCGAAACACGCCATAGGTCGGGACGTCCTCAGTGATGCTCTCCATTTTGATGAAGTGTTCTTCTTGCTGAGAACTATCTGTAATACTTCAGGAAAGAATAGTGGTCTTAGAAAGGATTTCTTACAGCAAGGCAGTACTTTCAATATCGAGCTTGGGCGGGGCATACCTAAGCTCTTGTGTGAGCTGCGGGCCAAGGGTGGGGTGATGTGAACCTATTCATGCAAGACCCACGTGATCGAGCCCCTATTTCGGCTACGTCGATGTCCGCGACCTGTTCCCGATGGCCTGTAGAACATCTCTATCGAAAACACTGGGGACAATCATTCGTCAATATGGACTGGATTGGTGTCAGTAAACCTGTGATTGGTTGATATCTGCAAGTCGCCGAGTACTGAACTCTTTCTCTGCCACGTTCGATTAGATGAAAGGTTACTCGTGTCCACGGCGCAAATACAAATCTTTTGAAATAATCTGTAAATATTTAGACTAAATTAAATTTCATCCTATTTTCGTCGAGGTTTATTAGTGAGGCAAAGGCATCTCCCTGAGTCTATACACCTCTCTAAAGTCTGTCTGCTCCTGAAGAGCAGCTCTGCAAGCCTGTCAACCCGAGTTTCAAGCTTCTAAAATGGGCAAAATCTCTCACATGCGTGGAGATACTGTAATAATCACTAATCTAAAGCTATCACTCCATCTTTGTTTTGATGAGCTTCTTCTTGTACAGTACCTTATGGTTGACATGGGAAGAACAGCAAACAAATGGAAGAAATTTCAGAAAGTCAACAGCAAGGAAGAACATAAGTTTTTGTTCAAAGCTTTTTTTATTTGACTATATTGGTCAGAAGATTACTCCAGATAACTACCCATCTCATAGCTCCTCCGTATCAGTATCTTCTTCAGTCTGGAAATGCACTATTTTCAGATTTTCTGGTGCCGGCAGAGTAGGTGCCGGGGGACCTCTACCCACACCTGAAGGCCCACCTGGAGGATGTCCCGTTGGATTTGCCGGATGAGTCTTGGGGGGCAACGGCGGTGTAGGCGGAGGGGTGGGTTGTTGATTAGTCTTCGTTGGATCCGGAGGAAGAGGTTTTGGAGCAGGCTTTGGTTGTCTTTTCCGAGCAGCACCAGGCAAACTACTATCAAGCCAAACTTCCGCAGGCATCAGGACTCTCGGCTCCTGATCAAAGCCCTCACCCTCTTCCGTTCCAATGACTTCAAGCAACGGGTGCATGATCAAGGTGACTGGTCGCCCCTTCAACCTGCGTTGATGATCATCAACTCGAACACTGGGATGTGGTTCCATGAGTGCGTTATCGGCATCGAAAGTGACGGGGCCCATGTCCGCCAGTGTTGTGACTTTGAAAGTTTGTCTGCGTGTCCAGAGATTGTAGGCTACTTGTGCGGCTTGAAAATAGATTGCTTCGAGATTTTCTTGGCAAGTGATTGTTTCCTCTTGGGTCGTGAAGAATTCAATGAAGACTAAGTTAAAACCCGCAAGGAAACTCAGTGCACGAGCCTTGGCTATATCTCTCATACGATCATCTCTAGATTGAAGGAGATCGATTTCTTCATGGGTAGGGTCTGACGATGAGGGGGTAAGCATCCTCAAGGTCTGAGATCTCCACATGTGAAGTTCTTTTTCGCTGTCGATGGAGCGTTGAGAGCGGCTGCTACGATCCGGCATGAATCGTGAACCGCTCGCGGTCTGCGATGTTTTATAGTAGGTCAAAGTATCGTAAAAGTTGGCCATTGAACTTGGACCCTGCTCTGTATCGTTGATAGAAGAAAATGGAGCTGCTAGCACTTTCGTGTAGATATCATGTGCCAGCAAGGCGTTCAAAAACAGGGCAGGTCCTGTCTCCGAGTTTGCCAGTTCATCTGGAAGGCTTTGGGGGTATATGCCAATAAGACACATGTAATTGAAAAGCTTGGCTAAGTCTGCATCGCTCATACCTATCCAAGGCGCAACTCCTGTCGTTGCCGTGTCTCTTGTCCAGCTTCTGATAGATGCGTTCAGGGACACTAAGTCATTTTTCACTTCAACTTCTGGCAATGGATCCCATCTTACTGGTTCCAAGGCGTTGAGGCGGCCATCTTGTCTCCTCAATATATCCTCCCGCTCGGCAATTGTTTGTTTGAGTGCGTTCTGCTCATCTAAAGCTGCTTCGTAAACGCGATCTCGCTGTTCAATTTGTTCTCGAGCTTCTTCAAGCTTAGCTTCAAGTTCTTGATGCTCCGTCTCAGCCTCTGCCAGAAGTCTCTGTCCATCCTTTATTTGGAATTCATACACCTCCAGGGTGCTTTTTTGATCCCGTATCATTTTCTGGTCCGCTCTCGCTGCGGCTTTAAGTTCTTGGATTTCGTATTCCTTGGCGTCCAGCGCACCAGTGCGCTTATCGATTTCCGTTAATCTGAGCTCTTCGTTACGCCTAACGACGTCCTTCGCGTGCTTTGCTTGCAGCGTTTCCTCCTCTAGCCTTTTATTCCTCCGACGCAGGATGACTTGATCTGCTTCGAGCTTTCGGATGGCTTGTTCTAATGTGGCGATTTCTCGATCTTTTAGAGCGAGTGCTCGGGGATTGCATAGAATGCCACACATATTGTTCAGGATGAGTAAAGATCAGTTGGTGTGCTTTATTGATTATAAAATGTTGTCGTGGCTCCAGGCTTCACGACTAACTCGAGATGAAAAATGTGAAAAAATGAATGTGATGAATATATGAAGAGAGAAGTCTTTGCTTGAAAAGAAAGGAAGGGTAATTGTCTACTTATACTGCCCTCATTGCTTCTTTATTTCTTTGTAGCTCTTTATTCATTGTATACATTGTAAAGGCTTGACAATGGTCTTTGTATATTTATTCCGAAGTCGTCAAGGCTGGTCAAACTACTACGGCGGTCAAAGCCACTTGCTGAACTTCGCACGTTTCGCCCAAAGAAAATTTTAGATATCCTCGGCCTCTTCGCATATGATTAATACCTATAAAATTGGAATTTTGCGAACTGGCAAACTTGTTTCTGGTACCGGAAATCGATTTTCTCCTCTTGGAATAGATCCTTTGGGGGTCCGGCGAATACGTTGTGCCTTTCTCTGAATTCTTTCAGTTTCGTTCTAACCATTCAAAGGCATTTCTAAATCCAGAAAATGACCTTTGTGGTCTTTGACGGCTCATACTATAATGTGGAAATTCCGTCGTTAGGTATGCCCTTTGTTTCTATTTCGAGGGCCCATTGAACGGAGCAGTGACCTAACGACCTATCAGGCTCAAAATTCCTTGCAAAGCGTATCGAAAACGGCTCTAGTGGAATTCCTATAACATTGGAAGGCCTAGGTTTAGCCGATAAAAAGCGTATCATATAATACAATACCTGGCTAGCTCACGAGCTAGATAGTGAAATATATGAAATAGGGAGACGACAAAAGTCAAGCATAAGCAGAGGAGGCAGATGAGAGTAGCTACCGAGTCTCACAATATGAAGTGCATCAACGCTGCTCAAGTCAAATAAATTGATTCATAGACTCGTTGCATCGTTGCATCGTCTTGTTAACATGGCATCTCGTACAGGATCTTCAATTTCCGTCCCCATCCTCCCAATGAAGTCTTCTCCACGTCTAAAACCTGGTGAAAGGAAGCCTAAAAGATCAACAATCAGCACTACTCGACAAACCCCAAAAGCCCAAAAGAAAAAGAGAAAGAACTCACCACTTCCCCCTCAACGTAATAACAGCCCACTCCCCCTTGTCATCAACCTCCTTCTCCACCTTCGTACTAAAGCTAATCGCACTCATAATGCCATCCCCAAACTTCTCATTCAGCACCGCCTTATACGCATACCCATAATTCTGCACAATCTCATACAGCCTATAAATGAGCGGTTCAACCGGTGGCATAGGCCCCGCTCTTCCTCTATCAGGGAAACCCAGTAATTGTTCTGCGAGTTTGGATTCGGGGACATCGAGGATCTGGGAGAGTTTGGCTACGTCTTCGGAGGAGGCTTGCGCTTGGCCGTAGAAGAGCGCTGCGACTGCTACTTCGGAGCGGCCGAGGGACGAGGCGATGGATTCGAAGGTTAGGGATTTGGAGGCTTTGGCGTCGAAGAGGGTTTTTGAGGAGATGGGGAGGCGGTCGACGATTGAGGACTTTGGAGGGGTGAAAACGTCAGCATTGTTCATTCTTTTGTTGGATATTGTGGTGGTGCGGGGTAATGGAGGGGTACAAGGGAAAGGTATCTTACATCGAGGACTGCAATCTTGCTGTTGTCTGCCATTTTGATGGTATTTTTATTTTGGGTATGAATTGAGAAATTTGGTAAAGGGAGAAATGGGATTTGTCAGAAGATGAAGAAAGGTGCAGGGTGATATATGTAGTGAAAACCGCGTTGATGTTGCCCCGCGGAGCTGCAGCCAGCGAACGTCATGCCAAGTCGCATGCCGGGAAAACCCCGAGCCAGAACCGGCGCCCCTTTCTCCCCTTTCGCATGCGGGGTTGATGCTATAAAAGCTTGTTTTGATTTTAGTTCCCGTTTGCACTATGGGAATGCCCAATAATTTCAGGTACTCTTATCTTCTGGAGCGTTGAAGGTGTTTTAGCATAAGATTAGGTTCGCAATAGTGGCACTGATCTGGGTTTGATACTGGGGTGGAAACACGGAGTTGGAAAAATGCATCTCTGTTGGGTATTGGTATTTATCTCGCTGTGGAACTCGTATCCAAAGGGAAGTACTGGTCACTTCTAAGTCGCCTGCCTAAAATTCGTTCATAGCAGAATTTGCTAACTGCCGCAGGTTCTTGTAATTGAGTAATCGAATTTCAGTCTCGTAATGCAGATGTATTCTTTCCACAATAGGAGTCCGGGTACCGCCCTTTCGCCCATCATCGCGGGATGTTTACGATATTAGCGTCACTTAGTTGTGGCGTTCGACGCCCAGAGAATTCGCTCGAGAAAACGCTATGGGCAACCATACACACATGAGGTGAGGATTAATGGTAGTGACCTGATCGTGGCAATCCGCCTCGATGCCAGACTCTTTTCTCCCATCCATGGATCACCTTTTTTATCACTTAAATGCGGAACTCAACTGTAAGAACTCCTCTTAGCAATGTCATTTGGTTTTTCTGTTGGTGATTTCCTGGCAGCCGCCAACCTCATTGCTGAGGTGGTCTCCGCACTCCGTGAGGCTGGCGGCTCCGGCTCTCAGTACCAACATATTACGAACAAATTGGAGGTTTTAGACCGCGCACTTCGAGACGTGAATCGACTTGAACCCGCCGAAGGGCTGGAAGAAGCCCTCGAGGCCATCAAAACAACCGCATTGAGCTGTCAGATTCCGTTACTTGAGTATTTAAGCAAAATCGGAAAATACAACAAGAGCCTGGGAACCGGGCAATCCTCTGGTGTGATGAAGGATGTATTTTCCAAGATGGAATGGCAAACATCCAAAAAATCGGAAGCAGCAATGAGACTAGAGGCCGAAATAGTTGCGTACCTTGGAGCTATCAATCTCCTTCTTGGGCTCTATAAAATGTAAGCGCTGTTCTCGAATTTGAGTGACTGGACTACCAAAAAACATTACTGATCGGGAATATAGAAAGGTGGATAGTCTCGTCGAGCAGCGAGCTCGAACAGAATTCGGAAGCCTGACAGCTACACTCGCAAAGATGAATGGCCAGACACAAACGCTTTCCGCCAATGTAGCGGAAGTGGGTATTCAAATCGAGCAAAGTAAGCTTGTTGTTCGAGAAGATATCAAAGAGGCATCAAAACAATCTGCTCAGGCATTGAGTACTCTGAAACAAGTCTGTCTTACAGGTGTCGCCGAATTTTTAAAAACGACAGGAGCACTTTCTGGAGTCACACTACAGACGTAGTATGCCAAGTCCGCTTTTCATTTAGTTGGATTTCCAGCAACTGAAATTATCTAGCTCTAAGGTCTCAGAAATCTACAATACTATTATGTGGGTTCGAACTCGACTTTCCCAGCCAGACACTCGCCACACCTGGCTCCAAGAGCCTATTAGACTTGAGGACGCTTACGGTCGGGTGTTCCCCATTCCAGCCGAATTTGACTATGCGGTAAGTGCGAGAGGTTTCTTGATGGTGAGGTATGGCGTTGACTAACAAGCCCAGATGATGGAAGGGGCCTTGCGTGGACACTTCCGAAATGGTCGGGGGAAGCAGCTAGTGGAACGAAATCGATGGCAATTATTCGATCCATCCAACCCACAGACCGAAATATCCGCAGATAACTGGGAACCCATTCCAGGGATGAAGATTACCATGGCGATGATAGTTCCTCAATTCGACGACCACATGGTTTGCCCAAGATTGAATTGCTCATCTAACTCCTACACCGACGCGCTCGGTGGTGGGAAACTATGGTATATTCATTAACCGAGTGGCTACAATATTACCCTACTAATTGATACAGCTCCAGGTGTGGGACATGGTTTGACGGCATCATGCAATATTCCTCTGCCAAGAAAATCATGGAAATTGACGATCAGTCAGAGGAGGAGCTCATTCCCACCGAATTTGAATTAATCGAGACAGCGAAGAGTAGATTATGGGGGATGAATGAAGAGGACTTCCGGCTTTTGAAAAATGCTCGCGTCCGGCTTGAAGACCCGGACACCTTTTGGGCCAAGGCTGACAAGCCTTTGAACATTACTCGCGGAGTTGATATCACAATGATTGAAGGAAACGACAAGAGAACAGATGTTGACAAGTCAAAAGCTACGGTTCCGACGTTCATCAGGTGGCAGGATGATGGACAGAAAGTTTATGTAATGGGAAGTTTCTCCCAATGGGAAACGAAACACAGACTGGACAAAATGTAGGCTGAGACCAATTAATTGTTCTCTGCGGTCTAATTTCAAACTTTCGACGATAAAATTGCTGATAGTATACCCGATAGAGGCATGTTTTGCGGTACAGCGTTGAACCTCCGACCCGGAATACATCATCTGAGGTTCATTGTGGATGGCGTTATGAAATGCTCCTCACATCTCCCTGCTACCGTTGACTCCGGCAACAATCTCGTCAATTATATCGAAGTGAAAGCCAACGACATGTCCAGCTTCAATTTTATCGCTAGCGGCAGCGGTGCCTAAGTACGACTGATCCGCTAATCGATATCAGACCCTACGACACGACAGCACTCTGCGGGGAATGTCCCCGGGGTATTTTGAGCGTCGATCTACAAGACCAATTAGTTTCTAGGGTCAGGTATGAAATAAAACTGAAATGACATTGTATGAGTACAAAATTAGAGAAAGGCGGCAACAGCCTATTCTCTCATTGACTATACTAGAACGTACGCTATGGTGATGAATGAATGCGGCACTCGTCACTTCATTTCACGCTAACAAAAGGGCACAAGGCCTCGAATGTCTTCTCGTGACCTAGGTCCAAGCTTCTTATATGAAGGATTATAAGGAGCTTGCGATACTTCAGGATTCAAGCTACACCCCGCAGGTTCCCAGAGACCGGACCTATTTCCCCACAAGCGTACTATCATCATTCAAACATGTCAAACCAAATACATAAAAAATCCTATATTCCGAAATAATAAACAAAAGAAATGAAAAGACACATCAGCCATGTGCGCATTAGTCGGCAGGTTGCTAATGGGAAAGTGGGTGGGGCGAGGAAATGAGAATGTTGTGAAATGCTTGGAGAAAACTTAGATTTTCTAGATTCGGTGCAATTTTCAACTTGATGTCCTTAGAGAAGCTAACGGCAAACGAATGTGTGATTGCTTAGAATTGATATGTAACATTGTGTCCTGCTCTAGTAATTCTTTTTGCTGAAGATAATGCATGATCGTTACCGTTTTCATGAAGGGATCCGCCTCGCTGTTTCAATTATTCCCCAAGATTGGCTTCGAGACTTCCATCGCTGTACTAAGTCAGACTTCCATATGGCAGTTCCGAACCGATCTTGGGAAGCAGCAAGTCAACCACCCAGGGCGAGTTGGTAGGTTGATATTGCAAGTTCATGATAGACGCGTTGATCATCAAAGTCTCTTCCCCAAAGTCGATTTGTCGATTCGACACCGATGGGTATATATTCGGAATCTTGACCTCCCGTTCAACAGCAGCGGGTCCAATCAATGTCTTATCATCCTTCCACTCGATGAACTTGGCCCCATATGCCTCATGAATATGCCCAAAACAATGTAAAAGGAGCTTTGCTCGACTCACTGCCCGAATTAAACTCTCGCACCCGACATTGCCGTGCTCCGTCGAGTCCAAGATATCGCGAGGAGGACCGTGTGTCATCATGATCTGGATGCCGGGGAAGTTTAGAACTGGATTCTGCGCCGTAGATTTAATTCCTTTATCAACATACTTAGGCGGATTGAATCTGTCCTCCGAACGCGGGTATGGAAACGCCCAGTCGCAGCTGTTTGAATAATTAGTCCAAGGTTTGCAGTTTGCAGGCTTTCAAGATAACAAAGGAGCTGAGCTCTCAAGGTTTCGGCTCCTGGATGGGGATGCAAACGAAAGCAATTCTTACTTACAACTCTGGCTGATACGGACTCGAATAAATCGTGAATTGTGATCCGTTCTTGAGCTTGAAAAGACTCGTCCCCTCCTCCAAATAAGTAATGCCCGCCTCCTTCGCCTCTGGCCCCGTCCATATTTCCACTGCCTCCATATGGTCCCTCTTCTCGTGTTGTTTCGCATGCGTTGCCCAATACTGCCTGTCAAGCGTCCGATCGTGATTCCCCGCAATAACCAACTTGTACTCCGCTTCAATACTCCCCAGCATTTCAATACAATCCCTGTACTCGTCTAGCCCACCCCGATGAGTCAAATCCCCGCAGTGTAACAGAACGTCGCATTTCGGGAGCGGATGCTTGAACTTTCCGTTAACGGGCTCGGCGTCGCCGAACTTGAAGGAGTGGGTGTCGGAAATGATCATAAAGCGTGTAAAGACAGGGGGCTGTGGGTACCATCCAAAGAGCGGGTCAGCGAATTCGACGTCTTGGTATGAAGCCATGGTGTTGAAGAGCACTCTTCGATGAAGATACTCCGTAAAGTGCTTTGAGTAAGCCTTGGGAGACGAAGTTTTAATAAGGTGAGGAAGAAGCTATTGTTGGTTTTTTGCTGGTGTGTCCTATATCACCAGCCACACTCAAGTATGATTGGCTCGTCGAGGTCAAGCTGGTGACGGTTGCTTTATTGATCGAGCCAATTGCTTTTATAAATATTGGGAGTCTGGGGCTGCAAAGTAAGAAGACGGGATTGTTGAAAAGGATCTTGTGCGAGATGGAGAAGTGTTGGCGTGAAGGTGAAGGAGGAAAGAGAGAGCGGTCGCCCCCCACTTAAGCGGGGCACGTGGGAGGAGCGCTCTCACGTGCCTTCTGCTTTGGGTAATTGCGCATTCCGCAAGCGTTTGCACTTGCCGGGGAATACTTTGGAGAGTAGGAACGACGGAAGATATCCAGAGCCCTTTCATTTGTAAATTGACAAAGGTGATTTGCGTTGAAGAAAAGCAGAAAGCATGGAGAGCTTAGACAAATGAAATGGGGAAGGAGGAGTTTACTTCGATCAGCCACTTGGAATAACAAAGGGATGGACAGAAATTTATAATCTGAATTCCGCAGGTGATGGATAAATATTTCCCCCCAGCCAATAAGGAAGTGTCGCAGTCAACAACCTTGGGCTGCAGACGCGTAGCGCAATTTCCAAATACCACCAGCCGTCGCAGCAGCGAAAGACCATTGCCAATATAATCGAGTCCCCTTCGGTCTTGAAGATCGAACAAAAACTCCCAAAATGCCGCTCCCCAAAAAACGCCATCAAATCACCACCTACAATCGCTCCCCTTTCCCCATATCTACCCCTCCACTAACTCTCCATAATAACCTCATTAACCCCCCCAATATCCCCCCCAAACGGCTCCAAATCCAACACCTCAATCCTTCTCATCCAAGTCTCAGGCCACAACAAGAAAACCCCATGTACATCCCTCATATGCGCCTGCCACTCCTCATCGAAAATCGTTTCGCGATTATAACACGGCGCCCTAGCCGTTGTTCCCCCGCTTGCACTTCCACTTTCCATAGCCACAACAGCTGAGGATTGGCTCTTGCAGTAATCGAGGATAGCAAAGCCTTCAGAGGCGGGGATGACGGTCCATGCTGATTTGGTGCGGATTTGGTGTTTGCGGAGGGAGTGGAAGGGGTCGGTGGATGTGGGGGGTGGGAAGAGGGTGTTTAGGCCGTTGGTGTAGGATGTTGCGGAGGATATGGTGGAGGGGGTTGAGGTTGAAGGGTAGAATGGTGTTATGGTTGAGGGGGTTGGTTGGGAGAGGGAAGATGGGAGGGAGACTGGGGAGGGGTAGGATTGGCGTTGGTTCATGGACATGAGGACTGCGGAGGGAGAGAAGGAGGGGTCTGTTGGGGGCGGTGGGCGGCGGCGGGGTGTGGATGTGTGGGAGCGGGAGGGACCTTCGCTGTCGGAGGAGTGGTGGGTGCTTGTGCTTGCTATGCGGGAGGTTGTGGGTGGGTTGGAGGGGTCGAGGGATTGTGGCATTTCTCTGTTATAATAGTTAGAAAAAAGTCCTCGGAAATTTAGGGGATAAGTAAGGCAACATACAATCGTCCCCTCCCACTACTCCCCTCCGCAATACTCAAATTCAACCCCTCATTCTTAATATGTATCGCAACATGCTTTCCATCCCCTCGTCAGCTGACTTCCTTTTTCCATTTTTAAACGTAGGTATTATTCCCAAAACACACCTTTCTCAAATTCGCCGCAGTCTTCGTCTCCTTCTGACAAAACCCACACACAGATTCGCACTTGGCGATCCGCAGCACCCCCGTCGTGTTCCAAGGCGGATGCACATGGCCCTTACTACAGGTCGTATTCCCCAGCGTCCGCTCCATCCTCAGCCTCCGATCCCGAGTAGTGTTGTTGTCCTGGTCCGAGTATGCCGATGCGTACGCAAAAAAGATGGGGCTTGATGTGCAAGTCATAAATCCGACCGCTCGGCCGGGTGGCTCAGCTCTCAAGTATCCTTGAAAGAAAAAGCAAAAGGTAAAGAAATTCGTAAAGCTTCGTCTCGTCGTTGCAGATAGGGATACACGTATGTGGGGATTAACTTCTGTGCCTCAAGGAGTGGTATTAAAGATATTAGGAAGGGCTGGACAGGCAGATAGACACATGAAACTCTCAAAATAAAATACGAAAAGAGAGATCAGAGGAACACCCATCTTTATACACGCCCCCAAACCGTTTCAGACCGCACAAACCATAGAGTTATGGCATGCACAACACGTCGATACCATGCGATGCGATGCGATACGAAAGTGATACTGTCCTCAGTTTGGAAATGCTCGCGAACGCACTTCAGTGTGGAGACTGCCGCGAAGATGCGATTGGCTACAACGTGCGTAACCGACCCCGAATCCAGGGCGAGGATCGCAATCCGCACTTTCAAATCACCACCCAGACCTTTTCCCAGGATATGCATTCCGTTTGAGAGGTCTTGGAGACTTGCACGCAAGCAGAGATCTGACCCGTGGGACGGGGATGGGGAATTGGATGAACATGATCCGCAGAATCGTCCGGGATTCCTCGACATCACACGTGGAGGGGTAGGCATTGGGGCGCGTCTCGTTACAGTATACTGGTACGTTGAGGCTATTCGGGCGTACTGACTGTAGCCCGAAGGTCTGGCAGCGTTTCTTTTTTTCTGCGCAGAACTTTCCGTCGGCTGTGAAGGGTTAGGTTTTCGCTATCGTCGACTTGTTCGGGCTTGGGGTATCTGCACTGGGCTGGGTTTATCCCGGGTTCGCGGGTTCATTTCAGTCCCAGGCCATGTGCGATCTCCATAGATGTATCTACAGCAACTAAATGGCCTGGAAATGATTTTTTTTGACAGCTGTCATCTGTCAAGGAAACCTAAGCTCAAAGGTAAAAGTCGCGCTGGCGCTTTAGTCCTTCATAGTTCAATTCCGGTTCCCACATTTGCGACGTGCAAGGCCGAGCCAATTTGCAGTCTTGTTTAGAGTATTTGTGACTCTGTGATATGTTTCCCTGCCATACGTCGATTTCAGGAAGAGGCGTAATCTTACTTGCGCCTCTTCGGTAGGATCCGAAAATGCAATAGGATGTCTGGCTCGACCAAAGATGCGACTGGCTGACAAGAACTATATATCGCCCGGGGGTCCATGGAAACATGTGCGGCGGGAAACATTTCTTTGTCGTTATTCGGTATGTTCGGGAGCTTCAGCACCAATGCGTTGCGAGTCGTTTGGAACTCTCCGTCCAAGAAGCTTAGAAGCTGTTGATGCGCTAGAAGCGGCCCAGAGATCGCGAATTCTTTCCGTCGACATCTGTGCGGAGTTCCACCCTAAAAGATATGTTTCGGAAGTCTTCCCCGCGAACAGATTCAGCGATCTTCCCGGTGGATCTTAAGAATCTGGCATTGGATTATTGCGATGGCCAAGAATCTACCCGTGGGCTGGAGACTAGATCATGCCGTCGTTGGGAAAGAGAGATCCTGTCGCGAAATGCGGGCAGGCGGAGAGCAACAAAGAGAACACAGTAATGTTTTGCGAGAAGCGAATCTTTCTAGGATCTCACATGGAGAGTTGGGATGACCTCGCGAGGCTTGAAATGTATAGCTGGGTTCTTGAAACCCTGGTAACACGACAGGAATTAGGTAGGTCAAAAATATATTTGTCTGGGTAGAAATTTGGTGGTGTTCATCGCGATGAGACGGACAGGTGACAGCGCCCGGCACCAAGAATGACGCCTTTGAAGCAGCATGCGCCCAAGAATTGTATAAATCCACTCGATACTTTTCGATTGTTCTAGATCTCTCCGACCTTGCCAATGACATCAGAATGTTGTTGCTCTGCTGTACAAGGCCCATTCAGTACAGATTGCGAGCCACAATATACAATGCGCAGCAGTTGCATGAGCCTCGGCGAAATGACACTTTTGCCTGAAAGGAAGCTCCGTTCAGTTGATGAGCCACTCAGCCACACATCGCGCTGGCGATGCGTGGTGTGGTTTTCGGGATGAGGGAAAAGACGGTGAGCGATTCTACCCGCTAAGTTCGGGAGATTTTGGGTGGCACTTGCTTGGAGGGAGGTCCTCCGCTTCTGGTGACCCTGGCCGCAATTTCAAACGCGTTGGCTTCAGATGAACTGCTTCATCTTTCGCAGACTGCCGCAGAAAGGTACATAACATGAGAGAGGGATCCTCCCTTTCTCGTGGGGGAGCTTTGGTGGCGTTTGATTGGGCCGAGCTTCCCTAATTGATGTTCCCTTTTCTCTCCGGTGTGCATCTTCTAGTAAATGAAAGCACGAATGAAGGAGCAAGATGCGTCTTCTCCAGGTAAATAGCGGTCTCGAGCCACGGAGTCGCCATAACGGGTTTTCATATGATTGGTCCTTGGAAACTCGGGGAAGCTTCATGGAGGGGAGGTAAGAACGGGTCGCCAGGGTCCCTCGAGCCATAGAGAGAGCACGATGTAGGGAGCCGTCAGCCCTAAATGAGCTCAGGGAAGATCAGGGCCCTACTTCTCGGTCAGCGCCCTATCGCCATCGTCGTGGTGCACCGCCTTCAGCCCTGTGGAAATGCACTGTGCGCTCTCTGCAGCGAGCGAGCATAGAGTTTGGCCAACAGCAGTTGGTCCCATAGATTGGCTCTGCCCTATGCTGCTTTGCCACTATCCGCATCAGTGCTTTATCGATCCTTCCCGCTCTCATGACGCGCGACGTGAGATCGATACGAACGCCAGAGAGTTGTCGTGCAGCAGGGCTGTGCGGACGAGGATGGCGAGAGATATGTGGAGGTATAAGGTTACAAAATAATGGAATGATTTATATAAATGTTCCATCGAGTTGCAGGAAGGAGCATCTGCGCTCCTAGCCTCCATCTGCTTCGTTCACTCCTTCAACCTTCCAGCAATACTTGTGCATACTTCTTTAGATAAGACCCGTCTTGCTACTTGCAGTAAGAGTAGAGCACTGTGACTGGAGGCCACGCAATCGTTTACCACCTTCAGACCACCCTTTGACCACCCTTTGATTACCACGATCCACTCCTCTTAGTGGTGTCTCTGTGCAACTTTGCAACGACTGGCTGTCAGACGATCGAGCTTCTGCACCACGGCAGAACGTGATCTCCACCAAGAGCTGTCCTACCCCAAAGAGTCACCTGGGACTGGATCCCTGGTGGGGGAACAAACTTTATTGTATTATTACTAGCACCGAGAAAACGACCGCGACCGCGTCTTGCATTCCAACTGCATTGCCAACCGGCAATGGCTGACGGGACACGGTAGAGACGAAAAGAAAGGAAAAGTTTGATAGGGAGAAGCTTTGGTGAGTGTTTCACATTTACCTAAGTAACCTTAGTCCTTTACGGACGTAGCATGGTATGTTGCACTTGCACTTGCACTGTGCAGAGTTGGGGCTCGGCATAGGGAATCTTTTCCCCTATCCATCCCCATCGTCCTTGCTGCCCAGTGCTCAGTGCCTGCCTTCAACCGTTCGGCATTATTCAACGGCGCGTCTCTTCTGCTTCTAGTCGGCACCGGCGAGAGACTCACCTTTCCACTATTACTTCCCCTGTATTACCTGTGATCCATCTTGTGTATTACTTTCTGCTTCTCTTCTCTTCTCTTCTCTTCTTCTTCTACCCTTCTTCCCCTCCATCACCATCGCCATGATCCCCCATCGTCCTGCGCTTTGATACCGGCCGGAGCTTTGACCAGCGGCTTACAGATTGTTCTCCGGCAGCTAGATTTTCGAGCTTGAGACCCAGATACAGAGGTCGGGGAAGAACGCGCAAACCACCGTCACCGAACTATGCCTGGATACCCGGCAGATCCTCGAAATGCCGAGTCCAGACGCCAAAGACAAAGGAGCAAAGCCCAAGTCGCGGAGAGCGAGTCGCCCCAAGGTCAAGACGGGCTGCAATAATTGCAAGTATGCAAATTTCTGCCCCAGCCTTATTCCCATTGCCCCGCGCATCTGCTAATCCACCACCATCACGATAGGAACCGGAGAGTCAAATGCGACGAGACGCGACCGCAATGCAACAAATGTGTACGCTCGGGGAGGACTTGCGATGGATATCCAGCATACAAACGGACGGTTGAGGTTGCGATTCCAATTGCGCCGCGACCAAATGGAACCAGCATCGCGTCGTCCTCGGCCTCTCCTCCCGCGATAGCCTCATCGAATGCCGCAATAATACAGTCTCGTCCTCCTCCCCCTCCTCCTCCTCCAGCATCGAGACCAATTGTTGTCAGAAACCCAGCGCAGCGACAAATTTCGAGGCCGCGACCTACCCCGCCACCAACACCTATCGCACATTTTTCGCCGACTACATATAGGCCTGGGGGATTCGCGTTTGATGTTCAGGAGGCCCAATACTTCCAAGTCTTCCGCACACATACCGCCAGCGAACTGTCGGGCTTCTTCGATTCGGAGTTTTGGATGAGGAGTGTGCTCCAAGAAAGTCACTCCGAGGCATCAATCAAGCATGCGGTGGTGGCACTCGGTGCCCTGTACAAGACGCTCGAGAAAGCATCAGAATCGCCGCCAGGATCACCAGACAGCAACACATTCGATACGGCCCCAAACCATTATAATTTCGCCCTACAGCAGTACGGCAAGTCACTTACGAGGCTACGAGAAGCATTACAGTATAACGAGACACGATCTCAACGAACAATCCTAATATCTATTGTGCTATTCACCTGTTTTCAATCTTTTACCGGCGACCACAAAGCCGCCATCTCCCAGATCCAACATGGGCTGGGCCTACTCGAGGAACGACGACAAGATTCCAAACAGCCCTTAATCCGACGACGTGGCGATGAAGTGGAAGATGAGTTGGTACAGATGTTTACCCGCCTTGCGATTCAGGCCAAATCCTACGATATGGCCTTCCACTTCCCACATCCATATGTGATCCGTCTCACTCCTGCAACAACTTACCCGACTTCGCCTCAATCACCTTCGTCGCCCTCTGACGCTGCTTCCACAGCATCAGTCGAGTCGCATATGCCAGACGTCTTCACTACATCCCAGGAAGCTCGGTCTTGCCTCGATGCTCTATGTGAGCGAATAATGCGCTTCCAGGAAGCGTTATCATCCCACTACCAAGGACCGAACAACATTCTACCGGCCTCAATCAAGTCCCATGGTCTGGGATTCGGTAGACAGCTCGCGCAATGGGCTGCCGCCTTCGATCCTCTCCTACAGTCACGTCGAAAGCCAGGGACCACCAATACAGAGCGTGCCGGTATCAATGTACTAAAAATGCTCCAGACCATGACTTCCATACTCTTCTTCATGGGATACAGTCTATCGGAAATGGAATTCGACAAATACCTCCCGCAGATGAAGGAGATCATCGACTTGGCAAAAGAAGTGGTTGTTGATGAGGAGTTAACTCTTGCGCAGGCAAGATGCGGTGATACTTCGAGCTGCAGACACAAGCATTATCCGACCGAAGGGTGGCGCGCAAACCCAGCGGCACATTTCCCTGGCCTGGCCGCGCATGCATCGAATTTTTATGGCGAGGAGGATGGGTACGCGCATATTAAGCCTTCGTTTGCTCTGGATCTGGGTATTGTTCCTCCTCTATTCGTCGTCGCCACAAAATGCCGAGATAGAAAGCTTCGACGAGACGCTATTAAGCTTTTGATGGTCAGCCCAAGAAGAGAAGGGATGTGGGACAGTATCCTCAGTGGCAAGGTTGCGCAGTGGCTAATGGAAATTGAAGAGGAGGGGATGGGAGAATATATTGGATACGGAATGGGTTCTATGGACGACGCCGTGGTCGAGAGCGATAGACGGATCATGGTAAAAGAGATTCTATTCGATTTACAGAGAAGGGAGGCGACTCTCAGATGTGGCACAAGAGGCGCAAGAGAAGGCGACGTGGACCCGAGAGCAAGAGAGACGCAGATCTTCTGGTGAGAGGATGGCCGTACCAGCGCGAGTTGAGATCTTGAACCGACGCAACTCCGCTCGACGAGCATACCCAATGTGAAAAATACAGCAGGCCAAGAAACGAATCTCTGGACTGTACGATAGCACTGTACATACGCATCGCAACGCACGCAGCACACGCTAGATATCTGACCGGTCTGGAACGGGGGATATCTCTCTACAGCACTTTTCGGTATAATGATTGGCACGGGGCAATATGAGAAACGGAATTCAGAGAAAAGCAAGCTTCTGGGAAGTTATATGGTTTATCTTTACTTTGCGATTTACGTATTACCACTTAGTTTGGGAGGGAATTATATCCTATTTGCATGAATTGTCTAGGTGCAATTGAAGTTTGGAGTTGCATAGTGAGTTTCTTATTGGAGTGCTGCATGAGGTCATTGAACACCCTATCAAATCTTACCGTGCGATTTCCTTTATTTTCATTAGGCCATCTATATAACTCGAGCATTTCCTGGGGTTATATCGCGGCTCAGCTGAGGCCAAAAACATCAACTGGACATGCGCCACCTGCGAGGTGGCTTCCTCCCCAACGCCACGATCCCCAGTCCTGTGTCGCTGATCTGAGAAGTCATCACCGGCCACAAGAGCCTTTCTTTCAGTTTCTAGCTTCAGGCCGATCGTTCCTTCTGTGCAACTGCTTCATCAGCACTAGCATCACTTCCCTCGGCGTCCCCAGATCCGGAGTCACCTCCTAGCCCCTTCATCAGCCAATCAATCCGCCTATCTTTCGTACGCCGACCAATACGCACTCAGCATTCCAAAATCGAACTCCTCGGCATCCAGATAGTAAATGCGGAGGCTCCATTCTTTGAGGCGTAAAGAACAATATGAAGGGACAATATTAAGGGGGTTCGCTTATTTTCCCCCTCATTCCGCATCGGGATCTCTCAACAACAAACGCCTTTCACCTTCTTCTCGGGATTTCCTTCATCGTCATCGTCATTTAAAATCATGAACAAAGTGTGGGAGGATCAGTTGCTTTGAGGGGAAGAACAATACGAAGCATAATATTAAGGGGTTCGCGTACTTCCCCAGATCAAGACGTCGCAGCAACAAGCGCTTCGCACGATTTCCTTCATCTTCATCACAATTTGAAAGGCACAACAGAGCATCGCCGAACTAATTCCTTGAAGAATGGAGAACAATACGAAGACACAATATCAAGCCGTCGACCTCGCTACCTAGCACACTAGAAGACAATCTACAACCCCAGCTCCAACGCCTTCTCGAACATTCCCAAACAAGGAATATTTTCCGCGATGGCTATTCTTTCCCCATCGTTCACACCAATCGAACCAATGAAACAAACACCTTTAACTGCCGGTTCCCATCTTCCCGGCGACTTGGCCCACGGCTTCTCCGCTGGCCTGTTTCAAGTAACTATAAAAAGCTCCTTCATTCCCTCTACAACTTTCTCTCTTTACCCAACATAACATACACATATAAACACACAATACACTACAGATCTCTATAAAGACATCTACACACACGCACACACACACACACAAACAAACAAACATACTCAAGACATATACCCAACATGTCTCAAACAACAACAACTACTACAAACGCCCGCGGCGGTAACGGCGGCGGATGCGTGGTTCAGCGTGGCGGTAACGGCGGCGGCTGCGTCGTGCAGCGCGGAGGGAATGGTGGGGGGTGTGTTGTTCAGCGATGCTGATGACACTCCTTTTTCACTTTGACTTTTTACTTTCTTGGTGATTAGATCAGATCAGACGCGTTTATACTTCGATGAGGAGAGTTTTATATACCCAGGCGGTCTTTAGGGACTGTGCTTTTTTATGTCTTGATAATAGGCAGGACTGAGGCTATGGCTGATGTTTCTTTTGGTTTTTTCTTTTGTAATTTATTAGAGAGGCTTGAATCTAGATTTTTTATATGTATATTTTGGTTTATGCGCTTGATTTTGTGACTGGTGACTACGAGGAACGTGGATGGGGATATTAAATTAAACCTAGAATGACTTTGAACATGTGATGGTTGGGCACGAGATGGAGTATGAAAAATTTGAATGGTTTTCCTTAGTGCCTGTGAACTGGCTTTGATTTTTCGAATTTGGTAGTCAAGTCTGTGTGCTCCAAGTAGCTCATAAATTTCATTTATTATAACTTTCCAGCCCCTCAACAAAAAGCCACCCCAAAGTCCTCCTCTCATTTAATCCCCCGCCCCGTTATTCATCAGCCGGTTTAGCTAAAATTTTGAGGGTTGATTTACCTAGAAAAGAGGGAGATTGTGGCATTGCCATGGGGGGTTGTGTGGATATTCCCCGCGGGAGTCAACAAGGGGCTCGCTTATTATTAAGAAGAAAATTGTTCATCGGGTTCGAAACCGACTTTCTAGCATAAATTATTAGCTACGGGACGTCAGAAATACTAAATTAGCATTTTATAAGGTCTGGACTAATTGCTGTGGTTTTTTTTTCCTAGGATGGCGTGCACTAGCAGCGGACCCGTTGGCGCCAGCGAGATCGCTACCAAATATTCATGGCGAAATTCGAAAATGGACTGATCGGATCAGTAAGTCATTTTCATCAGTCCAAATCACCATTCTGTGTTTTTTATAATCTGTCGTCTTTCTTCTCACATTCTCAATCATCTAATTCTCCTACACAAATCTGTACATCCTCAATCGACAGAAACAATGGATTCCACAGCAACTCCCCCGGCGGAAAACAGTAAGTTGCCTCACATTATGGCTAAGAATACAGATGCTAACGTATCCCAGATGCCCCAACGGGCTGCCAATGCTGCTGTACCTGCGGCCTCGCAGACTCGCAGCCTCCACCACCCTATGAAGAAAATCCCACCACCAATCCCCAGCCACCACCCTACAGCGACACGCGCCAACCACGCACCAGCGTTGACCCCAAACGCATCACCAAAGCCGCACTTGGAATGCAATACTATGACTACCTCAGTTTCATAACAGTCTGGGACAGACTCATTCACGCCGAGTCCCGCTACATCCGAAAACAACAGCACCAAGCCCTCATCGCGCAAGCCTCCCCCAGCCAAGCCACACGCAGCCTCAAAGTCAAAGAATCATTCCGTCGTCTCGGTGCCCATCTGCACGCTCCCAAGATAGATAGGGAGAAATTCCCATGCGGGGAGCACTTTTACCGTATCCATAAAGAAGCAGCTGCGGGGGTGAAGTGTAAAGAGCATGGCGGCCGTCAGTGCTTTTGTGTGGCTTATTATCATATGGGGAATCGGATTAGTTGTGATTGGAAGCCGTGTGTTACGGGCCAGTTTCAGGCGATGAAGAAGGGGGAGGGGTGTGAGATTCATGGGGGGAAGAGGTGTTATTGTGTGCTGAGATTGTGTGGGGATGGGATTGAGGCGGTGTACTCGTATGATTTGAGGACTGGGAAGAGGAATGATGTGTAGGCTCGGGCTCAATTTTTACCACGGATAAAGTCACCAGGGATAGTTTGAAACGCTGTTATCATCTCAGTATTTTTGGTCCTAATTCGTGCGGTCGCTTTTCTGTACTTCGTTACCATTCTGGTGCCCTCCATCTATGATTTAGTCCTCCAAACAAGCGGGTTGGTACCCGCCGTAGCCATACCACGATCAACTATTGTAGATATATGTCTGCGCGCTAGCATTTCAATTTAAAATCCTAACTTGATTGCTACCACATCCGACCACACCCGCCACGCTCATCTGGCGACTGAAACTCAACGCACAATTCTATAATCAGCATCAAAACCATCCAAGATCTGGCCAAAGCCATTTGTTATGAAATTTGGATGTTTTGCGTTGAAAGGCATATTTCCATCTGTGTATAGATAATCATCAAGCTCGTCAGAAATGGTAGTGCGCCTCGTATCATCGTACTCAAGTTCTCGGATTGTGAAATTTGGGCGTCGAGTCTTCCAACCCCCATCTTCTGCGTCGACCATGTTGGTTTTTAGATCTTGAAAAATCGAGCGGTAGCTTCCAGATCCGCGACGGATAGCCATAGTATCGAGATCGACGCTGCAGAGTGAAGGAAGAGTCGACAGAAGCTGGTACAGGTCGTTTCCGAAGGTGAAGAGGTTGGCAAGCCCAATATGTTTCAAGTGCTGCAGCTTTTCGGCATAGGAATATGGGAGAAGGTCTTGGAGCGAGATCCAATATTCATCGACGTCGTCGGCTCCGAGTGGCCGGAGGTGTGTAGGCATATTTGTATGAAATGACAAGTGCTCGAGATGAACCAGCTTTAAAAGAGCATCCTTCAACAGTCCATTACGGAAGCAAAAGTAGTCTCCTTCCTCGGATGTCTGTGTATTGATTGCCAAGTCGAGGCGCGTCAGAGGCAATATTTCGAATAGACTAAGAGTTGTATTGTAGTCTGGGTTCCTCGAGTTGAACAGTTGGTAACAGATACCAGTCGCTTGGCGATGGACGTCAATGACGAACTCTTCAACCTTGTGCTTTGCAGAGTATTTCATGAGTTCCGATACCACGATACTAAAACCACGCCACTCAGGATGTGGTTGTGTCCAAGGTCTAGAGAGCGTTTTGATGGCGAAGACTTTCGCATCCTCACCGCTCTTGATTATGCCTTCCTGCTCTTCGTATAACTGCCAATATATCTTGAAGCTCTCATCGAGGCTGATCAACTTTGCTTCTTGGCCCCATAGTGCGTTGCGCCGAGCGGCGCGTCTGATCTCTTGCTTGGGCCGTACTTGGGCCGTAGCCCCTGCAGCCTCAGCGTAGATTTCTAAGTCGGTAGGTAACGCTTGCTCAGGAGCGACTTCCTGAATATGCTCAGCCCAAAGCTTCCCTATGTATTGACCCAAGCGCGCATCATCCCATATAATTTCCTCCACGCCACCATGGCTGAACTCCTCGTGATTGATGATATTCTTGAAAACATCAATATTGATCCGACTTGGCGAAATGAATATGCGCTGGATCTGAAATTTTAGTTCTATTCTTGACAGCTTTCGAGACAAGACGGAGGTGCTTCTTGTCTTTCTGGGAAAGAACGTTGAGGATCAGGCTGAGCAGTTCATTGGGAATTTTGGCGAGACCCGTCTTGAGATTTGTGGCTTCGAACATAGATGCAGCTTAGATGACCAGTTGGAAGTTTCTGCGCTTTGTTGAGGTGAGCCTTCCTCCAGCGATAAAATAGAGTAGTGATTTGGGGGTTGCACACATGAACAACTCTCCTTGAATGGGAGGATCTGTTGGTCTCAAAGTCGGACAAAATATGAGTTGGGTAGATGGGAAGATTTGTTTGATTCTAGAAGATCCAAGGATTATATCTTAAGAATACCTGGTCTAGCAGCCGACAGAACACACGCCAGAGGCTATTCTACCATATGTCATTAGAAAACAATCCTAAGTGGTCACGCATATCACATTGAATAAGACTTGATGAGAATATTATACTACATCGTAGAAGTGAATAGAACTTGAGAGCGACAGTGACACTGACAGTAACGGCGACAGTGAGGTTGAAAAAAAAAATACATATTGTTGGAGTACGCGACAATGACAAAACACGATGCACCACAAAGGTTTCGGCGAAATATACTGCTTTACGAGTAGTTGTGACTAGTTGTACCCATTTTCTCACCTTTCCACGCTATCACTCCTCCACGGAACATGTTTCAAAGATCCTGAAAGTATCACAGAGTAAACAGGAAGAATCTAACAGTGTACATCACAAGGACATCGTGTGAGGAGGAATATCGTGAGAGAATTTTGGATATGAATTACTCCATAACTATCTCAATTCAAATAATTCTGAAAGTAATTTGCCTCTTCACAGAATATTGCCTTTAGTGGCATCATTTTATCTCATCAAGCCCCATAAATATACTCCTCAACGTGCTTCCTTGTAAAATCGTCCATGGTTGCTGAACCTACCGGTCTTGATGATAGTGAGAGATCTTTGTTTGCGTCAGAGGGATTCTCCAACGCACCAAGCATTTTGAAAAGGCAAGTGCTACTAAGATGGTCGATGGGTGATTAGCGCCTGAGGAAGAGCGGCAAGCTCATTAACCAAAAACGAAATCTAAGAGAGAGAAAATTAATCGACAATACCTAGCGATTCTTATCGAAAGGCCGTTACTCCCAATTACGGCTGGTATGAACAGCGTAATATGAGGACAGTTCTTGACTGATTGATTCGCAGCCGATATTGGAGATAATGCCGCCGCTGCCGAAGAATACCTCGAAACATTTTTTGCACTAGCGCAAAGATGGGGGGCTATTCTGCTCTTCGATGAGGCCGAAATTCTCTTGCAAGCTCGTGACAGGACAAATATGCAACGAAATGCAATTATGTCTGGTAGGGAGATTGCTTCACTGGCTTTGAAACTGGTCTAACGTTTTTAAGTTTTTCTTCGAGTCTTGGAGTACTACTCTGGTATTCTCATTCTGACCACAAACAGAGTGGGTACATTTGACGAAGCCATCAAGTCGCGCATACATGTCTTTCTGTACTACCCAGCTCTGGACAAAATATCATGCTTGAAATTATGGGAGCTTTCACTAAGATGAGTAATGGAAGGTCAATCCTACGGGGGTAGAGAGATAGAATTTGACATGGATTCGATCATGGAATTCCTAGACTACTGGCTGGACGATTCAGAGCAGGATCGCAGATTGCCAAATGGTCGCGACATTCGCAATGCGGTCTAGAGTGCTGTAGCGCTTGCTGACTCACAGCGAACGGCACTAAGCCGCAAAGAGCTGAAAATAATCCTTAGAATGTCGAAGGACTTTGATAAGGTAAGACTTTCTCTCTTCTGTTTCGAAGCCTTAATCCTACTCAGTATTTTATATATCATCTGTACTTCGAATCCTGAGCATCGCATATCACTAAGTTAGGCTCGTGAACGCAGACTGGAACCGGGAATTGGGCCCTAGCTGGTTACGGTATTCCGCTAATCTGCTCTGCACCCAAACTCTGCGGCCCTTACATCCACGGGATTCTCTACTAAACGTGATTTGAGGACCAATAAAGCTGATATATCTCTTTTCCTTGAATAAGACGCCCAGGTGTCGATTTACCGGCCGCCGGAAGTGGGGCACACCCCAACTCTCGCCTTCGACCTGGAAGTCTTGGTATTTTTTGTTTTAGACCTTATAATTATTTATTCTTGGTTTTTCTTATTTAGCAAACAAGTTAAAAAAAACTTACATATAGTCTTACAGCAGCCGCCTGCCCAAGACTAGAGCCCAGGAAGGCAGGAGGGTACGAGTGCAAGTAGCTAAGAGAGCCAAAAAAAAAATCCCCCCTAAATGAAACGAGGAGCATTGGCTAGAACTATGAACCGGTAAGAAAACACTGGCAGTGGAGAACGGCTGGGAGGTCTCCTGCTGCGGTAGCCAGCACTTGAAATACAGTATCGCGTGCGACTTACGTGTCTTAAAAAGAGCCTACATCTCGACTAGAGCGCCTGCAGCAGCACGTACAAGATTAGGGCGTCAGCATTTAAGTTGGCTTCCTGCTCGCATGATAATTTGGCCTTTATACAGTAAGGCGTCACGTTTTTCAAATGCTGAGGCAGGAATATAGAGCACCTATTTTTTCCCCTTCCGTAACATCTTTCCTATGCACGCTGATCATGTTGGCCCCTAAGATGCGACCCTTTGGCAGGGTCAGGGGCATCTTTAAGCGCCCAGATGTAAGCTACGGGTGATGGCCTATTAATTAAGCGCCTTAAATTTCTTGTGTGCAGGTACATGCATGTCAGCATTTTGTCACGAACCATGAAGCAGAGCCGTGTTTCTTGGCTACAAGAAAGGTTGAACCTCTGTCCATGCGGGAAAGCCGGTAATCCGATAAGCAATCGTTTGCACGGGTTTTTAGTACTTGTTACATCGGAGCCGCCAGATCTTTGAAGCCGCAAGGCAAAGCATGCTCCCGTATGCTATTGCATTCTCAGGTTGCACAAGCGCTAATCAATTTGAGCTTTCATTCGTTTCCTGCTCCCTTTGTTTCTTCAGGCTGTTTCGTTGTGGTTTCAAAGGGTTGGCACCTCATAATAGCGGCTTCCTCCCATACCGTGACGGTTTTGCTTTTGAGGCTGAGAAACGCGCAAACTGTTGTATATCAGACGGGGAATCCCCAGTTTTAATGTTCGTCGTCGAATCTTAAATAACCCAATTCAACTGATAACAAGTTTCAGTTCATTGTTTCCCATCTGTTCTCATCACTAGAGCCGCCACATTACCTACTCTCTGCGTCTAATCATGTCACTTGGTCCTGGCGACGAATCATGCGAGTTCTGCAGCCAGACCGAGCAACTTAACTATTTCTGTATCGATTGTGATTCGTCATTTTGTAAAGATTGCTGGTTTGAAGCCAGAGCGCATGCGCCGGGTAAGGTCAATCGGGATGGAATGCCTCATGAGATGATCAACAGGCAAGTAGCGGTACGCTTGAGAGAGATATTCACACCGTCCAGTGATCCAATACTACAACGCAAGCTTCACGAGACCGATGCAGGGACAGTGTGGTTTGGAATCACTCGAAGTATTGCAGGCTCTCCGATACTTCAAGACTATGGCCGGTACTCGGCCATTATGCGGGAGAGCTCAACGGGCGAGTACGAGGAACGGTGGCCTCAGCTGGTATCTTTTGTCGGGCAAACGGGTAAGCAGCGTCTCTAAATAGCTTTCAAAATGTATACTGATAACCTTAAAATAGGCGCGGGCAAGAGTACCCTCGTAAAAATCCTCGTCGACTGTCAGGAAAGAATGAAGATCCAAAACGAAGATGACTTTCCATCGCCTATCGCCGGATCCTTTAATGACCACGCACCGACTTCTGGCGATGTCCACCTCTATGCCGATCCCGGTACATATAGAACTCATTTTCCCATCCTTTATGCAGACTGCGAGGGGATGGACGGCGGAGAGAAGATTCCAATAGGTGCTAAATACAAGCAGAACGACTTTAAACCCCCCAGACCAAAAGCCATGCTCATGTCAAAGCCGCCTCAAGTATCCCATGAAATTGGGAGAAGACTCCGGAAATTGAACAGGGCTGCGAGACGAGAGATTAAGTGGGCAAATACCCCTGAGAAATGTAAAAGGGAGTTTGCCGTGAGAAATCTCTACCCTCGGTTGCTCAACGCGTTTTCTGACATTGTTGTATTCGTTTTACGAAATGATAGGTTTGTTGGTATAGAATCACTGGCTTGCTCTGAATATACTGACCGGTGGCAGAATATTTGAATCAGCTGCTCTTGTCCCATTACTACAGTGGGCGGTTGATTCAGTCGAAGGCTCAGTGAATCAATCCGCTATGCCGCATGCAATTCTCGTGCTCAACTTTGCGGACCCCAATATCCATCCGAACGGTTGGACAGTGGAGTCAGCCACAGATAGCCTGCTCAATACCTATGCGGGCTCTGTTTTTGATAATGCGGATGTCCGACACTACGCTCGCTACTGGGAACAGCGAGGTAAGCCAATTGCAACCACCAAGGAATTACTGCTCTGCTATTATTCCTCGGTCAGCGTTGTCAGAATTCCTCAGAAAGGACGCTACGGATTAGTTAATTCTCAGGTTGAAAGACTGAATTTTCAAATCCAGAAACGATGTTCTGAAGCTCAGGAGAACAGGAAGCGTCTTCGGATCACGCTAAATGTAGAGGAGCTCCAAGCAGCATTCTCTATGGGATTTGACCATTTTTCGAATCACCTTGATGAGCCGTTTGATTTTGTTGAATTATCCTGGAACTCGAATCCAATTCCAAAGGACTTTGGTGGAAATATACTACGCCTTGCTCTCGCGATCAAAGAAGACCTTAAAATGGCAAATCCGAGCGGTCGTGAAATATTTCAACACCTTGGGAATATGGTAGCATCATGTATCATGCTTGACTGTGTTCGACATCGTATCAAAGGTCTATCCCAGCCTTATCATGTTTCCCTGCGCTAATGTGGTTTAGGAACGGCCTCTCGATTGCGCGTCCATTACACGGAAAGCTACAGTCGAGCCTTGAAAGAATTCTGTGAGGATTGGTGGCCCTGCGGTTTCAAGCAGAAAGGCGCTCGTTGCGTTAACACCCAACGTGGACATATCAGAGGCCATCAAGATACTACCGGCCGAGTTCTGTCAACCGGTCCATATGCAAGTGCCGATAACTTCACAGAAAAGAACTTCAAGGTGGATTGGCAATCCATGCTGGATACCAGTTTAGAAAGTACTCAAATACAAATGCAACGAATGAGAACAGGAGAGATTGCAGATGACGAAGAGAAGGTAGCAGAGCGACTCCATCTGAAGCGTATGGACGAGTTCTATTCCAATTTAGGTGATCTCTCAGCATACAATAATCACGCCGCCTGTTTCTGCTGTCTCCGCGAGCTTCCAGAGCATCCTTTACTGTGTGGGCATGTTCTTTGTACGCCGTGTGTAAAGTCATTTGCTCGCAGAAAGAATAGCGTCACATACGCGATTGACTACTGCCCTCTTCACTCAAATCAAAAGTGGGAAACAGAGTGGGAGATTACGGTAAAGCCTCATCTAGCGGGCGTCAGAATCTTAACGCTTGATGGGTAAGTGATCTATCACTCGTGCTGTTAGAGCCATTGAAATATTAATTATGCTAGTGGCGGTGTACGAGGAATCGTAGAATTGCAGGTACTTGCCGAAATACAGCAACATTTGGGGCAACTACAAATCTCGAATTTTTTTGATCTGATAGTTGGCACCAGGTAAGTACTCACCCACGGAATACAAGCTTCGTCACTGAAAATTTCGCTAGTACTGGCGGTTTAATCGCTTTAGGCCTCGGCGTTAAGAAATGGCCTGTGGAGTCTTGCGCGCTAAGAAATTCGAAAGTCTATGCGACACGGCATTTACAACTCGAGAATTCAATGGAGTACCCCTACTGGAGCAAATTACAACTTTTAATCACAAGGGCAAGTACAAAACTCGGCCATTCACAGACGCGCTTAAGGCGGTTTTCAACGAGGACAGCCTATTTGGAGGACGGTGTGAAGAAGGCGAAGCTCGATATCAAAGGAAAGTTGGCGTTGTTGCTACCTCTGAAACAGGGCAACGGGCGGTCATACTGACTAATTATAATCGCTCCCAACGAGATGCTGAGCCGGGTATGTCAACCTTCATTCACCCCATCTAGCGCTAATATTATTCTAGGCTACAAGTTTGAAAGGCCTGAGAAGGGATATGCCGAGATGAAAATATGGGAAGCGTCAGAATCATTTTCGCTTCTTTCTGTTTCATGACCCTGACTTGTGTCCACAGGTGTCGTGCAACTTCGGCGGCAAGTGGGTATTTCAAACCATTTTGCAATGATAGAACCGGTATCAGCTATATCGATGGTGCTCTTTACTACAACAATCCTGTTCGAGTAGCAAACCAAGAACGCAAGCTCCTCTGGCCCGATGTGGCAAGTCAACCTCCAGATATTATGCTCTCGATTGGGACCAGTTTCGCAGCCGAATTAGAGAAAGAGAAAAGTACCTGGGCCTCGCGGATAAAGCCAAGATGGTTCCAGGTTGCCATGAATCGTTTTGATAATATACTCGATGCTCAGAATGAATGGGACAGATTCTATGAGGAAGTTCAAGAGCCAAGTAATACGGCAAACGACCGATACATAAGATTGAACCCAGAGATAGAATCGAAAGTCAAACTTGACGACACCAAATCGTTTGCCCACCTGAAACATCTCGTTGAGACTTGTCTCAAATCTCCTATTTGGAAAGCCGAGACCAAAGCTGTGGCGAGTCGGCTTATTGCCAGCTCGTTTTTTTTCGAGAAAGATTGTGATTGTATTTCGAGCACTCAATGTATTATTCAAGGTATAAATGAAGATCTAAAAAGGTTCAGCTAAGTATTCAAGCTAATTATGAATGGTTTAGGATGGGTTCGCTGTCGATTCCCCGACGAGTCTCGAGAACTGCGCCAGCTTGGTCAGTATTTTCAAGATCTTCAATCTCACAGATTCTCGCCATATTTCCTCACTACCAACGAGCATCAGGATCATAATGGACTTAAAAGTGTAATTTCCAAAGATGTTATCACTGCCATGATTGGAGAGTCCACCTTCAACATTGAGAAGTTGACTATACACCTTTCATCCAAGTTGGTAACTACAATTTCATTACGCTTATCGAAAGACGGCGACATGTTTCCAATAAGCGGATTCCCACGGAGCCTTGTGACGGAAGATCTACTTGTGGCAAAACGCCGCCCAACGAGCGCGGATATCTTAGTCGCAGCCGAACAGATATCAAGTAAATCTGAAAATCGACACTGGGCTAGGAAGGGAAAAGTGTTGGACACCTCAAGTCAGATTGCTGACTCGACGCCGTCTTCAAATTTGAAGCTCTCTAGTCAGAACGATTTTCTAGCCGCCATCAATACCGCTCTTCCTGAAACTCCAAATCAAGAAACTCATGGTCAACGTGAAAACTTGGGACATAAGCCTCTAAAGAGGTTCGTTAGAGCATTCACGGAACCGGCAGATAAATCTGTATCGAATATGGAAACTGGGCCGGATTTTTGGACAGAAAGTTCTGAAGGCTCCCCCTTCAGCAGGATGTTCGGGCGCAATAATGCATCCCCAACAACTGATTCAAAAGAAACGGATGCGCATAACTCAAGGCCTTATCAGAATATACGCAAAGGGTCGCGCCTCTCGGAGCCCTCTCGCTCAACAATGACAGAGGCTCGTACTGCCGATATGGCCGCTACTACGCCAACGTCGAGGAAGCCCCAGTCAGCCTCGGAGCCTCGACATCGTTCTACTAGCTTTATGCGTAGAAATACAGATGGATATGATGAAATCGCTTCGCCGACACGCAAGTCAGAAGCCTGCCCATTGCTTGGTGGTAGGAAAAGTGTTCGGGAACTCCATTCTTTTTCTCTTCAACACCCTTCTTCTTCGTCCTCATCCCAACCGCCCATTCCACAAATGCTGCACTCGCGATCTACCGTTAGTGTTCCTAATACGCCGCAACTTTCGAATCATGACTCGACCCGAAAGATGGCAGGCCGGATAACAACAGAAGGATCTGAGACGAATGTCAATAGACACCACATTCGAAACAACTCTTTACTATCTCTGCAGCATTCTCAATCTTCTCAATTATCTCCTCCACCGCTGATACCACCACTCACTCGCAATCGTCTCATTAGTGATCAAAATCTGAGTTGTCTCGATGACCCATATTTGGCTCAACATATCGGACAAAGCTCATCTCAGCGTGAAGTACTGGTAAGGAAGAATGTGAAGGACATAAATGATGGAGAGACGACCAAAGAAGTTCTACAGCAGAGCATGGGCCATGCGGATGCACAGAAGGACGTGTTCAAAACCGGACAAACAGAATTGCCATTCCTGTCTAGCGGTAGAGTCTCCAGAACTGACGAGTTGGTCACCATCTTTCTTTCAATGACGGAGGAGGAAATGATTGCGAAAGCCACTGAAGACAGTATGAGGAGTTACTGTTAGAGAGCTTTCGTTAAGATTGATTGATTAAGGGGGCTGTGAAGACCAAGCGTTGGAGGAAGCTCGATGTATGACTGAAACGTGCCCTCCTTTCCATTGCATTGTCTCCATTTTAAACTAGTACATTCTTTTCCTGGCGCAATCCAGTATCCCACCTACCACATTGAACAATCTCTCCCATGTCGATCCGCATGTATCGCGTTATGTCCATGTTGTTGTTTGTCTCGGTCTATTTCAACTATAAGCTAGTTTGGGAGACATGAAGCTCAGCACAAGCAAGCCAGTCAGAATTTGATGACAGGAATTATCAGACTTACTGACCGCATTCCTATATTTTATGGCATTCCCTATTTTCAATCCTTTATTGATTAAACTCCTTCCGTTTTTGAACTAGCTCCTAATGCCACTCGTTGACTCTAGAGAATCTCTCCCAGAGCTTATATTTAATTATTCAATCAATTCTTTACTCAATCGGAATCACTTAAGATAAATATAGATACCGCTTCTGTTTGAGTCATTCTGCAGGATTCGATACAGCGGCAAGCTGACTTGCCGATCAATTCTAGTCAGTGGTCACTCGACGGGCTGGTCATTTTGAAGTCATACAAGAAGTTCAAGCGAAGATATAAAGAGAATGGGGAAACGATCCCTATATTATAATAATAGCAAACCTTATTCGGAATCATTTCAAAAATATACTAGGCTTGGAATTGTGTATTGACGAGTTTTACCGGTAATTTAATATAATATATATTAAAATAAGCCAATTGCCTTTCACATACGACCATAGACTAAGAGGGTTTTTTTTTATTTTTTTATTCTTATATATTTTTATTTTGTTGAAAAAAGATTTAACATAATCTATTCTTTAGTGGTAAACTTCGATACCAGATATTTTATTTTTTATAGATATAGATCTCAAATATATATTAGTATTATAAGTCAAAAAGATTTTAAGTTCTTCGCTTTCTCTTTAACAAGCGTCGTGATAATGGAAAAGGGGTGGTTGTAATGTACACAAATGAGGAAGTTTTAATAGTGCATTTTTCAGCAGGCCATTTCGAAAGCAGGCAAAGTTATTCGGGTTTCCACTTGACACATTGAGAGCAAGATCAAAGCGTGTCAAAGGGACAGTCTCAAAAATCTTGAGCATGTTGCTGCAACTCGGGTTAATGGAGTCGAGGAGCTGAAAACAGATGCCAGTTGGTTCTTTGTGCACATCTACAACCAATTCTTTGACGTTCTGGCGCGCAGCGTTCTTCGACAACTCGGAGACAACAATGTGCCAACCTCGCCATTCCGAGCAGAGGTCCTCGTTCCAAGGTTCGGTGAGAGTCTCGGCATTCCTTTCGCTTTGATCATCGTCAACGTTCAAGTTGCTTCCTAGCCAGGGGTACACGGTCGAGCAGCGAAAGCCCTTGGGCAAGGACCGAATCAATGGAGTTTCGTAGAGTGGCGACGTGAAGTAGGGTCTCCAGCATTCACTGGTGATTGTCACCCGCTTCAAAGCTGGCAGAGATAGCAATCCCATCCGTAAGGCTTCAACATCCTCGCCGCTCTCAATGATTGCCTGCTGCCCCTTGTATAAATCTTGGTAGATCTGGAAGCTTTGTTCGGGAGTAACATTGTTAATGGCGCCCCTAATACCAGCTTCTTAGACAAACTCCTCAAAAAACTTAGGTTCCCCTGTCCATACACCATCGACAAGTAATTCAATCTCGGGAACATACGCCGAAGGCCCATCACGGAAAAATCTGAATCTTGCATCGTCCCACACAATTTCTTCAACGCTTTTTTTATACTCTTCGCTGTTCATGATGTTTCGGAAGACATCGATATTTGTACGATTGGGGGATAGAAGAAAAAATGCGAGTGATGCGAAGTTTGGCTTTTGCTTTGAGATCTTTAGAAACAAGTCGTACGTTCTTGATGTCTTTCTGAGGGAGGAGATCGACAATTTCGTAACAGATTTCGGTTGGGAGGCCTGAGAGGACCATCGTTGCGGCTGCTGTGGTAGGTTCAAGGATTTGGTATTTTCCTGAACAAAAGATTCTCAAAAGTGTGGCGAGGGGAAAGGCGTTCACAAAATTAAGCGCATTGCCAAATAGGAAAATTCAAAAAACAACGGTCGCTAACAACTGGTGAATCGAGCACGAGATACGAGATATACGAAAATAGTATCACCAGATTTGTATTCAATAGACCAAGAACTATTAGTCATAAATGTTAGCATCATCAGGTAAAGGGAGCCTTGCGACTCAGTCGTGGTCACGGCTCCCTCTACGCCCCACGCCATATATGTGCTGGCAAAGGAGATAAAGGAAGGAGATTTCAACTGGGGCTGTGAAAGCACAAGAGAGAGAATGAAGCAGTATTGAGGGTGGCTAAATTGGTGGTCTCCCATATCCACAAGCGGCAAGAGTTCGAACATCCGAACCAAATGCTTCACTCGCCGCGGGACGCTCGATAAACTCTGGCCAAGTTAAATCAATTGTGGGGTTTCATATTTGATAAAGCAGATGAAACCGAAAAATAACACTATAGACGTGGCGCGCTAAGATGACCAAGTTGTCAGAAACTACCTTAATCCCGCAATGCAAATCTCCAAAGAATCTGAAATCGAGCCTGGACTCGTGCCATTTCTATCAAGTCATTACTTCGTTACCCAGGGAATAATAATAATGAGAAGTTAGAAGTTCTCCAAAGCATCCTCGAAAACAATTTCCTCGCTTTCAGTATCGCTCAGCTCAACAACTCGTTCCAAAAATCCACAAGGCGGCTTAATATTCGAATCCGTCTTACCTAGATATCCAGGAGCCCGTCCCCTGTCCGTCCTTTCCGGCGTTTGTCGGACGCTCTCTATCATGCTCTGGAATGCGGTATACCAAGCTTCGTCTTCAGCTCTTGCCTCTGCGACCTCAGCAGCTGATTTTCCAGATTCGTTGAGAGCCCCAGGATCCAATCCTCCCATCCCAGCATCTCTAAGAAGTTCAAGAGTATCCAAATCGGAAAATTGCGCAGCAATATGCAGCACACTTTCCCCATCATCCGTCTTGATCGTATAATCAGCATCCCACTCCGGCAGCAGCAAAATGCTATCATGCATATTCCAGAAAATGCAAGACGCAAGTGACGTCCAGCCATCTTCAGCCCGGTGGTCAATCTCGGCGCCATGCTCCAGTAATTTCCTCGATGTCTCCAGCATTCCAGCTTGCGTAGCCGCCAGCAAAGGTGTCCTTCGTTCATTATCCTGTGCGTTGATATCTGCACCGTATTCAAGCAACACATCGACACAGGAATTACCATCATGTTCCGCCGCTGCAAAGAAGAGTGGGGTCATATCTGCTTCACCTTTGAAATTCACGTCCGCTCCATGAAGTAGTAGCTGTCTTGCTATTTCACCATGCCCAGCTTTTGAAGCTGCATGTAAAGGCGAGGCTTTGGCCCCTATTTTGCCGGATGAGATTTGTTTGGCACCGAATTGAAGTAATAGTCGAACTGATTTCTCATCTTCTCTGGCACAAGCCCAGAAAAGTGGTGTGCGGCCTGTGTTGTCTTGATCGTTTATATTAGCGGTTGAGATATTCAACTCCTCGAGGAGAGAGGAGCCGATAATGCCAAGAACACATTTGTGGATGCGTGTGAACTCGCGTTCGTCAAGGCCACCTTCGTCGACGGGGAAGAGTTCTAGCAGGGCCTGCTTTCGGGGCTTGTTTTCAGGCTGTAGCAAGATTGAGTCCCAGGCATAGTGAAAAGCGCTGAGTCCAGTACTAAAACGACATGTAAGTCTCGTGTTTTATAATTCAAGCTTCAGAGCAGATAGACTCACTGATCCTCTTGATATAAGTCCGAACCACTTGAGATCAAGAGATGGCAAGTCTGGTATTGGTTGAATTTGAGTGCATTCTGCCAGGTATCAGCGTAAGGATCTCGGACAAATCCGAAGATTGTCTCACATGAAGTAATGACACGCCATCAGGATCAACATCAAATGGGCTAGCACACCCTTCTTCAAAGAGCCTCTGCAAAGATCCCACGTTTCCTTTCAAGCAATGGTTGTAAGTTTCAGAGGTGTATGGAATCGTGGTCTGAACCCTCAACAACATCTCTGGACCAAACATCGTGCTCTTCACAAACGAAGCAAACAGTGCTCGAGTCCAGAACCAGCTCGGAAATTGATAACTAAGAATAAATCGAGCACTCGATCTTCTTCTGCATTGGGTTTCGTTGCATGGCTCGGTGATGCCGGGCACCCCGCTGTAGCCGAGGAATAACGAGCCCATGAAATTCTTCACTAAGCCCGGGGTTCGTACGCTTCGGCGGACGTGACAGCGGCAACTGCACCAAGGCCGGCAGGATCTTCGATAGCATGATGCCCGGATCTGAATCGTATGGCCTTGCTTTGGAGCTGCTTGATTCTCGTCATTCAGCTGATTTTGTGGTGGCTCATTCGTTTCAGTGAGCGAAAACTTTTCGAGTTTCGTGTTGATAAGAGAAGTCGAGGATACCAACGACTCAAGAGGGGCCATTTGAGCAGATAACGTGTTGATGATTTGGTCTAACTTTTCAGCCGATTCGGAATGGAATTTCTCGGCGCCTACACTCATTTGTTGTACCGCCACCTCCATTCCAGATATCGCAGACCTAGGAACAAACATCAATCGAGAGAGCCGAAAAGAGCGATAATTCTAGATCGCGCAAGGAACCTAAGAAGACTCACAAGCTGTGTGATTCCATCAAGACCAGGATGTCCTGTTTGGACTCCCTCAACTTCTCTTGGATCGTCCTCACATGCCGTCTCTGCCTCAACCACTTAAATTTCACCACTTTGGCTTTTCCATGATCATCACTTCCCTCCTTCATACAGTTTCCCACAATCTTATCCAATTCTTCAAGTAGCGCGGTGGTCCTCTCGAAAAGCCCCGCGACATCAGCCAGCGCAGTCGGCGGGTCATGCTCACTCGAGTTAGCATACAGCTCTTGAACGGCTGTTTCACAGGCGCCGAGTACAATTCTCAAATCTGAGATCTCGTTTATGAGCGAGCAGAGCGCGCTGGATGCGTCTCTCAGGGTCGTGCGCAGATTCTCGAGGTGCTTTGCTGCTGTCGCCGCCGCGCCCACCACCGCTATCAGACTCGCTGTAAACGAAAGGGGATCCATACGCCCATATGCCGGAGGATCTGGTGTTTCGTTTAGGAAAATGCCCGGTGTCTAGAGGAACAATTTCAGTTGAGACTACAAAATTGACGTGTGCGGATTTCGTACGCGCTGCACACGGTGCACGCCTGGAATAGGATGGGTGGCTTGTGAAGCCACAGCGCGACATTGGCTCGCCCATTTATCGAATCCCCCTTTTCGGCCTCCATGTTTGCGCAATTTGTTGCCGATAAAGAGGCGTGCGCTCCACTAAATATAGAAAATAGTCAGTTACGTGGGGGTTTGGAGGATATAAAAGGGAGACTCACCACTCTCGGTTTTTTTCTTTGCGTCGACATTATTTTCCCTCAATTGCACACGCCTACTCCAATGCGAAAACCTATCTTCTTATGCAGCTAGCGTGCGAATACTTCACTGCTGTACTGCTAGGTACTGCAGAGCTGAATCCGGAATATTTGCTTTTTGCACCAGCCACACTTGACCCCGCGCAACTCCGCCGCTGAAGAACGACTAATGTTCAGCGGGGCAATTTTTGCCACCGTCTCGAAGATTTGCGAGTAAAGAAGAATGAAAAGCGAGATGAACGAAGAATGGGCCAGTTTATATAGGTGATTACGGGCAATGGTGGTGTACAGCATTTGTCCACCGATTGCGACGCTATGCGTCGTGCAAACGATGAAAAGAACCTAAGAGGCCAGAAACAGCATGCCTTGCATTCTGCCTAGAGATTCTGTTGCTGACTACAAATCCAGGCCAGGTACATTCGCAGCGCAATCATTCGTCCTGGATAAATTAAATGCAGTACCTGCCCAGTCAGAGTGTCAGCAGCCACCTTGGTAGCAATCCGAACACAAGCCAACCAGCGTAAAGCTTCTACAGAGAACTTAGTGCTACAGAAAGGCAAAACGCGAAATACTCGTAAAATTGACTACTCGTTCGCAAGGCAAGCTGGATGAAGGCAGGATTAAATTTGTCTTAAGACAAGGTCCGAATATCGTTACGACACTCCAGATTCCAAGTCTAAGCTTCACTGAGAGTCCTTGCAACCAGACTTTCATGCAAGATTGAATGCAGAGATGAACTTAAATCAATTTTACCACAATATGTCATCTCAAATCTTCTCTGATATTCTTCATCTCCTCAAATAAGTCCCCAGTAACCTCACTCTATTCCCCAATGCCCTCCATAACATGACTCGATGGTGGCTGTACAGCAGGCATATAGCGTTGCTCAGCGAGAACGTAGTTTTGTTCAAGCGCCTCCCAATCCACGACACCATCGGGCCGTTCTTCGATTTCTGGCTTCACCCATTCATCGTCGGTTAAGAAGTCGCTCCAATCAGCCAATGTATACACTTCGATTGTCCCTTCGGAGACGGAAGATTTAACAAATCCAAGGCTCAAAGCCCCGTGCTCTCTGCGCGGAATATAAAAGCTTTCTCCACCCCAATTCACATGTCCCTCAGTCCCAGCCGGCACCGTCACGTTCAACCCCTCAAACCTCTTTCCGGTGCTCAGGCTCTTCAATCTCTCAAGCTGAACCTCAAACTTCCCCAACTTCGTAGCAAACCCACCCCTAGCATGACTCAACCACTTCGTCAAGCACGGCTTGACCTCCCAAGTCTGCCCCAGTGGACTAAGTATATTAATCCCCAGTATCCCCTGCATAAGCACAGTAGTCGGTCCCGCCGCCCAGCCGTGAGCATGCGAATTCCGCGCCGCGGACCAGTATGCCGGGTAGTGGATATACCCATCGACTCTATACCCCTCAAGGAGTGTCGAATTCGTCATACCAGGCCCATCAAGCATATATCCCCACATCAGCTCAATCAATTCAACAGCTGCATCGAGGTTATCTGCGGCAGCGTGGGCCAGCAGTTCGAAAGAGGACGCGAAAGGCGATATTACGTTTGGGAATTCGGGGGCGGGGGCGCCGTACTTGATCCAGCGATTGCGAAGGGCGTTGGAGATATTGAGAGCAAGAGAGGGGTCTGCAGCGTGAGAGAAGACGGCCCAGGAGTTGCCATCTTGGGGGAGGACTTTCTCAGAGCCATTGCAGGAACGGCGGCCTTTATTGTCGGAGAAGAGGTGGTCGTCTGGGCAGTAAAGAGTGGCGATTCCTTTACGGAGACGCGCACGAGTTTCTTCCCAAGTTTCGTCACGGCCTTTGCTGTCCTTGCTCTTGCCAAGCCAATCTGCTAGCTTGATGCTGTTTCCAAGAACCTCGTATAGAATAGCTGATGCTTCGACGTTGTGGCCTGTCATGCCGGGACGAATCCAGTCGAAAACTGAGGATACATGGAGCAGGTTGAATTCGTCTACTTTTGCAATGCTGACTTCTAAGGCGGTGATGTAGGCTGACCAACGAGACATTAACCAATCAAGGTCGCCGGAGTAAAGAACATAGGCGTATGTCCCAACCAAGGTATGAAGATGGTAAGTGTCGCTGAACTCCCCAAATGCCCCGAAGGGAGGGCCAGCGTATGGCAGAGATCCGTCACCATACTGATGCTCATAAATCGTATCCAATGCATTCCTCACTGCCAGCATATCATAGGTCGAGACGGCAATTCCTGGAACCGCAATTGTCATGTCACCAGGCCAGACCATCCGATCCCGTTTTGCGCCATCAGTGGTAACTGCAGTACCGTTCGCGATGGTGTAGTTCGAGTACCAAGCTCCCACGGGAGCCTCGTTATGGTCGAAGTTGCGGTTGAAAGAAATGAGGGCACCTCCTTCCCTCGGATCCATAGTTGACAGTTGCAAAGTATAAGCTCCTGCGTACCAAACACGGTTGAGCATAGAAGAAGAACTGTCGAAATATCCAGTATACGCTCGTCCATTTGGATTCGAAGGAAACGCCGTGCAATTGACCCACAATCTCGAAATGGTTACACTGGGCTCCTTTGTGGAATTTTTCGATTGTGGTTCCCATCCCAAAACCTTCTGTCTAATTGTTTCATACCAAGACCGTTCCATCTTGCCTCGCTTTGGGGTTTCATGCCCATCGTGCCAAAAGCCCTCAGTAGGGACACCTTTCTCAGGCATAAATACCGTCAAATATTTGAATGCCCCTCTATTGTACCCCGGCGCCACGCAGTTTTGTCCCTTGTGTTTTATCGAGAACTTCAATGGCAAATCCATTGCAATTTCGTCGTTCGTCGCGTCTGTTTCTCTGCCAGCAAAGAATGGGGATTCGGAGTAGGATAATACGAGGTAGGGGTCATTTTTCAGACTGTCGACTTCGAAGCATACTCTAGTTTTATTAGCTCCATTCCAAGGTCCGCAATAGAGAGCATACCGTCCACCAATATTCTCCGCGAATTCAAAGGTAATAAGACCTCCAGGGCCAATTTCCCACGCAAGGCCGCCACTGCTCCTGGCACCGGAAAGTACAGCATCGCCTCCAACAGCATCGCCCTCAGATGCGAAGATCTTCGCCGGTGTGATATGAGATTTGTTTACCGGAGCACGGACATTTGCTTCCCATGGTCCGGGAAAGATTGTATCGAGGGGTAGAGACTCATAGTCTGGACCATCGAAGCTGGGCTTTGTAGCTTGCGCTGCTCCTGCTGAGAGGCACAGCAAAGCTTGAGAGAAAAGGAAATGCATATTGACAAGAAAGCAGAGATGTGGTCATGCTGATGCAGTCATTGTATATATAATGCAACCCAGTATATACTAAATATATACAAGATTAGGAAAATCCGGGGTAGTAGTGAATATAGCTGGAGGGGTTGTGCAACCAGGTTGTTCTGAGGTCGAGCTCGGAACCCTTGCCAAGACGACACGGATAAATTCGGCCCGGATCCAGGGGTAAAAATAGTACTTGTCCGGAAAGCATCGCGGGGAAGTCAATTTCAACCGCATCTCAACTCGCACATTGGAAGATATTCGATATGTATCCTCAGCAGCATAGCACGGAATTTTCCACTAGCATCTTGCGTAACTCCCCTTGCATGAAGCCATTCCCGCCGCCTTCCGAGAATGGCGGGAGGTTCCAATGCAGTCATCAGCTGATGTATCTCCTGATTTCCCGAATTGATATATGAGGAGCGACGAGATGTTTATTCACCGCCTAGTTATACTCAAGCGAGGTACGACAATACATAAACCCCCAAAACGCGCTTTAGAAAATCCACCATGAACAGAAACAGACTTTTAAAGATACTGCTCTTCTCCCTCCTGGCCGCGATCACGTCCATGATACTAAAGCACCTCATCTCCACCATGTCCAAACCAGCATCTACCAAAAAGCAAGCAATCGTAATCGGCTCCGGCCTTGCCGGTCTCTCTGCAGCATCCCAACTCATATCTCACTCCATCCCAGTCACACTAATCGAGCGCTCCGCGAAACCAGGCGGGAACTCCATCAAAGCATCCTCCGGCATCAATGGCGCGCCCACGAAATATCAACCCGGCCAGGATGTTAGCTTCTATTCCGATACTCTGAAGTCCGCTGGTGCAGCACTATCCACGTCGACGAAACAGCGGGAGAGCTTGATTTCAACGTTAACAAACTCATCCAGTGATGCTATTACATGGCTCGTCGAAGAGAAAGGCGTAGATCTCAGTGTGGTGGCTCAATTGGGCGGGCACAGCTTTCCCCGCACTCATCGAGGCGCCGGAAAAACGCCTCCGGGAGCGGCGATCGTGACCACGCTTCTGAAGGCTTTGAAAGAGAACCCGCTGTTTCAGCTCAAGACCGAGTGTCTCGTGACTGGGGTTGTGAAAACGGAGAGTCGAATTGTAGGTGTGAAATACAGCTGTGAAGATGATTCGAAGGAACTGCTTGGGCCCGTGATTTTTGCTAGTGGGGGGTTTGCCGGGGATGCGCGGGGAATGTTGGCACAGTATCGACCGGATCTGGCCGGATTTCCGTCGACGAATGAGCCACGGCCTGGATCGCAGAATTTGCTTACCAGTGTTGGAGCGCAACTTTTAGACATGAAACTCGTGCAGGTTCATCCAACAAGTTTCGTAGACCCGAAAGATTTGTTGAACCCGGTGAAGTTTCTGGCTGCTGAGCTTCTACGAGGAGAAGGAGGAATGTTATTGCGAGACGGCAAGCGATTTGTCAATGAAATGGAAACCAGAAAAGTTGTGACGGATGCCATTACACGCACGCCTGCGGTGGAGAGTTCACCAAGGCAGTGGGATGTCCAACTGGTGCTTGATGAAGGTGTCTACAGCAATGCTTCGTCTCACATCGATTTCTATATCTGGAAAGGGCTGATGCGAAAGACGACCATCGCGGATCTCGGCGAGGGAGCTCTCGCAACCATTCAAGCATACGCTCATGCAGCCGTTGGGCACGCTGTAGATCCTCTTGGCAGAGAGTATTTTGGACATTGGAAGTTGCATGATGTCTCTCCCGACTCGGTAGTGTATGTAGGCCGGGTGACACCAGCTGTGCATTTTACAATGGGTGGAGTTGTGATCAGTCCTCAAAGCGAGGTATTGGACAGAGAAGGAAAGCCAATCGAGGGTCTTTGGGCTGCTGGTGAAGTAACTGGTGGAATCCATGGGGATAATCGTCTTGGAGGCTCCTCGTTGCTTGAGTGCGTTGTATTTGGAAGGATTTCTGGAGAGCAAGTAGCCAAGTCCTTGAGTTCGGATAACGGGCTCTGAAGATGGCCAAATTGTATGCCCCTACGAATCCTACATACTCAATGAGTTTTCGTATTGAGATTGGTGGATGGTCTCGTTGCTGTTCATGTATCCAATGGGAGGTGCCAAGATTGGCCGTCCAGTATTATCGGCTGCTAGAATTTGCCCATCCATACGCGGCGCGATATGGCTATTCGAAATCCCTGGCATCGAAGCTTTCCGTTGGTCTTGAAAATTCGGCCAACCGATTGCTTGTCCGGTGGATTCTATAGTCTCGCCATTTCTTTTCTTGTTACCACCGGTGACTCGAGGCACAGACTTGGTAGGAAATTTCTCAGAGAACTCCTGGCGGTTGGCGCTCCCCAATGGTATGCCACATCTATCGTACAGTGGGTGTTTTTGTCCTTGCTGAATTTTTGACGGAGTTACGGAAAGACCTTGCTGCAAGCATATCGAATGAGCTATATGATGATCTTCCAGCTCCGTTCTACTTCCACAAGCCTTCGAGCAGATTTTGCAGTTGTGTCCTTTTGTCACGGAGCTGCCCACGGAAATTTCTGCATGGTTTGGCCCTTCGCTGTGCACGCCTCTTGAACGTCGATCTTCTTCAGATTTAGAAGCCTCCGTCGTTCTCAATTCTATGACGTCTCCGTCGGAACTACTGCCGTCTGGATCACTGTGAGGCGTTCCATGGCGAGTGGAATCTCTCTGAAGCCGCTTTGGACTGCTACTGCTGTTGCCATGTGCGCCGTTCTCGAGACTGATAGTGCTAATGGAAGTCTGGGATCTTTCTGCAAGTTTTGACGTCAGAGCTGTTCGATTCAGAAGTATCTGGAGATCCCAGGAGCTTCGATGTTCTCTTTGAAAGTCTCGCAAGACGATCAAAAGAGGTATCGAAACTCGTGGAGCGGGCGAGTGAGGAGATGAAACGCTCCAGGGATTTGCATACCAGCTGTTCTGTTGTCCTCTTGGTGCTCTGTCTGACGGTCATGTACAACCATATGTGACCCCGTGGACGTAAGATCCACTTCGGTTTCTGGATGTTCTGTTTGGCGATATTCTTCAAGGACTTTTTGGTCTGGAAACCAATTTGCGCATTTGGTGCACTGTGAACAATGATCTAACAAGCCTTCGGTTAGTATGATGACTGCCATCATTGTACCAAGGCTTACCTTTCTTATGGGTTTGGAACGATTTCAAGTATGAATACCATTTCCCACAGACACATATATGAGGCATTTTTGACCCTAGACTGGGCTCTGTTTCTTCTGGTTCTGTTTCCCCTTCGATGTCCTCTACGAACTCAGCTGTAGGTTCGTCCTCGAGCGCCTGCGAGTACGTCCGTTTCCGATGAACGATTCCCTTATGTATAGCAGCTGCTCTTTTGTTCATGAAAGTTTTCTCACACAAGTCACACTTGATTCGCTTCGGCTCTTTGTCGCTAGATTCGGCTTCGGAGTCAGGAATTTGACGTCCTTCATTCTTCGCACAATTCCCCTCCTTCTGGTGTAATTTCAACTGGGCGCTCTTCCGGAAAACCTTGTCGCATTTTGCGCATCGTGTACAACTGTCTTAAAAATGGAGTCAGTCTGGATTGAGTTTGAACTGGGTGCAATATGACAACTCACTGCTCTTTAAATGACGGTTCAGGCTATGGCTATGTGCGAACTCTGTCCCGCAAATTGCACACGTGGGAGGTGACTTTGTCGTATGTGTTTGGTTGTCGAGAGAGTCGTTTCTCCTTATACTACGAATTCTTGGCTCTTCAACAATCTCGCTTCCCTTGGCGGGATTCTGGGTTCTGGGGGCCTCCAAGCATTGCGGTCTTTCTGAAGGTACTGACGTACTGTAGCATCTGGTTGCCTGGTCGTGGTTTCTCAACTTACTCTTCGCCTGGGCAATCATCTTTGATGAGTTCAAAGGTTGCCTTTGGATATCATGATGGATGGCATTTGGAAGAGCTCCTAGTTGCTCCTTCTTCGTTGCAATGATGAATTTGGTATACACCGATGTTTCTACTCGCTCCTGTGGGCTTTTAATAAGGAAGTTATTGGGTCTGACCAACACGTCTGTTGGATGGTTCCGAGCGACAGAGGCCACAGCGTACGAGTGCAGAGATGCATATTGCCAGGAGTTTTCTCGAGCATCTTCAGGGCTGCTAGAGCCAGCGCCAGACGAAGTGTGGGTAGTTCCGAGAGGATATAGCACAAACTCGTATCTGGTGTCCGCAGTTACTGTCGCGACTTTGAGCTGAAGTGCTGCCTTGAAGATTCCCATCAGCCGAAACCGTCTATCCTCTGAGGTATCCTGATCTTCATCCCAAGGCGCGAAATCTGAATCGGACGTATTAGATGTGAACAACGGCTCCAATGCCCTGGAAAATCTGGAGGCAAGCTCTGCAGCCTTCTTCTCGACTACATCTTTGATATACGGCCTGTCGATCAGAATGCCGTGCGCTGCTAGATCCAGATTGTGTAGCCTTTCCAATCCTCCTATATCGATATGATCAACATGGCTTCAGAGCGGAGCATTGGCTGAACTTCTTACCATGATCTGCGATAATGTCGCGATACGCCTCAAGCAAACGTGAATCTGCGGCTGCGGGAGCAAGGTTAGGGAACTTGGTTGAGAAAACCCAATCCCGTAGAGCTCCGATTGTGAGGGCTCTGACAATAGTTTCTGGCTCAAATTTGAGCATTACCATGCGCAGCCAGTTCACTTCTTCCTGCTCTCCCACGCTTCCAATCGAAATGGTACGGACGAGTGACCCGAGATCAGAATCGCTGACAAACGTTGGATAGCCCAAATTGTGAGGGGGTGCGATGCATTCTAGCTCCGACGAGATTTGGTCCATTGCATTGTCTAAGGTCTCTTGATCGAGTATTCTCCCTCTAGGGAGGTTTTGCCCGGTGAATGTTTCCGCCTTTATCATCCCCTCCACACGCCGAGCCAGTTTCCAAAGTTCGTGCGCGTTGTTAAAATATCCTGCTTCCAAATAATTTGCCCCCGCACGCTCGCAATCTTGTCGAGCAAGCACATGATTTGTGTTCTGCGCGCGAAGTTCCTTCGCCTCTTGTTCGAGTTTGTATACTCGCTCGGCAGAGCGCAGGGCATCTAGCTGCCATTGGACTCGAATTCTTGCGATTTCTTGGTCTTTCTGTCTCAACTGTCTGGTCTGCAAGTCGTTGATAAGCTCCATGTCTAAGTTGGCTTGTTGCGTTGGCCCCGGTGGGGGTTCGCTCCCAACTTGACCCTCTAAGTGAGGTGTCGCTGTTCGATTCTGGTGTTTTGATGGCTGGAGTGCCGCTTGGTCTGAGTCATCTGGTCTCCCTTCTCGGGTCCGGAGTTGTTTGCGTTCAATACGGTCCTGCTTAAAAGCCTACGGCGGTGTCAGTGAAGCTGTGAGGAAAGCGGTGATCACATGAAGCAACCTTTTTGGGGGCTACGCGCTGGTCTTCCTTCGGTGCATCATTTGTGTTCGAATATATTGCTTGGTGTTGTGGCGCGGGAAGTGTTGCGTGGGGCTTCTTCAGTTGACTTGAGGTTCCCGAATGCTGGTGATTCACCTCAGACGTCCCACCTACACTAACTGACTTGTACGAGCTAACAAGTCTTTCTATATCTTCCTTGTAGCCTGGTGGGAACCCAACAATAGTTGATGTTCCGAATTCGATGATGTGAGCTACTCCTACCCTCTTTTTTCCAAGTCCTGCGTGGTTTGCTAAGTCAAGAGTCTTATCCAACAATTTTTGTTTTACTTGCGGCCATTGTAACGTAACACAACTATTTGATCGACTCTTTCTCGCGTTGTTTAGGTGCTGCGTGACCGTTGTTTTGAAATCGATGTCCTTCAAGAGACAAAAGTCGACCCAGGCAAAGAGATCCAGGACATCAGCGTCCTCCCAAATTCTGTTGCCAGGCATGACTCTGCTAACTCAGGAGATTGGAACAACTGGCGGGGAGTTTGAATATGCTTAAAAGACAAGCAGGAGTTTAACGCAAATAATGTTTTTTGTTCCCAGGATTCGGGACATTCAAAATCTTGGGGGGTCCCTCAAACCCCGAAAACAAGGCGGAACAAAATCCGTCGAACGGAATTATTATCTTTCTTCATAGCTGTTTTTCTGTTTCCTGATTTTTAGAATCTCGGACTCTGAGAATTGAAATGGCGAGGGGCAGATTGATCCTTGCCAAATCCTCGACAGGACTTTCCCTGCACCATGAGGGCAAAAGAAAGCACCGGCCTGTGACGCCCCATCACCCGCTCAAAGCTTTCCTGCAAAGCTGCGCTTTGGCCGATCCCTCAACCCTGCGCTGGTGGCAGCTTACTTCATGCTTCCTTGCACACGGGCCGACTTTCAGCGGAAAGTTTGCCGAGCATTCATGATTGGACTCCGTCCAAGCCTAGACCCTTTCCGGTAGATGACAACCCGGTGCTCGGGTCGAGGCCTGCCAGCAGTCTCGGAACTTTGACTACGACATAAATGACTTCTGGTCTACTCCATTTCGTGATGAGTGAAGAGTGCCCCTCACCCAACAAGCTAGCTTATTGCTACATCGTCCGTACTCATCATGGACCCTTCGAAACCTGCATTTTCTCGACTTGAATTTCTTCAGGATCATGTCAATGAGAAGTCTCTCATGAACAAATTTATTACTGCAGACTCATTGACCAAAGAGCCCCTCAGTTCATTTCCCAGACCAGAATTCAATCCTCATCCATACGGACTTCCAATGATAGACCCGAATCAAGAGAATCGTGTTGCTCGTTGGCAACGGGCCCCAAATGGAGCTCCTGGGACAGGTACTAGACGAAGTGACGACAGAATTTCAGAGATTCAGAGTCAATCTACTTCTCCACAATCCACAAAGGACAATTCTCTCGATCGACGGAAATCTGAGCTAGATCGCAATAGCGGCCACCATGGCTTTACGGCGGTCAATCAACCGCAATGCGGGACGCGTCTCGACTCCAGATCCTCCACCAATCGTAGTCATAAAAGGAAGGCTCCTCCTGTAGCTGTACCAGAAGTGCGAGTCACCAAACAGAACAAGTCCCGCCGATCACACGAAAATACTACAATTTCAAAAAAACCCACAAAGCCCGTTCTCCAGGCGATTGACTCTGAAACGGAAGCAGGTAAGCAATGGAATTTATACTACTTTGAAGCTCCTGAGATTTCTAACGTCCAGATTTGGTCAGACATAATCTCGGAGCGACTGGGTGACTCCATTGATCCGAGAAGATTCATCGTCGGCCTTGACTTCGGCACCACGACTACAGCCGTTTCGTATTTTGCCCATCCAGTGGACGAGCCCAACCCCACGGCACTCCCAGAGGACATTAAAAGTATCATGAATTGGCCGAATGATAATGCAAATGAATATATGTACGGATTGACCAAACAAGGTATAATCTTGAAGGGTCCTTCGTTTCCTTTTTTTGGCGAGTCACGGGAGGTCCAGAACAGTGAAGAGTGACTCACGTTGCCTTAAACATTGACCTACATCTCCCGAGCAAAAGCTAACGGCGCGTTCGATAGTTCCCACTCAAAGTTGGTACTCGCCATTTCAAAGACGTCGAAAGCCACTTCCGGACAAATTTGACTCCTCTGGCTTCGACGTTTCGTCATCCGATGAGTCTGACAACTCTGATGATCAAGACGAAGACGTCGGAGAAGGAGAATATTTCGACGAAAGCCCCAAGTTAGGGTCTATCATCCTCAAGACTCGGTACCATACCGACAATCGTCATCCTGACACCAGCACTGGTGAGCTTGAAAATGATGAATGTGATGAGTTTGGACCTTATCTCTGGGGCTATGAAGTGCCGAATGCCAGGTATCTGGAGAACATTACCAGAGATCCATATTTTCGCCTGGAACGGATGAAATCGATGTTGGTCAGATCGGAGTACCTCCACGATGACAGGTTGACTCTCCGGGCTCGGTTGGATTTCCTGATCGACAGGCAACTCATCCGAAAATACGGCAAAAAACAAGTTCCGACCCTGCGAGACGTACAAGATCCAATTTCGGACTTCTTGACTCAGGTGTTGAAACATACGGGGCAGCAACTGACAATTCACGAGGGTCTGACTTCTCTATGTCCAATTTTATTTGTTGCCACTGTTCCTGCCATATGGTCCCCGCTTGCATCCCGAGTCTTACAATATTCGATGGAATATGCCATAAGGAACTCGGGATTCGGTACGACGCTGGGAAGCGGGAGTATTGATAACCTATATATAACTACAGAACCACAGGCTGCGGCGACGTATCTCCTAGCCTCTTCAAAAGGAACCATAATGGTGAGCCGAGATACTCATTGAGAGTGACTTCTGAATGCTTACTTCCCTAGCGCGGCGATACCATCATTGTTCTTGACTGTGGTGGTGGAACAGTTGACGCTTCTACTCATGAAGTCAATAATTCAACTCCCTTGACGCTTAAAAAGCAAATTGGGGCGCCAAATGGTACGACAGCTCTTCTGTCCACTAATACCAATTGATTCTGATAGAACTAGGGGATAACTGCGGTGGCACTTACTTGAACGACCGTTACGCCAAGCTCTTAATGCTGCGGCTCCGTGATGAACATTACCTGGATTGCAACGGCCAAACCAGAGAGAAGATTGTCCATGGGTTTATTCAAGCTTTTGAGACTAGCCACAAAAGACGTAAAAATGTGTATGAGAGACCGACACTTCGGCTACCAATTCCTGGGCTCAAAGGGGATGAAGAGCGAGGATTGTCGGGGAGACATGCAAAAGGCTTCAAAGAGAACGTCATGAAGCTGGACATGTAAGCTTTCCGATTTTATGGTCTATTACTTCTATAACGTTTTGGCTTACTTCACTTCTCAAACTTAGAGAGGACTTCCGATACATTTTCATGCCCATTCTTGAACGAGTTGGTAAAGTACTTAGCAAACAGCTCGAGATAACCATCGCCAAAAGGAAGATACCCAAGGTAGGCTATGAGATCCTCTGCACTTGAAAATAAGACGCCAACATACCTAAAAAGAAGGTCTTCGTCGTCGGGGGATTCGGGCAGTGTCCTTCATTGCTTAGTTACCTCCGAAAATTCCTCCTTGAATTTGCCGAAAAGGCCTGCTTGCCTGAGGGTATCGAGCTAGTGGACCCTGTGAATAATCACGACAGGTATTTCTTGGTCCGAGATCTTTTGATTACTTTCTTAATAATGATAGTTCAACTACTGTCACATGCGGCAGTGTCCTTGATCATCTCAACCTGAATGTGGGACACGCTCAACAGAGACTTGCATACTCAAGCTTCGGCTTCCTTCGTAATGAGCCACACGAGCCAGACTTTTGGCCCGCACACGAGGGAGCCACCCCTTTCCTAGACGAATGCGATGGGCAATTATATGTAAGAGTCATCGACTACTTCATGATCAAGGTGAGCTTCCTGCCGCAGCGCGGGTCTGCTGAAGTCTGACTACTTCGTTATAGAACAAAACAATATCTCGCAAGCATACATTTAAACCACTGAGATCCATTCATGCTTTCCCACTGGACTCCAAGAAATTGATCTGTGAGGAAGTTGTTTTTGTAAATGATTTTGAAACTGAGTCTCACTACACTGTTGGACATCCCAAGAATCGATGCAAGTCACGGCTTTCTTCCTTCCTCTCTTTCGGCCTGTGTTTGCTGACAAACGCGTACTAGATGCTCAAGTGTCCGACAAAATCAAAATCGACATGACATATCTACTTACACAGAAGAAAATCAAACCTACCCATCCGCAACCGGAAGAAGATGGAGTAACCCGCGGAAAGCCTCACTACAGAGTCGAGTTTAACCTTTTCCCGATTGCGGAAGATAGGAACTTGAGATACGAGGCGAGAGACATCGAAACTGGTGAGGTCCTCAAGCAGGGGCAGATTAGCATTGCAGCTGCATTCGCGCCTGGTACATTCTGAGCTAACGAAGTATCGTCTCTGGTTCATGGGAGCTTCCTTCATCCCGAACATACATCTGTAATTTCGTGTGCGTCATTGTCAGTTCTATGCGTTGGGAAAGCCAGTGAGAAAGTTTTCTTCATGTCAAGAAAGTAATGCCAGCCATGGGGCCACGCAGCACGCCATTGTTTCTTGTGATTTGGCATTTGGGTTCTTGAATTGCTTGACCTATCGATGTATTTTGCATGGAAATTCCTACCCACTTGTGCTTTCGAATTGCTTAAGTTCAAACATCTCGACAATTTGTAAGAAGCCTCCGAGGGGTGCGTACGTAGGGTGATTGATCACAGATAGACAGCATTCTTCAACGATATTCGCAGCACGTGTACGGCTGTTGAAGGCTCCGAGTTCTCATTTACTGGGTTCCGTGTCAATTTCTTAAAGCGACGGCTGCTCAGGTTTCTTTGGTCGTTTTGACGGGTAAGACTAGTTCGAGTTAGATGTTGCAACATATGATTCGAATTTTTGCAATGAAATGCAACCTTTAAAGTCTGTGGACTCGATGTCTCTCGCTGAACAGAATATGAATAAAATGTGATCACGAGCAATGTATCACTAGCTAGCAATACAATAATGCTTTCCCCGACTGTCCAGCCATATGAGACGGTTCTCATACACACTATCAACACAAAGCTGCAGTCCTCAATAGGGGGGATTTACACTGAATGCAATATGACATGATGAAGTACGATAGGAAAAAGTAGAGCCCCAAAACGAAATAGCGACGGCAGCTTCAGTGTTTCGTCTCGAGGCACAAGGTGGTGTCGAGAAACTTCCCGGAGGAACATGGGTATCTCCCTGGCGCCTTCTAATCCGCTTTGACCGCACACCGCAACGTCGTTCGGCTCTGTTACCAGTCTCAGATTTTGGCGATCATATTTCCTTTTCCTTCGTGAATTCTTTTCTTTTCCTTCATGAATTCTTTACTTGACCGACGGCGGCATGCAGAGATCGAGGTCGTATTCCCTGCGGCCACTATGCACGACCCCGCATCCAGCCCCAACCCGTAAGATATATCATCTCACGGCGTTCACAAAAAAAAAAAAAAATATAAGCCGGGACGCC
>Ga0247778_1000288_pt1 | contig 79342 bp, 72 predicted proteins | sample UWRJL049202B5_FD_179939 | JGI IMG/M metagenome (GOLD analysis project Ga0247778, IMG submission 179939) | Plant litter microbial communities from Arlington Agricultural Research Station in Wisconsin, United States - UWRJ-L049-202B-5 | ecosystem: Environmental > Terrestrial > Plant litter >... | reverse complement strand
CTCCTTCACCAAGAATTTCGTCTTAACAGGCAGTTTGTGTGCAGCCAGGCGCATCGCTTCGCGAGCAACCTCTACTGGCACGCCTTGCATTTCAAATAGGATAGTGCCGGGCTTTACCTTAGCGGCAAAGTATTCTGGGCTACCCTTACCTGAACCCATCTTCACGTCCAACGGCTTCTTCGTAACCGGTGTGTGCGGGAAGATACGGATCCAGATCTTACCACCGCGCTTGATGTAGCGGGTCATAGCCTGACGGGCAGACTCGATCTGGCGGCTGGTGATGCGCTCGTGACCCTGGGCCTGGAGTGCAAATTCACCGTAGGCAATGTAGTGGCCGCTGGTAGCGACGCCACGGATCTTGCCCTTGCGAACCTTACGGAACTTAGTGCGATTCGGGACTAACATGGATTATGCCTCCCCCTTATAGATCCACACCTTGATGCCGATGATACCAGCACCTGGCCATTTGGCCTGAGTGCCGGCGTAGTCGATGTCTGCGCGGATAGTGTGCAGCGGTACGGAACCTTGCACTTCTTTTTCGCGGCGGGACATTTCAGCACCGTTCAAACGGCCGGCGACTTCGATACGGATACCCTTGGCACCAGCACGCATCGTAGCGGCAGCTGAACTCTTAATAGCGCGGCGGAAGCTCATACGGCGTTCCAGCTGGTGGGCGATGTTCTCGGCGACCAGCTTGGCGTACATTTCCGGCTTCTTGATTTCTTCGATGTTAACACGGGCAGGGACACCATAGATTTTCTCGATACCCTGCTTCAGTTCGGTTGCACCTGAACCACCGCGACCGATAACGACACCGGCCTTAGCGGTAGTGATCGTAACGGTAACGAGGTTCGGTGAACGCTCGATGTCAACTTTGTTGATTGCGGCACGGGTGCCCATCTTCTTCGTGATCATGCGGCGGACAGCGAGGTCCTGTGCGAGGTACGTTGCGTACTCACGCTTACCGGCAAACCACTTGCTGCGCCAATCCTTGTTGACCTGGAGGCGCATGCTAATTGGATTTACTTTTTGGCCCATATTATTATGCCTCCTTCTCTGTCTTGGCTGGCTTCTTTGCAACCCGCATTTCGCCTTCAACGACCACAAGGATGTGGCTGGTGCGGCGCATAAACGGGAGTGCACGGCCGTGTGCTGCTGGGCGGTAGCGCTTTAAGCGTGGGCCCGGCGTTACACTGATTTCAACGATCTTCAGGGTGTCAGGCTTGTAACCATGGTTGTGGTCAGCGTTTGCCTGAGCACTCTGGATAGTCTTAACAACAGGGGTAGCCGCGCGGCGCGGTACGTGTTGTAGGATAGTAAGCGCGTCTGAGACAGTGCGGCCACGGACCAAAGCGGCAACAACGCCGACCTTGCGCGGGCTCATACGAACGCCTTTCGCAATTGCTTTAACGCTCATACTACTTACCGCCCTTTGCTAACTTACCGCCGTGGCTGCGGAACTTGCGGGTTGGTGAAAATTCACCCAACTTGTGCCCAACCATGTTCTCAGTCACAAACACCGGTACGTGGACTTTGCCGTTGTGTACCGCAAAGGTACGACCGACAAATTCCGGAGCGATGGTGCTGGAACGTGCCCAGGTCTTGATGATGGTACGGTCCTCAGATCCCAATGCGGCTGCTTTTTTGGCAAGCTTGGGGTCGATAAAGGGTCCCTTTTTCAATGAACGACTCATATATTTACCTCTTACTTCCTCTTAGCCGCATGACGGCTCTTAACAATAAACTGACTGGTTGCCTTACGCCGGCGGGTCTTGTAGCCCAGTGTCTTCTGACCCCAAGGCGTACGAGGTGCTTTGCCCGGCTTGTGACGACCACCGTCACCACCACCGTGCGGGTGGTCAGCGGCGTTCATAACGACACCACGGACGCTCGGGCGGCGGCCCATGTGGCGGGCGCGGCCGGCTTTACCGATCTTGACGTTCTGGTGCTGTTCGTTGCCGATAGTACCAAGGCTGGCAGTACATTCCTGGCGGACCAGGCGGACTTCACCGGATGGCAGGCGGACTTGGGCGTATTCACCCTCTTTAGCCATCAGCTGTGCGCCGTTACCGGCAGAGCGAACCATCTGGGCGCCCTTGCCCGGCGTCATTTCAATAGCGTGGATGGTGCTACCGATAGGGATGTTCTTGATAGGCATGCGGTTGCCGTTCTCGACAGCAGCTTCTTCGCCACTTGCCAATTCCTGGCCAACCTTCATGTCTTTAGCAGCAAGGATGTAGTGGTAGACGCCGGTGTTGTCCTTGATACGGGCAATACGGGCGCTACGGTTCGGGTCGTATTCGATCTCTTCGATGGTTGCGGTCAGACCGGCAGCCAAGTTGAAGTCCATCAAACGGTAGAAGCGACGGACGCCACCACCCTTATGACGGGTCGTGATACGGCCCTGGTTGTTACGGCCGTTCTGGACGCGCTTCTTTACGAGTAGTGAGCGCAATGGCTTACGGGTCGTAATTTCAGACGTGTCCTGGCTGGTCATGCCACGACGGCCGGGAGTGGTAGGTTTATAAGCTTTAATAGCCATTACTTAGTCTCCTTCTCAGCCTTCTTAGCGGCTTTTTTGTCAGCCTTCTTATCAGCCTTGTCTTCTTCTGGTTCATCGAAGAATGGCAGGCGGTTGCCCTCGGCGAGGGTAACGTAAGCCTTCTTGATGTCAGAGCGCTGCCCCATAACCGGGCGGCCACCCTTACGGACGGTGCGCTTTGCTTTGCCCTTGATGTTTAGCAGGCGGACGTCTTTGACTTCTACCTCAAACTGGGCGGCAACGGCTTCGGCGACCAGGTGCTTGTTGGCATCTGCCGGTACATCGAAGGCGTAGACGTTCAGGGCAGTGCCCATAACGTAGGTCTTTTCGCTGAGGCGAGGCTTCAGCAGTGTAGTCTTACTCATTATTTGGTACCTCCGAGCCATTCATTGATCATGGTCAGGGCCTTTTCGTTGATGACGATGCTGTCAGCGTTCATAAGGTCGTACACGTTCAGGTAGTTGGCCTGGACGATCTTAACCTGCTGCAGGTTGCGGGTTGCGCGCTCTGCTTTGTCATCCTTGTGGTCAGCGACCAGCAACGTGCGGCCGGTAACTTCAAGCTTAGCAAGCAGCGCAGCGATAGGAGCGACCTTGCCGTCTTTGTATTCGATAGTTTCGATGACCTTGATACGGCCTTCTTCAGCGGCCATGCTCAGTGCTTGGCGTAATGCCAGGCGCTTAGCGCTGACGTTCACCTTGATGGTGTAGTTTTCTTCACCGGTCGGACCAAAAGCGATACCACCGCCACGCCAAATCGGGTTACGGCTGGAACCGAAACGGGCGCGGCCAGTACCCTTCTGCTTCCATGGCTTCTTACCACCACCGCTCACCAGACCACGGGTCTTGGTTACGGCGTGGTTTTCGCGGCCATTCGCCAGGTATGCCGTGTACGCAAGCTTCAACAGCTCGTGGTTCTCTGGCATAACAGCGAAGACAGACGCGTCAAGCTTGGCAGCGGTTGCAGCTTTTGTGCCGCTCTTGGTAAAGGTCGGTGCGGTTGTTGCAGCAGCCATTACTTAGCCTCCTTGATGATTACAATGCCCTTTTTTGGACCAGGTACGGCACCGGTAACACCGATGATACCCAAGTCTTTGTCGTAAAAGGCAACTTTCAGGCCCTTAACGGTAACCTGTTCGTGGCCCATCTGACCGGCCATTTTCTTACCCTTGAAAATTTTCTGCGGGTACATGGAACCGATAGAACCGACGCGGCGATAGCTACGGCCACCGTGGGTCTTACGGCCGCGGTGGAAGTTGTGGCGCTTGATAGTGCCAGCCCAACCCTTACCTTTGCTGGTGCCGGTGACGTCGATTTCGTCGCCAATTGAAAAGACCTCGGGGTTGATGGTTTCACCTACCTTGAGGTCTTCAGTTATTTCGTCAACGCGGAACTCACGGACAATCTTCGGCATAATGCTGTCGCCAGCCTTTGCGAAGTGGCCGTGTTGTGGCTTGTTGACGTTTTGCTTCTTAGCTTCTTCAAAACCGATCTGAACAGCAGTATAGCCGTCAGGATCATCGGTCTTGACCTGTGTAATGACACAGGGACTAGCGGAAAGCAAGGTTACAGCAGTAACAACACCATCGTCTGCGATAGTGCTGGTCATGCCAACCTTCCGAGTGATTAATGCTTTCATAGTGACTCCATACAGGCACTTGGTAGCCCGTATCCTTTATTCCGTTCCAGCCTCTGATTTCGCTGTCTTCTCCGGTAGTAAGCCGAAAGTCTGACATAAAAATGCTCGGCTCCGGGCGGTTTCCTCATCTGTTATGACTCAGACCTTCCCAAATAACCAAGTACGGAAATTTGTTATACCGGTACATCTTATCAGACAACTCTACCCCTTGTCAATATGTAGACAATTCTACAATGACTAGGTCGGACCGGCTCGCGCGCGTGATGGTGATGCGCTATAGTAAGCGGATGCTCATACGCAAATTCCGGTGGTCAAAAGTATACGAGTCAGCCGAAGAAGAGCTGCTTGAACTATTTGCGCAGCGGCACATCACGGCCGAACCGTGGTCCGGAACAGATGGCGAAGTACTAACACGGCAGTTCAGTGCCGACACGCAACTATGGTGCGCTGAAGGGCTGCTGGCCTGCACCATAGACGGTAAAACATACTCACTGCAGCCAGGTGACGCACTCGATATACCAGCGGATACCCAGTGCAGCATACGCGTCGGCTTTGGCGGCTGCACGGCATACGAATCACCTGCCAGCGTACACAACCGCTAAACGGCGCGTTGTTACTGCTCTACGACAAGCCGGGTAATCATCGATGTTAGCGTAGTAAACGCCAGCATTAGGTCAGGGTTGCTCCACGACTCACCTTTGCCAAAGTTTATAAGTTCCGACCCGTGCCATTGCTGAGGGCCGGTAAGATGCTGCGGGTCATCGGCATCATAAAAGCTGATCTGGTTATAGAGCAGTTCCGCTGGCGCTTGCAGACCTTCAGGACCCGTCGTTACCATATTAACGTCAAACATATGCATATTCGTAGCGTCATTAGGACTCGCGCCAAAGCCGTAGTGGTGCGTACGCCGATGCGTAATGGTATGCGCACCTCGGTCGTGGAATAGTGAACCTTGTTGCGGGCGGAAGTAAAACGAGCCCGTACCCTCATATTTGATGCCTACCGTCTCTTTTATAGAGTCAATTTGCGGCGCGAGAGCGCTCGTCTGTGCGTGTAGTTCATCAATTAGCTCAAAACCAGGGTCGCCAGGCAGGAGCAACCGCTCGCGCCCATTTGAGGAAATTTCGGCCCGCGTCGGGCCAAGAGGGCCAAACATGCCACCATCGGCAGCCACTGAAACATGCAACGGTCCGTAATTGGCCGCAAAGTTGTCAGCCGCTGTCAGGCGTGTCTCAATGTTGTAGTTCTCAAAACCTGACGCTATGGCGATGCCCACCGCACGGGAATTTTCAATTTCTGACGGAGCTAGGTCGTGGATATTCGCCGTTTGGTTGATACGCTGGAGTATTGGTGCTGACTCATGAGTCATAATGTCTATTATTATACCATAATTATACTAATACATCAATATACTCGCTGCCGAACGTGCACTTTGTGCTATTTAGCAGTATAATCGCCCGTATCATGTCAGAATTACACAACCCAGAGGGAGCACCCGCTCCCGACTTCGATGAGCAGTGGGCTCTAGAGACCAGCCACGCCGGCACTGAAGACGACGGCGGCTATCTGTTGCCAGATGGCGACTACGCAGCTGATGAAGACTTTAGTGATGGCGATAGCGACACTATTGAACCGTTATCTCACCCAGAAATCAATGGTCAGCCTGAATTTGACGACGCGGCATTTAACGCCGAAGCGCAGCAGCGCGCAGCAGAGTTCGCAGACCAGGTGGAACGACTCGCCGTACTGGATGTGCCACAAGAAGACGACGACAACCCTACCGCCAGGTACACCGCGACCCACCTTGCCACCAAAGGCGCGCAATACATCACGCCTGACGGCAGGTGCATCGAAGTACAGCACGAAGAGTATGACAATGATCCGCTCAACACGAAGAGCAAACTGGTTATTACTGAAATGCCAAAACCAGCAGTAGGCCTGGACGGCAAGCTGCGCCGGGTTACACTGTCCCGCACCGTATTTTACGAGTCCGTCCAAGATGAAATTATACCTGTTGATCCTGATGATATATCCTTTGGTGCAGGGCTAGGGGAATTATACGTGCCGCCCTTTTCGGTGCTGGCCGAACATGAATCATCGCCACCGCAGCCACAACAACGGCGGTCGGCCGAACAGATAAAGGCACGGACGGATGTGCTTGTAGAATGCCAACTACCAAACAGCCCCAACTACTACACGGAGCAGCGTATCCCCAGCGACCGTCCCGCAACGCTCGCGGCCCACATGGCCGCCCGTCGGAGCGCAGGCGAACCCGAAACGCCCCAACCGTATAGTGCTGCTGAACACCAGGCGCTCATGGCGTTACTCGGCGGCATCGAGCCGTCTGTCGCCGAACCGCAGCCGTTAGACACAGAGTTTGACTCGAGTTGGATTGAGCCAACGTCAGATTACTAGAGTTGGCGTACTACTAGTAGGAGTCTATAGTAAAGACGGTATGTTTACGCTAAATGGGCCTTATGTGGCAAATGCTGTCAGTGATCTCGTGTCTAGCCAAGCGGCAGGCAGCCGGCTGTTAAAAGCTGCGCTCATTTTATTTATCGCCTCTACGCTGCTGTTCTTATTCAACCGGCTGATTGAACTGGTCACCCCGAAGGTTGCCCAGCGCGCCGATGTCATCACAACACCTGAAAATGTCATGCGCCTTCGACGGGCTGAAACATTTATAAGTTTGAGTATCACCATCGTCCGGGTGTTTGTTGTGGTCGCCGCCCTGTTTGTCATATGGCAAATATCGCATCCTGGTGCGCATCCGGTAGCGCTTATTGGCGTTGGTACGGTTGTTGTTGTACTGGCTGGCGCCACCGTCGTACCGCTGTTACGTGACGTAACCTACGGCTTTATTATGATTGCCGAGAAGTGGTACGGCGTGGGTGACCATGTCGTCATAGAACCAATGGCCGGCAGCGGCGGCGTGGTTGAAAAAATCACCCTGCGTGCCACCAAGCTACGCAGCGTAAATGGCGAAGCCATTTGGGTCCACCACCAGCATATCCAGGGCGTACGGGTCACGTCGGCAGCTTCGCACCCGTTAGCAATTGAAACATTCGTGAGCGACCCGAAGCTTGGGCGCAAGGTCGTCGAAGACGCCATCACCGTCATCCCTATCAGCCCGACCACGGTACCGCAGCCGCCGACTATCACTGAAGTGAAACAGATCAGCGACAGCCTGTGGCGCATTACTGCTATCTGCGAAGTTACCCCATTCCGTGAGTGGATTATCGATAATTTTGCCGTAAAAGTCATAAAAAAGACCGACCTCTTAACCGGCAAAGACCCGGTTATCGTCCACGGGCCTATCGTGTACTACGCCGATGCGACCGCCGAGAAACGCTATCAGCGCTCAGCCACGGTACGCAAACGGGTACGCGCGGCCAGCAGCGCCGCGCGCCCATAATGCCCAAGCGAGCAACTGCCTACCAGCTAATATAGAGGCCGTACGGCGCAAAATAGCCGACCAGCATTGCTACCAATAGCACGGCGTATTCGATTTTGCGGTCGATTTGGAAGTGTTCATGGCTCGCAAACAGTAACCCGGCAATAAAGCCTACCGGCAACGGCAAGCTGAGGTCGCCGCCGTGCGAAATTTTGATCCACATTGAGCCTAATATAACGTATAGCGCCAGCTTTAGAAGATATACGCCATCGAAGTCATTCGTGGTCGCCGAGGTCTTTTTAACGGGTGCTTTTTTGATTGTTTTCTTTTTTGTTATAGCCATTAGCATCATTAAAGCATGCAGCACCGTAATACACAACTCTCGTAGCCGACCCTCAGATTATCCCAAAAGCGCCGCACTCCGCTACGCGGGCGTTCACTTTTGGGTCCCATCTTCGGGCTCGGCTTCTAACGAGTTGTGTATTACGGTGCTTTACGCATTGCAACCGTCGCCATAGCATACAACAGGGCACGAGATTTACGGCCGCCACGCTGCGGTGCCTCAAGCATGCCGTGCAGGCTGGCGGCAATCGCCCCTGCCTGTTCAAATGGAGAGGTCTGCACCGGCGGCCATTCGCCAGCCATGTCATAGGGGACGCCAGGGGCATCATCGGCAAATTCGACGTCCGGCAGCCCCTCGTCAATAGGCGGCGCCTCTGTTACAAGCAATCGCGCTTCCCAAAGCCGGTTAGCGTGCTGTTGTACGGTACCTGTTGGTGTAAATGCTTTCACTGGTATTATCCTTTCTACCTACTATATTCTGCATCATTGCACTCGGCTGATCCGATGATTACCACCGATACAGTGGCACTGCTACGCCAGATAACAGCTTGCGGTAGCGATCTTCAAGGTCTGGCGCACCGATAGCGTCGCCTACTTTGCCCATTTCCATAAAACTCATGCTCGACCGCATGGTCATAAGGCGATCAGTACCCCAGCTGCCGATTGCACGCTGCACGCGGTGCAAGCCATCAAGCTGGCCGCCATAATACCCGCGCAGTAAGTCATCAGCGATGTCTCGCCGTGGCTCTCGGAGCCGGGCGGCTGCCACCCGTATGACCCCGTCCAGTACGATGTTATACGCCGGACTGCGCAATACGGGCGCTCCCCGATAGCCACCTTCCCGCAGTACGCGCATGGTCGCCATATCACCAACGGCACTATGCACCCCACGAGTACGCCGGCTGTCCGTTATAACGTCCGGCCGGTCATAGCCCTCGCCAAACAAGGCCTCTACCCCTGTTTGCTGCGTCTTGGCCGGTTGGGGCCTTGCGACACCGGAGCGCCCATCGCGGCGCGCTATCTGATTTTGAGCCGTGGACGGCAGTTGCCGGGCAGCATCAGCTTGTGGGGCGGCGATCGCGCCCCTGTTCGAACGCCGGCGCTCTAATTGGTCACGAAACGCCGGCGGCAGTGCCTTATATGCCTCATTCGTCTTAGGCTGCTGCGGGATAACAACCACCGCCGCCGAGCTCAGTACCACGAGCCGTGCTAAACCGGTCTCCATAACCGGCACGCTGGGCGTACGCACCCACAGAGCGCCCATTACCGGCTCATATACACCGCGGCTGTCAGTCCTGCGTTCCACCCCAAGCTGTTTACGCACTGCGGCTGCCAGCTGTTCCGGAGTGTTGAATACACGATACGGCGTGGAGTCCAGTTTATAGGCAACCGCGCCCGGTATACCAAGGTCCACACCGACGCGCCGCTGGGCCTCGCGATAGCGGTCGACAATCTGCTGCTCCGCACGGTTCATATGGGTTTCACCCCTATACTGCGCACCATCCCGTACCGATTCAATAAAACCACGGGCTAAACGATAGCCATCAACCTTGCCGTCATACAACGGGGCACGGAATGAACGAGTATGCGTAACCTTCCCATTCGTATATTTGACAGTTCCGGACTGCCAGCCCTCTGGTTCACGGCGCATGGGCGGCCTTGCAGGCTGCACTTCTGCCAGTTCGGCAGGCATATCATCAACCAGCTCCCCTTCTGCAGTCTGCTCAGGCAGCATACTGCCGTCATAATCGTCAACGATATCACCATATACGGTATCGAGCGGGGGCTGTTCTTCTGGCTCGCCCTCAATGCGTCCAGCAACCCATTCTGGATACGTATCGTCATACCCGCCACCTTCAACTGTACTCATCATCGCTCCTGTGCAGCCTTATATGATACGCACCACCAATTTCATATATCTTATATTACCGCATTGTTAGCCACGAATCAGCATTGCCGTCTGCATGGCGAGCCGGAGAGAAGCTGGCCCTACGATTTCCTCTGGCACGACGACGGCTGGCGGCACTGAACTCTCAGCAAGGGCCGATTCCGCACGGCTTTCCGTAACACGGTGGCGTAGCGCGGCCGTCACTTCGTCCATGCTCATCTCTGGCTCAGGGAATGCTTTGCGCGTGCTTGGCACATATTCTTTCATAATTACTCCTTAAAAATGATACGAATAAAAAATCAGGCTTCGGTTGAAGCCTGATTAGTCGGACTGTGCAGAAGCGCTAACGGCGCCTGGCTTCAACCTCGTTGAAGCACAGCCTTCGGGGGCTGAAAATAAGAATAATGTCCTGTATGCTTTCGAATAAACGCATACTTTCCACCTTAGTCCCCTGTTAGAGTGTTGTCAAGAAGTTTTGTAATATTTTATACATTAACACTTTAAAAAATCCATTGCTTGACGCTCCGGCAACAGCCGGTATACACTGAACCAATATGGTACGTGAGCTCCGCAACATTATTGCTATCGTCGTCATTCTCAGCCGAGGCTGTGTTGCTCACGCATGGATCCGCTCATAATCCGCAACACAGCCCGTCACCAAGAGCGGATCCTCGTCCGCTCTTTTTTTAATCTCAGGATGGGAATACTATGCACACAGCAACGAATAGCGGGGATATGGATGGCGCGACAGCGCTGATCAGAACGCTCGAGAAACAGGGGGTGGAATACATATTTGGCTATTCCGGTGGCGCCGCCATCCCTATTTTCGACGCCATTGTCACCTCGAAAACGAAGATCAAACTTATTTTAGTACGGCACGAGCAAGGTGCTGCCCATATGGCGGACGGCTATGCCCGCGCCAGCGGCAAGCCCGGTGTTGTGCTGGTAACCTCTGGCCCTGGTGCCGGCAACGTCGTGACCGGCCTCATGACCGCTCACATGGACAGCGTGCCAATGATTGTCATTTGCGGCCAGCAGATTCGACCGATGCTCGGCTTTGATGCCTTCCAGGAAGCAGACATATTCAACATAACCATGCCAGTGGTCAAACACAATTATCTAGTCCGCGAAACGAACGACCTGCCCCGAATCGTCAATGAAGCCTTCCACCTGGCGACAACCGGACGGCCAGGGCCGGTGCTGATAGATGTCCCCAAAGATGTAAGCGGCGGACCGTTTAGCGGTGATCTGGACGCACCACTCGACTTGCCCGCCTACCGGCACGAACACACGGTCGATCAAGCAGCTGTCAGGGCAATAGCTGGCGCCTGGCGTAAAGCCGAGCGGCCGGTGATACTCGCCGGGCATGGCGTACTGATTGCCAAAGCCACCGATGCCTTACGGCAGCTTGCCGAAATGACCGATACGCCGGTTACTACCACCCTGCTCGGCAAAGGGGCAATCCCCGAAACACACCGCCTGTCCCTAGGGATGCTGGGCATGCACGGCACTGCCTATGCCAACAAAGCGGTTGTAGAGTGCGACTTCTTGCTCAATGTTGGTTCGCGCTTTGACGACCGCATCATTGGCGATCCAGCCCAGTTCTGCCCCGATGCGTTCATTGCCCATATCGACATCGATGCTGCCGAATTAAACAAAATGATTACTGTCGATGCCGCCCTGCGTGCCGACGCCAATGAAGGATTGCAGGCCCTCCACGCTGCCGTCACCCCTGCGACCAGGCGTGCGTGGAATACCCATCTGGAAAGCTACCGCCTGCAATACCCGCTGCATTACAACGACAATCGTGGCTTGACCATGCAGCATGTCATTGACCGCGTATATTCGCTCACCGGAGGCAAGGCCGTCGTAGCGACCGATGTGGGCCAGCACCAGATGTGGGCGGCACAGTTCTATAAAACCGGCCAGCCCAATAACTGGCTCAGCTCTGGCGGCGCCGGCACCATGGGGTATGGCTTCCCGGCAGCTATCGGGGCGCAATTCGCCCGGCCCGATGAAACGGTCGTAGCATTTGTTGGTGATGGCGGCTTTCAAATGACCCTATACGAGCTGGCGACTGCCTGCATTCACAAACTGCCGCTCAAAATATTCGTCTTGAATAACCACTACCTCGGCATGGTCCGCCAGTGGCAGGAACTGTTTTACGACAACCGCGAAAGCGGCGTGAATCTCGAGGGCAACCCTGACTTCTGCATGCTGGCCGAGGCCTACGGCGCGCAAGGCATCACTATTGCCGACATTACCGAAGTTGACGTCAAGCTGGAACAGGCTATGGCCGTGACTGACCGGCCAGTCGTAATAAATGTTGAGGTGGTAAAAACCGAAAATGTCTTCCCCATGGTGCCCGCCGGCGCGCCGCTCACCACAATGATAATAGAGGCACCGACCACCCGCCTCGATAAGCCAACAGGGAGTACATGATATGTTAGACGTCCTTTATACCATCACCTTAACCGTGCGCGACGTGCCAGGCGTACTGGTGCGCGTTGCCCAGGTATTTGCCCGGCGGGGCTGCAATATTAGCAGTATCCATGTTGAACACCCGCCCCACACCCCGTGGTCATATATGACCATTACAGTGCACAACATTGCCCGCATCGACCAAATCGAGCTCCAGCTAGAGAAACTCGTTGACGTACACCAGGTCACCGTTGCCCATGCTGGCCAACAGGCCGCTCCCACGGCTCACCCAGCTGAGGAAGCCGCATGAATGATGCCGTCAAACAGACGCTGTTGGCACGAGTATACGATGTTGCCGTAGAAACACCGCTCGAGCGGGCTGCCAAGCTCAGTACGCAGCACGGCTGTGACATATTCCTAAAACGCGAAGACCTGCAGCCCGTTCACTCCTTTAAACTGCGCGGCGCGTATAACAAAATGGCCCAGCTAAGCGCCGCAGAGCGGGCCCGCGGCGTTATTGCAGCCAGTGCGGGCAACCACGCGCAAGGCGTGGCGCTCTCCGCCAAGAAGCTTGGCATATCAGCCTTGATCGTGATGCCGCGCACCACTCCGTCTATTAAAATTGAAGCAGTAGAATCATATGGCGCAGCCGTCGAACTGGCCGGAGACAGCTATTCCGATGCCGCCGAACACTGCAAACAGCGCATGCTCGAAACAGGCCGCACATACGTCCACCCCTTTGATGACCCGCTTGTCATCGCTGGCCAGGGCACCATCGGCCGTGAAATACTCGAACAACAACCCGATGTCACCCACATCTTCGTGCCAGTTGGCGGCGGCGGCCTGATTGCGGGCATCGCCCAATACGTAAAAGCGCTACGGCCAGATGTACGCATTATCAGCGTTGAGCCAACGGACAGTAATGTGTTGCAGGCGTCATTACAGGCCGGCCGGCGGATTACCCTGCCGCATGTCGGTATATTTGCCGATGGCGTGGCCGTGAAACAGATGGGTGAACATACCTACAAGATATGCAAAACCCACGTTGACGACTGCGTTACCGTCGATACCGACGCACTATGCGCCGCTATTAAAGGCGTGTTTGAGGCCACGCGCGGCATCGTCGAACCGGCAGGCGCGCTCGGCGTTGCCGGCATTACTGCCTACGCAGCTACCCATGACATGCAGGGCGCAAAGGCAATCGCTATCTGTTCTGGGGCGAACATGACCTTTGAACGGCTACAATTCGTGGCGGAACGGACGCTGCTCGGGAGCGGTAAAGAGGCTGTATTTGCCGTGTCGTTGGCTGAACACCCAGCAGCGCTCCAAACCTTTTGTAGCCGGGTCGTACATGGGCATAACATCACCCAGTTCGGATATCGGCTCAACAAACGCGATAACGCACAGGTCTTGGTAGGCATTAGCCTGCAAGGGCCAGCAGACAAGCAGCACTTTATCGCCACTATGCAGCAGCACCACTATACGTTCACTGACCTGTCGGCTGAAGATACCGCCAAAGAGCACATTCGCCATATGATTGGCGGCCCTGCGCCACTTGCCACCGATGAGCAGTTTTACCAGATTAACTTCCCCGAGCGGCCAGGGGCGCTGCAGGATTTCTTACAGGCTATCGGCAGCCAGTGGAACATCAGCCTTTTCCATTACCGTGGTCAAGGTGGCGATGAAGGCAACGTGCTTGTTGGCTTTGAAGCCCATGCCGTACAGCAACTCGAAAAAGCCCTGCGGCGCACTGGCTACAGTTACCAAAACGTCACAGCCGCTGACAGCGTTCATCTCTTCGCCCGCTAGCGTTGTGGCACCGGGCATTCCAGGAACACTGAGTGCGTAGCAATGCCCAGTTCGCGCAGGAAAGCTGCGAGCTGCGAAACGGGCAAGCCGAGCACGACACTGTATTCGCCCTTTATGTAGCTGATAAGCGGCGCAGCCCCCGTCTGAATGCCAAGTGCGGCGGCCTTATCGCGCCACTCGCCATGGGCGAGGTAGGCGGAGATTGCTTTGTCGTTCCGGCGCTTGAGCGCCACGATTGCCTGCGGGGCGGCAACCATCTCTATGTCTAACTCTTTACATAGCACAACAACAGATGTCGTGACCGTCGTCTCACGGCCCACCTGACCATACAGCATCAGCCGGGCATCAGTTTCGCCTAGCGGCTTGCCATACTGGCGTTTGCCCACGGACACTATCGTATCGCTGCCGATAACAATTGCGTCGGGATATTGTTCGGCCAGCACGAGCGCCTTGCCTCTGCCAAGCTCAATAGCAATATCGGTCACCGGGCGCGTATCGTCTAACTGCTCTTTGAAACCACTGTCAATTGCCTCGAATGTCACGCCCATCATGGTCAATAGCTCGGCACGCCGGGGCGAGCCGCTTGCCAGGATGATACGCCGCGTGCTGCCGTCCATTACGCCTCCGGCTGCGCGAGTGCGCCGAATAATGGCAGTGCCTGTAACTGCTGATACTGGTCTTTCGCCCAATAACTCATGGCACCAGCGTCATCTGTAAGGCGGGCGGCGTATGCCGGCCATGGCAGCCATTCGTAGGCTTCGACTTCTTCGGGGTTGGGCATAGGTTCTTGGCTCGTGTACGCAATATACACCGGACAGAATTCATTTTCGATAATGCCATGGTACGGCGGCGTGGTATACCGGTACGCTGGCAGTTGTACCGTAATGTCCTCCAGCTGCGTCAGACCCAATTCGTATGCGGCGCGCCGTTTAATAGCGTCCGGTATGCTTTCACCAGGCGCTGGATGTCCGCACACACTGTTAGTCCACACGCCAGGCCATACTTTTTTGCGCACCGCTCGCTGCGTCAGCAGAAACATGTTATCGCTGCGCCGGAATATATAACACGAAAAACCCAGATGCAGCCGCGTGTTAGCGGTATGGCTCGCCAGCTTTGGCCCCGTCTCACCAGTCGGTGCACCGTGTTGGTCTACGAATACGACTTGTTCGGTTTCTGTCATACTCTTATCGTACCACCGAATTGCTCACACTTTTACGAAAAAGTCCCTTGCAAACGTGGACGAACTATTTCTACAATACACCCCATGAAGCGACCACTATCTAAAACACAATACATAACCGAAGCTCGCCTGGGCGAAATACTTGACCAGAAGCTTGACGAAAAGCTTGACGAAAAGCTTGACAAGAAACTCGACGAGAAACTGGATCAAAAACTTGCCGAGTTCTTTGGTAAGATGGTAGCCTATTTCGACAAACAGTTTGAAGAGAGGAACAAAAAACTCGATAAAGACATAGAGGTTTTGAGTAGGATGGCCGATGCGGCCGAAAAACGCATTGAAAGAGTTGACCACGAATCGGTTGCGCTCGGAGCACAGGTTGACCGCCACGAAGTCTGGCTGCAGCGCGTCACCGACACGGCGTCGCGCTCAATATAATAAAAAACCGCCCAGTGAGGGGCGGTTTTTTATGGCTTGTGGCAGGTCTTACATCTTGATTTCGACGTCGCAGCCAGCTGGCAGGCTCAAGTTCATGAGCGAGTCAATTGTCTTCGGTGTTGGGTCAGTAACGTCGATAAGGCGTTTGTGCACACGCATTTCGAACTGCTCACGACCCTTCTTGTAGACGTGCGGGCTCTTAACGACCGTAAAGGTGCTCCGGTCAGTTGGCAGCGGGATCGGACCAGCAATCGTTGCGCCAGTGCGCAATGCTGTGTCGACGATTTGCTTTGCAGCCTGGTCAATAACCTTGTGGTCGTATGCCTTCAGGCGGATACGAATACGCGGCTTTTGATCTTTCTTTTGTTCTACCATTGTAGTTTTACCACTTCCTCTGTAAATTGCGATGCCGTAACCTCTACTGGTCCATTTGAGACAGAGTCAGTCGAGTTCTCGGCATAATGTTGATAATGGTCTGTATTATACCGGCAGACCCCTATTTTTACAAGAGGCTACAACTGCCTACAGCGCTTCTGGCTGAACAGCGATTGCACCCAGGTAAGGGTTTATCGGCGGTTCATTTTCGCGCATATCCTCGAAGGCGATACGTGGGTTTGGGCCTTCAGGTATCATATCAAGATCAAGATGCCCTTCTTCTAAGGAACGAGCATGAGCGAAGTGCTCGCCGCCACCCACGGTCGCGTACTGGTCCGGGTTTTCAAACAGCACCCGGCCATCAGGCGTTACTTCGCCACCCGGCCAGACGACCTTCGTTTCTTTAGCAAGTGCAACACCAGCTACGTATGCTTCTGTCGATATAGTAGCCAACAGCGTTACCTCGTCGCCGTCGTGGCGGGTTAGATGAATAAAATCACCTTCACGGCGTGTACCTATGCAATTAATATTTGTTGCCATACTATCTCCTTCCTCTATTCTAGATTATTCATTATACGTGCTCTAACCACATGCATAAAGGCAATGATCCGACACCAGCTCGCCGCCTATTACAAAACACCCGGGATTACTCCCGGGTGTTTCAATAGTAGTGATGTGCCTAGATTATTTGATAACCTTGGTTACAACACCAGCACCAACGGTGCGGCCACCTTCGCGGATTGCGAAGTTTAGACCCTGCTCCATAGCGATAGGCTGGAGGAGCTTGACCTTAAAGGTGATCGTGTCACCCGGCATGACCATTTCCTTGTCAGCTGGGAGCTCGACTTCGCCGGTTACGTCAGTTGTACGGAAGTAGAACTGGGGCTTGTAACCCTTGAAGAATGGAGTGTGACGACCGCCTTCTTCCTTGCTCAGGATGTAGACTTCTGAGTCAAACTCAGTGTGCGGCGTAACCGTACCTGGCTTAGCCAAGACCTGGCCACGCTCGATGTCGTCGCGCTCAATACCGCGCAATAGGATACCGACGTTGTCGCCTGCTTGACCCTGGTCGAGCTGCTTCTTGAACATCTCAACACCGGTCACAACAGTCTTACGAGTGTCGTGCAAGCCAACGATTTCAGCTTCTTCGTTGATCTTGATAACACCTTGTTCGATACGGCCGGTAGCAACGGTGCCACGACCCTTAATCGAGAAGACGTCTTCAATTGGCATCAAGAATGGCTTGTCGAGGTCACGCTTTGGTTCTGGAATGAAGTCATCCATAGCCTTAACGAGTTCCATAATAGCGTCTTCGCTAGCGGCGTCGCCGGCGAGAGCCTTGGTTGCAGAACCCTTGATGATAGGACAGTTGCGGTCGAAACCGTTCTTTTCCAACAGGTCGCGGATTTCTTCTTCTACCAACTCGACGAGTTCTGGGTCGGCGAGGTCCATCTTGTTCATAAAGACCAAGATAGATGGTACGCCCACTTGCTTGGCAAGCAGTACGTGTTCGCGGGTCTGCGGCAGCGGGCCGTCGTTAGCACCGACCACGAGGATAGCACCATCAATCTGGGCTGCACCGGTGATCATGTTCTTAACGTAGTCGGCGTGGCCTGGCATGTCCACGTGAGCGTAGTGGCGCTTCTCTGACTCGTATTCCTGGTGAGAAGTAGCAATGGTAATACCACGTGCTTTTTCTTCAGGTGCGTTGTCGATTTCATCGTAGTTCTTAGGTACGTTGACTTTGCTCGGCAAACGCTTCGCAAGAACGTGGGTAATAGCTGCTGTGAGTGTAGTCTTACCGTGGTCAACGTGGCCCATGGTGCCGACGTTAACGTGGGGCTTACTACGGTCGAATTGATCTGCCATGAGTATGACTCCTTAAAATATTACAATGTAGCATCTGTATGAACTAAAAGCTCACACGAGTGACCGACTTATTGTATCGGAATCCAACACCGGTGTAAAGGGGTAAACCTTGTTATTTTGTCTGTTGTATGGTGCGGCAGACGGTAATGATTGCTTTGAAGATTGTCTGTATGCCGTCCTTAGATAATGGTCCCTCGCTTTCGGCAGCCACCCCAGCCAGCACTGCAGCCTCCCGCTCCGGGCGATAGGTATCGCGGTTCCCCTTTACGATGCCGGCCTGCAACGCCAAACGAGCACGTTCATTAAGGAGAACAACCAACTTCTCATCGACGCTATCAATCTGTCTGCGTAAGTTCGCCAACTTCAGTTCGTCGGCCATAGGCACTCCACCTCCTCGTTTCTGTATAGGTATGATGACCAAATATACCACGCCCGTACGGTCGCCGGCGAGCGTAATAGGAGGCGCATGCATATATATAGTGCGACACCACGCTATTGCACACACAGCGAACTGACTATACAATGAGCGCCAACACCCACCGTACCCACGACAACTAAATATAAGGAGTACCATGGCCCTACCAACTACAGAGACAGCACCGGTTTATACTGAGCAGGATTTTATCCACGGCGTCCCCGAACAGATCACTGAAGCGACAGAACCTGAAATATTAGTACTGTGGCCGCACGGCGACGAAACACTCGGTGCGCGCGTCGGCTATCACCTGTACAGCGAACGCCCTGACCTTTTAGAACGCGTCGATTACCTATGTGTAAACCCTGTCGCAGCCGCGCAAGACCCGGCAGTACGCGATACCGCTGAGTTCGACGAACCGGTCGCCGGGTTTACCGCCAAAGGCACTGACGCCAACCGCAGTTACAGCCCGGTCAACGGACCGCAGAGTTATGAAGAAACCCGTGCCGATGCAGCCTTAACGCTCATTGAAGCCCGCGGCTACAGAGACATCCTGGATATGCACACTACTAAAACCAAGCAAGACCCATGCATTATTATTAGTGAAAAATTCCTCGGCCACCCCGACACGCGCCGGATGATTGCCGCTTCTCGCATTGGCAAGATTGTCGTCCTACCAGAAACGGTTCCGAGTAACGACGACCCTGCCATCCGAAAGCCGCTCGTCACCCTAGGGCTCATCGGCAAAACGCCAAAAGCCGTCTCTATTGAGTATTACCGTCCCACCGCCGATGAAGTCGGTGTCGACGACACCATCGATATGATCGATAACCTGCTGGCCGGTTCATCACCGCATGCCGGTACGCGGCGTGACGTGTACCACGTAACACGCACCTTGCCAAAAGATCAGGATTTTAGCACGATTAAAAATTTCGTGGAGCATGCCGACGGCTTCTGGCCGGTACTGTGCAGTTTGCAGGGCGACTACCGCAAGGACAAGTCCAAAGACTACAGCGGCTTTGCCGCCACCCGGCATGAAGTAATGCACATATAGACTCAATTATTTGCCTAAATTACCTTCTTATATTATACTGACGCGTAATAAGGGCGTGTAATGGTTATAAATGTAAACACATCAGTCCAAGCTCGTTGTACCTCCAGCCAGGCGCATGGGGTCATTTGGGCGTGAGCCCGTTTTTTTTACCCAAGAACCAAAACTCTACAACACCATACAACTAAATATAAAGGACTAACTATGGACGAATCATTCACCCTCTATAATCTCGAAGTATCTGTACAAGGCGACCCAGCAACCTTCGTGTGCTCGCATAAACCCGGCGTGGCCTTCCATGTAGAAGGTGAAAACCTTATATTCGATGCTAATAACAGCTTTAGCATGTACGCGCTGGCCACGCTCCTACCGCTATTACCCGTTAAGGAACGCCAAACCCATAAGAACGACTGGATTACCACCGACGAGCTTATTGCTTGCCCCGACCCCCATTGTGGCGCCAAATTCCAGATTACTCGCACCACCCAAAAGACTTTCAACCATTCTGACGTAACAAAAGTTCCACTTGAGCCATAAGGAGACACTGTGAAACACGAACTATTCAACAACGAGCCGACACCACCAGAAATCGTCTCTTCACCCGAACAATCTTCGTCGCCGTTAGCCGAATACACGCTCACCGAAATGGTCGGCGATCTGGCCGCTGTAGCGAATGAGACAATGACCTACGACGAACTCCGCACCAAGCATGAGACAGTCCTGGCTGGTGCAGCCGAACAGATGGCAGCCAATACTGACCCACAGGTCGCGAAGGTTACCCAGCTCGACTTGGCATTCATGCTGGGCGGCTACTTAAAAGCAGACGAGCACGCTGGCCCGGACGACGAAAAGATCGCCTTCCGCCTTGCCCCACCACAATTACTCGGACTCCTCAAGCAGCAAGCCGACCGTTTTGGCGTGCCCGAGCTGATGGACTTCGACCTCATCATTGATGTTAACTCAGCTGAATACCTGGAGCACGGCCACATGCGCACCTTTACCGGTGACCCTGGTGAGCGCGACTTCTACCTGGGGCACCACGTCAGCGAACCGCATGTTAAAGCCGCGGCCTACCAGCTGCGTAGCATCATTGACACACCTGAACATGTAGACGTGAACGCGGTATTAGCTAGCGCGGCAGACAACATGCAAATCTTCCGCCAGTACATGCAAAAGTACATCAAACTGAGTACGGCAGCATTTGGCAATATGCGCCCCTACCTGGCCTCATACCCCGACGGCACCCGTAACGCCAGTGGCGCGTTCATGCCCGGCGTTCCTTTGGCTGAACTCGCACTGCAGGCACCCACCGATGAGCACAACAAGTTCCTCGACGAATCAATGCCGTACTTCCCCCAGTGGTCTCGGGAGCTTATTGCCGATGCCCGTGAAGGTTCAGCCCGCGGCCGGAACGTGATGGACATGATTGCCAGCGGCGAGATTACCCTCAACCAAACCGGCGAAAACGCCAAGACAATGCTCCGCACGTTTGTGGACGAATTCGTCCGATTCCGCATGGCCCACCACGCCGCAACTCGTAAGCAGATCCCGCAAGCCTTCCCTGAGGGTGCAGCGGTCAGCCGTGCAGCGCTCCGCGAATTCGGCGAGCCTGATATTACCTCAGAAAACGGCGAAAAAGGCACCGCCGACTTCAACATACAAAATGTTCTGGGTGGCGCAATCAACCGCTTACTCGTTACACTTGATACAGTAGACCAACTTTAAAACACGGAAAAACTATGCATACATTCAACTTTGAAGGATATACACTATCTAAAATCTTCAAGGGTAACTGGCAACTGGCTGGCGGCCATGGCACCATCGGCCACGACCAAGCACTCGCCGACTTAGAGGCCTACACCGAGCACGGCGTGAACGTCTTCGACATGGGCGACATCTACACCGGCGCTGAAGAAATGCTAGGCGACTTTCTGCGCCAGTACACTACCACGCACGGCAAAGAGGCTGCGTCTAAGCTGCGTATGCACACCAAGTTCGTACCGGATCTGAATGCCCTAGAAGACCTCACCATGTCTGACGTCCGCAGTATCATTGAACGCTCTTGCCAGCGCCTCGGCGTCGATCGCCTGCACCTGGTTCAGTTCCATTGGTGGGACTACAGCAAGGGCGATTACATTGCTGCCGCTACAATGCTTGATGAACTCCGTAAAGAAGGCTTGATTGAACATATTGGCCTGACGAACTTCGACGTGCCGCATACACAAGCACTGCTTGATGCGGGCATCCCGATTGTTTCTAATCAAATTCAGTTCTCACTGCTGGACCCGCGGCCATTTAATGGCATGCTTGCCTTTGCCAAGAAGAATGATATTGCGCTCTTCTGCTATGGCGTGCTGGCTGGCGGCTTACTGGGCAACGCTGCGCCGCTGCGCGAAGAAACGAACCGCTCGCATATCAAATACAGCCTGGTCATTGATGAAGTGGGCGAAGCCTACTATGAAAAATTGCTCGCACACCTTGCTGAGCTGGCAGACAACTATAAAACTACTGTTGCCAATATCGCTACCCGCTACGTGCTGCAGACCGAAGGCGTATCGAGCGCTATCCTGGGGCCGCGCAACACGGCACACATCCACGAACTTGACGATCTGTTCAACTTTGAACTCTCAGACACCGACTATGCCCGACTATTGGCGTATGCACAGCAGCCGCTCGCGCAACAGACCGGCGATATTTACTCCTACGAGCGCGATTTTACCAGTCCGCACGGCCGTATTATGAAATACAACCTGAACGGCATGCGACCCGGCCGACAATAGATTGTTGCGCTCAACGCAAAATGTTTTCATACCTCTGAAATTACGCTATACTGTTCGTATAATGATTAATTGGAGGGAGTCCCTGTGAGCATAGCACTTACCGGCATACGGCCAACGGGAGATTTAACGGTGGCTAATTACGTCGGTGCAATGCAGCCGATGGTCGAGCTACAAGAGACATTTGATGGCGAAGTAAATGTCTTTGTAGCCGATCTACACGCCCTAACCGACCAAGAACCAGACGTCGTTAATCGCACACGCCTGGATACGGTGCGCTCTTACATAGCAGCAGGTACCGATCCAGATCAGACCAATGTGTACCTACAGAGCCAAATTGGCCGTCCGACCATGGAGTTGGCCTCGCTGCTTGACCGGCATATATCACTGGCTGAGCTCCAACGTATCCCAACACTTAAAGAAAAACTAAAACCAGGTCAAGGTGAGGCAGAAGCCACTGTGGCACTCGCCCGTTATCCTATCCTTATGGCGGCAGACATCATGATCGCTAACGCGACGCATGTACCAGTAGGTGCTGACCAAATACCGCATATCGAAGTGACCCGCAAGCTTGCCCGTCGCTTTAACCGTGCCTACGCTAATGGAGAGCCGGTACTCGTAGAGCCGGATCTTTTAGTCGTTGAAGGCATTAAGATTGCCGGCCTGGACGCCAGCCCTAAAATGAGCAAATCAAAGCCGAACGGCGCACTGTTCCTCAATGACGCGCCTGATGTGGTCGCAAAAAAAATCAAGCGCGCCACGACAGCCGCTGCCGGTGAAATGACTCCAGCCCTGGAAAGCCACTTCTTACTTGCTGATCGTTTGGCTGCAACTGATGCTGAACGAGAAACCGTAGCAGACTTAAAGGCCGCCCATCTTGATGGCAGCCAAGTCATGGGCGCATTCAAGGCGGCCCTTACTGATATAACGAATGGCTTTTTACACGGCTTCCAGGAGCGCTTCCAGAATGTTTCTGATGCCGATGTAAAGGCAGCGCTACGTACCGGCGGCGAACATGCGACAGTCCAAGCTGAAGAGGTCATGCTGCGCGTCTCCCGGGCATTAGGGTTTGTCTCAGCTGAATTCCTGTACGAAGACTAGCGGGTGGCGAGCGGGTGGCTGGCTGGCCTGTGAGCCGGCTCTGCTGCCGCAGCTACAAACTCATCAAAAATGTGGGCAAATGGCTTATCGAACGAACGTAGCTCTGGATGGAACTGCACTCCCAACAAAAAGGGGTAATCTACACCCTCGTAAGCTTCAACAACGCCATCATCGGCGACTGCTACCGGTTGCAGGCTTCCTGGTAACGTCTTTACTGCCTGCTGGTGACCGCCGTTCAAAAGGTGGGTCTCTTTGCCAAAAATAGTCCGTAAGCGGGAGCCCTCGGTTAGCGACGCCACATGGGTGAAGTTAGAACGGCTCGTTTTAGAGACGTCGTGATTGAAAGCACCTGGATGTTGCAGGAGCGTGTCCTGGTAGAGGGTGCCGCCCAATGCAACTGCCATGACCTGCATGCCTTTGCAAACGCCCAATAGCGGGATTTTACGTTCATAGGCCATTTTAATCAGTTCAATATCTACACGGTCACGCTCGTCGTCGATCCGCCCCTTGAAATGCGTTGGACGCTCGCCATAGTACAATGGGTTCGTGTTCGTGTCAGCGCCAGTAATAAAAATACCGTCTGCCATGGCCACATATGCCTCCAAATCCGAAAAACTCTCTGTTGTCACCGTGGGGACATATATAGGCAGCCCCCCGGCATTAATGACCGCCTGTGCTGATGCCTTGTCAGAATACATAATATCCCGGTCACCAATAACAGGCTCAAGGGCCGACGAGTTGACGTTTGACGTTGTAATAAGTATAATCGGCTTTTTCATTACTGTACCGCTCCACGTAATTGCGCCAGGTGTTCAGTGTCCCTCGCAAAGAAAATGGCGTCAACCTTATCAGGGTAGCTGGCGTCTACAGGGAAAACGCCATACTCGCCACAGGCTCGCACCAGGCTGGCAGCATGTTGCTGGAAGAAATCACTTGTCGTATGCCCCTCGCTCAGCATGACGCGCTCGTTGTGAGCAATGCCGCTAAACCCATCCGGATATAGTTTACACATTGCCCCATATATGGCACTGCTACCGGGCAGATGAAGGTTTGTTTCTGTTATTTTGAGGTCTGTAAGCAACCCCTCGTTATCGATGTTAACAACGGTATCAAATCCAACAATACCGCTAATATCATGATTTTCTATAAAAACCTCGCCAAGGGCCGCATGAACGGCTTCCATCCTATCCAGCTCTCGCCGGGCAATAGGTGCGTGAGGCGGACCAAACGGTATCTGGCTAGCGTCATAGGTGACGTGGCCGTCCTGCATCGAAATGATCTGTCTGCCGAAATAGAGATGTTGGTACGGTTCACCCGGAATCCGAGCCCCTTGCATCGAGGGGGAGTGATTATGCGCAATAAATGCCTCGAGCAATACGCTGTCATCCTCGCCAAAGTTCGCATCAAGTACCTCATGAAACCCCGCCAGGCCTTTGTCGGCATGCAGCACAAAAATGCCAAGTGCCGAAGCGCTTTTCGGCCGTACGAGCACAACACTCTTTTTGCCGCCCTGGCTCAGTTCGATGTACGCCGCCTTGCCACCGGCGCGGTCGCCGGCCGTAAACTGGCTAGAAGGAATAGCTACATCAAAACCGGTATCCTCTTTTATAGCACCACTGGCTGCAGCCAGGGCCGCCTGGAACGTAGCTTTATCGGCCAGAAAGTCGGTCGTGGCTGCGCTGGCCAATGTAGCACGCTTATGATCGGCTGCCATCGCTGCAACTTCATCGGTTACCATGTACGGTACGACATATTCTCCTTTAGCACGAGCTATGGCTGCGGCGGCGGCTGGCGTGTCCTGCAATCGTTCAATGACCGTCCGGCCATCTTCGACGGGCGGCACGACAACGGTATTATCGGCAGAAGCAATGTCTATACCAAGCTGGTCATAATAGCTACGCAGCTCTGCGGGTATCGGCCGCGGCGACACGAATGCGCCCTCGCTGCCGGAAAGAATAAAAAACTTGTTTGCGTAGCCGTCCATGAAATCAAAGCCCTGCAGACCCATACCCTGCCCCTGCGGGTCAACCACCAGGGACTGCTCCCCTATAAAGGACATGCACTGTTGATTTACTGATACCATTTCTGCAGACATACTTTACTTCTTTCTTAAAATTTTAAACCGGCCCGCGGAGAGCTCCTTTGAACCGCGCGTTACCGTCGCTATACCCACTCCGAGCAGTTTTGCAATTCTTACTTGTGACTCACCCTTCACTAAAAGCTGTACAATTTCCAACCTGCGCCCAAGCTCGTCACGTTCTTTAGGCGTCATAATACCCAGTAGCAGGTCTTCAAGCATATCTTTATCTTTGATGCCATGCACTAGATCGACAAAATCGTTGAAATTCGACATTACTATATACTAGCATACTAGTACGCTAGTATGCAATCTTGGGCCGTTTTCTGGAAGTGAGCCCGCCCAACGCGCGCTACTTTGAACTGTGCGCTACACTGTGCGTCGGGACATGCGACTATATGTTCATGTTCCATCCAGTCACCGTCTTCGCTGCGGCGCTGGTTTGCCGGCAATAACGGCAGCAGCGCGGCTAACGCATACATACTGAACTGATTGCCTTCGCGGAAGGTGATATTCTCACCAAGTACACTAAAGGCATAGCCTGGCTGGTGTGAACAGCGGAACTGCGATGGGTCGCCAATTACAAACACTTCTAACTCATACAGTGCGTACGAATCACTCATTATGATTTTCCTACGGTTACATTTTACAAAGATGGCAAAAAAGAAGAGACTAGGGCTATGCCCAGCACCAAGCGGCGCGCTGCAAGGCTGCGGGCGATAAACGAGGAACGCTGATAGTAGTTACTAACATACGTTTGTACATACAGCCATCATACAAGCCATTGGAAAATTCTACAAATTGTTTTATTATGCACTCAACCCTTTACGCGAACTCAACCTTATGGACACCTTACATTCTATTTATAGCGACGAAGAGCTAGCCAGCCTCACCGGCCTGGCGTGTTCGCGTACGCTGTCGCACCAGCCGGAAGTTACCCTTACGCCGGCGTTATTCTGCCAGCCTATCGATATAGCTATCGATGCCGCTGGCAACCAAACCATCCCCATGCCTAATATGGACGGATACCCGATGCGCAGCCTGGACAACACCCTCGGCTACCTCCGAGAGGTGACCGCTGCCGGTATACACCACGTAATGCTGCGCATGGACGCCCCGAGCAGCTATGGCAGCACTGCTGCTCTCCTGGACCGCCAAGCGGCCATATTGCGCGCCATTCGCGCTGCATTTGATGCACCGGCGCTGGATATCATCATCGACCCGTTCAGTGTTGCGCTGCAACGCAATAAAACATGGGGCGTCATTACGCATGGCGAGCTGGATTATCTCGCTACTGCCGAACTGTTCGCCACCATAACGACGACGTTTATGGAGGCAGGCGCATCGCACGTCCTGACGTTGGGTCGTTTTGAGCGAGAAGTAGACGTTGCCGTACGGACCATCGCCGCCGCCAGAAGCAGCATGCGCGTGAGTTCGTTCTCTACCAATACTGAAACGACCAACGCCTACGTATACGCCGACCACGGCGCCTATGCCCTCACCCAGCAAAAGATATTGGTCAGTAACGCCCAAGAAATGATCTTCCGTGCCCTCGCCGATATATATGAAGGCAGCAGCAGGGTTATCGTGAAACCCGCCGAAAACCTGCACATACTGGAACGGCTAAAAACATTACTGACCGGCACGCAGGCACTACACAACTTCATCACCTCGCCGGCAGTAAAAACGATGGTGCAGCACTCACCGTACGTGCGCAGCGTTCAACAGGCCATTGCTGGTGATATCGAGGCCTTCATAGCGAAAGCAGCTGCCGTGCAACTGGGTACATACACTGTTTCTGGCACGTATTTTATGGATACGCAGACCCGGGCGCGTAAGGGTGACGATTTTTTGGTCAGCCTGCTGTATGAACGATTCTGCAACAGCGCAGCAGTGCTTGCTGATGTACCGGGCGGCGGTGTCATTATTGACCGCAACGCGTACTGGTACCTTGCGCACCGCCGAAGATAGCAACCGGCCCCTAGCAATAAAAAAGCCCTCGTGTTATGAGGGCTTTTTTGATCATAACCGCTGCTACTGGGCCGTCTGCTGTGCTGGTTGGCTTCCAGATGTAATGGTGGCAGCCTGCTCGGCCAAATCGACGAGTTCTTGGCGCTCGGTGAGCTGCTGGTCAGCTAAGCTCTCACGATACCGATCTTGGGCGCCACGGCTAATGCCCATAACGACATTAGCCAAATCAACGACGCCCTCACGGGTGAGCACGCCATCGTCTTCAGCGGCCGCCAAATAGTTCTCGACTACTTGGCTATGCCGGCCCGGAACCATGGTGCTCTGGCCGCGGGCGGCTTTTTCGGCGGCAATGGCGAGCGTGAGAACAGTGCGTTCTCTCACTAACCCGACAATTATTTTGTCGATGCCGTCGATGCTTTCACGCACTTGGTCGATACGGTCTCGTGGTTGGTCGGCAGGGTGGGAGGTTTCTGGAGTAGTCATATCAGTTCCTGGCAAGTATTACTTGGCGTTCTTCGCAATAATAGCCTGCGCTACGTTCGGTGGAACGTCCTCGTAGTGGTCTAGTTCCATGCTGGAGCTAGCACGGCCCTGCGTGTTACTGCGCAGGCTTGTGGTGTAACCAAACATTTCACCCAGCGGTACAAAGGCAGTGATTTCCTTAATGCCGAGGCTCAGGTCTTCCATGCTTTCAATACGGCCGCGCTTACTGTTCAAGTCACCGATAACATCACCCATGAATTCCTCAGGGGTTACCACAACGACTTTCATGATTGGCTCCATCAGGACAGGGTTAGCTTTCTTGAAGGCTTCCTGGAATGCCATAGAACCAGCGATCTTAAAGGCCATTTCGTTGGAGTCAACGTCGTGGTAGGAGCCATCGTAGATTTCAGCCTTTACGTCAACAATCGGGTAGCCAGCCAAGATACCGTTGCTCATGGCTTCGATCATACCCTGTTCGATTGGCTTGATGTATTCGCTTGGAATCACACCACCCTTGATGCTGTTGATAAATTCAAAGCCCTTGCCCATTTCGTTCTGGGACAAACGGACCGATACGTCACCGTACTGGCCACGGCCACCGGACTGACGAACGAACTTACCTTGTGCTTCAACAGCATCCTTACGGATGGTTTCGCGGTAAGCAACCTGTGGCTGGCCGATGTTCGCTTCGACGTTAAATTCGCGCTTCATGCGGTCAACAAGGATTTCAAGGTGTAGTTCACCCATCCCGGAGATAATGGTCTGGGCAGTTTCGTCGTCAACACGGACACGGAATGTCGGGTCTTCTTCTGCCAAACGCTGCAGGGCAACACCCATCTTTTCTTGGTCAGACTTGGTCTTGGGCTCGATAGCGATCGATACCGGCGGGTCTGGGAAGGTAATGCTCTCTAGAACAATCGGGTCGTTGATATCACACAAGGTGTTACCGGTGGTAGTGCCCTTGAGGCCAACGATGGCGGCGATGTCACCCGCGCTCACTTCGGTAACGTCTTCACGCTTGTCGGCCTGGAGGCGGACAATACGGCCAACACGTTCTTTGTCGCCCTTCGAGCTGTTCAGAACATACGAACCAGCGGTCAGCTTACCGGAGTAGACGCGGAAGTATGCGAGCTTGCCCACGAATGGGTCAGCAGTAAGCTTAAAGGCCAGCGCTGCAAATGGCGCGTTGTCGTCGTGCTTGCGTTCGATTTCGTCGCCAGTTTTTGGGTGAGTACCCCAAGTGGTTGGGCGGTCGGTCGGTGCTGGCAGGTAGTCAACGACCATGTCCAGAAGTTTTTCAACGATAACACCACGGCCATCGCCGCCCATAACGGCGTAGAACTTACCGCTGCGGACTGCAGAACGGATAGCTTGCTTAATTTCAGCTTCGGAAAGACCTTCTTCGCCAACTTCAAAGAACTTCTCAAGGAGCGTTTCGTCTTCGGCGACGGCGTTTTCGATGAGCAGGCTACGGTAGCGCTTAACCTGGTCCATCATGTCGGCCGGGATTTCGGCTTCAACCAATTCGTGATCGGTAAACTCTTTGTAGGTGTAGGCCTTCATAGCTACGAGGTCTACGACACCATTAATGCTCTGTTCAAAGCCGATTGGCAGACTGATAGGGAATGCGCGCTTGCTCAAGCGGTTGTGGATGGTTTCAAGGGATTTGTAGAAGTCACCGCCGGTCTGGTTGATCTTATTGATGAAACAAACACGCGGCACGCCGTACTTGTCGGCTTGGCGCCATACGGTTTCGGACTGGCTTTCTACACCCATCTTACCGTCGAAGACAACACAGGCACCGTCCAGGACGCGCAGTGAGCGCTCCACTTCGACCGTAAAGTCAATGTGGCCGGGAGTGTCAATAATGTTAATCTGTTTACCCTTCCAGTAGCAGGTCACCGCAGCAGAAACGATAGTGATACCGCGCTCTCGCTCCTGGGCCATCCAGTCGGTGGTTGTTTCACCTTCGTGCACGGCACCAATTTTGTGCTTCAAGCCAGTGCGGTACAGGATGCCTTCAGTGGTTGTCGTCTTACCGGCGTCAATGTGCGCAATAATGCCAATGTTACGTAAATCTTCAATCTTATATTTAGCTGCCATATGCTCGCTACTGTACCTTTCTTAAACCGACACTATATATTTTCGTTGTTTCTATTTTTAGGCAAACAGAAACAACACGTCTCTACTATTTTAGCAAATAGCAGCACCTTACGCTAGTGGCAGGGCTATAGTTCCACGCCTTCGTCGAAGACAGTTACGTTCTCTGGTTTAGACTTGCTGTGCATAGGCTTCTTGTACCACGGCTCTTCAGTGGGGTCAAAAGGTGCGCTCTCTACGCCTGTCGGCTGCGCAGACCGAGGCGGCTCAGGGTGACGAGGCTGCTGGCGCGCTTGTTCAAGACCGGCTATGCGCTTGTCGTGGCCTGCCTTTGTAAGGTCACCAAATCCCTCGCGGCCATTCAACGGGTCAGGCTCGCGCCCGAACTCATGCCGTTCCGGGGGTGCAGGCTTTTGATCACTCAGCATGTCTCTCTCAACTTCATTTGTAGCTTCAGTGGGGTCTACGATGCATCCATTTGCACCTTCAATACCAACACCTTCGCCGGTATCTGATAAATCATCACCAAGCCCACCGCTAAAATCTATACCTAATCCTTCGGGTCCTATTTTCATAGTTGCTATTGTCCCACTGCACCGTCATAAGCGCAATACGTTAATTATAATTTACGGACGATTCCGTTGCCGGTCAAGACGCACGCGTTCCCGGAATGCATCCATTTCCGCATCTATATCGGCTTCAGGCATGCCGGTTTGTAGTAGATAGCGACGGACTACCCACGGCTCAGGAATTTTTCCTGCAGTCTCATATGCTTCCAGCGAACTTTCAGACATACCTAAAATCCCGGCAAAGGCCGTGCGCGTCAGGCCACCTTGTTTGCGCCACACCATAAGCCGCCCGGCGACAATCGTCTCGTTCAGGTCTATGGTTTGTACGTCACGCATCAGCTCAGGCGGCACCATATTGGTATATCGCTCATCGAGTTTTTCGATAATCGTTGCAACATGGCTCGTGACTACCGAAGGCGGTACGTCTAACTGGCGCGCGATATCTTGGTTTGTCATACCGTCACCGATAAGCTTTACAACCTGCGTAGCCGCAGGCGAGTGCACGCCGACCGCTTCACTGACACCAATACCGAGTTTTGAAAGGTCAGCGATAAATCGCGCCTGCGCCGCGCTCAGCTGTTCTGCCGCAGTCGGTTGTTGCTGCGCTCGCCGTTTCTCGCGTTCATCCATACGTACTTCACGGTACTTGCCAACAATACTATCCACACGGCTCGGCGCTGTGCCCCAACCCTCAAGAATAATGCGCAGCTCGGTTAGTGACACGCGAACTTGGCCGTGTTCCAGACGCAGTATAGAGCTTACTGACTTGTCGGCAAGAACCGCGCCTTCCGCCATGGTCAAGCCTGCGTCTTTGCGCGCTTCGGTAATCATTATGCCCACTTCATCACGAGGCTCCTCTTTCAGTATCGGGCCTTCAGGGGTGAATATATTATCGGGCAACATTTTCCTTACTTCCGGGAGGCTTTGCGTTCGTTCTTCTATGAAACCCAATAACTGCTCGGCTCGCCTATTGGAACCGGCCACATCGGAATACATCAGCCGCTCGGCCGCATCCTCATTCGGCACCTCCGCGATCGGGGCGCTCAGCACTTTAAACTGCGCCATCTCGCGCCGGCTCAGGATAGTAGAGAGGTCTTTATTTCCGTCTAATACCGTCGCGATAATGTGTAACTTGTTTCGTGCCTCATTTGGTGCGCGCCGGCGGCGCTCACCGTCCTGTAGCGCTGCGCCGTCTTCAGGATGCTCAGCATGGTCGCCAGTGCCTTCGCCATCATGTGGCTCTTCCGGCTCAGGAGATGACTTGCGCCCATTAATAGGCGGCTTTTTAGGCGGATCAACACTGTTGCCGCGCGGGGGCGCGTCCGAAGGTGCGTCCTGTTCGTATCGGTCATGGCCGCCGCGGTGACGGTGTGCCTGCCTCGTGACGCTCGCGACTGCCACATCGCCAGCAGCTGCCGCCACAGGCACCACCGATGCTTCAGGCTCGTCAAGTGGCTCATCAGATTCCTCAGGCTCATCAGCTTGCTCTCCACGGACGGGCAAAAAATCGGTAACGCCTTCCGCATCATACCCGGGAACAAAACTGAGGTCCGTGGAACCACGGGCCTCAGTTAATTCAGTTGTCATGTCGGTATTGCCTGCTTCATCCGTTTCAGCCCACACGCTTCCAGGATCGCCCTCTTCAAAGAGCGGTGTTCCAATGGCTGGTGTATGGTCTAATTCAGTCATGCTCTGCACGGTTTATTGCATTATGCCACCGTTTGATCGCCCATGCAATAGTTATCGCCGCCTTTGTTGTGAGAAATTAATCGTCACCCAGTTTTGATAGCCCCAAGCGCTTCTATCAGAGGTCCATTGCTCAAACGTCAATCCCGCCATCCGGGGATCACGCTGCTCGTACGCCGCCCGTGCTTCACTTCTCCACACCTGCTGTCGCTGTAATTCCGCTTGCATTTTTCGCTCTTCTTGCCACTCTGTCCGCAGTTGGCCACGTTGCCGCCTGGTCAGCCGGTCTGGATCAATGCCTCTACGGCGCATGGCAATGACAAACCGTTGTTCAGCATCATGACGTGGGTTAACCAACTGCTGCGGCTGGTCGATATCTGGTGGAATAGCAGGATGTCCGCCTTTTCCGGCCTTCAAACCAGTAAGTTCCATCGGCGTCTCGCCTGCTACGTTTAATATCTTACGATCGGCAGCGTTGACCCGCGCTTCGAGTTCTTTAATGCGGCCTAAGAATAAGTCGGGCGATACCAGCTCCTTCGGTTTCGGGGGGAATATCTCGCCTGGTATGGGTTCGTGCGTTACTCTATCGTACATAACGCTAAAACCTTCCCGCTCGTGGTCTGCCCATGGAGTAATGAACGCTACCTTTTCAGGAGTAATAAACCGAAAGTCAGCTGCAAGCACGCGGGCGCCTTCTTTGTTCTCGTAATTCCATCCGCCAGACAGCTGATAGCTGGGCGATATATGGTGTCCGTTGCTGGAACCAGTGCCCTGCGCATAGTCTGAGCCAGGCTGGAAGTTCGCATTCGTACCAAGGTCTAATGAGGCACCCAAGCCGCCATTGGCACCGACGTTATAGCCACTCGGGTCGGTACGGATAGTTGTACCGAGCACGTTTGATAGTGGCTGGGCACTTGTAGGTTTAACTTGGGCTATCAAAAACGCACCTTCATCAATGAGCGGCAGCATTTCATCGTCTACGGTCCCCACAGATACCACGGTGGGTATCACTTGCTCAGTACACATTTCAAGGCCGTCCAATAGGTCGGGCATACTCCCCTTGTCAGCACCGAGCACGCCCACAACGGATGGCGTTCCCCAAGCGGTCCGGGCGACGATGGCCGGCAAGAAAGCGCTTACCTTTTGCGATGCAGCTGCCAGCTTCGTGCCCCATATCGTCGGATCTTCCGGACCGACTGCCATCACATTTACCAAGAGGACATTCGCCGTACGGCCGTCTTCCGAATGCGCACGCAGTGGGCCACTGCCAATACTTGCCATGGCGTCTACCGGAACGGCGTTGGGGTAATAATTAGTATCCACCGTGTCTGACTCAGGGTCAGGGAACGCACTATCGAGCGCGTTCCGAATTTTTGTTACCGAAGGATTTTGCCGTAATGTCTTACCCACAAAACTAGCAGCCTCTTCACGCAGGCGAGGCGGTAAGTGCGGTAATGCTTGCGCACTAAAATCGGTACCGGTATATGTCCGGAATGCATCGCGGATTTCACCAACAGTCACCCCCTGCGGGCCCTGCGGCCGCTGCGCACGAAGCCGCTCAAAACCGGTAATGACGTTTGCAATAATACCCTTTACGATTGCCCGCTCATTGGGGTCGTCGGGGGCCACCACGACAGTCAGTACTTCGGCTAAATCATCACCGCCGACCATATACATGGCGCTATCCGGCGTGACGCTGACATTAATAACGTCATATACACCCGCCACCGGCTCAACGAGTTCAGATTTCGTACGGTATACGTGTCCCACGACCATAACGTGATCACCCGGCTTTTCGTTGAGCCGTACCGCATGCGCCGTCAAGACATCAGCTGCCAACGTATTACCAACACGGCGGTTACCCGCCACGACATTTACCCGCTCATATAGGACCGCTGCGTTTTCATAGGCCGGTACCGTGGGGTCGTGCTCTATGATACGCCCCTCGACAACCACTCGTTCTTGACTGGCTAAATCCTGTACGCTCGGTCGTATTGGCTCCCGCATACGCTGGGGCGCAGCCAACATATCGTCATCGACAGTCTCAGCATCAACAATCGGATATGCTGTGTCGTGTGCGTCCACAGGCGTGTCATACGCACCGCTAGCGGCTTCTGGTTTGGACGATCCGTAACGAGTGCTCTCGCCGGCACTGCCATCGCCGGCCATGTTCAAAAAGGGCTCACTAATAATCTCGACATCGATAGGGTCGTCACCTCGCATGCCCGTCTGATGGGCATCAGGATATACACGCCTGTCATCAGGCATGGGCACTGGTTCACCATCAACAGTTACGGAAGGGTCGTCGTCAAGAAAGTCAATCTCGTCGCCGTCATGCGCGGAAGTCACAAACTCGCTATCGTCTTCTTCGTAATCCTGGCTGCTGCCAGTATTTTCTACAGCTGTTTGCCAGCCACCCTCACCTTCAGCGGGTTCAAAACCCTCTGGCATCTCGCTCCACGGACTCGACCCGCCGCCACTCATTTCACTCATCGCTATTGTACCTGTTTCGCTTGATTATATTTAGCCATCTCGAGCGCCCTCGCCTTTGCCGCACGGTCAGTGGTCTGCATGGTGCGTACCGTATCCGTTACATATCTCACGAGCCAAAGTGTTGCTGCACGTGGCCTTCTAAAGTTCTTAGTATACAATGATGTCTTCGTTAATACACGCCGGTACGCCGTCCTGCGCGGGTCGCCGGACTCGAGCAGTTTTGCATAGCTCATACGCTCCACGCCAGCCTGGCGTAACTGCCGGTGCTGAGCCTGTGTCATAGGGCCGGCAGGCTTCACGCGTGACAGCATAACGGCTACTGCATTGTCTATATCAACACCGCCAACAAGTAAATCATGGCCGTAGAGCATCATTTCTTCGGTAACGTCCTCGGCATACTCACTATTTTTTATTATTTCGCGCTGCTTATCAACAGCCCAGTTAATCTGTTCGCGCGCGGTTTTACCGGGAATGCGCAAAATAGTCTTTCTTGGTCCAGCAGTACGATAGGGGCCGTGCTCGAGATCATCGACCCGCACAGCCTCTGCTGTCATATACGGATTAACGATAGCTTTCGTTAGCTCACGCCGTACGGTCGCATACGTATTGAGTGGGTTAATATCTGGCATTTGTTTGACAATCTCATCAAATGCCGCTTTCTCCTCAGGGTTCATACCGCGGCCCATCCGTGCTACTACTTCTTTACGTATGTAGTCAATACCATAGCCACCAACCACAATTGACGTGTAGCCCAGCCGGTCACGAATCTCTTCCAGTATCTTGCGGTCCGGGTTCTTTTCTTCATCAACCCCGATAACTAGTTTAGCGAGTTCCTGCGAGGCCTGAGGTGTTGCAGTTTTGGCGATCACTGCCTTCTTAATGAGCTCAATAGTGCGCTTTTCGGCGTTATCGACACCATCGAGCTGCTCTACCGCAGTCACGCCGCCAATATCCCCGAGCATGCGGTCACGAGCTTGAGTCATAGGCAGCGACCGCGCAATGACCTTGCCGTGAGCACGGTCAATAATTGGCGTCATTTTTCCATTATCGAGCACAAACTCCATGGGCGGGGCAATCTCACGGGGCACCAGGACGCCGCGCGCCTCAGCAATCATGTGGCCTGCGATGTACTGTATGAATTCTTTACGTTTTGCGACGTGCATAACAATCTTACGGCCGTTCACCGCACTCTCTACGGCGCGTATAATAGCCACGTCGCGTTTGAGCCCCTCCGCGCCAGTCATGCCACATATCGCCTGTTTATATTCCTTTTCGCCAGTGCCGGCAAGTTTTTGTGGCAGCCGGCCCGACAGCACAAGCCCGACATTATAGCCCGCATTGATACGCATCAAGCTGCCGTTCACTGAACTAGTAAGCCACTCTTCAGCATCACGTATAGGCAGGAGGTCTATTTCTTCAGGGCGGAAATACTGTGAGAAAATTTCAAGGTCGGCAATACCGGCATTGCCTTCACGCTTCGGGGTACCATATTGGCGGACGTTCGGGGGGATGGAGCCGATACGCGCAGCCGCCAAACCGGGCGCAACGACCAAACCTTGCCCCTTCGGTAAATGAGGGTCGGTAAGATATTTGACATTATGCTCGTCGAGCAGCGCACGTTCGGAAACGACTTCGGCATCATTTTGCTCAAGGGTACCAAAGAAGTGGGCAGTTTTACAGTTAGAAAGGATCGTTGGGTTCAGATTCTTGTAACCGTTCTGTAGGGATATGCTGATGCCGATGCCCTTACTGCGCAACACCCGGAGCATTTTAGCAAGGGCGTCGCCCAGCGGCGTATCGTCGAAGATACCATACGCTTCTTCAATATGCACAATCACCTGTATGTTAGGAATGTTGTCAGCGCCGTCGTTGCGGTCATCCACGGCCGTAATAAGTCCATTCATAAAGCCGAGGACGGCAATCTGGCGCGAAGTGTTGTCGTTACCAAATTTATCAAGGTCAAAGCCCTCAATGACCTCTGGGCTGTTTAGGAGCTTATTGAAGTCCAGCTTGGCGCCGCCGTGGAAGAAGTCGCCTGCCAGTGTGTAAGGCATCGTTTTCAACGGGCCAGTTGTCCATTCACCAATATCGCCCTTTGCTTTATCTTGCCAGCTCCCTTCATCTAGGTGCTGCCGAACGGAATATATCAAGAACTCGGCAGTCGGGTCGGCCGGATCATCCATTTTAAACTCAGACTTGTTGGTTTTTGGATTAGCGCCGAGCTGCACGCGAGCCCATACGATACCTTCCAAGAGATATCGATATGCCATACGGATTGTGTCGGCATCACCGGCAATACCAATTGCTAACGTGTCACGACTATCCTGGATACCTTCCTGGATAGTCTTCATCGTCGTGTCATGCACGTCAATGGTCACCGGCACACCTAAATGGCCGCCACCCGGCTGGTTAACACGATAGCCGACATCGGAGCCTTTTGCCTTCATCAACGCAGCAATGTGTTCGACCGTACCATCAGATTTCTGGCCGTTCAGGGTAATGAACTTGACGGCCGGGACGTCAGGATTAGCCTCGTGCCGCGCCATACCGGCGGCTAGCACACCGGCAAAAAATATTTCTGCAGATGTGGTCTTGCCCGTACCGGCCGCCCCACCCCAGAACATATGCTCCATTATGGAGTCGATAGGGACTGGATAGGGCCGTTTTATGCCGCTATCTTCAATAAGGTAGACTTCCGGACCATGTTCAGTCTGTTCAAAGCTAGCGATAGTCTTGCCCGCTGGCACTTCGCGTGTTGCAGCAAAGTGGAACTGGTCTTTAACCAATAAACCGGCGGTCTGTTCGTCAACGGGCAGTTGGTTGTCGTGCGCCCAACGCTCCGGGCTAACCACGGCGTGCGGGTTAAAGCGGCGGCTGCTGAGAATCTGTTCCCGGTTATCATATATAGCAACATCCCCGTTACGCATTTCAGTACCCATAATGGTGTTTTCAGACGAGACGACCGCGTTAGGGATATACGCCAAGATTTCGCGTAACTCAGCTTCGTTGCGGGCACCAACCATAACCGTACGCCGCGCCGCCACGCCCTGACCTTGCTCAATTTCTGCTTGGACCGTCATCCACCGGCGTTGCTCCTGAACACTGGTAACAGTATCGCGTTCGGTGAAATTGTGGAGTCTGTCGTTTATATCCAAGCGCGTGTCCATAAGTTCTTCACCGAGGACAGGTGAAGCGTGGACGCTGATGGCATAGGGCAAGCTCGTGCGACTGATCAGTTCAGTGACAGCCATATGATTAGGCGGAACTTCATCGGATTTTTGCTGAGGTGGCTTTTCTGGTTCGGGTTGCCGCGTTTCAGTTAAGACAGCCCACTTGGTATATACCTGATCTACCGTAGGCGCTTCAGCAGCGGCTGCCCGGGCTTGGCGCAAATCCACCAGCTCGGCCCCTCGTGGCCTTATCGCCGTATGAGAAAGGGCAAATGCTGTCTCGCCTTCCGGCTCGGCGCGCACAATATCAAATTGTACTTCTTGGCCTGCGGCTAACAGGTTAGACACAACATCTCTATTCAACCGGTCAGTCGGCGTGCCGCGGTCTTCGGGGAGCGGCCGAACGACAGACGTTATGCGTGTCCCCAGCGCGGTTGGCGGCAGAGCCTTAGCACGGGTTTCACTAGGAGCAGGAGTTCGGGCGTTATTCATCTCGGACCGTTCGCTAAAATCAGCTTCAGGGTCGAACGTGTCGTCATCAAAATCGTCATCTGGCAGAAATTCGTCCTGATCGCCACTATCTGACGTCAGGAGTTCATCATCAGCATCAGGCAACTGTTCTAGGGTGGAGTGCATGCTCGTAGTGGCGCCTATCAGATCAGTGTCATGCATGTCCTCTGGAGGCGGCACGTCATTCGGATCGATGTAATCAACGTCTTCGGCCGCATCTACGGTACCGAGGGGTATATCAACGTCGTAATTGTCAGTACTTCCCGGATCACCGCCAACTTCAACAGGAGCATCCGCTGCCCCACCTAAATCTTCCGGAAAATTATCGCTGCTGTCTCTGATCATGAATCAACTAGTGTGTTTAGATTACCCAATGTTACGAAATTGTAAGGAATGATACGAAATTATACGTCATTATAAGCAATTGGCAAACAAAAATAAATTATGAAAACGGGCTAGACATATTAGGTGTAAACTTATACTATCTGCTACATAACATTTGCGCGGACTATCGTATTACACGACGATTCGTAAAATAGGAGGAACGTACCATGACTGATGCACCCGGGGGCGGCCCCGAATATACTCAACCTGTTGATTTCGGCGGTACCGATAGCCCAGAAACTGGTGACGGCGGTGATATTTCCTTTGGGCCAAGTGCTGACGACTATGGCGAGAGTGACGTCCCTGACCCCTACCACAACGATACAGCCCTCTTGAACGATGAGCGGCCAGGCAGCGCTTCCGATACTGATAACTGGGGAGATACTGGCGGTTTAAGCAGCACTGACGCATGGGGGAACCCGCAGGGTGATGCTGCCCGTGAGGCCGCTAAGATGCGGGAGCCAGGCATTGTGGCACCTGCCGGATACAATGACGGGACCGTATCAGCCGATTTTGACGGTGTCAGCGACGGTGCCGACAGTAATAGTCTAGCGGTGCATGGTGATAATCGAGCGGGGGGCGACGGCGCCTATCAGGATAGTCGCGCTACCCTTGCAGCGATCGCCAATGCGCTCATGGGCAATCTGAATGAAACTACCCCCGTAACCGCCGACACGAGTGCTGCGAAAGTTCCTAGTACCGCAGTTGTCCCAACTGCTGGCGACCGGCCTGTTGAAACCCCTGTTGCTGGAGCGAATGCGAATGCCGATAGTATTGCCACAACCACCAACGAACCTGAAACAGTGAACGCATCCGCAGATACCGTAGCCAATAGCGGCGGCGCTGAGGTCAGCGACGCTGGCGACGGCACGGCGGTATCCGGCACATCCACCGAAATAGCACCTGCCCCGAATACAACCCAAGACGGCACCCAGGCGCCGGACGCTCCTGCCGCCCCAACTGCCGACGGCACCGAAGCACCGGCGAGCGCGCCGGATGGCACGCAACCGGGCACCGACGTTGATATCCGCACCGGCAGGCAGGTGGATACAAGCAGTACATCTGATACAAACGAAACGGGTAGCACGAGCGAAACTACCGAAGGTACATCAGAAACCGAGCCGGCCCGTGCAGGTACTGACGTTGACCGATGGGTTCCAGGAGGCTGGCCGGAAACGACCACCACTATACTAACTAACGGCAACTCGACCCCTAGAGTTGACATCGGCACACCCAAAAACGAGGATACTGAAGCGATGGGTACCGAAGTTGATATATGGAACCCCCGCTCACCAGACGCCGCTGGAAATACAGAAGCCGACGGCACTGAAGGCACGGACGATGCCAGCAATCGGCCAGGCAGCGAAATGGATGTATGGTCACCTGATGCACAACAACAGGCGAGCGATGGTGCCGCTGGCACCGACACCCAAAACACAGAAGACCAGCCAAGCACTGATGTAGACCTGCGACGCGGCAGTGCCGTTGACATGCCGAGCAACACCACCGAAAGCACGGATGACACCGAGGAAGACGCCGACAACAGCACGGAGAACGACGGCAACCAAACAGGTAGCGAAGTAGACATCCGCCGGAACAACGCGGTTGACACGCCCAGCACCCAAGAAGCAACTGATGACACTGCGGATGAACCAGAAACTGACGACACGCCAACAGACAATAGTGAGCAGACCGAAAGTGCCGCAGCAAACGCAACAGCCCCTGATACGGACACCAACGCCGGCGATAAGGGCGATGCGCCAGACACATCGGATAAAAACGAGTCAGCAACAACCGACTCGCCTGAGCCGACCGCTGCTGATGGCGGTTCAACCGGCCAACAGAACCAGCAGCAACAGCAAGATGAAGCAGCCGTGGTGCCAGCACCACCACGCCAAGATCCGAACTTCGAGTTCGGCGGCGGAACCGAACAAAATCAAGAACACGAGCAAGAACCGGACGACCTGCCGCCTAACTACACGCCAACCGAAGAATACACTGGGCCACGCGCGGGCGCCGATTACGTCGAAATGGTTTGGAACCCATATACCGGCAGGTTTGAACCCGTTGGTAAAACACTAAACGGTTTCGTTGGCGACGATGGCGTGACTCATCCACACCCTGGCTCGCCAACCCCGGAAGAATACCTCCGTGGGCTCCAAGAACAGCGTAGCACAGCCGAGAAGGTATGGACCCGTGCGATTGATATCTCGTCCGTCGTCGCTTCGCCATTTATCGCAGGCGGAAAGGCCGGATTCGGCGCTGGTATCGATAGCGTTAAGGCAGTGGCCAAGAAAGGCTTGCCCGGCCGGTATTCCGTAACCGTTACGAAAGGCGGCAAATCTACCGAAGTAAGCGTCTGGGCCAAAAGCGCTAAGATAGCTGAGGCACGAATTGCTAAGATGGGATACGGCCGCTTCAAAGCCGCATTCAAACTAGCTATGCAGCCATTCGTCGGCTAGACCTACACCACACAACCAAACCACGTTATACCCGCTCTCCTGAGCGGGTATAACCATTACCACTACTATTTGTTATAAGGGGGCACTACTATGGAAACGACTGATTTTACCGATATTGGAATACGTACCGAATTTGATGAAATTGCAGCTGCCGTTGTAACAGACGGTTTGCCCGGCGTTGCCGACGACGAGTACCTTACCCGTGGCGGCGACAGCCCGGATATCGTAGACACATATTGGGGCGATGAGGACAATACTATGCTACCTAGTCGCGGTGAACAATACGAGCATGCCAGTGACAACGGCGACTACTTCGACGAAGACACCGCCGACATCCCACTGCCAGGTAGCGGAGGTGGTGGCGACGTGCCGCCAGATGACCCCAATGATAACTACGGCGCGAGCGGCGAAAGTGAATTCCCTGGCCCTGATGATGAGTACTATATGGATCAAGCACGGCAGTTATTCGGTGAAGCGCCATTCGCGCTGCCAAGCGTTTACCCGCCACATGCCAACGAAGACCCTGCTGCTGCCGCAGAGGCATATGCAATCAAACGCTCAGCGCATGACCAAGTCCTGCGTAGCGTTGCCCACGGCCTGTGGGCACGCGACCAAGCCGGCGCAGCGGCAGACTATATCAGCGAAACTGCCGAAACACCCAGTGATGCGCTCGCGGCCGAAACACCCGTTCAAGGCACGGCAGCCTTAAACGAGACCGCCGAGCCTCTTGGCGACCCCCACTATGACCATCGATTACCACTCCCCGCCGACGACCCGTACCTCCCGAACGCCATCACTCGTGCGTTTGCCGGAGCGCCCGCTGGTGAAGATATCCGCGCCACGCTTGCCCGAGCCGAGACACTAGCCCGCCAAGCCCGGCGCGCCGACAAACTATGGCAGACCGACCCGCTTACCGGCCCACTTGGCGGTTCACGAGCATTAGACCCCGCTACTCCAATGCGTATCGGGGCCGGCAGCGCGCTAGACATCATGGTAGATGCGAAAATTCGGGACCGAGACAAACGTGAACAGGTTGAGCCAGTGGCCACTGAAAGCGACATCGATGCCGACCCCGCCAAATATCTGACCCCATCCGAACTGGTCGCATATTACAAGAACCAGCTCGATGCCGCCGTCATAGCGCCAGGCATTACCGCTCAGGAAATACGTTACTTGAGCGAAAAACTTGAAGAAGCCGGCTACGCCGTTGCTGCCGAACACGGCATCGACGCACCCGGTAAGCAGTAACACCATATATAACTTTTAGGAGACTCCATGACAGCTGAAAATATAGAACCGCACGAACCGTTCACTGGCGCCACCGATTTCGAGGACACGCATGCCGCCGGCTCAGAATTAGAGGCAGGCGATTACAGCAGAGACGATCCCGAAGCCGATGCCGACCTGCTCTCCAGCAACGACCAGGCAACCGATGACGACACCGAACCCTACGCCAGCGAAGCAACCGGCCAACTCCACATTCCCCACCAGCGCGTGCCAGGGGAAGTGCCTACCAATGCCGCAGCCGAAGCACGCGACGCCAGCGATGCCCCGGACGCCGGCACCGACAGCCCGGACGGCCCTATTGAACCACCTGAACCGCCCACTGGTGGTGGCAGCAGCGAAGGCGCCGGCGACGATGAAGAACGTCATCTGGAACCAGGCATCGTGCAAAAATACTCAGCCGATACAACCGAGTGGGGCGACCCCGAACCGGCAGCCGACGGCCCCATAGAACTCTCTCACGATACGATGGTGGTTGGGCGTGGTGCCGGCACCGATAACGCTGAGATGGTTGCAACTACCCTTGGTGCCGACCAAGTAGTTACCATGTACCGCGCCGACACGACTGAAGGTGCCATGCTGCTCATAGGCGAAGGCACCCAAGAGGAATCAAGCGAAGCAATGACCGCCGCCGCCCTACGCGCCGCTCCGGCATTAGGCCAAGCAGGCGTTAAGCTCACGATCCTCGGCGATCAACGGGAGGCCCTCAGCCCGGCCTCTGATCAGATCCCTGGTGGTGACCTTGCCGGCTATTACCGCATGCTCCTGGGGCCTGGCGTTGCTGACATGGAACTGGGGCATATCCCCAGCGGTTCAACCGTTACCATCAACACCGCTGATGGTAACGTACGCGCCGTTGATGCCGACGGCAACCAAGTATGGCCGCCGCAAGCATCCTAAATAAATACGAACATTTTTGGTACTACAGGCTGCATCGTATACTATGTAACATATGGTTAGCACGCCCGACTTTGACAGCCAGGTTGACCTTTCCGACATTCATTTGCCGGACACTGATGAAGCGGCTCTAAATACGTACGATAATCCGGCTGACGACCCCGACAGCGATATGCTGCCCGATCGTGATTACGGTACCTTCGCCGACGGCATCGAAGACCCTGGCGAAAGTGGCGAAAATGCAGCTGAAGCCGCTGATACCTTCGATTCTATAACAAAGCGCCTCGAACTTGCCGGGCATCTTGGCGCTTTAACCAGCAACGGATTAGATAATGAGCTGGCAGTTACTGCCGAAACACATGCCAGTACCGCAGCAGAGCCTGATAACACCCCGGATCTACCCACCGACACCGGTGGCGGCAACACTAACGAGCCGCCCATCGACACACCGCCAGCACCGCCCAGTGAAGCCGGACCACCAGAGGAAGGCCCTCGCCGTTGGGAAGCAGGCACAACCCGCCCCGCGTTAATCAAAACTATTGCCATTTTACGCGAAAATGGTCATAGTGACGTCGTAGATGCATTTCTCGCCACTCGACCCACGCTACAAGCCCATCTGAACAACCTTACTGACCTTGACCTCAGCCCTAGTGATATCAGTGAGATGTCAAAAACTGAAGGGCCGTATGTAAATACTGCATACGTGTCTCAGTTAAGCACCCGTGCTGTTGACGGGCTTCTTGCAGTCGCGCCAGAAGACATCCGAGATCTACTGCCTCGACCGACCGGTTCCCTGCTGCGAACCGAGCGCCCTGATGTCCCACCGGAAACAGCAGAAATCATCGAAGCCGCTAAACTATCGGGTATGACAATTGCCGATCTAGTCAGTGTTGTCGGCGGCTCCTACAGTAATTTTTCACGCTTCTTGAACGGTTTACAATCGCTAAACTCCATGTCGCTCATAACAATCAAGGCGGCCGTTGGTCTCGATTCACCAATAACATGGCGCGATACCACGATGCAAACAGTACCCAGGCCTGGTTCATCCGACATCCGGCGTGTACTACACGACGTACTGAGCGTTGAACCAACACCAGAAGCGTATCATACCTTCTACACTGTGACCGACGGCATCGTACGCCAAACGATTAGTGGCACCCGCACCGGCGATATCGAGCCTGAAACACTTGTCGCTGCAACCCACAGGGCTATGATCGAGCAACCATTCCAACACGATAGGCCCATGCCGATAGGTAGTAACCCCGAGGACGCGCCAGATGTTTTGCGGCAGCGACTGGAAGCATACATCAAACATATGGTGCGTACCAGTCTCCGGCAGGGAATCACGCCTGAGGACGTTGAGGCCGCGCAACATATAGTACCCTCAAAAACACTCAAGGATATATTAACCATCCCTATCGATGAACGATTACGGGGACGTTTCTTGAACAGCGACACCACGTTAGAGCTTAATCCGGAACTCCTGGAAGCCTGCCTAACTCCAAGGGAAATGCAGTTCGTAGAACTGCGCGGCCAGGATATAAGCTTAGAAAATATAGGCAGAATATTAAACGTCAGTCCGGTAACCGCGACCCATATGACTGAAACCGCTCGCAGCAAGATTGAGGTTACTATGCTCACGCCTGCTGGCCTATATCGTTTGCATGAAGTAAGCCGCATAACCGGTATCCGCAAGAGTACGATAGAAGGCCGCATAAACCGAGGCGTCATGTCGGGCACACGTATTCTCGGGCATTGGTACACAAAACCGCAATGGGTAAGCCCTATACAGCCTCGGTATCAGCGGAGTGAATAACAAAGGGGGTATCCAACTATGGAATTAAATCCGATAGGATCAGATAACAGCGAACTGGACGATACCTACGGCGATGCGTTCGTAGGCAATGAGACAGGTGCTGTGAGTGAGTTTGACGATGTGTACCTCCAAGCCGAGCCTGGCGATGGCCGCACGGTCGAAGACGCAGAAGCCGCTGACGCCGAGTTCGACCCATCATTGACTGAAGACACGCCGGATAATAACACCACTGCCGAGCCGACAACCCCCGACAACCAGCCCACATACGCTGCCGATGACCTCTCGGCCGCAGACCGTCGTGCCCTCATCCGCGCCACCCAACCTGGCGCAAACGACTCATTGGTTGATACCAGTAAAAAAATGGCGCGCAATTTACGCAGCGAACGCCAGGCGCTCGACACCATGAATGCCATGGTCACCCCACAGTTACTTGGTGAACTACCTCGGATATATGATGATCACGTACAAGCGGTACGGGCAGCGCTTGATACGGGGAGAACGTACGAATTAAGCTTTCCCTGGACAGCAGAAGGTAATGACGAATTCGTCAGCGTCCTCAGCATGGTATCGGTATTTCATGGACCTAACCGCGGCAACACGCAGCTCACGGAAAGGAACAAGTTATACGAGTCCATAATGGGTGTGGCAACAAAAGACAGCGCAACAACACCACCGCAAGAGGTCGCTGAAGCTGATACTAAAGTTCTGGCAAGTACCTATGCGCAAATCCGTAATGCACGCAGTGTCATGCATACGCCCATGACGCTCTGGTCATCGAGTGGTCTGCGAGGCCCGCAGCGGATGAACTTGATGCGGTCATTACGCATTATAAATAGCCAGCCCAAACCGGTAGAGCTGATAGAAGTCCTCCAACAAACCATTCCGCGCTTTATGTGGGAAGGCAATACTATCCCCGAAGGGGTAACCATACCACCTGATTACCAAGAGGAGTTGCATCGTAACTGGGCTGATTACACTCCTAAAGACGCAAGCTACCTTACGACTCCAGACAAATTGGCCGCCGGTAAAGCGCCGTTTCACAAAGCTATGGCAGCAGCCGGCGCCGCAGCAGCCGACGGCTACCCAGACCTCGCATACCAGCTAAAAGCGGGTATTGTGCTTGACGCCAATGCCGGTGACCAAAGCCGCGAAAGTGGCCCTGGGCACGAGCACCGTGGCGAAGTAGCTATTTTCCCCTACATTGCCGCGGGCGCGATGACTGGCAATATACCGCCAGCACCAGGTGACGCACCATACGACTACGCAAACGGCCTGCATAAGTTTTATGGCGAAACATGGACACGTCTTGAGCAAGAACTTTCGGACCCCAGTCAACCAAGCCCAGCAGCAGACTTCATGGACAGGTTTGTTGCCCAGTACGGCGATGGCATAATAGCACCCTACGTTGCGTTATCACTGCGTGACCACGCCCGGCGAAGTAATGTGGATATCGTCGGTGTTTTACATGACCTGCATGCATCTGGCAGGTCATGGGCCGAACCGCTCGTTGAGGCAGTGGCCGCTCTCCCTGATCGCCCGCTCATCACCAATCAGGAAGTTGCTGAATTCGCCGAGCACACGCTCACGCCCATAGCGGATGCACCCGCACCCGAAGCCGCCGTTGCTGCACTATCCGATATTAGCCCCGAGACGGACCTATACAGTTTTAAACTCCCCCTATCATCGGTAGCCAGCGTACCTACTGACGCCCGAGCTACCGTCACCATCAACCTCGACCCTGAAGCGCACACCGCCCAAGCAACTATCGACTACAGAGAGCCGGACGGATATATATGCCGCATGCCCTACACTGTTAATTTCATGACTGGCGACGTAACCATCCGTACCATCGACGACCAGCCGCTTGATCTGGCGGCAGCCGAAAAGTACAAGGCAGTTGTCACCAGTGCTATCATCCAGGAAAACGACAATATCAAGGCAGCCGCTGCCGCTGAAGCTGCCGCTGCCGAACGTGCGGCCAAAAGTGACATAACCAGAAGCAGCGGCAGTACATCGGCCCATCCCACGGGCACGGCAGCGCGTGAAAGCGAAAAAGTAAAGACCCGCGGTGAGGCTAGCGCGGAATCAGATGACACTGCAACCACCGAAGTTACTGACGACACACTAGAAACGCCAGCCACTGCCGGTATCCCACGTGTACACGTAACCGGGACCGATCAAGAGACGATCACGGAATTAATGAAAGAACGTAACATCCGCGGCGTCGATACTGCCGAACTGGCTGTAAAAATCGGCTACCTGGTGAATCGTGCTAACCAAACTGTTAATAAGACATTTGGCAAACGCCCCTCCTACCAACCCGTCGCTGGCCGGACCAATGTCAAGCTCCGCCAAGTAAATATCACTGAAGATAAACGCCGCTTGCGACTCTTCTTTAACGAAGGCCCGAACAATACCATGGAACTGGCAGGTATCTTCGACAAAGGCCGTGATGACCTTGCAAAAGAGGTCCAGTTTATGAGTAAACTTATCAAAAAGCTGACCGACAGGACACCTGACAACATACAGAGTAAACCCAAAAAATAGTCCGCCGCATACAAAAAACCGCCCCGTGAAGGGCGGTTTTTTAATAAGCCAGTGGCTGGTTAGCCGCGGGCAAAGTGAGCGAAGGCACGGTTGGCTTCTGCCATCTTGTGCATGTCTTCCTTCTTCTTTACTGCTGCACCTTGGTTGTTGTAGGCTTCAACCAGTTCAAGCGCCAGGCGGTCAGCCATGCTGATACCCTTACGTGAACGGGCAGCCGTAACGAACCACATAGTGGTCAGGTGCTGCTGGCGCTGGCCCTTAACTTCAAACGGGATCTGGTAGTTTGCACCACCGACACGCCGTGAACGGGTTTCCATGTGCGGCTTGATGTTGTTGAAAGCTTGCTCAAAGACTTCCAGTGGGTTTTCCACCTTCAGTTTGTCGGCAGCCTTCTGCATGCCGGTGTATACCAGGCGTTCTGCAACTTGCTTCTTACCGTCGCGCATAACGCGGTTGATAATACGGGTGATCTGTACGTTGTTGTACAAGCGGTCCGGAGCTACTTCACGGACAAGCGCTTTAGTCTTATGACGTGGCATTACTTGCTCTCCTTCTTGGCACCGTACTTGCTACGGCCCTGCTTGCGGTTGTTGACACCTTGGAGGTCGAGAGCGCCACGCACAATGTGGTAACGCACACCTGGAAGGTCCTTTACACGGCCACCGCGTACGAGTACAACGGCGTGCTCCTGCAAGTTGTGACCTTCGCCACCAATGTAGGCCCATACTTCGTAGCCATTGGTCAGGCGCACACGGGCGACCTTACGCAACGCTGAGTTCGGCTTCTTTGGGGTCTTGGTAGTAACCTTGACACATACGCCACGCTTCAGGGGTGAAGCCTTTTCGTAGTTCTTGGTCTTTAAGTTGTTGACCACACGCTGCATAGCTGGCGACTTACTTTTGGTCGTCACCTTCGTACGCGGCTTGCGGACAAGCTGGTTAATTGTTGGCATTATTTCTCCTTAATCTTCCGCCATGGGAGAGTGTCGTCATGTAAGCCAACGATGACCACACTCTTTGCTCCCGGCTCGAATTTGTATAACCCGTTTATTTTACCAAAAATAAGAAGTTATTTCAAGCGCGGTACACCGTAGCGAAGCTTTACCGGCGGCGTGAATTGCGCTTTTGCCAATTTTGTATCTTGCGAGCTACCGCAGCCGTTCCTTCGTCAACGGTACCGCGGTCAATAGCGTTCAATGTGTTACCGGTGCCCTCTTGCGCTAATAGGCGTGATATATGTACCGCCACCGTGCCGAGCCGAGCCGCCTTGCTCGGTCTATCAGGCGAAAGCGCTTTGACGACTGCACGGCACACATCAAAGTATTTTATGAGAACAATACGGCTTTCATCATACGGTGCACTACTACCGCCCGGCCGATTATATTTAACTTCTACGGGTATTTTTTTGCCTTCTATCAGGTGTAGATCCGATGCCAATGACAGCCCCGTCCTCGCGCCATGACCTTCCCGATACGACGACATGTACGGTGCGCGGCCCGCGCGCGCTAGTAATGCGGCGATACTCACTTCAGCCAGCAACCCGGTGTACGTAGAGTTAATAGATCGCCCCGTGGCAATTGGCTCCACATATGGTTCGAGCGTCGTGAGTGTCTGTCCGAGAATTCCGTAGGCTTTCTCGGCGATAGCTGTCACTTCGTCGCCTGCGCGACGCATACGCATAACAGATACATAATCGCGTGACAGCTCACCGCTTATAGCGGCAGTGCTTGCCGGACTAGCGTCATGCATGATAGAAGCGTATAGCTCTTCGCTAATTGCAAATGCATCTTTCGCCTCTGCATCATCTGGCGTTGCCATTGCAAGTTCCGTAAGGTTTGAGGCAGCTTTGTAGCGATACCCAATACTAACCGGATTAGCGAACAGTATAGCCCTGGCGCGAAGTTCATCGGGGTCTAAGTTTTCGGCAAGCGGCAAACATGGCAGATTTTCTAGATGTACAGGCGCTATAGAATCAAACACCTCATCGGATAAGTGCGCGCCTATTTTTGAATAGTAGTCTCGTAGCCCACGCCCGCTCAGTGTATGGTCAAATTCAGCGTCGGCTGCGGCGGCAGCGTCAGCATCCCTATCGTCATCAGCGCCTGCTTCTAGGAAATAATCATCGTCTCGGCTAAAGCTGGCCGTATCGGCAGGCGGCTTGTCAGAATCAGGTGCAAAATAATAATCTTTTGGAGTGTCGGCATGTTCAGTCATGTATCACAATATACTATTACTAGTCGCGCTGGTCATCTATACGGCGCTTGGCCTCGTCCATACGGCGCGTATTGCGCGGGGAATCGGGCACAAATTTGGCATAATAGTCCGCTACATCATCCCAGCCTACGGACCGCGCAACACTCACCGCCGTACCAAATTGACGCATCTTGGCATATAGCCCAATACATTCCTTGGCGGCCTCGGCTTCTGGGCTGCCGTCGGCACGCAGTTCAAAGCCAGCGCTATCTGAACCACGATACCGCCCTTCCCAATACAGTTTGTTGGCGCGCCGTGTATCACGTGCTACTTCGCGCACAAATATCCGGTACGCGTCCATATCCACCAGTTCGTTTTCAGGCAGCGCGTTTATAAGCATCCCCTCCAGCCCTGCAAACTGCTCGGTGCCCAGCCTATTCATCTCAGCTTCATTCAGTGCGACAAGACCTTCAGCAAGCATGCTCATACCATAGGAAAAGCTTCTGGCGGCATCCAGCGATGCCTTGTACGCTTCCAATGCACCGGTGATATCACCGTCCCTCAATGATGTCCGCGCTGCTGTATCGTAGGCACGTTGCGTGCCCAAAAAGGGGCCGCCGTTTTCGCCCATAAAATATGCCTGCTGCCGCAATGCCGGGACTGTCATGAACTGTGCGCCAAGTATCGGCGGCATAAAGTCATAGACGCACGTATCGGCAAGCAGTACTTCTTCGCCCGTGCCCCGCGACAGGTATTCTGCCGGTACGGCTATCCCACGAGGCAAGGCATCACGCCACGTTGCACGCAGCTCACTATCATCAGCCAGCGCAGGGTCAAATTCAGCGTCGGCTGCGGCGGCATCAGACGAGTCCCGGCCATCGTTCGGCCCTCCTTCTAGGTAATACTCACCCTCGCTATCGGCAGACCCATCGGCAGCATCGCCGCCAAACTCATGGGGCTCAAAAGGATCCGGCGGCATGTCTCCTGGTTCAATCATAATTTATATAATATAACTTTTTACTTTATTTACAAAAAAACACTGCCCAATCAGCAGAGCAAGCTTACGTTTCACGCTGCCGGGCAATCGCATCAGCAGTCAGCATGGTCGCCCTGTTCAGCAAGAACAAGTCATCATGTATCCATAAAGCAGCTAACCCTGACGTGCGGGCCAGACACGATCCATAACTTCAAGCGCTCGCCGTAAGCCCGGCATAAACTCAGTATACTCTGCCAGAGCCGACGGCATACGATGCATGAAAGCCGTTTCCGCGTACTGCCAGCGCAGGGATGTCTCCGGGATATGGGGATCGACATACTCCCGGGCACCATCTACCAAATCGGCTATGCTGGCATTAACATCAGTCCGCAACGTATCATGTACAAATTGCGTAAACCGCGCATCAGGTGCTCGTGACTGTAGATCTGCCAGGGACGATTCGATAGCGCCCCAGTCCGCGCTCGAATGAAAACGTCCACGAATACTATTATCGTCGTGGCCAACCAGCCGCGTCACATACATACGCGCCCAATCCACTACCATACCCTCTTCACTAGCAATCGCCAAACTTTCCAACGCCGCAACAGTTGGTGCGCCTGCACCAAGCCGCTCCAGATCCGTGCGCAACGACGCTGCCGACGCGCCTAGGTTATGTACAAATGCCAGCTGTGCGGCATCGGGCTCCTCGGGGGCCTGTACAATATCGGGTCGTATATCAGGATTACGACATCGCCCTCTCGGGAACGGTTGGACTACAGTAGGATAGTAGGCTCGGTAGAGAACTGTGCTTGCTCGGTCAAGGCTACGCCGTACTATGCCGCTGCCTTCAGCCTTGATGTGCTCGGCGGCATTACTCTCAGTGGTGACATCAGCTAACGCACCAGCAAAGATTTCCGGGTCATGCATAGTGGGTTGCGGACCGGTGTCACCCTCCTTAACACGCATATCCGTGTCCGGATAGCGTGCCTCAATGCCGAGGCCAACGCTGGCAAGTACTTCATCTTGCGCGGCGTACGCCACCGCCTCTTCAGGTCCATTATCGGGCAGCAGACCGACTATACGCGGAAGCTCTCTGGCTGCTTCCACCGCCTCGAAAGCGCCGCTTACTGCCATATCTCTTTCAGTAACATCACACGGCTCCGCGCCACCAGCCTGCTCTTTGGACAGCATATCACCCATCACTTCGGTATCGGCGTGTACCGTATCATCATATGCGTCATCGCTAGTGACATCTTCAAAATCGTGGGGCTCGCCACCTTCGGGGCTATATTTATCCATCATTACTCCTTAGAAAACAAATAACGGCCATGACGGAGTGTCATGGCCGTTATTGTAGCATACTACTGCGCGCTTACACTTCAGTAGCGACTGGCTCGGCAGCCGGCAGGTCTTCTTCAACATCCTGGTAGGAGTTGCTGCGGCCGTAACCGGTACCAACAGGGATCTTGCGACCCAAGATGACGTTTTCCTTCAAGCCCTTCAGGCGGTCGATGCGGCCTGAGGTTGCAGCACCGATCAAGACACGGGTGGTGTCCTGGAAGGATGCAGCGCTCAAGAAGGAGTCGGTGCTCAAGGAAGCCTTGATAAGACCCAGCAAGAGCTGGTTGTACTTAACTGCTTCCTTGCCTTCTTTAACAAGGGCTTCGTTGGCTTCAACGACAGCCAACTTGCTCACCACGTCGCCGGTTACGAATTCGCTGTCACCAGCGTCTTCAACCTGTACGCGGCTGAACATCTGACGCACGATGATCTCAAGGTGCTTGTCGGAGATGTTCTGACCCTGTGCGGCAAAGATATGCAGCACTTCGTTCATGATGTACCGCTGCGTTGGCTGGACGCCTTGCAGGCGCATCAACTCTTGCAGGTTCACTGAACCGTTCGTCAGGCGCTGGCCGGCAACGACCATGTCGCCGTCCTTGACGTAGATCTGCTTAAAGCCAGGGATCTCGTAGCGCACAACACTCTGGCCGGTTGGGGTGATGACAATTTCCTTTTCAGAAACGTCTACCTTGCCTGCCATTGGTGAAATCTGCGGTTCAGAACCGTCAGTCATGCTGGCTACTACGTCGCCAATGGCAACATCCTGGCCGGCGCGGACTTTCGCAACACGGTCACCAAGCTTGAAGATCAAATCTTCTTTGTCTTTGGCAGTAACCTGTACGATGTACCGGTCGCCATCTTCCCAAACATTCGCTGTACCAGCGATGTCGGTCAAGTAGGCCTGACCCTTTGGCGTACGGACTTCGAGCAACTCTTCGATACGTGACAGACCCTGGGCAGTGTCATCGGCCACCACAGCACCGGAACGGTGCTTGGAGTCCAATGACAGCTGGGTGCCAGGCTCACCGATAGACTGGGCGGCGATAACACCGATTGGGTGGTGCGATGCAACCATCAGTCCGGTAGCCGGGTCGATACCGTACGACTTCTGGGGAACGCCATGCACGCTGGTAGCGCTCAGGACGCTCATGATGCGGACGTTATCAACTTTTTCGTCGGCTTCCATCTTGCGGGCCAATTCACCCGTAATCAGATCACCGCGCTTAACATACGGCTTGACCGGAGCGGCAGCGTAACGGCCTTCCAGGCGAAGGGCGTAGGCAATGCCAATCTCTTCAGCGTCGGAACGGCGCATTTCAAAGCCGGGGTCAAGTTCGTTGTTGTTGTCATCATCGTCGTCGTCACTGCTGGTGATCGTAAAGACGTCTTGGGCAACGTCAACCAAACGGCGGGTCAGGTACCCGGCGTCGGCGGTCTTCAGGGCGATGTCGATAAGTGCCTTACGGGTACCACGGGTACCGGTGAAGTATTCAAGCGGGTCCAAGCCCTGGATGTAACCAGACTTAATCGGCAACTCAATAACATTACCACCGGCGTCCTGGAAGACACCAAGCATACCGACACACATTTTCATCTGAGAAATGTTACCACGAGCACCAGAGGTGATCGCGATAGCCATTGTGGAATCCTGCGTAGCAATCTGCTGGGCTAACAATTCCTGTACGCGGCCGTCTACCTTCGTCCACGTGTCAACCGTCAAACGGTGACGCTCGTCGTCGGTAATAAAGCCTTCTTCGTACTGCTCAGAAATAGCAGCTGCGCGGACATCGCCTTCTTTAATGACGACATCCATGCCGTCAATGCTGGTGAAGTCACCCATGCCCATCGAGATACCGGAACGGGTAGCGTATTCGAACCCGAGGTCCTTCAGTTCGTCGGCAAGTTCAGCGGTCTTAGACTGGCCATACTGGGTGTATGCGGCAGCCATAACCTTCTGCAGTTTCTTCTTGGTCATTGCTTCGTCCTGGAATGGGAAGTCTTCTGGGAAGACTTCGTTAAACAGGATACGGCCCAATGTGGTTTCGCGGATTGCGCCACGGAACGGCAGGCGGACCTTGGACTGCAACTTGATGACACCAGCGTCGACAGCCATCAAGGCTTCTTCGAGGTGCTGGTACGGACGGGCTGGTGCGTTCACACTAGCGCGCTCGTATGTCAGGTAGTAACAACCAAGTACCATGTCCTGCTCAATGTGCAGGATCGGCGTACCGTCTGCTGGCTTCAGCAGGTTCTTGTTGGCAGCCATGATGTTCTTGGCTTCAGCCTGTGCTTCGTCAGACAGTGGCAGGTGGACAGCCATCTGGTCTCCGTCGAAGTCGGCGTTAAAGCCCTTACAGACCAATGGGTGCAGCTGGATAGCACGGCCTTCGATCAAAACGGGCATGAATGCCTGGATAGACAAACGGTGTAGTGACGGTGCGCGGTTCAGCAGCACGTACTTACCCTTAATGACTTCGTCAAGGGCGTCCCATACGGCAGTTTCGCCGGTTTCAATCATACGAGTGGCAGAACGGATGTTGTGCGCTTGCTCGCGGAAGATCAGTTCACCGATAACGAATGGCTTGAACAATTCGAGGGCCATCATCTTTGGCAGACCACACTGGGTGATCTTCAGTTCCGGGCCGGCAACGATTACCGAACGACCGGAGTAGTCAACGCGCTTACCAAGAAGGTTCTGGCGGAAACGACCCTGCTTACCCTTCAGCATATCGCTCAGGGACTTCAGGCGGCGGCGCTGGCCAGTTGCGGCAACGGCGCGGCCACTGCGGGTGCTGTTGTTGTCTACCAGTGCATCAACGGCTTCTTGCAGCATACGCTGTTCGTTGCGGCGGATAACTTCCGGTGCGTTCAGCTCGATGAGCTTCTTCAAACGGTTGTTACGGTTGATAACACGGCGGTAGAGGTCGTTCAGGTCGGAGGTCGCAAAGCGGCCACCGGTCAGCTGTACCATTGGGCGCAGGTCTGGCGGGATCACTGGCAGTACCGAGAGACACATGCTCGACGGCTCAATGCCGGCGCGCTCCATGCTTTCCAACAAACGAAGACGCTTCATCAGCTTCTTCTTGCGCTGGCCCTTCGCTTCTTCAGCTTCACCAGCCAATTCAGCGATCAGTTCCTTCAGGTCAATTTCGTCAAGAAGGGTCTTCAAGGCCTGGCCACCCATGCCTACCTCAGTCAATGCACGGAGGTCATCCGGCAGGCCGCGGTATTCGATTTCGCTAATCAGGCGAAGCTTCTCAAGGCCGTCAATCTGCGCCTTGTAAACTTCCCACTGCTTATCGACGTCGTTTTGTTCTTTGGTTTGCATTTCTGCAAGTGCTTTGACGTTCGCGTCAGGAGCTTCAGCTTCCTTTTCGTAACGCATCTTGATTGCCTGCTTTGCAGCAGCAAATTCAGCTTCTTTGTCTTGGCGGAGTTTGTCACGCTTGGCGGTATCTACACGCTTAATGATGTAGCTGGCAAAGTATGCAACGCGCTCCAGGTTCTTAACCGTAACACCCAGCAACAAGCCAATGGCGCTTGGGGTACCGCGCAGGAACCAAATGTGGGCAACCGGAACAGCCAGGCTGATGTGACCCATACGTTCGCGGCGGACGATGCTCTTGGTAACCAAGTCACCATTCTTATCGACAGCGGCTTCGCGGCTGCGGACACCCTTGTACTTGGCGTCGTGCGGGTTGATGTCTTTGACCGGCCCAAAGATACGCTCACAGAATAAACCGTCGCGCTCTGGCTTTTGGGTACGGTAGTTAATCGTCTCTGGCTTGGTAATCTCACCGTGAGACCATTCGAGGATGTCAGCTGCGCTGGCTACTGCCAAACGGACAGCGTCAAAGTCAGCGATATTAGTGCCGTATGAATAGCGACGCATTAGGCGACCTCCTTCTCTTCTTCAGTGTCAATATCGGTGTCGTCTCCGTCTTGCGCTGGCATGGTTGCGTCTTGGGCAACAAGGCTCAAGTCCTCGTCAGTCCCTTCGTCGGTCATGTCTTCGCTTACTTCGCCGTCAACCGTCATAAATTCGTCAACAGGTAGTTCTTCAGTTACATCGATGTCTGAAATAGTCGGTGCTGGCACGCTTACCGTAGATAGGTGAGCGGCTTCGTCACGGACGTTTGCAGTCAGGACTTCTTCGGCGTCAACGACGCTGTCTGAAGCAACCAAGTCAACCTTCAAGCCAAGGCCTTGCAGTTCCTTAACAAGCACGTTGAAGCTCTCTGGAACCTTCGGCCCAACAATTTGGGTCTTCTTGATGATCGATTCGTATGCCTTCGAGCGTCCGTAGACGTCGTCGGACTTGATGGTCAGCATTTCCTGCAATGAAGCCGATGCGCCATAGGCCTCCAGGGCCCAGACTTCCATCTCTCCAAAGCGCTGGCCACCGTTTTGCGCCTTACCACCGAGCGGCTGCTGGGTAACCATGGTGTATGGGCCAGTCGAGCGGGCGTGGATCTTATCGGCAACCATGTGGTTCAGCTTGATCATGTACATGCTACCAACGGTCGTGCGTTCCTGGAACGCTTCACCGGTGCGGCCATCGTACAGTTGCTGCTTGCCGTCTTCGGGCAGGCCAGCATCACCGAGCAGACTCTGGATTTTGCTTACCGGAACACCGTTGAACGATGGGCTAGCAACCTTGATGCCGAGGGCACGGGCAGCCATGCCAAGGTGTGTTTCAAACAGCTGGCCGAGGTTCATACGGGAAGGCACACCCAATGGGTTCAACAGGATGTCGACCGGGGTACCGTCTTCCATAAATGGCATGTCCTCTACCGGCAGGATACGGGCGATAACACCCTTGTTACCGTGGCGGCCACCAAGTTTGTCACCAACGCTGATCTTGCGCATCTGGGCCACGAAGACCTGGATTTGCATCAATACGCCGGCCTTCAGTTCATGGCCGTTTTCACGGCTGAATACCTTCACGCCAACAACCTTACCGTGCTTGCCGTTTGACATGCGCTGTGAGGTGTCGCGGACTTCCTTAGCCTTTTCACCGAAGATAGCGCGCAGCAGGCGTTCTTCGCTTGAAAGTTCCTGCTCACCCTTCGGGGTAATCTTACCAACCAGGATGTCGCCAGGGTGTACTTCGGCACCGATGCGGACAATACCGTCATCGTCCAGGTGGCGCAATGCGTCCTCTGATACGTTCGGGATGTCGCGGGTGACGATTTCCGGCCCAAGCTTTGTCTCACGGACTTCAATCATGAAGTCAACAATGTGGACGCTGGTCAGGGTGTCGTCTTCTACCAGCCGGCGGCTGATGATGATGGCGTCTTCAAAGTTATAACCACTCCAGGGCATGAAGGCGGCAATCAGGTCCTTACCCAGGGCGAGTTCGCCGTTCTGGATAGACATACCTTCAATTAAGACATCGCCGCGTACGACTTTGTCGCCGGTGCTGACAACAACTTTCTGGTTGATGCTCGTACCTTCGTTAGAACGGATAAAGTGCTGTGGTTCGTAGGTGACGTTACCGTCTTTGTATTTGACGATAACTTCGTGGCCACTCGCGCGGATGACTTCGCCGTCGTCTTCAGCAAGGACCAGCTGACCGGTGTTGCGTGCAGCATCACCTTCAAGGCCAGTACCAACGATAGGCGCGTTTGGCTGAATCAGCGGCACTGCCTGACGTTGCTGGTTACTGCCCATCAATGAGCGGTACACGTAGTTCTTTTCAATAAATGGGATCAAGCCGGCGCTGGAACCGATAATCTGGTTCCGGGCAGCATCCATGTGCGTGGCGTCGTCGGAGTCGGCTTCGCCAGGCTTCAGGTTGGTGCGGGCACCGATGCGCTCTTGTACAAAGTAGCCGTTTTCGTCGAGTTCGTTGCCGATACCGGCAATAACCGCGGCGTCTTCAGCGGCAGCGTCAAGGTAAATAACCTCAGTGCTGACCTTTGCCTTAACCGGCCACGTGGCGCGGCCTTCGACCTTAGCGAGTTTGTCAGCGTCAGCCTTAGTAATGGTCTTGCCTGCGGCAACGATAACCTTGCCGTCAGCGTCCGTCAGGTCACCACGGGCAATGTGGCCTTCGGCGTCCTGAGGGGTAACGGCGTTAATAACCTTGCGGTAAGGGGTTTCAATAAAACCGTAATCGTTGATCTTGGCATAATTGGCCAGGTTCGATACCAAACCAATGTTGGCACCTTCCGGGGTTTCTACCGCACAGATACGGCCGTAGTGCGTTGCGTGGGCATCGCGGACTTCAAAGCCGGCGCGTTCACGGCTCAAACCACCAGGACCCATGGAGCTCAGGCGGCGTTTGTGAGCCAACTCAGACAGTGGGTTAATCTGGTCCATGAACTGGCTCAACTGCGAGCTGGCGAAGAATTCGCGGACTGCAGCTACAACCGGACGAGCGTTAATCAGCTGGCCAGGGGTGACCGTTTCGATTTCGCTCATGCTCATGCGGTCTTTGGTGTTACGCTCCATGCGCAACAGACCAATACGGAACTGGCGCTGGACCAATTCACCAACCAACTTGACGCGGCGGTTTGCCAGGCTGTCGATGTCGTCAGCTGGTTCCTGCGTGTTGTTCAGGCGGATCAGTTCAGCAATGATAGCCACGAGGTCCTCAAGACGCATAACGCGGTTTTCGACCGTGTTCGGGATGTCGAGGTTCAGGCGCTTGTTAATCTTGTAACGGCCCACGCGCGAAAAGTCGAACCGTTTGAAGTTGTACAACATGTTTTCGATCAGCGCCTTAGCGTTGTCGACAGTTGCCAGGTCGCCCGGGCGCAAACGACGGTAGACCTCAATAAGAGCGTCGCTTTGGCCACGGGTCGGGTCTTTGTCCAGGGTTGCTTGCAGGTAGTTGATCGTACCGGTGTCAACATGCTTAAAGGCTTCCTTCATAGAAGCTTCGTTCATACCTAGGGCACGCAGCAACGTCGTGACAGCGATCTTGCGCTTACGGTCAATCTTTACGAATAAAGCGCCGTTCGCAGCAGTTTCAAATTCGAACCATGCGCCGCGGCCAGGGATAACCTTAGCCCCGTACAAGGCGGTAGCGCCATGCGGGTCAGCCGTGAAGAATACACCAGCTGAACGGATCAACTGGCTTACTACAACGCGCTCTGCGCCGTTAATAACAAACGTACCGCGCTTGGTCATCCATGGGAAGTCGCCCAGGTAGATTTCCTGTTCCTTAACTTCGCCGGTGACCTTGTTGGTCAGTTCAACATTAGCCTTCAGCGGTGCTTCGTAAGACACATTGTTCTCGCGAGCATCGGCTTCAGCCATCTTAGGCTCTTCAAAGTGGTAATTCTTGAATGCCAAGCTTAACTTAGTACCCGTGTAGTCGTCGATTGGGCTGATTTCGGCCAGCAACTCACCAAGACCTTCGTCTACAAACCATTGGAATGACTTGTTCTGGTGGTTGACAAGGTCAGTTAGTGCAATCGCATCGTCTTGGGCGGTGTAATAGACGCGTGTCGCGTCCTTTGCAATCTTTGTGCTCTTCGCCATATATGCGTTATTCCCCTATGTCGTTACTCTGTCGTGTACACAGACAGAGACCTTACCTTACAGCAAGGATTGCTTATACCTTAAATTGTTAAGTGTTTGTTGGATATTTTCGCGCGAAGGTCTCTAAGTCGGGGTTTTTGGCGCTGAAAGTCTCTCGATTACCCACAGCACGCCCAACTTACACTACTTCTTAGTCTGGTATTATGGACGGCTCGATAATGATTGTCAAGAACTGCTGTAAAAATACGTACTATGAGCTGGTAAAAACCGCCTTAATACAGTCGCGGCAACGCATAGCGGCCAATATACCGGCGCAGTGTGTCTTGCGTCTGTCCCGCAGCTCTGGCTTCCATATGCGCATACGTCATAAAAACCGGCTTGGCCGGGCCCCCGTCAGCCGATGGCTGTTGGTTGATCCGTACCCGCTGGTCGCGGTTCTGGTCTACAAATCCAAGCGCCTTAAAGAAGTCGAGGCCGTCACTGTTTTCACGCTCGGTATAGGCGGCAGCTTTATGGCGTGGATTGGCGTCGCGCAAGGCCGCATACAGCAACGCAAAGGCGTCAAATCGATACCTACTATCGTGCAACAAGCTGCCGGACCGTGTTTCGACACCAGTAATCTTGGGATACGGCGCGCGTCGCAGGTTGCCGGCCGCTGGTGCGGCAGGCCGGTACGGCTCCATGCGTAGCACTGCCCTAATATCAGATGCGTCGGTAGGCGGTTCGGAACCGGTTAAACTCGTAACCAGGTAACTGGCAGCTTTCGATTCCCTACCCATCCGGGCTGCAACCGTGCGCTCAATATATGTTTCATTGATAGCTTTGCGTTGCTGATACGGGTTTAACAGCGTATTCGCCACATCTTCCGGTTGTAGTATGCCCGCCTCAACAAACTTAGCATGCCACGCCTGGTGCATAACCTCGCTTACGCCATCAGCATACGGCGTCAGCTGCAGCTGGTTGTCGAGGTTGGGTGTAATTTGGGCGACGCGCAGTTGTCCAAGATCAGGGATGTCAAAAATAGCAATGTGCTGGTCAACCGGCGTCGTTTCTGGCATAGGGCCAGTATAGCACTACGCTCTACTTAGGATCGTTATTACTGCGTTTACTCTGTCGTTTGAGCTATGACTGCCTGAAGATACCAGCGCGCAGCACCTCTAGAAGCGATAGAGGCATCGTAGCCGTTACCAGCCCAAGCTTCCGGGTGAAGTGTTTTGGCCGCTGCAATTGCCGCCTCCCTGACTTCGGGCGAGTCAGGCCCATGTTCCAGTAACACACCCGTGTAGTCAACGACCGCGTTGTGCAGTGCCGTATATGCGGCGACTTCTTCGGGTTCTACTTCGCGCGTCACCGGCGGCACATCATAATCTCCCGATTCTATTACGGGGCGGCCCTGAAATTGTTCCATATCGTAGACGAATCCGCCAAATTCGCGAATACGATCCACGTAACCATCAATGTCTCCGAGAGCCACCTCTGCATGCCGGCTAATAAAGTCATGGAACTCCTGCCTATCAGGGGTGCCATCAAACTGCCAACGGAAGCCGGTTTGGTTAATCTCCCGCATGTACACCTCATGGTCATGAGCGGCAATGATCCGATCAGCCGCATTAAATGTCACAGGACTACCGTGGCTATCGTCAGGATTGCCTTCGGCTTCACCTAGCGAGTCGGAATACTCCGGCTCACTATCCGCGGTGCCATCCGCAGAATCGCGATTAAGCATGTCGTTGACAACTTCGGCGTCAGCATCATCCGCTTCACCGGCCCCACCCACACCTACTGAGTCAGCATCAAAGTCAGTTTCAAAGTTCCAGTCTACTGGGTCAATAGGGTCGAATTCTTGCGCCATACTATATCAACATCCGTTTATTTACATTAATAAGTAGGTATCGTAGTAGAGTACCCTTACTATGTCAACGGAGGGCTAGGCTTTGGGCGGTGTCGTAATGATCTTGTCGACGATGCCGTACTTCAGCGCTTCGTCGGCAGTCATCCAGCGGTCACGCTCCATGTCTTCGTGGATACGTTCACGTTTTTGGCCGGTGTTATTGACCATAATCGTCTCCAGCAAGGCCTTCACGCGCAGCGACTCCTTCAGGTCAATTTCCTGGTCGGTCACCTTGCCGCGGGTACCGCTTGATGGCTGGTGGATCATAACCGTTGAATTCGGCAGCAGGAAGCGTTTGCCTTTGGTGCCAGAGCTCAGCAACACGGCTGCGGCTGAAGCCTGCATACCAATACCAACCGTCTGGACGTCATTCGTAATATATTGCATGGTGTCGTAGATGGCGAGCATGTCGTACACGCTGCCACCGGGGCTATTGATGTAAAAGAATATATCTTTCTTGGCGTCTTCAGCCTGCAGGAACAGCAGCTGAGCAACAATCAGGTTTGCGGTCGTAGAGCCAACTGGGTCGCCGAGCAAAATAATGCGGTCTTTCAGCAAACGGCTGTATATGTCATAGGCGCGCTCGTAGCGGCCTTCGTTCTCAATAACGGTGGGGACTAATACACCGCTCGGTGTTTGTGTCATGTGTGTCGTGTCATTCATATATACCTCGCTTCGTTCGCCATTACCTATCTATACATCTATAATATAAAATTAGCACTCTCACGTCAAGAGTGCTAATTTACTATTCTCTTATGGGGTAATGGCCTGGGTGGGCGACGTTATAGGCTCGTGCAAGCAAGTGCGCTTGTTCGGGAGTAAGCTGCAGGGTATCAACACCAGCAAAATCAGAATCGGAGGGTTCTTCTGGCGCAAGCCTGACTACGGCGATCCCTACCGGAGAAATGTCAATATCTTCCATGAGCGTCGAGACCTTTGCGTCAAGCGGCCGTACGCGCCGTCCCAGATGTAACGTGGTAGGGTGCGCTTCCACACGCCCAATATACCGAATTGACGTCTGCCCCAAATGTAGCAGCGCTTCGGCATGGGCACGTTCGTGGGCAACAAAAGCATGCTTGGTGGGGAACCTTCCGCCCGATAAATCCTCAGCTGCATCATAAAACTCAAGAACCTCCTCAGGACTATTTAGTAGAACCGCATGAGCTATGCAACGCTCATCTGTAGGCGGTAAGTAGTTTAAGTCATGGTATCCCCCATGGAGTATATGCGCGGGATGCGGCAGATCGGGAGTCGGCGTAAAGTTGACGCTTTCCTGAAACGCTATTTCATCTGCTAAGCGGTCTTTAATAGGTGCGTGCCTGATAAAAGTTGCCCCAAACACCGGCCCAAGGTACGGCATAGGTGGAACGTAGAGCTCCGGCGCGCCGTCACGTTCATCAGAGCTTTCGCCCGTGTACTCATCATACTCATCTTGGTCGCCTTGCTCTGGCGCAAGTAAAAGGTCATCCCCATAGCTATCGCCAGATGCGTCGAATACGTCAGTATCGGTATCATCAGTAAACTCACTAGGTTCTTTGAATGGTTGGTCGTATAGATGTATTTCTGGCATAGGTATAGCCTGTAATCACTTTACCGTATACCGCGCTTCTACTCGCCTTGCGGCTCGTCGCGCTGGACAGTAAACGTGCCATCGGGGTGTGTTGTTATGGTACCCTGGAAATCATCATATATTGTGCCACCCTCGACAGTTGCTTCCTGTTCGCCGTCAGCGTTGGTTACAATAGTCACTAAGTCTGCCCCCACAATCACACGGCCTCCACTACTGCTGACAGTCATTGTTCTCGTTGGGCCTGATGCTTCCCATGCTTCGTCATCATCCTCATCACCCCAGTCGTCATCGTCGTAATCCGCTTCGGCATCTTCGCCAGGTTCTCGCACAAGTAGCTCGTCGTCGGCGTCAGTTGCTGAGCCGGATAACTCCTGCGCGTCGCTTTCGGGGACATCGCTGGGAAAATCCGCAAAATCACCACCTTCAAATCTCTCTGTCATAGCCTGCCTTTCGTCCTTAACTAAAATCCTACTATAGCACATTGCCCAACCGAATAACTCACGGGGTATTATGGGCCACCCGACGGGCATATTTAGATAAGATAATTACTTGCTGGTGGCGTATTCTTTGAGCTTGGCCAGCGTTTTTTCAGTCAGTAGGCGTGAGGCAATATCGCGGCGGGCTTCTGGCTTGGCCAGTTCAGCTTGCATTTGCTTGTCTGGGTATTGGCCGCGCAAGAGGTTCATCTGGGCGTCGAGTTCATCGTTGGTAATAGTGATCTGCTCAGCTTCGGCAATCTCGGAGAGAATCAAACCGGCCTTGACGCGCATTTCAGCGGCGGGGCGCTGTTGTTCGCGATAGGTTTCGTCGGTCAGGCCTTCGCCCTCCAAATATTCCTGCCATGTTTGGCCACGGTACATGATGTTCTGGCGCTGGTCGCGCTCGATGCGGTCGATTTGCTCGTCGATCAGGACGTTCGGAATGGCGGCTTTAGACTTCTCGGTGATCTTGGTAATCAAGTCATCGGCGTACTTCTGGGCGGCTTGGTATTCTTTTTCGGCTTCCAGCTGCTTCTTGATGTCACCTTTTAGGTCGGCAACGGTCTTGAACGGGCCGACCTTAGCGGCAAACTCGTCGTCCAGCTTCGGCTCGACAACTTCCTGCACCGTCTTCACGGTAACCGTAAAGTCTACCTTGCGGCTCTGGAGCGCTTTGACGCCATAGTCTTTCGGGAAGGTAATGGTAAACGTCTTCTCTTCACCAGCTTTCATGCCAACCAAGTTGTCTTCAAAACCAGGGATGAAGGTGTTGCTGCCCAATAGTAATGGGTAGTCCTTGCCGTCAGCGCCCTGTACGGGTTCTTTGGTCTTGGTATCAGCGCCTTTGAAGTCGATGACCGTTTGGTCGCCGTTCTTGCTGGCGCGGGTGACGTCCTTCTTTTCGGCTTCACGGGCACGCAAGTTGTTGATGACTTCATCGACATCCTTAGCGGTCACGGTCACCTTTTCAACCGGCAGTTTGATTTTCTTGTAGTCAGGCAGCGTAATATCGCCAACAACCTCTACTTCGGCTTCAATCTCGAGCGTGTCGTACGGCACGAACTTGGTGACCTTAACCTGCGGCTGGTCTACCGGGCGGAATTTGTCCTGCTGGACAGCATCCAGGTATAGGCGGTTGATAGCGCGTTCCAGGAACTCGGACTGGAGCCGGGCTGGGTCAGCGTATTTTTCAACCATAGTGAGTGGGGCTTTGCCTTCACGGAAGCCAGCCACTTTCATGGTGCGGGCAAACACTTTCAGTGTTTCCTGCTTCATGTTGTGCAGCATTTCGGCGTCGGCAGTCAACGTCAGCTGTAATTTGGTGTCAGATAGGTTCTTAGTAGTCACTTGCATAACTACAGACTGTAACAGATCAGCGCCTCATTTGCCAGAGGTACTTACTGGGAACGTATTACTCTTTCGGGTGATCCGTGTGTTCTGTCGTAGCCGCCGGGAACGTGTCAATTATGTCACGAGCCATATAATCGACAACAGTAGCCGTGGCGATATCCCGCAAGGCGCCAGGCAGCCTTCGCAAAGGACCCATGGTCAAATAGTCAACTACTTGCGCCCTACGCAGCGTTTGCGTGACGGCGGTTGCAGCTTCCATGAGGTATGCGTCGTATACCGGGCTGGCCGATAGGTCTGCTGCCGGTTGAATAGGTTCGGGGGTAGGAGATTCGTGTGTCATATAAAGTAATATTATACACTATTTATACAAGCGGGGCAAAAGCTAATCGCGATTGGCGCGGTAGTCCTGGACGATCGAGGCGATGCGCGCAACGCTGTGGCGTTCACTAATGCCGGTCATCAGGTTCTTAATCTCGTATTGCTCTTCTTGCAATTCTTTTTCGCCAATAAACATCGCGTAGTGGATGCCTTTTTTAACCGCCGTCTTTATCTGTTTGTCGGTCTTAGCACCAGTAATGTCCACTGCTACGCGGACACCCATTTCACGCATGTCTTCAACGATGCGCTGGGCTGGCGCATAGGTATTCCCGATCAAAATAACGTACACGTCAGCATCAGGGCGCAGGTTGGGCATCAAGTCGTGGCCTTCTAAGAAGTTCTGGAAGGTGACGTCACCAAAGCCAAAGCCCACGGTCGGCACTGGCTCAACACCGAACAGCCCTACGAGGCCATCATAGCGGCCGCCGCCAAGCATTGAACGGTTATTGTCCGGGTTTTCATCGAACACCTCAAACACGATGCCAGTATAGTAGTCAAAGCCACGCATAATCGACATATCAAATACCGCGTTGGTTACATGCGCACCCTTCAGGATGTGCAGCAATTCTTTGAGCTCCATAGCTGGGTTGCTCATGCGGATAACTTCGGGCAGGTGCTCCAGCGTCTTGATTTTCAGCAGGCCAATCAGCTTGTTGCTGGCGCCAGCTTCGCGCTGTGACGGCGTAAATACCCCGTCGATCTCAGCCATGAAATCCTCACGGGACATTTTGTGCATGCGGTCGATCAACTTAGAAACCATGTGGATCTGCACGCTATCGAGCTGCAGGTAATCAATGAATATAAAATCCATCAGCTTGCGGCTGTTGACCTTAATGGTGTACATGTCGTGGGTTGCGCCAGCGGCCTTCAAAATAGCGTCGGCTACTTGTATCACCTCGGCTTCAGCCAGCAGGTTATCAACGCCAAAGATATCGACGTTCAACTGCCAGTGCTCGCGCAAACGGCCGCGCTGCGGGCGCTCGTAACGCCACAGGTTGGGGATAGAATACCAACGCAACGGATATGCCAACTCCTGGCGCTTGGCAGCGACCATGCGGCTGACCGTCGGCGTCATCTCGGGGCGGATAGCTACCTGCCGGCCGCCGCGGTCTTCAAACACATAGGTCTGCTCGGTGACGATTTCCTGGCCGCTCTTGGCAAGGTACATGTCGATAGGTTCAAGTATCGGCGCATCATATTCTTCGTAGCCGAACTGCTCAGCTGCCTTGCGCATGAGGCCGAACATATACTTTTGCAAACGCTTATCTTCGGGGTAAAAGTCGCGTGCCCCTTTGTATGGTTGGGTTGATAGTGCCATGATTGTCTCCATTATACCTTAGGCGTTGTGTTAGTTGAAAATTCAATCTGTTCATATAGTGCGGCTGGCCGGTCATAATATCGGGCCCATTCTTTGTCGCCATACGAATAGTGCCACCATTCACCGTCAAATGGCGCAAAGCCAACAGCCATCATCGCAGCGCGGAGCCGCAAGCGGTTGTCGCGTGCCTGCCGTGCAATAAACGGACTGAACGTATACGTCTCTGCGGTAAAATCCCATATATCCGCACCGCAGTCCACTGGCGTGCCATCACGCAGCATGAATACATCTACTGCGGCACCTGCCGGGTGCCCGGCTGCCTCTGGCTTGGCAACGTAGCGGTGGGCGGCGGCGTCCAGTTGCACGCTGGGCACCGTGCCGCGCAACCGATCCTGCTGCCGGGCAAAATTAGCTTTCTGGATATCGAGCGCCCGATACCCGTATCCTACCCGCAACTTCGTTCCGGGCACGTCCGCAGCCAGGCGTACGCTTGCTTCGCCCAGCATATCCGCTACGGTTTGGCGGACATATACGGTCGTGCCGGTAACTGGCAGCATTTCGGCACGCATTTGCGTAGTAACCATATACGGGCTATCGGCAAGCGGCACCAGCGGCTCGCCGTTCGGCTCGACGGGAATATTTATATAATCATCGTACGTCAGCATCTGCAGTTCCAGTGCATTGTACACGGTTTGGCGGTCTGCGCCGCCCTCTGTAACATTGGTCATGTCATTGTCCTTATTATGTTCGTAAAAATAAAACGCCGGGCACTGCCGGCGTTTTATTCACATAGTAAGGATGCTACAAACTAACCGACATGCTCCGGCGATATATGCAGATGAGTGGTTACGCTGTAGTTCATAAATATATTATACCATGAATAGTCAAATATGGTGGGGATGAAAGGACTTGAACCTTCACGCCTTGCGGCACATGCTCCTAAGGCATGCGTGTCTACCATTCCACCACATCCCCGTGGTATCGGTGTTATTCTACTAAACATTTGCGGCAAATGCCAGCTATGCAAAATTAAAAACCACTAGTTTGTACGCTACGAACGACCCTTCCTTTGAAGGTTAGGTTCAATTCTTTTAAGCAGAGGCTCTATGCGGTTCATTACTTCGGCGACAATTTCTGATATTACTTTAGGACTATCCCGCCGGATATCTCTGCGAAGCCCTTCCCTTAGTTTGTCCAGCTGCACCGACAATTCTTGTTTCGTGACGTACTCTTGCTTACTCATGGCCGGATTGTAGCACAAGCTCGTTCGCTGCATAGCGCAAAAATGTCGCGTTTTAAACAGCGGCCACGTCCGGCGCAATACGGCGGTAAAAAATAAGCTGCATATCACCGTACGAGCGTTGCGCAACTTGTTCAAACCCATCGTAAACGGGCTGTGCTTGCGATCCCGGCCACGACAGTACTAGCAGGCCACCCGGTTTCACCCGCTCTCCTAACCGTGGAATGAGGCTGAACGGAAGATCATTATACGGCGGGTCACACAGCACCACATCAAATGCCTCACTACTGGTGTGCAGCCAGGCGCCGACCGCTGCTTTTACCACCTTCGCTTTATCGGCAATTGCCAAAGCTGCAATATTGCGGTCAATCGTTTTCTGGGCGGCCACATCCTGTTCAATAAGTACGGCACTGGCCGCACCACGGCTCACCGCCTCGAATGCCAGCGCACCGCTCCCGGCAAAGGCGTCTAAAAATACCAGGTCATCAATATCACCCAAGATATTGAACAACGCACCGCGGGCCTTGTCGCTCATCGGGTGTGTCTTAATACTGCCCGGCGAGTCGAACGTCCGTCCGCCCAGAGCTCCAGCTACAATTCTCATCGCTTTGATGCCGCTGGCCTTTTACACAAACCGGCGTCAATGCACGCCGCATACCAGGCCAACGTCACCATCATAACCATGCGCGGGCCAAGCTCACGCCGGACCTGACGGGCAAGCTTTGGCGTCCAGCCATCATCCAAATAGCTGTCAAACATGCCTATGGCGCCAACTTCGCGCGTCATATGCTTAAAATATTCAATAACCCCACGGCGATTGAGCTCGGCAACATCATGCGGCGACGGCATGCCACGCCGCAGGCGCGACGGCGCAAGGACCATGTAGGCACCGGCTTCAAAAGCAGTGTGCGTGGTCATCAACCCGCGCGGGCCAACCAATTGGAAATTACGTACCAGTGAATCGCGTGCATTATCGCCCTTCACAAGGGCCCGTCCCTTGAGACCAATGCGCGAACTAGCCGGCTCACCGCGCAGCCGCTCCAGTTCTTCTTCATAGGGATAATGGTGAGCGGGCGTCATGCCGTCTACCAACGCATGCGCCAGCCACGCCGCCTCAAACGAAGCCCGCGTCCGGTCAGCGTCCCGTAACGCCCGCACCAGCCGGTCGTAATGGTCGCCAACAATTAAGTGCAGGCTCGTATCTTCACTGTTGAACGGGTCTATAAAATGCCACGGCTGGTCATCGGCCGTTCGTTTGAATTTAGGTGCGTCAGGGCCATTATTGCCTTCAAAGTGCAAAATTTCCCGTTGTGACGGGAAGCCATGACAATCTTCAGCGAGCTTGTGTAAATGCCGCAGCGCCACACGATCTATTTTTTGGTGGGCATGCAAAACGAATGCGTACATAGTGTTAGTTTAAATTAGTGACCGCGCGTGCCCGGAGGACGCGCTCATGTAACTGAGGGTATTGTATCAAATCCTCGCCCATATCGATAAATGTTTGCGCTGCCTTGCGGGCGCTGGCAATCAGTTTAACATCGCTGAGCTTGGCAATTCGTAAGTCTAGTTCACCGTGCTGCATCGTGCCGTAAATAGCGCCGGGGCCGCGTAATTCCAAATCCAGCTCGGCTAATTTAAAGCCATCATTGCTCTGTTCCAGCGCCTGCAGCCGCTTGGGCGGCGCCTTAGAATCGCTCATCATCAGATAGGCGTAGCCCTTGTGTCCGCCCCGCCCAACCCGGCCACGCAACTGGTGGATTTGCGCCAAACCAAACCGGTCCGCCGCTTCCACCAACATAATACTGGCGTTCGGCACATCAACACCCACTTCAATGACCGTCGTGCTCACCAATATATCGATCTTATGTGCTACAAAGTCGTTCATAATATCGTTCTTTTCAGCCGGTTTCATCTTGCCGTGCAGGAGCCCCACGCGCCATTTTTTAAAATCCTGCTTACTAAATTGCTCGTATATCTTCTCGGCGGAGTTCGCCTTGCTGGTAGCCGAATCGCTAATGAGCGGACAGACCACAAACATCTGGCGGCCAGCCACTAGTTCTTTTTCGATGTCCTCATTTAACTGCTTGCGGGAATTGGGCGAGCATATCCTCGTGATAATAGGCTGGCGGCCAGGTGGTTTGGCGTCCAAGATTGAGACGTCCATTTCGCCGTACAGCGTCAGCGCCAGCGAGCGCGGGATCGGCGTAGCCGTAAGGCTCAGCACGTGCGGCATATGCCCGGCCTTAGACATCAACTTCTTGCGCTGCTCAACGCCAAAGCGATGCTGTTCATCAATAACCACCAAACCCAGCTTATGCATATCAACCTTGGACTGGATCAAGGCGTGCGTGCCAATAATGAACTGGATGTGGCCAGCTGCAATATGTTCATACACCGCTTCTTTTTCTTTTGCCTTCATACCACCCACCAACAGCGATACGCGATTATGAAAACCGAGCGGCTCCAATAAGTTATAAATGGTATCGGCGTGCTGCCGGGCCAGTAGTTCCGTTGGTGCCATGAGCGCGACCTGATACCCTTCGGCCATAGCCATGACTGCCGCCATGGCCGCAACTACCGTCTTGCCTGAACCGACATCCCCCTCCACCAACCGGTTCATCGGCTGGGTCTTTTGGATATCCTGGTATATTTGCCACACGACTTTCCGCTGGGCGTCCGTAAGCGTAAACGGCAGATGGCCCACAAATGTCTTGGCTAATTGCTCGTCAAACGGAATAGCCAACGCCGTGTCCTGCAGCAATTCATATTTATTCATCAGGCTGGCGAGCGTCAATTCGAACACTTCTTCAAAGCCTAATCGCCGCTTGGCGCGCTCAAACGTCTCTTTATCAGCCGGAAAATGAATCGTCTCGTAGGCGGCAGCCCGCGGCATCAGATCCTGCTCATCGCGCAGCCAGCGCGGCAGGGTCTCTGGCAACAGCCGGATATGCGGCACGACTTCACGGATCACTTTGCGGATTTGCTTGCTGGTAATCCCCTTCGTTTCGCGGTAGACCGGCACGATGCGCGCTGTGTTAACGGGAAAATCCTGCACCAGCTCAACGCTTGGGCTCATGATAGCGAATCGCTGATGGCTCAGCTCATACACGCCGGCAATAAAATAGTCCTGCCCCGTCTTTATGCCAGCCGCGCGGTATGGTTGATTAAACCACACTAGCCGTATGCTATCGGTGCCGTCGGTGGCGACGGCTTCAGTAATGTGCATGCCGCGGCGCACATAGCGGCCCACAACCTGCTTGATGGTTGCCTTTATGGTAACTGCTCCGGGGTGGATATCGCCAATCGGCACTACCTCAGAGTAGTCATCATAACGGCGCGGGAACGTATTGATCAGGTCGTCGACCGTCTCTATACCCAGCAAGGCGAATTTCTTCGCCATCTCGCTGCCAACACCTTTTACCTCCGTTATCTGCATGCCGTATTAGTATACGACAGCGCCGTGGTGTTCTAAAGCCGCGCTGGGTAATTATTCATTCGGCGAAAAGGCTTGGGCATCGGCTAACATATCACCTAATGCGCTCGTGTCATCAGATATAGTTTCCGATAGGGGCTCGGCACTTGCGAGTATAGCGGCGTAGCGGGCGGCCGGTTCGACAGCGTCAACCGTATCTTCTACCTGCATGTGCTCCACACTTACCAAGCCGACAAACTGACTTACGCGCACAATCGTTGCGGCAACTGGCAAATCATCGCCATGTTCTACGATACGCGTTACCGATTGGGCATCACCACCAGTTGCCATAAACATCATGTCAACGGTATGCTCACCTGTGGTATAGTCCACGATTACCTGCCCGGCTATAGGCTGACCGAGTGCACCAACTTCAAGCACTTCGGCATGGAGCTGGTTAAAAAGTTCAACAGGGTTACTCATAAACAATATTATACAATATATAGATAGATATTGCTATTACTTTGTTGATTTGTTATGCTTTTTGTTATGGAATTAGGAAAAGACAACTCCCGATGGCTACGCACACCGATAGCTATTGCTGCGGCCGGCGCCGTTTTACTCACAGCAATAAACGTAAGTGTTGAGCTGGCGCAAGGTGATAACCCCTGTCAAACCGAGGCTAACGTCGCGTCGTGGTTAGTAGCGCCCCTCTGTACACTCGGCGAAGCCGCTATAAGTGGCGAGCTCTTCGACCCAAACTCGTTTACCGAGCCAGTTCCGCCACTATAAAAGCCTAGGCTTTCTTAACAAGAAAGAAGACACTGGGGCCAAAGAAACTGTTGGCAAGCGTTGGCTGCAAAATACCTTCGATAGCTAGCATCATGCTCTGGGGCATGATCTTTTTCAGGCCCTGACTGCGCAAGTTGGACACCGACAGGATACGGTCAACTTTCAGACCGGCGTGTGCCAATTGGTTAATGACAGTGTGCGGATTGTGGTTTACGAAAGCAATCTCGTTTTTGTTGCTGCGGTTTGCCGCCGACCGGATGTCAACCGGCTGGGCTGGCATTTTGCTGTGCTTTACCAAGTGTTTGAGGCGGTTGCGGGCGTGCCAATAGTTAGCAACTTCGATAATCGCGTAGCCGTCGTCCGCCAATACGCGGGCGATTTCAGCAAATTCAGTCTCTGGCGTTGGCAAGTGGTGCATCACACGGATCATGGTCAGTAAGTCCAGCTCGCCGTCCTTGAATTTAGATCGTCGGCCTGCATGAGCTTGCGTTCAATTTCTGGATGCTCTACTAAGTAGTCCTTACCGAGATCGAGCTGCTGCTGGCTGGGGTCAGTCAGTACGACTTTGTCGGCGTAGTTTTCTAGCAGGAGACACAAGCGGCCAAAGCCACCACCGATATCGGCAGCTTTGCGGAAGTGCTTGCCTTCCAGCAGGCGCTTGATGGCCATTTCCTCGGCGGCGTTTTCGTAATCACGTCCGTCCCAGTATTTACGGTAGTTGTGTGAAGGGTCGTTATATTGGTCGGCGCGCTTTTTTACAGCCACCGTCTTTTTTCGTTCATCTTTCATATGGCTATAAGTATACCATCCTACTGGTGGTCAACACGCTCAATAAGGGCAGAATCTTTAAAAGCCTTGCCTTTGCGGACAAGCAACCGGCCGTTTTTAAAATCTTCTTCTTCAAATGTGTCACGCTGTATTTTCTGGCCATTCACCGATATGGCGTTGTCTTTAATGAGGCGGCGGGCTTCAGTGCGCGACGATGCAAGGCCCGTTTCCACCAGGGCATTTACAATATCCCAGCCACGGCTCAGCTGCAGCGAGGGCACTTCTTTCTTCATAGCCTCTAGCGCAGCGTCATCCAGGTCGGCGACCGGCGTCTTGCCGACCAATACCGCGGTGACCGTCTCAGCAACTGCCAGTTCGGCGTCGCCATGCACCAGGCGGGTTACTTCTTGAGCTAAACGGGTTTGCGCCAAGCGTTCACGTGGGTTTTCCTGGTGCTTGGCAAGCAGGTCAGCGATTTCATCCTTGCTTAATAACGTGTAAATTTTCAGATAATCCTCGACACCTTCATCATCGCAAGTAATCCAAAACTGGTAGAACTGTGTTGGCGTGGTGCGGGCCGGGTCGAGCCATACCGCGCCTTCCTCACTCTTACCAAATTTCTTGCCAGTCGCTTTGTTCATCACCAGCGGCATGCTGAGGGCGTGGACTTCTTTGCCTTCTTTTTTACGAATCAGCGGTGCGCCGGACAGCATATTGCCCCATTGGTCGGAACCGCCGATTTGCAGCTCGACGCCCTTATTTTTAAACAGCCACCAGTAGTCGTAACCCTGGATTAGGCTGTAGCTAAACTCCGCATAACTAATGCCGTTGCCGCCCTCACCGATGCGTGAGGCAATGTAATCGCGCTGTACCAGCTCGGTCATGCTGTAGTGCTTGCCGACGTCACGTAGGAAATCGAGTAACGTGATGTCTTTAAACCAGTCATAGTTATTGACCAGCTCAAAATCCAAACCGGCGAAGATACGCCGTACCTGGCTGGCAACGCCAGCAATATTGTGTTCAACTTCTTCAATTGGCTGCAGCTGCCGCTCTTCGTCTTTGCCACCGGGGTCACCGATACGGCTCGTTGCCCCGCCCATGAGGAGTACCGTCTTCCAGCCATGCTGAGCCAGCCGGCGAGCCAGCATATATATAGCCAGGTTACCGATTGTCAGGCTATCGGCCGATGCAGCATCCGCCCCCAGATAAAATGTCCGCGGTGTATCCAACCATTGTATGTCGTCAAATGTTTTGTCTTTTACGAGGCCGCGCCACGTTAATTCTTCGGATAATGTCATGGCAACAGTATATCGTAATCTGAAAAATTACTGTAGAGGCTAGCGAGTGGATATACAAAGTAGCTTGCCGGCGCGGATTATTTGCTATACTGAGGTCATATAAAAGCATGGAGTAACAGCAGTTAATGACTGACCCCCGCAGACCCCAGCCCCGACGCCGTCCGGGCAAGAATACGTTCACGACAAAGAGTGGCAGCACTATTAAGCTCAACCAAAGCATTGGTGAGCGTATTAAGGCTAACCGCGAGGCGAAAGCCCGTCGTCGGGCCGCATACCTCAGCACGCTGCCGAAGAACCGTTTCAAACGTGTCTTGTACCGACTGCAGCCCCGGGAGCTAGCTCGTTTCTGGTTTAGCCGTGATGGTGCCATCATGGCACTGAAACTCGTTGGCGTCGGTATCGTCGTCTTCTTCGTACTCGTGGTAGGTATTTTTGCCTACTTCCGTAAAGACCTGCCAAACATTAAAGACATTTCCGGCACTAACATCGGCGGCAGCATTACCTACTACGACCGGACCGGCAAAACCGTTCTCTTCCAGGATTACGACGCGGTTAAACGTATCCCGGTCAGCGCCGACGCCATTCACGATAATGTCCGCGATGCGACTATCGCTATCGAAGACAAAGACTTCTACAAGCACGGCGCCTTTGATGTACGTGGTATCACCCGTGCCGGCGTGCACGACGTATTCGGGGGCGGCGGCGTGACCCAAGGCGGTTCGACCATTACCCAGCAGTTAGTTAAGCTCAACCAGGACTGGACGGCAGACCGCAGGCTCACCCGTAAGTTTAAAGAAGTCATCCTGGCCGTAGAGCTGGAACGCGAATATTCCAAGCAGGATATCCTGACCGGATATCTGAATGTCGCCCCTTATGGACCGGTAGAATATGGCGTGCAGGTAGCCGCCAATGATTACTTCGGTATCGACGCCAAAGATTTGTCGCTCGCCCAATCCTCAATGCTGGCCGCTATACCAAAGTCACCAAACGTCTATTCGCCGTATGGCCCGAGCTTTAGTGCCGAAGACCTCTTAGGGCGCCAACACTACATCCTCGACCAAATGGCCAATCAAAAGATGATCACCCAAGCGCAGGCTGATGAAGCCAAAAAAGTCGATATCCTGGCGCAAGTACACCCGCGCAACCAGAAGTTCAACGGCATCAAAGCACCATACTTCGTGCTTGCAGCTAAGAAGCAGCTTGAACAAAAATACGGCACCGAGACCGTCAAGCGCGGTGGTTGGAAAGTCATTACATCGGTCGATCTGAACCTGCAGAGCATCGCCGAGAAGGCCGTTGCCGATGACGTTAAGAACATTACCGCCCAAGGCGGTGACGAAGCCGCATTCGTAGCCGAAGACAACAAAACCGGCCAGGTCGTAGCGCTCGTGGGCGGCACTGACTTCGCGAACGAAGACCACGGCCAAATTAACTACGCCACCGACGTAAACCTGTCACCCGGGTCCACCTTCAAGCCATACGACGCCGTAACCTTCATAGAGAACAACAACGCTGGTGCGGGCTCAGTCTTCTACGACCAGCAAACCCCTAAAGATGTACTGCCTGGCTACCCCTGTGAAGACACGAGCAAGCCAACATCCACCGGCGACAACAGCAAGAAGTGTCTCTGGGACTACGACTTCCGCTATCCTGGCCCGATAACCCTGCGCTACGCGCTTGGCGGCTCACGTAACGTGCCATGGGTTAAGGCAATGCTGTCAGCCATCCCGAACGACAAGAGCAAGGGTCACGTTAACTCCATTAACAAGACAATCACCACCGCTGAAGCGCTCATGGGTAACCCTGATGGCTACAACTGTTACCAGGCCGGCACTGACCTATCGCCAGGTACCGACCCTACGAAGCTGAAATCTGCCCAAACACAGTGTTACGGCGCATCGGCCATCGGTGACGGTGCTTACCTGAAGCTCGATGACCACACCAACGGTATTGCCAGTATCGCCCGGCTTGGCCAGTCTATTCCTAAGACATACATATTGAAGATCACCGATGCGAGCAATAAAGTACTCGACGAATTCAAGCAGCCGACCGGCAAGCAGGTCGTCCGCCCGGACAGTGCTTACATTGTTACCAACATGGCCTCTGACCCGAACGCCAGCTACTTGCCTTCAGGCTACTACAAATTCCACCGTTACAAGGGCTGGGACTTCGCCATCAAGACCGGTACTACCAACGACGGTTACGACGGCCTCATGGCCAGCTGGTCCACTCAGTACACAGCCGTTGCCTGGGTTGGCTACCACACCCGCAATAAAGCCATGCACGGCCCAGGGATGGAATACATGACCACTCCAATCATCCGTACCTGGATGCAAGGCGCACACGATGCCCTCGGCACCAAAGCAGTTAACTGGACACAGCCGACCGGCGTAAAATCAGCGCCAGCGTTCGTCGTGACCAGCCACGTAGGCATCGGCTCAGTTGAGCCAAGCCCGAGTAACGACCTCTTCCCCAGCTGGTATGTTGCGCCTACAAAGGGCAGCAGCTCACAGACAATCGACCTCGTATCCAACAAGGTGGCAACCACCTGTACACCAGCGTTGGCCAAGAAAGTACAGGGCGGCGGCAACGCCAACCTATTCTCGGTAGACATCTTTGCAGCCATCGGTGCGGCCAGCACGAGCTCTAATGTGCAAGGCAACGATGACGTGCACAACTGTAACGACTCCAAGCCCACCGTTAGCCTTACCACGCCAGACACCTGTACCGGCACCTGTAACTTTACGGTTACCGTGAGCCAGGGTACGCACGGCCTCAGCGGCGGCAGCTACACTGCTGCACCTGCCGGCACCGTAGTACTGATAATCAACGGTGCAACCGTAGAAACTGTCAGCATGGACGCAGCCGACACATGGACCCACGTCTTCTCCTACACGGCACCAGCAGACCAAACGTCACTATCAGTCCAAGCCAGGGCTACCGATAGCGTACTCTACGACACCACGTCTAATAGCAACACCGTGGCCGTTGACAACTGAAGGACTGGAGGCGGTGGGCAAACCCCTACTCCTCCACGCCGCCGCAACCCGCGCGTTCCGTTCTAACCAGAGCAAAAAACTACCGAAGGAGATACCGCATGAACACCATTACTCAAACGTACACGATTAACGCACCTGCAACCAAAGTGTGGCAAGCACTTACTGACGCACGTACGGCAGAGCAATGGGGCGCTGCACCGGCTAACGTGGAGGCGAATGAAGGAGGCACGTTTAGCTATTGGGACGGCGACATTCATGGTACGTTCACCAAGCTAACACCTTACACATTGATCGAGCAAGACTGGTACGGCCACGACGACCCGGATCAGAAATATCGTGCGGTCTTTACCTTTAAGGAAGAGAACGGCGTTACAAAAGTCACCCTGCACTTCTCTGGCGATATAAAAAACGAGAAAAAGGATATTAGCGACTGGCAGAACTATTACTTTGACCCGATCAAACAACTGCTAGAGTCGCAGCAATAGTTTTAGTTTGTTAGGTACGGAAAGACCCGCAATTAAAGCGGGTCTTTTATACATATGCTACTTATTAGCTGATCGTCGGGCGGCGACGGCGCCCCAAGCGGTTGTGTAGCTTGGTCTTCAGCGGAGCACCAGCAGGTGCTGCAGTATCACCTGCAGCAGCAGACTTGGCTTTAAAACCAGCGCGGCGTAATGGGTGCAGCATGCGTGAGTTGTCGCTCTTGGCAGCGCGAGCGTGTGACACCACAGCTGGCACGTCGCCGCGAGGCGCGTCATGATCACGTTCCGGGAGTCCGTGACGCTCTGGAGTGTCATCAGGATACGCTGATGCTTCTGGTACGGTCGCCCGTTTCTGTTCACGGATCTGGCCAAAGACCATCTTCCCGGCGACCGTTTGGTGCATACGGGTGACGGTAACTGGCATAGAGCGGCCTACGTGGCGGGCGCCACCTTCAATAACAATCATCGTGCCGTCTTCCAGGTAGCCCACGCCCTGGTCGCGGTTACTGCCCTTTTGGATGACTTTAATATTCAGCGTCTCGCCCGGCAGCGTAATAGGCCGCAAGGCTTGGGCCAGTTCGTTCACGTTCAAAACTTGCACGCCCTCGACGGCGGCTACTTTGCCGAGGTTGTAATCGGTGGTGTAGAGCTGGCCTTTGATCTTCTTAGCCAGCGCCACAAGCTTGTCGTCAGTCGCTGAAATCTCCGGGAACACCGTGCGGTCGATAGTTACACGCATAGGTGCGCTATCTTGCAGCTCATGGGCAATGTCGAGGCCGTAACGGGCACGCTCCCGCTTGTGCGAATCATTGCCGTCGGCTAATAGTTGTAGCTCATTGAGGATGAACTGGGGGATGACTAGTTCTTCAGCCATAAACCCAGCGCGCACGATCTCTACGATACGGCCGTCAATAAGCGCGCAGCTATCCAATACCAATTTACGGTTTTTATTGAACACCTGCAGGCCACCGCCCCCGCTTTGGCCGTACACCAACCACCCGATCCCACCGAGCATTATTACTTCTATAATATCTAAAAACATTGTTAGTCCTTTTCTAGAAACTGATTGAGTGCTGCGCGTACATCGGGTACCGCCTGCAAAAATTCTGATTTTTTACCGGTCTTTTGTACCGGGCCAATGGCCGCATCAAAGCCAAGCTTTTTTGCCTCGGCGATCCGTTTCTCTATAAACGGTACATGCCGGACTTCGCCGGACAAGCCAACTTCACCGAATACCACGGCGTTTGCTTTGAGCTGGAGGCCCTTGGCCGCTGAACCGATAGCCATACAGACGGCGAGGTCTGCGGCCGGTTCAGTAATACGCATGCCGCCGACGATATTAACGTATATGTCTTGGTCGGCGAGTGATAATTTTGTGCGACGTTCTAGCATGGCCACCAACAGGTTCACCCGGTTGAGGTCAATGCCACTTGCCGCTCGTTTAGGATACCCGTAACTGGTCTTATTAACAAGTGCCTGCACTTCTACCAAGAGCGGCCGGGTACCTTCTAGGGTTGCCATCACAATCGAGCCGTCACTGACTTGCCGCTCGGCCAGCAATGCCGCTGACGGGTTCTTAACCGGCTGTAGCCCTTCGTTTACCATTTCAAAAATACCTGCTTCGGTAGTCGGCCCGAAACGGTTCTTGGTGGCCCGCAAAATCTTGAAGCCGCCGTAGC
>Ga0247778_1000286_pt1 | contig 80224 bp, 93 predicted proteins | sample UWRJL049202B5_FD_179939 | JGI IMG/M metagenome (GOLD analysis project Ga0247778, IMG submission 179939) | Plant litter microbial communities from Arlington Agricultural Research Station in Wisconsin, United States - UWRJ-L049-202B-5 | ecosystem: Environmental > Terrestrial > Plant litter >... | reverse complement strand
GGGGAGGGGGGGGGGGGCGAGGGGGGAGAGGTTTATGTTAGAGAAATAGGGTTGGAGGAGTGCTAATTGGTGAACACCGTCGGGTCGCTTATGAAAGGGGGAGATGAAACCATTCAGGCACGTGACAAAAAGATTGGCCGGCGGTTCTTTGGAGGTGGAGAGGAGGCTGGTTTAGCGAAGAAATTGATACAATTGGAATATTGTGGAAAGCATAACGGTATACCCACGAGCTCGGCCTCAATGCCATGAAGCTGCGGTGTATTGAACATGAACACGTCAAGCTGGCATTTTTTCTATTCCTCTTTACTTATTTGTTCATCGTTGTTGCTTGAAGTATCGTGTGTCCTCTAAAATCATTACATTTCTTAGCAACCAACTTTGGGCTCTTAGTGTCTCCAAATCTATGAAGCAACATGCCAGTACCATTTTACTGGTTCTTTCGCTTCTGGACCGTGCGATGACCTGTTTGCCTTTCATGGAATTTCTTCTAAAACTGCGCAGTCAACTCTTGTTTCTGCTTGAGTGACTTTATAGCATTGCTCTCTCATGTTCTATTATCTTCTCATTCCAAGCTCGTGTTGTCTCGTCTGTTCCTTCCTAGTCTTTCGAACCATTTGGACATTACGGTTTCTCTATACAAAAACCCAACGCCAAAATCGCCATTCGCTAATTTTACATGCATTATACACAAGGACGCCCTTTATTCCTTGCTTGAGAGCGCTAGTTTTCATTCCAATGACTTGCCTATTTGCTCGACGCGGCCAGTCGACCGCGAAGGCGTCTCACAGTCGGGTGTTGTGGCTGCTGTGTCTGGAGCACTCTCAGGGGTGTCAAATGAGCCATCTTGGAAATTGTTTTTTGATGCCCTCGTACTGGGCTGACTATCGGTACTCGGTTGAGACTTGTGTTGAATGTGAATCTCAGGGGTTTGAGGCCGCGCTGTAGGGTTACCGGGTTCCGGCACCGCCAGCCGTGGTGCCCCGGAAATTACTGGCCCTCCAGGGTGTTTGGCGAGATAGTCCCCTGCGATGTCTTTTGCAACCTTTTTGATCCTTTGTTGCACTTCTGCTTTGTTGAGATACTGCTTAGTGCGTGTTTCAATTTCCCCAAGATTGATGAAGTCGTCCAATTTAAATTCGGCCACGCCCGTATCGGCACTGAATCGCTCGTACTTGATGGTGTAGGATCCATTGGTAGAGTACCGAGCGAGTGTGTTCATAAACTTTGCACTTTTCTCGGAGTCCACAGCGATGTTTTTGAGGGTGTTATTGAGTGAGAGTGCTGTACGAAGAACTCTGGGCACAAGTGATGCGATCCAGCTCTGATGGGGTGGCTCTTGATCCTCAGCCTTTGTACCAGTCCCGAGGTTGATAATTCTAGTGTGAGAAAAGTCAAGACATCCGTGGCTTGGAGATGAAGGTGTTGGTTCAGTTCCAGTTGGAAGCGAAGTTGTTGAATTTGTACGGGATGCTGCAACTCGATTTTTTACCGAGTAGTGATGGAAAATTTCCATGGAGGGATTGTTGAATCCCATTCCTAGACAGTGATAGCATTAGCTTTGGCAATTATGAATGGTAATGACTCCGCCAGGAGCTGTGAGACAGCGTTCGAGTAAAACACACTTGGATGCAACTGCGCCGGAGGGAATAGAATACTCTTCAAATAACTCACCTCCGTCTACAAAGCGTCGACCGTTGATTTTAAGTGCTGGAAAAAATGTTGGAGCTGCTGAGGTTGCTCGTGCAGCGTCGCAAACAAGCCATTCAAATGGTCGAGTGCAGGGCTGAGTGCAGGGCTGAGTGCAGGGCTGAGTGCAGGGCTGAGTGCAGGGCAAACTGCAGATGCACACCGACATGGGTTTCAAGTCTGAGTATCTTGACTCATTCTCATGCTCGCAGCAAACGAGAGCACTAGTCGAAAGTCAGATACGATTCTCGTCTTAGGATATAGCCAGTCACCTACCAAGCAATTTTGTCCCTCTCTTTATTCTTCATACGCAGCTCCGCGTCAAACCCTTCCTCCCCGCCAAATTTAGATGCCATCAACTGCCGGACAGGCTCTCTGAACCCCTTCCCTGAGTATTTAGCAGTCATCAATCCTTTTGTTGCCCGCCCCCTTAAGTGCTTCTTTCCGAATATATCCTTTGAAATGTTGTGGTACGCTTGGATGCAGTCGGCAACCGTCATTCCTAATTTCCCAAGCATGACGGCAATCAAGCCTCCAGTGCTCGTGCCTGCGACCAGTTCGAATATCTCATGAGGCTGCACGTCCTTCTCTGGCTTCGTTGTTCTTGGTTTCCTCCCATTCTTAATGCTAGAGTTTATTTCTTGCATCAAATGTTCCAGGATCACAAGTGTCGATATTCCTCGAATGCCTCCTCCATCTGCGACACATTTTGTGTTAGCATAGTGCACACCAGTAGTATGTCGACTGATTTGCAATTCTTGCTTACCGAGTGTCAAGACATTAACGCGCCTTGGGTTGGGTAGCGTTGTGGGAAAATCCATTGGCAGCGCTTTTTGCAATACTGATTTTGTGTATCAATTCCTCTGCCTCCTATATTGTACGAAATACAACTCGTGGTAAGTGCAATTGATTGCTGCCATCGTAAATATCGGCTAGCTGAATATCTTTATACGGCGATCATCCGTAGCCTCGTCTTACAGATTTCCCCATGAATGAGCCTCAACCTAAAGGAGATCAAGGTCACCACCCAAAATCACCACCCTACCTATTCCAAAACAACTGCATTCATCTGAGGTGCAGATAACATGAAATTAGCGCCTGTGCTGACACATTTGTGGCCAATCCACTGATTTGGCCCCCCATGAATATGTTGGTTTCGAGTTACACAATGTTTGGAGGGTAAGGCTGTGTGCATGGTGGCCTTGACAATCGATGATCAAGGTCACGCCCAGTTTATATTTGTTTGCTCAGGTCTTTTTTTTAGCTGACACACCAATGTTGCCCCTAAGTTGCGATTGGTGAGTTTTCCGCGCGGCTGCGCGCGGCTGCATCATAATGGCCTGGATTGAGTGGTTCAGAAGGGGCTGAGCAGATGCAGCTTTGCCACGCGCCCGGTCTGATTCTACTCGCCGAGAAATCCCAGAGGAATAATTGTTTCGGGTTGTATTTACGGCTGCAGCGAATGACAATCCAAATTTAAATTACGAGACGGCGAGGCTGCACGAAGGGTCGTTGTGGCGGCGGCTACGTGTCATGCACCAATGCTGTCAACCTAGCAGTTTACCAGCAACGTCAGCCGGGAAAAGTTGGATCATTTGCCCCTGACCTGTGTGTCATAGAGCAGCTTAAATAGTTCGTCGTTCCCCGAATTTTGATGCATACAATGACTAGTTACTTTCATTTTCCCCTGAGATATCCACAGCCTTCTGTCGACGCACGAACCAATTTTCCATTCCTTTACTATGGAGGCAGACAAACCACTGAAAATACTCACACTCGATGGCGGGGGATTACAAGCCATACCCACTCTTACGATTCTCGACAACCTATTGGATACCATCGCCCGAAACAATAAAGTCTCGCATAGAAAGCCAAGACCATGTGACGTCTTCGATGTGATTGCTGGTATCGGAGCTGGGGGCTGGTTAGCAATTCTCTTGGGTAGATTTCATATGGATATTACAACGTGTCTTTCTGAATGGTACCGAATCATTCATTGCATCACCCCACGGTCCAAGAGGGAAGAAAAGCGCATGGGTGCCTCAAAGCACTGTTATTTCAACCAAAACCGCTTGAAACAACAAATCAATCATTTGACTTCAGAATATGGCACCGGAGACAAACTTTTTGACGAACAGACACCTTGCGTGCGGACTCGTCATGTTTTTGTCGCAGCCCTTAGATCGGATGCACAGGAGTATAACCTCTTCAGAACTTATAAAATTCCAAAGAGCGGGAAGCTGCGCGAGGGACCGGAGGAACCTAGCAACTTCAAGATTTTCAGTGCTTTTGAGGAGACTGGCTCTGCTAAGCACTTCTCTCCACCGTGGAAGGAGCAGATGTCTAAGAGTGGCAAGAAAATTTTCAATGATAGCAAATATCTTTGCCCCCACAATATTACCGAGCTTGCACTCGACGAGGTGTGGGGTCTATATGGAAAAGAAGTGGCATTGTCTGTGGTCGTGAATATCGGACCTAGTCTCCCGAACAAATGCGATGTGCACCAGATCGCTCGCAGATTCTCATGGGGTTTGACAACTCCCTCTACCCCAACATCTTCCAAAACCTCAAGATCCCCACTGCAAGAAGCGGGAAGCTCACTCAACAAATTACCTGCCCAGGTTACAACAAACGACGATCCTTTCACCAGCAGTGAAGGGCCTTCATTTCACTTTCAGGAGAACATTGCAGAGGACCCAGCAATCACACCAGAAAGGAAACAAGCAATGGCACGAAGTAACACATTTGGATCCGACAAAAATAGAGCCGTGAAAGAGAAGTTGCGCCGTCCTGAATCGGTTATTGAGCGCGATATTAAGAAGTCAGAGAAATTTTGTCTAGGGAGCTCTACGCTATACTGTCGCCTGGCTATAAGCCAAGCACCTCGGGGAACCGCACAGAATGACTCTGCGGGGCTGGATGTAACGCTTGACGCTGCAGATGAGTATCTCAGCAAGCCTGAGGTAAGGAATAGTATTGATGAAATCGGGCGACGGATATCCAATTCCGAGAAGTCTGTTCGTTGATTCTGCTGTTTGCAGGCTATGTGTTGAAACCCGGACAATTGTGGGTTTGGAGTTTTAAAGGAGGCGGAGTTGGAGGCTTTTGTCAGTTTGATTAATCTTGTAAAAATTAGCTCCACTGCGACGGAGTTTGTTTTGGAGTATTGGGAAGTCTCGGTGTTTTATTTCTCTTGTCGCAACTCTTTTGTACTGCAATCACTGTGTCGGTATTGTTTAGATTTCCATTCTTAATGATCAAGCTTTGATATATCTTCCTTCATAGTACCCCCAAGACTTTGCTTCATAGGTCTTCTGCTTTGTTAATCTGGGCATAATTTAAGTCCTCTCTCTCTCAACAGCTAGAGACTGAGTAGACTTGTCAAAAATTCTGACCCAAAATGGTTGACCACCCATTAATTTAGGAATAAATAACTATGGTTATATACTAGAATAGTATATTAGCACTATCTTTAGACCTTGATCTGAGTTCCCTGACACCTCTTGGAATGTTCCCGGTCTTTGTATATATATGATGGAATTGAAAAGAACCAAGAAAATAAAAACTTTTGGCCAGAATGCTAGTATGTCGCATTATAAATTTCGTCAAACTACTGAGACCCCACAAGAATCTTTCAAAATTACCAAAACCCCACGAGTTTAGTTATAAATAACTAAAACCCCACTACCTAGATATTCTTTTTCTGGGAAAGGAACAAATCGGCTAGTCTAGCTAACTGCAATCACAATTATAACTTCATTATAATAATATTGTATTATTGGACAATTGTAATTGCAATATAGATGCGTGCTCCCTACGAACCTGGATAAGTGTTTGGTATCTATTCTGTCGTGTTTTCGGAACCGAAATTCCTGCAGCTTCTGAGGAATTTCTCCATCTCAATACACGAAAAAAGGCTTCTTGATCTCTTTCATTCTTTTGTGAATTTATTTCCTCAAGAAGTTTGTGGGGCTCTCGGCCGCAGGACTAGATGAATAGTCTTCTCAGTCTTTGGGTCACTAAGCTAAGCACATTCGATATCAGCACGCATCTTTTGACTGGAGAGCTCTTAGTAGTTACCGCTTCTTCGCCAAATATATCTAACATCGTTTCTGTTTCTCTGGCAAGTATTCGACCTCGGTGAACGAGCCGTTGAAGCTCATCTTCCGGCTTCGACGGAATGGCATCTCGAAATTTTGCCTTCACCTGTTTGACTGTTGTTGTAGGCAGTATATTTTCGAATATGATAGGACTGTCGACCCTAACAGAGGGTGAGATCATCTGAAGGGTGAATGCAGACGGCTCCTGGCGCTTTCTTAGACCATTTTCTGCTCGATTTTTCTCTCGCTCATCTTCTAGGCGCTCCATTTCTCGCTCAGCCTCTCGAAGTTTGCGGACATTTTCGTCAGCTTCCATCTTTCGGTTCTTCTCGTATTCCGCCTTTGCTCCAGCACGCTTTGCATGTATTTTGGCCTCTTGCTTCTCACGCTCGGCTTCGGCCTCCTCCATTTCACTTATTTGACGTTCCAGTTCTTCCTCCTCTTCCTCCTCCTTAGTCTTTGCAGAAACCAGTTTCTCACTTGAAAATGGTCTGTGAGCAATTCCAATCTGAGGCACAAGAAATGGCTCCCGAGTATTTGCAATGCGACGGACAAATTGTCCCAAAGGTTCGAATTCCGGATCTTCCGACTTTTTGACAAGTACATTAGGTTGGAAGCTCGAATACCTGTCTTGCATCTCTAGACCAGAGAATGGACCATAGATCTTATCCCCGTGTCTGTACATTCATCGCGTCATATCAGGCCCTACCAAGACACTCTCCTGTTCTCTTTCTTTTCCTTTGCTTTCTTGTGAAGGACTGCTTTCTTGGTCGCTATCAGCCTTTCGTTTCTGTAACAAATCTAACTCGGCGTCCAGCCATTCGGATACAGCTGTCTCGGGAATTCCAGTCATCTTACTGGCAGCAGACACATCAAAAAAGCCTGTAGAACCAACAGTACTAAGTATTGCTTTTGACTGAATAATGCCCGTGTTCGAAATTGTATTTCCGTCATTGTGAGGTCACCAGTGGACCTGGATGATGTGGGTTTTTAGCAAAGGGGAAAAGATGTCTATTCTTTAACTAGTCTAAGGTCCTTTATCTTCGTCGGTGCTTACGTAACAGCTATCATCTTGAGATTTCTCCGATAGTTCCTCTTCCTCCTGCTCTTCCTCATTATCCTCATCTGGTTCCGCTCTTGGGAGAGCAAAAAGTGCCAACTGCTCCATATGGCGGCCAAGATGCTTCCGTAACTTTGATAAGTCACCATGTTGCGACTGGGCAAAGCTCTTTTCCCAATCATCACACAAGGGGCAATCGGACGCAGCTGGCCGGTTGATAGGTTCTTCAGAATTCGCGACAATATCTGGCAATTCATCCTTCGGGCCATTTTTGGAATGCTTCGCAAGAATATGATTCTTTAGTGCTGAGGATGCTCGAAAAGGCCGATGTTTGCAAAAATGGCAAGTCCACTCTCGCCTGTGCTTCTGGTTTTCATGCAGAAACCACTCGTGCTGACTCGAAAATAGCTCGGCGTCACAGTCTACGAAGGTACAGACATATGACTTGAGGTCCCGAAACACATGTCTCCTGAAATCTCGTTAGTCTTGAGGGAGTGGTTTGCAGAAACTGTAAGGTTCCACTACATACTTCCATGCCGTACGGTCCTTGCAAGTTTTCTCCGTAAAGCAATAGGGGCACATAAATGGCTCCCCATATTCAAATGGAATGCTTTCAAATGCCATTTCTGGAGGCTTTGGGACAGTTAACCTTGTTGCTTCTCCGCCCTCGTACATTGTAGGCTCGTAGGAGGTTTGCGATCTGGCAGTTTCCTCGAGTCCGATAATTTCTTCGTCCAGGGTCTTTTGAACATCCTCTGCCATCCTTGTCGCAACTGTTGATGGGAGTGTATGGGTTGTAGTCGGGGCAATAGTATGGCCATCTTTCGTCCCCGACTTTTCGAAGCCTTCGTTCCGGGCCAAGATCTTGCGGTTGTGCTCTTCCCGATAATTGAGATACTTCCTTCGTAGCGTAATGGCAGCCCCCAGTCTTTCAAGCAGCCACGACTGAGTGTACTTGGCCTTGCCATGCTTTGTTTTCACATGTTCTATATCCCAGAAAGACGGAATATCGTACCTTGCAGCGGCCTTTGAGTAGTCATCTCTGGCTAGTGATGATCGGATAACTACGGACAGCTTGAGCAGGCTTGATATTGATCCATGGCTACCCAATAATACTTCTTGCAGCTCGCATGTTTCGTGGGTCTGTGTTTGTGACGCACTATCTGGGCCTGTCTTCTTGAGGGTCCCATCGGCCTGAATTTCAAATCGAAACTTTGGCGGATCTCCCACAGTCCACCACTCGTTGGGTTGATCTTGAGACAGTATTGACCGCGCTAATCCCGTTCAATATCTGCCAATCTTAATTGTGGGGGACTGACCTTGCAACAAGGAATCGTGGAGTGTTCGCAACAGGTTTAACACCTGGTCATGAATCTGCACAACTTCCCGAAGACGAAAGTCCAAAGAACTCTTCAGGTGTGGTGAGTGCAACGCAGCAATACTTGTTGCCCAAGCTTTGAAGTACAAGTATGGTTCCTGAAGCCATTTTCCTACCTCGTCATAACTCAGCTGCATCGTCTTCCAATCATCTCCCTCAGTGTCTTGATATAGCGTCTGCAGGTTGCCAAAGAGTTTCATGATAGCCAGGCTCTGCGCAAAGATTGTTGAAGACGAACCCATGGCTCTGCGGACACGATGCTTCGAGGCTCTTTCAGCTGGTACCGTACAAGTGAGATTCTTGTGGCAGATAAAAGCCCCCTCTTAGCTGGGCTTCCTGGCGAGTTCGTAATAGTAGACTCAAGCGACAATTAATGATTCCTTCTGTTTTTCATCTTCTTGTGACGCAATACACCGGCCATGTGGTATTTCTAAGGGTCGAAGTAATGCTAAGGTTACCTCAGCAGCGAAGTCATCCATGCTATGACTTCGCACGTGATTCAAACCTCCCCAATCACACGTTGACACATTTATTCCGACCCCGCATCGCAGGGAGGGCCTCATCGAACGGTTACGCGCCCGCGAGTGAGGCTGAGATAAAGCGAGAGAGCATACAAAAACACACACAGCGCCATTCGGAAACGATTGTTCGCCCTGGTCTGAGGAGAATGATACCACAGCATTGAAAGCAGCGAGTCAATGTAGTTCGGAGCCATTCGAACTCTACATCATGACCGGTTTTGAAGTGGTAGGCTTCGTACTCGGCGCATTTCCACTCCTCGTTGAGGCTGCGAAGCAATGGATGGAAGGTGTTGAGGCTTTGGTCGAGTGGAAAAGGTTTCGGCCGAAGTTCACTTCCTTCATTGGGGCAATTGACGTAGAGAACACGATCTTCAAGAATACACTCTTGAACGTGATGATCACGGCTACTGCCTCGATGTCGATGGATGTTGACTACCTGGAGTGGAAGAATCCCAATCTCAGCAAAGCGTTAGAGAACCCCGATATCGTCAATGCTCTGACACTTCACCTTGGGGATTCTTATGATGGGTTCATCCGTACCATTACCACAATCCAGTGTGCCATTGAAGGATTACACGACTTACTTACATCAGAAGACGGCAATGTATGACGCTAGATGAAACACGCCGATCTACTATACCCCTGCTAATTTTAACAGGCAGATTGGGCAGACCCTAGGTTGTCACAGTGGGAATACAGATTGAAATCGTTTCAGTTCTCGTTTTCAAGCGAGGGAGAAGGATTGAAGAGCATTCTAGAGTCAGAGAACAAACGCCTTCAACGACTACTCGCATCCAATGCGCAGGTAACATTTGTGAGAGCATCCGCATCCTCATCAAAGAGTGCCTGGGCACGACTATTTCGAATAGTGAGAGATCAGTCTCTGAGCTTGCACTCCGCGTTGCAGAAAGCATGGACTTGCGACTGCCAAGCGCCCCACAGATCTAGGCTCCAACTTGACACGGCATACACTGAAACAAAAACTCCCTCGTTTGGAATAGTCGTCGAGCTTGAGGTTGAAAGTGAGCTGCTGACGGGCAAAAGACAGCGAATACTGCTGCAAAACAACATTGTGGCAGGAACTCAGCAGGAGAATAAGACTCATGGCTCTGTCGCCTATTCGGCCAGCACGTCAAGTAGCTCTCTTGCTGCCGATATATCAAAGCTATCGTGCGACCTCAATGCCGCTCAGCTCGTAGCCACTCAGAAACCGAAGAAACTGCAGAAGAAAGCTCGATTTGCTGAAGCACCTCATGTGAGAGATCAACAAGTGTTTCCTAGACCCAGCATATCAAGCTCAAGCCTGGCTCTTCCAACCCTTGGGTCTAAAGAAAAACTTCTGAGAAACTTGTGCGCTGAGCTGCGTTTGATACAGTCGTTGGGCTTTGCACTGGATATATCGTTGGAGACGAAGGACAGCGCCATTATCTCACAATCAAGACACGACAGGAGTGCAACTTGCTACTACCGAGGACTGCTTCCCTTGAGGACTTGCTGTTAAGGCGAAATAGGCTAGAATTTCGTCGCCAAAACAGGTATCAAGTTGGTAGTATTCTCGCTTCGTCGCTCCTTCATCTTTACACGACCCTATGGATGGCTAGAATAGAAAAGAGAAATATTGTATTTCCTCGCAATGGCACTGTTCTTTCAATAGATCGTCCATATATCTTGCAGAGCTTCAAAAACTTAGTACCCAACACACCTGCAACCACACAACAAGCAAGAGGCACCCAGACCATTAGGGCAGAATCGGAAAAGGCCAAAGAAGCCCTTGAAAGTCTCGGGATCTTACTTCTTGAACTCTGCTATGGGGAAACAATATAACAGCACCCTTTCCGCCAAAAATTCCTGAGACAAGACGGCAAGGTGGGCAGGTTGACAGACTTAAAAACTGCACGAGAATGGGCACAAGATATAGCCAGTCAAGAGCCCGATTTGCAGAATGTTGTACTGTGCTGCCTTAACTACGGTTTCCCACAAAAGGCGGATTGGAATGACGTGGAGTTCAGGCAAGCCGTATATGATAATATCATAAAGCCCATGGAGGATCTGGCACGGGCTTGGACCCTCTGAACACCCGGGCGACGAGAAATGCTATGGTGGGCGAGGATGAACTGCAGGGCATTATAGCTTTGAAGGAAATGGACAGCCCGGGTGATGAGGAATACTTCCATCCTAACATTCAGCTCCAGTACATTTCTCGCATCACTCTCCACTCTCCTACCCAGCGCCAAGTATCCTCAACCTAGGTATTGATGAAGACTAGTCTGTGCACACTATCTCGTGACCTGACAGCCAAAACGGATGTCTTGCAGGATAGGGATCACAAGGTGAGGGGATATTGGAGTGGAAGGCTATGAAGAAGCTTTGGATGGAGGATGCTGTGAAGATGCAGGAGGTAGAACAGATTATGATCACCCGGAAGAATTCTGAGAAGGAAGAGAGTAGTGGGTTTGAGGCATAGCGGAATCGATTATACGATAGCCCCAGAGCATAGACATTTAATCTGTAATTGAACTAGAGCACCAGGGACTAACGTTAATGCCTTTGACAGTTTTAATTTAGAGAGCTATAAACATAGCTTTCAATTTGTGGGGAAAAAAGAAAGACTAGCAGCTTGATATGAGGAATTGTTTCTTTCTCGACCTCCAAATTTGTGGTTCTTTTAGTGTAACTATGATAAACAAGAATCAATACCTCGCAACCGCGAGCACACTTGTGAGCGGTATATCACTTGAGGTATACACGAAGGAAATGAGTCGTTATATCGGGATATTCTCCGCTGGTAAGCTATACCCAACTTTTTATTCAACACCACCAAAACTCCACCCAGAATATCACAATCCCCTCATCTAAGCCTGCCCCGCCTGAGCAATCGCCCTACACCCCGCCTTATGCAGCGGCCAATCCAACTTCTGATGTTCCTTCCCACAATAAAACGCAGTCCTACACCTACTACACTTAAACGTATTCTGTATTGTCTTGCACACCCTACACGGCATAATCTCCCCCACCACATCCTGACTCCCAGCTCCCGCCGCCGAAGGATCCGTATTCGACATCTCCGTCATCAAGAACTGCACATTCTGTCGCACCTTTGTATCGCACTCGGCCTTTCCACATGCGGCGTTGCAGATGACGTTTATGAATGGATCGCTGCTGATGTGCAGCCAGGACATTGGTGTTACGATGACTTGGGTCTTGGGTGAGGAGCAGATGCAGCAGACGGGGTGGGAGGCTTCGAAGGCGGCGCGGTAGTGCTCGCCGACTAGAGGCTTAATAGTCGTCACGAAGGTGTTCATGTATTGGGAGGAGAGCTGGCTGGCGTCGGCTACGGCATTGTCGACGAGGGTGGAGGGAATATTGTGGTCGAATCTGTGAGGGTTGGGGGTCAGCGGTGCCTGTTCTAGAGCTGAAGAATCGTGGCCAGTAGCTTGGATTGCTGTAGATTCTGCTATATGATATTGAGAGTGCTTACTTGAGTGTTTCCTTATCGCAGAGGAACTCGAATCGAACGGCTCGAGTTGCCATATTGTCTGATGCGGGGTAATTCCGCGAAGTTAACGAAAAGGAGTATAGGAATACGGTATATCGAGCAGAGCTTCAAGTCTCAATGGTTTGATTCTTTCCAGGTAATTTAAGAAGTGGAAACGTTATTGTAGAATTATTAGTGAAAGATGTGAAGAGAGATGGAAGGACGTTGACTAGCCCACCCGTATTAGGAAATAAGCTCTCGGCGGTCCCTGCATATTGACAAGGCACGGACCACAAGCATATATTTTTAGGAAACTGGATTCCAAACCCAACCTCCCCCATAGCTTACCAATTTTTGGACGGCACGAAATCATTATTCCAACTCTGCCTCAATGAGATATAAATTAAAAGAGAAATGAGGGGCGCCTTATTGAAAATATGACAAAGTCTTCAATATACCTATATCTATGAACCAAAAGACAATCCTCGGCTATGAGTGGGGGAAATATATTAGCCGTGATGATTCAACGAAAAAAGGAGGACAATATCACGGGGACAATTCCCGAGAACAAGCATGCAATCTGCAAAAGGTAAATGTAAATAATATACCTCAGCTTCAACATCAACATCCAAAATCATATCTCGATTGCAAAAAGAGAGCCAAAAACATACAACAGCAGGTATTCGCTGGTGGTCACCCACCCAACTACTAATCTGCCGATCTGAGGCTTGTGTATGGCAGAGCGGACGGGATGCCCAATTCTCCTCAGTCTATGGTCGTATGTGATGGGTATATCCGTTATTTAAATATATAATACTCTTTGAAAAGAGGTTGAGGTTCCAACCACCATTCGCTACCTGCGTAGTATATCGTCGGCGTTTATTTTCAGTATGAAAAGAGATAGAGTGCCACTGGCTTGGGCAGACCTTATGCATACAGAGTCAAGCCTCCACATTAGCTCAAACGCCAAGGTCACAATTCGATGTCGAGGATGAAGTGACGAGTATGTCGTCCGTTTCCGTTCTTTTGCCATACATGTCTTACAACCTGCTATCCCCTTCACGAAGTTAAGCCAACAAATACCATTAGCACCGCAGCATACCCAGCAGTCGCCGCCAAAGTCTGATCATTCGTAGTCTGGAACGTCAAAGAACAGCAAGACGCAAATATGATCACGGCAACCGATGTCGTGATCAAACTTTTAGTCTTTGAAGTATTCAGCGACATTATGATCATAGGTACCAGGATACTGAGGGCTCCAAACATAGCAATTATAAAGCGAGCCAGTCTCTCAACTTGAACGGAGACGTCCGTAGGTGCATAATTCGCCTGGAAGTTGGCATAACGATCTTCTCTTTCCTCGGCACTGTACGTGAACTCCCGCGGGAGACGATAGCAGAGGAAATTCCGCAAGGGATCACCATGCTCGTACGGCTTTGGCGGCTTGGTGAGACAGTGATAGTTTTCTGAATCATAGGGGGTTTTCCCGTCATCGCTCTTGGCGACTTCTGGAAAGAATTTGGATACTTCATCTTGGAGGCTATTGGTCTGCTTCTCGATATACCAGTCCTGCGACTGTATATATTCGAAATTTCGGATGGCGGTCGCTGAGAAATTGTCCCGTTAGAAAGGAAATTTAACAGGCATTGAGAAACAATGTATACCTTGCTCATCGAGAAGCTCTCTCAAGACTTGCATCTGTGCGTCTGAGGCCGAGCCGAATTCATAGATTTCCTTCTTGCAGATGGCGAGTTTGTTGTTAATGTCTGCGATGTTCATTCGGTGCAGGATACCGTACTCGGGAAACCAGGCTGCGTTGCCAGCGAGTCTTTGGCCAGTGGCGTACAAGAAAAGCCTTGTAGACTCATTTTTCCCAACTGCTGTTGTGCTCAAGTCGTCTGCCTTGGCATCTGTTGCCTTTATTTGTGACAGACTCTTCCTGTTAAGTGGCATTCTTCCTGCAGAAGGGATAGCAAGGAATCATCTATTTTATTTGCGATAAACGTTGAGCAGATTGTCTATTGAAACTCCAGACTGGGCTCCCCTCGCTGAGCGCTCAGCGGGGGGGAGCGGAGCATTTCCTGGATGGAGTGGATTCTCAATTGACAACTGGCAAGCATATGCATTGCAGTATTAAATTACTTAATGCACGCCAGGCCTATTCAGACTGCACACATCCTGCTATGCTATTCATTCTATGTTACCTTTGCTGCCAATCGATCCAGATTTGCACTATCATGTGCCGAAATTAATTATGCCCCGACCGAGCTGGTGTTATTATTACTGCATGGATCCCTGCAAGGTAAGCCCCGTCCAAAACTCGTACTGCGAGAGTTTTCAGACAGCTTTCTGCATCTAACCTTGAGATACGGAATCGTGTCCCACATAGATCCTTCTCAAATATGGCGAGAGAAAAGCCAAAGAAAAGAGCATCATCGTCAAAGAAAACTTCGGTTCAAGAAGCAGAATTTAAGGTTTTCGACCCTGTTCAGCCCATCAAACTGCTGATTCTAAGTTTTCAGGAACTCAAAAAAGCAGTCCAGACTACAGAATCAACACGAAAGGATTTTGAGACGTGCGATGCGTTGCTTGATGAGATCAACGAGAACTTGGAGAAGGATGAAACGGAGTTGAACTATATATGGAAGGAAATCAAGAAGCAATACACCCAAACCAGAACTCGCTCTGATCCTAGCTGGAAGGGCAAAGTAGGTACGAAAATAACTCCATCCTCGAAAGCGTTATTTTTGTATGCTTACGGTTGAGGTTAGAGAGAGATCAAGTAGAATTCAATACATACGACCATGAGCTTCGACGCTTAAGAAAAGCTTTCGAAAAAGAGAGGGATAAGTTGATGACGGTGATGGAGTTGCGTGCAGAGGCACAAAGAGCCACGGCACATGCCAAAGAAGGAGCGGAGAAAACGGCTTTGTCGGATAAGGAGTGCGAGTTGCAAGAAAAAAAAATGGCATTGATTGCTCCTATGAAAGGTCTACTCGAGCCGACTTATAACAGTGCCGAAGTCGCGAGACGGGGCTTGATTGGGTATGTCGAGGGGAGGATTGGAATTAAAGCTGCACAATAGGATAATCGTGGCCGAATAATGAGATGCGAATGAAACAGAGCGCAATCTGGAAATGATACGTGCGGGCGCCACCAATTTGTAACCTCGAACCTGAATCTCGGGCATCATGAGAGAAGTAATAGCTGTAAACTTCAGCTTCGAGTCGCCGGCATTCTCTTTGTTTAATATTCCCTTGGAACACTTAGTATTTCGCAACTGTTATATTGATTTGTGGCTTGCGCTATATTCCATTGGGCGCTCTCATCCATAGGCATCAACATAAGCACGGAGGGTTTCAGCGCCAATATGTCTCAGTCAACGCGGCCACCACTTACCCAGCCCAGAACAATCAAAGAACTCGACTTTTCTACTAAAACCAACTTTCAGTGCCCCTCCACATAAAATGTCCAAGTCCTGCATCATCATCGGCGGCGGCATCGCAGGTCCCGTCGCCGCCCTCACTCTATCGCGCCTGGGAATACAATGCACAATCTACGAACTCCGCGGATCACCAGCAACAATCGGCGGGGCGATAAATCTCACACCAAATGCCCTGAAACTATTTGCTGAACTCGGGGTTGAGGTGTCTGGATGCGTGGTTCACGATATCGAGATATTCTCATACCATTCCGGAGCCAGGATCGCCAATCTTCCATTCCGGGGTCCAAACGGTCCTTCTATCAGAATCGAGAGAGAGAAACTCCTGATTACATTACTAACAGCTGTCAAGAAAGCCGGAGTCAAGGTAGTCTATGGATCAAAGCTGGTGTCGATCGTTGAACATGATGACGGGGATATAGTTGCAGCTTTTGAAAACAACACTTCCGCCAAAGCAAACTTCATCATTGGATGCGACGGCATGTATTCAGCTGCCCGTTTGCAATACGTAGACCCCGAACGTACTCCCATCTTCACAGGCGTCGCATGCGCGTACTCGATCGTCGATGCCCGAAATCTTAGCTCACCTATTCATTTCCAGCGGACGGGAATGAATGTAGGCAGATATGGCTCTCTACTCTCTACATATATTGACTCTGATCAAAAAATGATGTATTTGACGGCAGTGATGGAGACTGAGGAGCGGGATTCGAAAGAGGGGTGGAGGGCCAGGGGTTTGGATCACGAGAAGACTGTTGAGGAGATTCGGAGACGGTTTAAGGGTGCTGCGTTTCCGTGTCTTATGGAATTACTGGGGAGGGTGGAAGAGTATGTTTATTATCCGGTGTATAAACTGCCCTCGGGAGGGAAATGGTCTCGTGGCAAGGTTATACTGTTGGGTGATGCCGCTCATGGGGTAAGTTGCTCTTTCAGTCTCCAATAAGCACCCGATTAATGAGATATATTAGATGCCACCACAAGGAGAAAGCACTGGCTTGGCTATCGAAGACGCAGTCTTACTAGCTCGTGTGTTTGAAAAGCTTTCCACGAAGTCCATCCCAGAGATCTTCGAAGCGTACGAGAAGACAAGAAGACCGAGAATCGATCGCGCGTACACGGAAGCGGTTTCGAGATGGTCCAAAGTGAAAGATAAGAGTTGGTTGGTGCAGAAACTTGAAGAGTGGTTGACCTGGGTATGGATGTGGTACAAGTCTGATGACTTCGCGAAGAGCTTTGCGTACGACGTGACGAAAGAAGAAATCATCGGATGAAGTGAGAACCTTATCGAGTTCCAAAGACCGAGCAGTTCTTGTCATAATTACATTACTCATTCCGCTCTATTGCATGATCGTACATACTATTTATCCAAATTTTATCCCCCTACAAACGCCAAGCATGCAACCTATCACTCCCCCTTCTCCAAATCCTTCTCTACACTCCCCCTCCGATTTCCTGTCCCCTCAGCTTCTGACTCATGAACATCCTTCGCATCAACAATAGGAGCAAACTGTACCCCCTCCTCACCATTCGTCTGCTCCTCCTCAGAAACCACACTACTACTAGACCTATTCCTATCCTGCTCCCCTCTCTCCTCCTGCTTCTCCTCCTTATCCTCAGTCGGCGCAAACTTCGACCGTTTCCTAATCGGCTCTCCATACCTATAAAACACAAACGGGATAGGAGCCAGCAAAACAGCCACACCTCCAATCAACGATCCTCCACCTCCAACACCGAGGGCGTTGAACATGTATTGCGTGAACAAGGGGGCGGCGGCACCACAGGCGGAACGGCAGACTGTGTTTGCGGCGAGAGCGCTGGCTGCGAACATGAGGTAGGAGTCGGTTAGGTAGTTGAGGTAGGCGACGAAGATGAGGAGGATGGATGTTGCGAGGAAGACGCCGGCGAGGGTGGGGACGATCCAGTGGATGCTGTTGTATTCGCCTGTCCATGCAAACCCTAGGACCAGTAGCATTAGTATATATCCTTGATAGTATGAGTTATGTAGACTTACAGAACATGGTGACCGGAAACAAAACCCCAGCAACCATAGCCAGCCTCAGTCTATCCTCAGGACGGCCTTTGTACCCCGCCTCTGCTTTCTTCCTTTCAAAATGAGTATTTGCAAATACCAGCGCGCCTCCTAACATGGCCCCAATAACTGTCCCTATCAAAGGCAGTTCTCCAACCCCCGAGTTCCACCCACGTTTTTGCTGGAAGACAATCGGGTAGATGGTGAAAAGCATGTACAGGAGCATGTACACGACCGAGAGGTAAATCGCGCAGAAAAGCGAGATCGGATCAACAAGAATCTTCCAAGGCCTTATAAGAGCCACTCTGAAAATTCCACCCAACGTCCTATCCGTATCTTCAACCGGGGCTCTCACATTCTCAAACCCAGGAATCTTCAATCTTCGCAGTCGTTTCGCTTTATTCAAAAGCACTTGAGCCGGCAACGTCTCCGGAATCGTGAGCATAAGAACTTCAGTAATCGCCCCAAGCCAAAGCAACACATAAAAATCCCACCTCCAATTCTCCTTCAACTGCAAGAATCCAGCAACAACAGGTCCCAAAGCCGGACCCGCAAACGTCATCATCGAGAACAGTGCCATTGCATTCCCGCGCTCAAGTGGTCCCCATATATCAGCCAGCACACCCGGGGCGTTGGACAGTGGCGAACTGGCAAGCGTACCCGTCAAGAACCTCCCTATCAGCAACGCAGCGAAGTTATTCGCGAACGCGCAGAGGAAGTTGAACGCCATGTATCCCGTGAACGAAATATAAAACACCCATCTCCTTCCATAAAACTCCGAAACCGGCGCCCAGAACAGTGGTCCGAAACAATATCCCAGCAAAAACAGCGTGGTTACAAGTCCGGATGCTTCCACGGAGACATGGAAATGTTCGGCGATGCCATCAATGGTACCCGAGGGACTCGAGGAGGCGAATGTGGCATTGACTACGAGGAGCACGGAGACTACCGTGATGTACCATCGCCGGGGCGTTGACCAGTTTTTCGGATTCTCGATATCATTTGGAGAGAAGTCGAGCTGGCCTTTCTCGTTGAGATGTGGTGTTTCGCCTGCTTCGAAGGCTTTCGTTCGGTATGGTTTTGCTGTCGGGCGGGACAGCAGTCGCTCGAGGCGGTCCATGGGATCTGCGGAGTAAGAACAATTGAGGGGTATCAGATGAAAAACAATGCAGGTTGAAAAAGAAAAGATGAGAATGCATCAACAGAGAAAAGAAAGAGAAATCTTGGACGGAAACAAGAAGGCGATATCAAGATCTCAAAGCTCGCGGTAGCATCGCGTTTACAATCAACGCGAACGCCGTGGGATGAAAATACATCATTCGGGATTAAGCTGAGTGAGGTATAGCTTTGTCGTTAGGAAGCAACCATCCTATTAGTCACTGCGGATGCAGTGATCTTATTCGCGTAGATCCTTCCCTAGTGACGGGTAAATCGGCCAGGGGCTCGGTAGCAGCCATGCGATTCCACATCTGATGTCGTCATTTATCAATTTGAAAGACGTCGCAGAATTGCCGTTGCTTAAGTCCGACGCCGATACACCTGTGCTTATAATTAACTCTGCGGGATCTGCCCGGCGGGTTCAAGATCTGACTTCTTAGCCGCATGAGTGGGCTTTGTCGGGCGGTCGTGTCGGAACCCATTCGCGGTTGATGGTCAGCGGTCATAACCAAAAGGGATTATAATTTTCGAGATATAATCTCAGCCGCAAGCTGCCTAGAACTATTGCCTGCACTCCTTGCTTCCAGTCGAAAATGGACTCCAAACTGCTTTTTGGGTGCCACGTATCAATTATATCTGATGTGTTGGAAGTGTACAGTTATGCATTCTCGACTTTTTCGGGATCCTCTGCCGCTGACAAGCTGACGCATGCCTGCCATCCTCCCAGCTGCCGTGGTAGCCGGGTGTCAGCCCCGGACTTCCAAGATTATTGCCGTTCGATTTTATTTATGAAACCGAGAGGCCGAGGTGGAAGACATCAAAAGCTCTGTGTATGAGCGAGACCTTACATACAATCGTATCGTTGCTCTGTTGCGATAGTCTTGGGGTAATGTTTTCTCGTGCGCGATTGCCCTACACAAGTCAATCCTTTCTTCTTCCTTGGCAGATCTTCAGTCGTGTACAATGATATTCGAAATTCTTACTATACATTCGAAGCAGATTTTTAGACATGCCCTACACTCAATCTAGTGTTGAGTCGAGCATAATTGCCCCGCATCTCGCTTAGTACCCCTATCCCCAGACCTATGGATGCCATTTTCGTGCTGAGAGCAAAAAAACCGACGCTGATTTTTGCGAATCTGGGTGTTCTGCTGGGACCTTAGTAGCATGCCGAACTCAAAATCAGTGCCGCCTTTTACTTTCGTCCTCCCTCAGAGGCTGGGCATTCCGTGAGTGAAGCTACCATTCACCAACCCAGGGTGTAGGCGCAGGGCGGACCCAAGGTTCAAATGCATATATGCCACATCCGAACACAACAGATCCACCCCAAGCCTCGTCGTTGTTATCAACAATACATCCGTTTATGATGCTGTGAAACATATCCTTACACGTCTTCGCATCGACCTCAAACCCTGCTGCGCACTCTAACTTGTCAGCGAGCACGATGCTCATCGCAACTGAGCCAAAGGAGCTTCCACCTTTGCCGACATTTATGAAAGTTCTAGTATTAGCTTGGCTCAATATAGATCCATCAAATCTTGTTCCGCAAAGTTGATCAGTGGCGAGATTTGCTTCGTCAAAGCTCTCTTTGAGAAGGTCGCCTGGGACATTCTGGATAGCGCCAATGCAAGAGGGGGTTGGGATGGCACTTGCGGTGTATGCCGCATAGTTCTTCTTGTCTGCGAGTTGAGGTTGGGTTTTAGTCCAGGCCGTCATATTTGGCTGTGACTTTGAGTCATTGGGATCTTGTGGTCCAACCCAGGGTGTCGATATTTTACCGAATGACCACAAAGCCGGCCCCAGAAAGAGAGTTTGACATAATCCAGCTCGACACCCGACAAGGCTATCATGGGGAGCGTCTGCAAGGCAAAATGTTTGCATTTGAACTAAAATATCCATTTTCTTAGTTCATGATCTAATAACCGCTGATGATTGAAGTCAACTTACACATGGCGGTGGCGGAATCGCGCCAAGGCTCAGCGTACTGGGCATTCCAAATTGTCTCCAAGGTTTGATTGCCCCGTTCCACCTCTAGCATTGTGTTGGCAGCCTCTTGATACTCACCGGTACCATGCATCGTTAAGTTGGACTGAGCCGCAGCCCAGTATACCCTATCAAGGTTAAAGATGGCTTCAGAAGCAGATCGAGAAGTGAAAGCTTACGACTGATGAAAATGGACACCTCCTGAATTGTGCATGAGTTTATAAGGGTTCGTGTGCTGATCGTTGTGTTGGAAGAGATAGCGAAGATCGTTGCTCATAGTTGTCATAGCGAAGAACTTAGGACAGAGGACAGTTATGAATTTGGTCTGATCAAATTTTTAGGTGAGCACAGCAGTTGAAAAAACGATGTCTTGAGAGCAAATGACTTACGAAAGCGCTCCCTTCTTCAATCCAAGAATAAGCCAGAGAACCCGCTTCACAGCAGCTCCGCTTGTTGTTCACATTACCTTGTGTGCAATTTTTGCCGGGCCCATCGAAAAAGGAGGCCGGAAAGTCACCATCGCCACAATAGACATAAAACACATTGTTTCCTACATCTTTGCCAGTGTATAGAATGTCTTGGAGTGCGATGATTTCTATATCGCATCTATCAGTCAGTCTCAAGAGATCTGCATCGAGCATGAAGGGGATGGGGCCCATCGAGCTTTTGGAGTTGAAACATACTTTCAAGTCTCGGAAGATACTCAGATTTATATTCAGAGCTTGAGAGGTTTAACCGCGTCGGGCCAAGATAGCTGTAATGTTTAGGAATCCGACAGTGGCCTGACAGAATAGGGAGCTCACAGGTCAATCGCTCTCTGATAATCACCCTGCGGTCTCCATTGACCTGCAAATTGTTAACATAATGCACATACTCTCCACGAAACAACCCACTCATTGCGTGGGCAAGCAGACTTGATTCTGCCCATGCCACTCTGTCGGCCCATTGCTGATCTGCGCTGCAAGAACTTGAAATATAACGGGGGAAATTGATTGCAGGAACCATGTCGAAAGGTGTTGCTTTGCATGTACTGGCTGTCGATACTGATGCGAACTCCGTCTCCCTCCGCGGCCGTACCACAGGCGAGCCTGAATAATTAGAAAAGGTTGTGAATTTGAGAGAGTGTTTGAAGTCAGATTCTCACCTTTCAACCCTGACACTGAATGACACACCGCCTAGAACTATATTAGAGAAAAAATGGGCACTCATTTTATGGGACAAGAACCCACCACCAAAATCAAGAGCTGGGTGCAAATGTTGACCATCGTGAAGAAGTTGGCTGTTCAATTGGGGCTTCAAAAATGATCGAAGGAGGGTAGAAAAAGCAAGGGATTGAAAAGAGTGACATAAGGAGGGACATTTTGTGAACAGATAGACCTTCTTTTGAACTCCAAGAAATTCGTAGTTGGGTGAGAAGTTGGCAGGAACAGGAAGGATCGAGGACGAAGAGATACAACCAGAATCCAGACGAGGAAAGAGGGACCGTGATTGGCCGTTAGCTCTTGCCAATTCCCGCAACATCGACCTGCAAAGTACCGGCAACCAAATGGTCGGAACAAACATCAGATGGAAGGATGCGGCTGAGGGAGGTTGCAAGTGGCAGTGCGACCCCATGCTGGGCCACGTGCTCACTGAAGCCGACAACACCAACAACCGAACAATATGCGACAGTTGGAAGGATGGAGAATATGAAGCCAGGTATAGAAATATCTTCCAATGTGATCAGAATTGCAACACTTGGATCAAGGACGGATCAATAACCGCAATCCTCTCATCCTCTCTGACCAACATCGCAGGAAGATGCAAAGAAGCCACGATTGCCAGATACTGGCCTATGAGCTCCACTCCAGTAAGACGCTGTCCCACATAAACCCTCGCCATATTGTGGTTCTCGTGACCTCAAACACAAGACTGTTGGTCCCCGCCTTCAATTTCCCCGCGCCAATTTTGAACTCCAGAAAGCGCCACTCCCCAGCTGTAGTGCCTGAGCGATACAACCCAGGATCGCTTGCAAGGCCATTGGAAGTGATACTAGTCAGTAGCTGGCTATTGATTTTCACATTTAGGTCGACAGCACGAGAATAGCCAGCCAACGAGAGTGACAGGACTGCACTCCTGTTTGCAGCCACATCGGTCTCGGTAAGATCAAAGAGAATGGTCCAAGAACCGAGCGCCGATTGCCCGAAGTACCAATCGCTCTCGTTGGATTGGCCGATGGTGTAGGTGAGGTTGGCTGGAGAGTTGGCTACCAAGCCGTGCTGATATGGGGCGCCACCATTTCGGAATCCCAAAGCCTTGTGATCTAGCTCTCCGATTTGGAAAATAGGTTTGCGGCCTTGGGTTTTCCAAGACAGAAGGCCGAGGGCGGTTTCTCTTCCCTTTCGTACGGTAACATTGTTGAGTGCGAAGGTAGTAGAGACGTCGGCAATGCTGCGACCATTTGACCATGCGTAAAATCCGTAGGTAGAAGACCGAACGTCCTTGATATTGAAGTGTCCATGCGAATCTGCAGTACTAGCGTAGTAGTAGTGCGCACCTTGGTCTAAGGTTGATAGGTTCGAGTTGTTGTCCCCCAAAAATACTGAGGCGCCAGCGGCTGGACGGCCATCAGAGAGGACCAAATTTCCAGAGACGGAGCCCCGCGCCTGATATACTGCGTCGTCAAGCCACCTGTAGGGCCAATTCACGAACTCTTTGGAGGCTCTCTTGGCTGCATCCTCTTTTGACCCGGAATTCTAACACCCAGGAGTCAGATATTGTGGCTTCGAGTTGTGTGAAGGAATTCGAATCTTACTAAATACCACAGCCACGGACCCCATATCTTCCCAGGAGGGAAAGTTGCACTGGAGGTGACTTGGAAATGTGATCCATGTACCACATTCAACTCTACTGCATCACCAGTCGCGCTCTCCCGGTGAACCGTGAGCTCCTGTTTCAAATGATTGCCATTGAAGTAGTCTCTTCCAGGACGAATATACCAAGAGCCAAACTTGCTGCCATAGATTCCATGAAAGTCAAGATCTCTAATGAATACAGACCAATCGTACTTGGTGATGAATGTGCCGTTAGCACGTTGCCAAGTCTCATCTTGCACCTTGGTCCCAGCCAAAATGTCAGAGTATGGTGGCAACAGATCATCTTTGATGTTCGTGCGACCGTGTGTAAAGGTCGTATTGTGGAGTCGAAACAGTGTTCGAAGGACACCTAGAGTCGGAAGCCCCTTGTTGACGATGTACTGGTATGCTCCCGCTAGATCAGGGTGGATCACCCAGTGGAGATCGACCTCAGTAGCATTAAATACCACATCAAGGTACTCTGGGGTTTCTTTGTAGATGCTTGCGGATTGCCATACAAAGTTAGACTCTCCATCTATCCTCGGCGATGATTTAGTAAGATGATGGCCAAGGACGGTGGCGGGTTACATACCGTGGCCAGAGTAATGGCCAACCGCATTGCCGATCAGATCTTGACCTCTGTAGTACAGCTTCTTGCCATAAACATTACCGATGGTGATATTCCATAGCCCATTCCCAATGATCCAACCAGTTGTGGAGTTGAGAGGCTTCAAGAAAGGCTTGGCGGAATTTGACTGACTGGAAGTAGCATAGACCGTAGCCAAGAAGATATTTAAGCACACGAGTAGCACTTGCATATTTCAGACGACTTGTCAAGCTGCGGAATCAGTCGACGGAGGAAGTATAAGAAATTGAAAGACAAAGCAGTGGTTAAATACCAAAATTCGGCAACAAGAAAGGAGACATTGATGGGCTGAATGGCGTAATACTTTTGGCAAATGACATTTTACACTAGAAAATGTCATAGTCAACTCAAAGAGCAGATCTCGAAGAGATATGCCTAGAATAGGATGTTCGAAAGTGGCATTGTGCCGAGACGGAAAAATAGGATCCTCAGTTGAATGAACAGCGCCCATCTACTACAGACTTACAGCGAACTACCACAGCGCCAAGTATCTTACAAAGACATGAAGCTATTCCCTTGCGGCATGCGATCAAGGAGAACCTTGATTGAAGATGTAATGAAAGTCAAAAATCAAGAAAGTTTGAAGAAGGGAAGGTTCTCGGAAAACGCTTGGACCACTTGCAAGGCTTGACATGACTTCAAACCATGCCACCACCAACTTTGTCCCCTCCCAAGGTGATTACTGTACACCTTACATATGCTCATCTGATATGATAATCGCATATAAAATGGATAAGTATATCAATTGCTCCTCTTCTAACCTCCAGCACTTACCTAGACACCTCTCTCGAGCTCCTCGAACACCCTCACAATGACACAAACCCACCTCTTCATTCTCGAACAAGGCACGTCCGACGACCGCACAACAGCCGTGGGACGCATCTTCACCTGCCTCGCAGATGGATCTCAAGGTAGAGACCTCGTATACGGTCTGCGGTCTGCCCCGGATGGTATAGCGGTGTCTGCGGACCACCGATACGTGTATTGGACGAGTATGGGCCATCCCGGCGCAGACGGCTGGACGAATTCGGGGAGTATACATAGGTGTGATATTGACGGGAAGAATATTGTTACGATTATTGAGGAGGGGAAGGGCACGCATACGCCGAAGCAGTTGGTGATTGCTGAGAAGAGTAGGAAATTATATTGGTGTGATCGCGAGGGTATGAGGGTTATGCGGTGCGACCTAGACGGGAAGAATATTGAGACACTGGTGCAGAATGGCGATGTGGAGAATGTAGAGCATAGGAGGGATTATTTGAGATGGTGTGTGGGAATACAGGTAGATGAGGATGCTGGATACATTTATTGGACCCAGAAAGGACCCCCGAAAGGTGGGAAGGGGAAGATACTGAGGTGCCCAATAAATGGAGCGGGACCAAATGATGAAGGCATAGAGGTGCTGTTTGATAAGCTTCCAGAGCCTATTGACCTATGTCTAGATCTGCCAGAGGGCTGGCTGTATTGGACGGACCGCGGCGAGTACGTATGGCTGGCCTTTGATTGATGGTATGCTGATCCTGAATAGCATTCCTCTTGGCAATACCGTTAATCGAGCGAAGATACCAAGGAACGGCGAGAAAACCAGCCACGAGATCTTGATCCGGAAACTCCATGAAGGCATCGGACTCGACCTCGATATAGAGTGTAGAGTCATGTTTATAACAGACCTGTTGGGCGGCGTATACAGCGCGAACATGGATGGGACGAATGAGAAAGTGCTCTTCCCTGATTTGGGGACTGTCACAGGTATTGCTATAGCTCATCTGGATTGAGTCGTTCTCTTGTGCTATGCCTCGTCTTGGGTAAATGTTTGTGCACACCATGTGGCGAATATGGATCTTCTAGGCGAACTTGAAGTTCGGGTTTCCGCTCCTCCCTTTGAAAGTTTGTCAAATTCTTTGAAAGAGCCGAAATAGTCACCAGTGTGAATAATTAAGCATCTGCTACTCCCAGCAATCGGAGAACTGCTGCTTGATGCCCACAATATCGAACCATATCTGACCTATTGCTTCTGTCAAACGCTTAAGCCTCTGTCTGTACCAAGCGCTTTTCATGCCGGGATCCAGTCACCAGGAAATTCTAGACTATCCGGCAGCTCGAATAGCCATCATCCTTGGGTTTGCACCTCGGTCGTTCTGAAGTTTTACTGGCCTCCAATTTTCATGTCGGGTTGCATTAGCGAGCTAAGACGACAATTTGCGCTTCAGCTTGAGATTTGATCTCGGAAATTGTGGAGAGTTTGCCGTAAACTCTGGCTTCTCATGCGGTTGGACTTACGATTGAGTATACTTTCACTTCTTCATGGGGTGTTTGGCCCCTGATTGCAGAACTCCAGCGAGTCATCCTCCAAACCTCTCTCGCTTGCAGGATGTTTCAAGGCTTGCTTTGTATGAGATTGAAATTTCGGCGGATTGCTATCAATACAATACCAGCCTTGCATTTTTCTATAATAAGGTGGTCCTCAACTACCGTGTTGAAGTGTCCTCATCGCAGATCCTGCGACTGAATCTCATTCCTGGCGATCTTTGTCTCTCTATCTGAAGCAGCCTTTCCTTTCTCCCAGGGTGTGAACTGCCCTCGATCCCAATATGAATTGTTCGAGATGCCAATCTCTTGACGGCAACCACAACACGAAAGATTGCACCGTAAACCGATGGCCCCCGTCGGAGGAGCAGTGGTGCGACAGATGTTTCGACTCGAATCATGAAGCACGTTCTTGCAAGCTAAGGGGTGAGCTGCCCCAGAGCTGCAACAAATGTAGACACGAAGGCCATCATCAAACTAAAGAATGCACTCTCGATAAGACCAACCCTGAAGATTTGAAGCAATTCACTCCATTGTTTCGCAAGAATATCGAAGACAAGCTGAAGAAGGCTGCCCCAAGCTCTGCCCCAAGCTCTAAGAATCCTGCTCAGCATGGATCATTAACCCAGCGAGGTCCGCCTCCCAAGTCCGCTACTGCAAGCTCCACCAGTTCAACGCCATTCAAGACCGCAATGACCAAGGTAGCTCGACCTTTCCCGAGTCTCACTCCCAAGCAACAAGAAAAGGCTGCACTCGCGAGTAGTAACTTGCAGCTGGCAACTTATGCTGAAGCCACTGCCAACAAGCCGACGGCTATCTCCGCCAACTTTTTCAGGGTTACACTTCAGTCGGATGTTGGAATACGCAAATATCGCATAGTGCTTGATCAAGTCAACGGTAGGGATATCACCAATCGTAACACTAGGCGCGCAATGATTGAAGATATCTTGCTTCTGTATCCCCCAACCGCCAATATCTGGGTAACGGATTATTATTCCCTCATTGTCTCCGTAGGTAAGCTTTATGATTCGTTCGGCGACGCTGATCACGAGTCATGGTCTGTCCTCCATCAGCGAACGGGTCCAGCCGGTCAGCCAATGTTACAGATGGATAGCACGATTTTCTACGAAGGAGCCCTACAATTCTCACAGCTTCAAAATTATGTCAATAATCCCGCAGCAGCCCCGATCAATGGTTACCTGCCCGATGAAGACTTGAAAATCCTCAACATTCTGTCATGGAAGCACATTCTGGACCGCGCTGCACCTCTAGGTCGTGTCAGAACAGTGGGAAAGAAATTCTACCCTGAATGGAATCCCGACGCAACGCTCTCTCTTGATCCTCGTAATGCTCGTGAAGTAGTCTATAATGTTCGTAATGGATTCTTCTCGTCTATGCGGCCTGGTGCTGGATCTCTTCTTCTCAATGTCAACAGTACATCAACAGCATTTTACCCGGCAATGAACCTTCAGACATGGATCAATCGAAGAGAAGGTCGCCCTTCTGGTCCTTTCAATCCGTGCTTCTTACCCTCGGGTCCCGTCAGACGCGAACTCAGGAACATCAAAGTCACATTCGAAGGGACTCCGGGTCGAGTGTGGACAGTGAACGGAATCAGCAACCAAACTGTCAGCAACCAGAATTTTACCCTCCGTGGTACTTATAATACCACCGCTGTCTTTACTTATATGACAACTCAAGGTGAGCAACCCTATGAATCTCACTGCAGAGCCACATCAGACTAATATTTATGTTAGGGTACCAAGCTCTTCACGCATCCAGTCCTTTCAGAGCAGATGCTTGCTGCGTAAACTGTGGCGGCACTGCGACTGGAGATGAGATTTGGCTCCCTGGAGATAAATTATCGATCGTGGCATGGCAGCCGGTTACCAGAACCATTGACGATAGAAATATGTCAAAAGGCATGGTTGAAACTGCCATGAGAACTCCGGATGTAAACCAAAATTTACTTCTTAATCAGGCACGCCGCTGGCTCGGAATAGTAGCGCCGCAGGGACACAATCCCATCTATCCTGTATGTAGAACCTCGGTTCCCGACTGCTCCTACTGACATTAATTAGGACTTTGGACTCGATGTCAATCCTGCACTGCTGACCACGGTGTCCCGTCGCATCCTTCCACCAAGTCTCAGCTTCAGGAACTTTGTCCTTGATATCGGAAGGGACGCAAGATACCGGGATACGGACAAACTGCGACACCATAGAGACTCCGCATCTTGGCAGCTTACCCAAGTTACCAGAAATGTGGGTAACACGTTCCTGCAGGTTGGCAATATTTTGAACAAGCGATTACACGTTCTTGAGATTCAACCAGCGGGAGTTGCAGCGGAAGACCATACGCAATTTTTGACGGCGCTCAAAAGAGAGATGCGGAACTATGGTTTCCCTAGTGGAATTCAGCACACAGTGAACAGGTCGCTGGTTGTCGTTAACGGAAATCCACACCAGAGAAGGAACACTTTCAAGGCCGCCTTGGATCAGATATACCACGGACAAAATGCTTCTCTTATTCTGGTCTTTTTACCTGATCATAGTGCTGAAGTCTACTCTGACGTCAAATGGTGGGCTGATTGCCAAGCTGGAGTGCCGACTGTCTGCATTGGGCCCAAAGCCGCCAATAGATCCAGAGATCGAGCTCTGTTGGGAAATCTTATGTAAGTGCAGTAAGAGATCATTTGGTTTCTCAAACTGAGCTGATTTTTACTTTTAGCCTCAAGATTAATACCAAGCTTGGTGGCGTTAACAATGCTTTGGCCAATGGCTTGCCCCAGTTGAAAGGGACGACGATGATTGTTGGTGCTGATACCACCCATTCTGGCAAAGGAGATGATGATGAAGGCTGTCCTTCGATGGCTGGAGTCGTTGCTACCTACGATAATCGAGCAATGAAGTATCTAGCATCGGCACGATTGCAACCCAAGAACACTGAAGTAAGTTATAAAGTCCCTGATCTCAATATCGGACACAAAACTGATATCTACTGAAAGCATATCGTCGAACTCAAGGACATGATGATCGAGCGACTGCAGGCTTACGGTAGACAAATGAGAAGCCTTCCTCGACACGTTCTGTTCTATCGAGACGGAGTCAGTGAGAGCCAATACGGAGAAGTGCGGGTGAAAGAGCTCACTCAGATCAGAGCTGCCTGCCAAGCTGTATGTACCAATGGTGAGACCCCACCACTGGTAACATTAGTCATTGTGGGAAAGCGACACCACAGCCGGTTCTACTCCACGCCCGAGAGCACACTCAATCCTGTCTCTGGTATGGTTGTGGATACCGCCGTAGTCGCGCCCAGACAATTCAACTTCTATCTGCAAAGTCACGATGCACCTATTGGTACAGCGCGCTGCGCCCACTACGTCGTGCTCCAGAATGACAGTGGATACAACGCGAATGAGCTCCAGGAGATTGTAAGGTCTTTCCCCTGCCATTTGACGCCAGCTAATGTTTCGGAACAGACTAATCGAATTTGTTTTATGGGTTCTCGGGCGACGAAGGGCCTCTCTGTGTGTACTCCCGCACGGTACGCTGACTTGCTATGCGATCGTTTGAGGATGTACATGAGACCTGCGCTCGAGGGGAGAGTACAGGGTTTGCCTGTGGTACCGACCGTCAGGGACTACAGGACTCGTGACCTCATTTGGGGTACACCGCAAGCAACTGGAGAGGTCAATCCCTGGAAGGCCCGTCTCGACAATACCATGTTCTACCTGTGATTGTGAGGATGGGGATATGTACCACTAATTTCCTTTTGGCCTTTCATTTCATCTTTGCTTTTCTATTACCATCTCCTTGCCCATTCTCTTTTACTCTGCTATTTGGAAAACGCCGGAGTCTGCTTTCACTTTCACTTTCACTTTTTGCTTTTTAAAATCTTTGGAATTGGGCGCAGGAACAGATTGGATTCCGGAGTTTGAAATTAGTGCTTGGTTTTCATGTTTGGGATTTGGGATTTGGAATTTGGAATTTGGAATTTGGAATTTAGCTTGGGTCTGTCTAGGAATGAAAAAAAATAAAAAGCCACTTGATCTCAAACGTGCCGTCAAAGTCTAGCATGTGCACTAAAATGAAAAGATACAAGTTCTGCAGACACACCGGCCTCCTCTGATTATCCACCTCCCAGCGCTGTGCAGCGTTGAGAATGACTTTTGTGGGGTTTGTATGAATGAGAAGTCTGAGGGGATCGGGGAAGTATCAAGGGGAATGGCATTGACCTTGGAATGCGAACAGGGGAGGACCAAACGGTTGCTGGGAAGAGGATGGAAACAAGGGATCATAAGTCACAAGTCATAAGTTCACTCGAGGCAACAACACAATATTAATATAACATTTTCTCATATTTCATCTCTTCCTTTATCTGTCTGCACGCAATGTCTGTCTGTCACTAGGATACACGTTTCGTTTTTAGAAAACCATTATGCCACCTCCACCGTAGCAAAAGAGGAGAAAACATGTAATGCAGAAAAAAGGCCATTCATCACTGAAAACCAAACCGTCACAACTCCGCAAAATCACACGCTTTCAAAAGAACCGCAGCATGGCATTATGTCATGCAAAATGCATCTAATCAACCTCTTCCATAGCGCTCTCAGCAGCCGGCTCAGCAGACGCCTCAGCAACAGCCTCCTCCGTAGCCTCGGGCTCCTCATCAACATTCAGACCAAGGGAGACGAGCTTGTGGATGCGCTCCGCGAAGCCGGCCGGTTCTTCGATGGTGAAGCCGGAGACGAGCAGGGAGGTCTCGAAGAGGAGTTGGGTGATGGACTTGACGGTGCGGTCGTTCTCGCCGTCGGCCTCGACCTTCTTCTTGAGCTCCTTGATGATAGGCGAGCGGGGCGAGATTTCAAAGGTCTTCTTGGAGGACATGTAGGAGGACATGGAGGTGTCGCGCAGGGCTTGCGCCTTCATGATACGCTCCATGTTGGCGGACCAGCCGAATTGGCCGGTACGGATGGCGCAGGGGGCTCCGATTAGCTTGTGGGAGACGACGACCTTCTCAACCTTGTCGCCGAGGACGTTCTTGAGGGCCTTGGCGAGTCCTTCGAACTCCTTCTCTTCCTCCTCGCGGGTCTTCTTCTCCTCCTCGGTCTCCTCGAGCTCGAAGTCCTTGGTGATGTCGACGAGCTTCTTGCCCTCGAACTCCTTGAGTTGGGTCATGGCGTACTCATCAATGGGGTCAACCAAGAAGAGAACCTCAAAGTTCTTCTCCTTGAGAGAGTCGAGGAAGGGTGACTTTTGGACGGCCTTGAGCGACTCGCCGGTGATGTAGTACATGTTCTTCTGGTGCTCAGGCATGCGGGTGACACAGTCGAGGAGGGAGGTTGTGTCGTCGCCAGACTTGGTAGAGTTGAATCGGAGGAGCTTGGCAAGAGCCGATCTGTTCTGCGAGTCCTCGTGGATACCGAGCTTGATGTTCTTGCTGAAGGCAGTGTAGAACTTGTCGAATTGCTCCTTATCCTCGGAGATCTCCTGGAAGAGCTCAAGAACCTTCTTGACAATGTTCTTCTTGATGACCTTCATGATCTTGTTTTGTTGAAGAGTCTCACGAGACAAGTTCAATGGGAGATCCTCAGAGTCGACAACACCCTTGACGAAGCTCAACCACTCAGGAATGAGATCGGTGGCATCGTCAGTGATGAAAACACGGCGGACGTACAGCTTGATGTTGTTCTTGGTCTTCTTGGTCTCGAAGAGATCGAAGGGAGCGCGCTTGGGCACGAAAAGGATGGCGCGGAACTCGAGTTGACCCTCAACGGAGAAGTGCTTGACTGCCAAGTGGTCTTCCCAGTCGTTGGAGAGGGATTTGTAGAAGGAACCGTACTCCTCGGGGGTGATGTCGGAGGGATTCCGGGTCCAGATTGGCTTTTGCTTGTTGAGCTCCTCCTCCTCAATCTTGGACTCCTTGATCTTCTTGGTCTTCTTCTCCTTCTTTTCTTCCTCCTCATCGTCTACCTCCTCGATCTTGGCCTTCTTCTCATCACCCTCATCCTCCTTGGTCTCCTCAGCCTCCTCATCTGGAACCTCCTTCTCGGTCTCCTTGGTGACGTGGAGGTAGATTGGGTAGGAGATGAATTCGGAGTGCTTCTTGATGACCTCCTTGATCTTGGACTCGTTTAGGTAGTCAAGTTGCTCATCCTTGAGGTGGAGAATGATCTTAGTACCGCGTCCGAGTGGCTCACCTTCAGTATCTGGCATGATCTTGAAGGTTCCACCGGCGCTGGACTCCCAGATGTATTGCTCGTCATCGTTGTTCTTGGAAACGACGGTAACGCGGTCGGCAACGAGGTATGCAGAGTAGAAACCAACACCGAATTGACCAATCATGGAAATATCAGCACCTGCGGTGAGGGCCTCCATAAATTGCTTGGTGCCAGATCGTGCGATGGTACCGAGGTTGTTGACGAGGTCCTGATTGACTGTTAGCAGTGCTCGGAAGCTGGATTAGGTCGCAGAGTACTTACAGCCTTGGTCATACCAATACCCGTGTCGCGGAGAGTCAGAGTCTTGTTCTCCTTGTCTGGGATGATGTCGATACGCAGGTCCTTGCCAGACTCGAGCTTACTCGAGTCGGAGAGAGCCTCATATCGGATCTTGTCGAGAGCATCAGAACAGTTGGAAACAAGTTCTCGCAGGAAGATCTCCTTGTTTGAGTAAACTGTGTTGATGATGAGGGAGAGCAGCTGAGAGATCTCAGCCTGGAACTCGAAAGTTTCGCCAGACATATTGAAGGCTGCGGGAGTGTCTAGATCTGGAAATGAAGTGTTAGCAGGTGTTTAGGTAGGCTTATTGCAAGATTTAGATGCTTTCTACGGCCATTGCGGTTGTGGAAGGGCAATGTTGACAGCTGGTTGAAGCTCGCCTGATGAGGCTGAGCTCCAAACGACTGTCGGCAACGAGCTACAATAGAATGAAATAGAGATGTAGATGCTTACCTGTGTGTGTTCGTGAAGTCGTAAAGGATTGTAGAAGCTGTGCACAAGACAAGGCAGAAGCAGGAGATGAGGTGTGTATTTGTAGGAAGTTGTTTGGAAATAAGTAAGAGTTTTGGAGGCAGAGTGGCCGCAAGTAAATATTTCTGCTTTTGCGCTGGATGGAAGCCTCTCGAATTTCGAGCAGCGGGCTATGCCGGAAGGGGCTTAGTGGTTGTGTGGCCCCTGCGTTCTGCGTTCCTAGGCAACCAAATCCAAAAGCTAGCAACATTCACTTCCAAGAGCCTCCATCAATACCTGTAGTACAGAACCATTGAGTGTAAATTGTATAGTTGTATAACAAGGAAACAATACATTTGCTATTAGAGTCCAGATCTCATGCTTGCCATCACAGCGATTGCCTGAAAATCTGGCGTCTTATGGTCACGTGGCTGGAAAGTTTCTCTTTTTTTGCTGGAATTTGCTCGCGCTCCCTAGAAGATTCTTCTTGAGTGAATCTATCTTTGCCCCATTGATGGTCTGATTACTGCATTGAGATGTGGTGCGGGCATGGCCAGCGTCGAGCAGCTGAACTAGAAGTCTAGAAAGAAGAACCCAAAGAGGTAGCAGACCTAAGCTGCACAAAATTTGAAATCACTTGGGAGCAATTCTCTATCTAGTATTAGGGTGCAAGAATTACACCCATTGACCATGAATTTCTAATGTAGACCGTTATGGCATCTAGATCTTCGCAGGACCTTAGGGTGGAGACTTCCTGCCAGCAAATCTCAGGATGATCTTCACTCCAGAGATTTCAGTAGTATTGCCAATCCATTTTCGATGCTAGGCATTTCTTGAAGTGTAATTCTCCGCAGCTCCATCTGTTTTCGTGCATCCATGTATGCTTTCTCTACTTTGCTGGCTCATTCGATTTTTTTGTCCAAGCATTTCGCCGTGGTGGTGTTGAAGGGCATGTCAAGATCCGGTCTACGAGCTTTCGAATTTCCACGACTTTCGGGCGTACGAAGTATCGTTCACCAACTATCACAGGGTATTTTGGACTGCAGTTTAGAAGCCCACTCAGCCCTGACTCTGGAATTCTGGCCAAGTTGCAAAAACAGTCTGCCGTCTCACTTCACGTGATCAGCTCCTCGGCCATCCAACGTTCTCTATGGTATTATAGACGTTGTGACCGCTGCAGTTGAAATACATCACAGCACGTCCGACCTCTGCCGCAAGATGCCGCACTCGTCGCTGCCACTCTTAGTTGAACGTGATTGTTTGCGCTGCAGCCAGAAGTTGTTCGGTGGACGCAGTTTCCGCATCCGTTTGAAGACACGGAAGGCGGATAGAGCCTTTTCGGTCGGTTTAAAATCATACATTCTAGCCTATCAAAATCAAAAACGCCGTACAGTTATCAAGCATCCCACCCAAGCTGCAAAGTCAAAAACATCGAGCCCCCAAAAATACTTAGACAATTGTCCTTTTCAAGCAGCCCTAAAAGCAATCCCAAAAGCAATCCCAAAAGCAGAACCCATGACGAGAAACAACATACAGTCCACCTCCATGCAATGCACTGTCACGCTTCTTCAGAGATATAATTACAGCCCCTCCATCAACATGACACCTCCGGTTCCAGTTCACATCAGCCTCCGCATACTCCGCCCAAAGTCTTCTTCTCCAACCTGATTCCTGTTTAAGTAATTTTTTTGGTAATCAGAGATAGAACATAGAATCATCGAGGTCAGGGTGCCAAGGATTTTCGCGACTGATGACATGTCTAGTTGCTTAAGTGGTGGTGTCCTGCTGGAATTGGCTCAGCGACTGGAGATTCGTGAACTCGTCCTTGTAGACTGGTCGTATATACATTCGGAGCCGATCGCAAAGAAGGTCTGCGTACCGAGCTGGTGTGCAGACCGAGAGACTTGTTGTGGCACGCGAGCCGGTGAAGCATATATCATGAGTCTATGGTATCAATTGGTTTTCAATTCAAGCATGAAGGACTCGTATCCGACTGTGAGATTGGCAAGCAGTGTAAATCCGTTTGACATGTAGTCATCTCTTCTGGCAAGTCTTGCTAAAGTCTCCTAGGTAACCCTTCCATGGCAATGAACCCCGATGGTGGAGATGGTGAAGAGGGAAGATACTGTTAAAGAACATAAGAAAAGCTCAATATTCAATCTAGTTGGCAATACCCCCTACATTCAAAACTCAACACCAATGACCTTCCGTCCGTCCCCCCCTCGTGTCATCCATCTCAAACTCCTAATCAAAAAACGATTGACCTGCTTGATCCATCCAAACACTAACGATATGAATTCACGTGTCGTAATGATGAGATTTCCCTGCGCCTCAAACATCTAGAAAGAAATCCTACTCTGACAGTTCCTCACATGAACCCCAAGGAATTACCCGCTTCAAGAAAGAGAGAACTAGTAGGTAGCAATAGAGTATCAATAAACTCAGCACAACCCCTCTGATTCCCGCTGATAGCAAATTGCTTTGCCCTTTCTAGCTTCTCGCTCGTGAACCCATCCGCATCCCCGGGTTTGTAATTCCACAAAAATTTCATCATTTCCAAACACCCATTCTCAGCTGCGGCCTCAAAGGCTGTGTACCCTCCTCCTTTGCCCGGAGATTCATGAACGAACGCTCCCTGACTTAAGAGCAATTCTGCAATTTTGATACTTCCGCTTTTGGAGGCCAATTGCAGTGCAGTTGCTCCACCTCTATATGCTGGCTTTTCATTAACTTTCGCTCCGTAGTCTAGCAGAAGCTTGACCATTTTGAAACTTCCAATTTCGCAGGCTCGCTGAAGAGGGGTGCGTTTTAGACCACTTCGGGCGGGCTGGTGAATATTTGCCCCCTTATTTAAGAAAAGCTTCACCATATCCTCACTTCTGGTCTCTACAGCAAGAATCAGTGCTGTTTTCCCCTGGATCCTCCTCCCCTTCCAGTACCGGTTGCGAGAGACTATTCCATTTATGTCGCTGTAATGGATCAACCTCTGAACTACAGATATGCTGTCCTCCGCACTTTTTTTATGCATAATGGCGAAGCCTAATGCAGTCATGTCACACACCTCCTTCGATACATCCCTCTGGGAGAAACTCTTCGCGTCAAATCCCTTTTCAAGCAGCGAATTCAACAGCGTGGTGTCGTTTTTTTCAATAGCCTTAATCAGGACACTTCCGCCGAACCCCGGCTTCCCGTTGGGATATCGTTCATAAAAAGCTTCCAGGATCTTGTGAAAGACGTTCTGATCTTTATCGATTGCTGAAAGAAAAGCGCCTTCGTCCGCTGGATCAGCACCGTACGAGACCAGCAATGAAATCATTTGGCCGCCGTGATTAGCCGCCGCTTTTTGTAGATGTGTCTCTCCGGACTTAAATCGTACTCTTGGTGGGGCGCCAAGCTTGACCAAGAAATCCACCAATGCCCTGTTTCTTGCCTTCACCGCCCCTGATATGAAATCGTCCACGTTGGCCCCCACAGCGACCATTTGTTCAATGACTGACATATCATTCCACAAGGCAGCTAAGTGCATAGCTTCATTCTGGCCTTCAAAGGCAAAATCAGCCTCCAATATCGCGTCCACGAATTCCCTATTCTGTCTTCGTAATGCTTCCACCAAGCATTGGGAATAATTGTCGCTAGGCCCATTTCCCATATGATTGACATCAGCTCCATTGTCGAGGAGTAGGAAAAAAGCTTCTATATTGTCGTTGTGAATGGCCATTAATAATGGTAAATACGCTCTTGAGGGCCAATTGCTACACGCTGGAGCTCGTTTGAAAAGTCTTCTCAAATAATTACAATCATTAATCTCAACTGCAGAAGTGATAGCCGCCTGGAAGTGTGTCTCGTCCATGTTAGATATTGCTCCCAGACTTTCGAATTCTTTGACGAGGTTTTTATCTTGAGAGCGAATAGCTTCTGCTAGAGGCGTCGTTAAATTTTTGAAAGTCGTACCTCCAACCGTGAGAGCTACCAGGGAGGATGCTTCTTCTCCCACAGTGGCACCGCGGGAGAACAGCAGATCTATCAGCTCTCGGCTGCCGCTTCTGACTGCACCTGCGAGCCCTACAGGCCTCTTGGTATGGGGTAGAAGAAATTTGACAAGCTCTGTGTTTCCCCTCCGAGTCGCTTGGCGGAGAGTTTCCTCTAATGACTTTTGGTGATCTGCGGGGCAATTGCAAGTTCCATTAGAGCAATGATCGAAAATCCGCTTGATAAGGCGTGTCGCATGTTCATTTTTCAAGTGTTTGGCAATCTCCGTGAGCCATTCGCTGCCTCGCCTCCTTTCGAAGTACTCACAGTGGCTAGTTGTGGGAAAATGTGAAACTAGCTCATCAATGACGTCTACCTGTCCCCACCGAATCGAGGCGTCGATGAGGTCTGCTCGTACTTTTGCGCCATGCTGTAGCAGATTCCGCACAAGATTCACATCAACCGGCTCAAAGTTGCCATATTTACGGACTGCAAGATCCAATGCTCCCTCATCGCGAAAGTCACTATTTACTGTCCTGTAAGTCTTGTTGACGTCTACCTTGGCCCCGAGAAGGATGTTTACAATCCCAAGGTGGCGGAACTTAGCTGCCAACTCGATCGGAGTATATCTAAGACCGGCGAGCTTGCAGACAATCTCGTTGGGATTGATCGCGCTAGGCGTATTAACAGTAGCCTGGAAGACCAGCTCGACAGCAACTTCATCGCAAGCTTCGACGGCTGCCCGAAACAGGTTGTCTGCAAGACATTTCGCCTGAATACCGGGGTTCGACTTGATCCATTCAGTTAATCGAGAGCTCATGCCGTCTTGCCTCAGCATTTGGAGAATATCTCCAGGTGGGATATTCCTAAGGCCGGCAAATCCATTAGCTATTGAATAGAACAGTGCTCTATAGAATGCTTCATGGAACACAGAGCCGTCACTATTCTTGGTTGCAATCTTGTCGCCGTACGCGAAGCTTTCGCAAGATAGGTTTCCAGGCAGGAGCGAAAGTAGAGTGTCCAGCACAGCATCTGGGTGAGGGAGCCCCCCTCCATCGCCAGTCATAGGAGTCGCGGGCAAACTCCGAGTAGCTTGCTGGAGGAGCAATGTTAAAAGGGCCTTTGGACTGGCTCTTGACTGGATATTTAAAAGAGAGCTCCAATTATCATCCGTTCCGGCAAACCAGTTCTGTGAGTATATATTCAATCTCGGATTGAGTGAGGTGGCTGGTGGGGATTGGACGAAAGATTGACTTTCAAATAAGTACTCGGGTCCAAATGGGCTCTCATATTCCACAGGGCCATTAAAGCCGTCAAGAGAGCTTTCGAAAGGCCAATAACCGTCCATCCCGACTGTTGGATCCGCGTAGCCGAAAGGAGATATTCCGTTTCCCATCCGCGGAGAGAAGCTAAGCTGCTGTGGTAAAGGTGACAATCTGTCTGATCCTGCAAATGCTGCCTGATCATTCGACCAAGGTAGACCATAAGATGGCGACCAAGCTGTGGAGCTGCTCCAATTTTGGGCGGTATAGTCGCGAGCTGGTGATAGTATAGGGCCCCCCAGGGGGTCCATCAGGCTAGTGATAGCCAGCTCGTTCGCCGATGACGATGAGTTTGTTTCTGCATCAGCAGCATCAACAGTTGCTAATAGTGTGGGCTCTTCCGGCTCGGTATTAGCATCTTCATTGGTGGATGATGATGAAGTGGCATTAGCAACAGTCTCCTCGCCTGGATAGATTGTCCACGGATCGGACTCCGATCCCCGAATCTCAATTTGAAGACGATGAGGGGGCGGCAAGGGCGCCTCTGTGCAAATATCAGTAATAGCTAACAGAATTTACAGAGAGCCTACTTGTTTCATCTGACTGCTCTGGCCCTGAGAATGCGTGCTTCATGCGCCTTTTGAGTTCTTCCTCACGAAGAGCTTCTCCCGATACCTTGACACGAGATTCGATCCCTTTCGCGGAAAGCTTGCTACGAGCAGCATGGACTGCTCTCCATTCTTTTTTCTTGAGATTTTTCGGACAGTCCAGTTTCTTTAGGTAAGTTTCATATTGGGATTTTCTGGGTTTCGTTAGTGCTCCAGAATCAAAATTCAAGCCTCGGAGACGTACGTCGCAGTGAAATTATGTTCATCACGCATGACGCTTTGAACGCTCTCGCTATTCTCGCTATGTTGTGGTAGTTTACGGACGTGGTAGAGATGGAGAATGGCGTCTTTCTGGCGCTCCCAGTCTTGCTTTGGAATTCTTTTAGCTACGGGCGGCATCTTGAGATTGTGATGTCGTTCGATGAGATTTAATGATAGTGTGGAGCAATTGACGGCCGCCGAGGGCCGAGAATTATGAATCGTATCGAAATAGTTCGTTATAGTCTCAATGTATAAGACGCTAAATGATAAGATTTGGAAACTCCAGTTTTCTTGACCCGGATTCTGACTTTCAAGTTATATTGCTTAGATTCTGATCCAAATCCCCGGGGCCTGTTCCTCAGATTTTGTCGCCCAGGGTCCGTAAATCAGATTTTTTTTCTCGGGTTTTGTCCCTCGGGCGCTGTTCCCCACGTTGTGTCAGATCGTGATTCGCTAGCCGATATTGTCAAGGCAGATTTTGTCACCTCCTTTATGCAGTAACAGGGGTGTTCGACACCAATTAGAGGCAGGCATCCAGAGCCTCGCACCACCACAACATGAAATTCCTTCCGAGGGCCGGTCTTCTCAATTCTCGTGATTCGACAGAAAAACTGCTTTTCGCAAAAGAAAAAGACGTGGAAAAGAGAAAAAGAAAGAAAAACTGAATCAGTAGGGACAAAAATACATGGTACATAATACATAATACATACATTGCTTTATATTCTAGCTTCGTAAAAATCGTAATTGCTGAGAGTCACATGTCTATACCAGTACGTGCCAAAACAAAACCTGTGTTTATGCATGCACTTATAGACTCATTTTTAGATTTTCGTGAGTTTCGAGGCCAAAACCCGCTTCGGATCACTGCTTGCCCGCCCGAGAAATGCTTCTAATAACCAAGATGAGGCAGAAATACAGGTCTTGTCAAAATCAGGATTTGACAGAAGGGTATCAGGAAGACAAAACATGAGATCACTCAGTATAAAGGACATCTGGTTACGACAGAGACTTGAAAAACATCATGATCTCAGATAGATTTTGAAATTCATTAAAGACGCCAATCACTTCCCTCTTTCCAAGGAGAAAACATCAACAACCTTGTGCCCTCTTAGCCCAGTATATCAAAACATCTATCTCGCCATGGCCGAGACTTGCGAGAAAGCAAAAGGAGCCAAGTACGAAAACCATCCCTCAAGTCCATCACGTACAACATTTTAAAGAGATTGGCAGACTAACATTATTACCCGCAGGACTTCCGGCCAGCAATCAGCCATGATGCAAGACTATCTACACTCCTCAGCCACAACCACAGAGAAGATCGCCATGGGCGGCAAGACTCCCCTCTGCGATTCAAAGCGCAAAGAGATGAAAAGAAGTTCAGAGAAGAAAGCGGGAAAGTCTATTGAAGAGTTTGAGCGTAAATGGGAGAAGGCAGCGCGTTGACTAGGTCTCTTTGACTTCATGGGAACGATAGTCATGTCTTCTTAAACTTTCGTGGGGCTTCTGTGGAGTTGAACATCAAATGAAATGAAAACTTGGAATGAATGCCCATAGACTCAGGATTAAATTTCCCTTTCGCTGGCTCCGTTTTAGTCTGCGGACGTGAGCAAATGCTGCTTTAACCTGAATTGAGGGTGAGCAATACCTGAGCCGAAGATGAGCGTACCTGATCAGAGCTTGAGCAAGGCTGAATATTCTGAGCACGCCCTGAGTCAGCCTGCGCATTATAATATGGAACCCTTTTTGGCCTCCTATATACCCCGGCTATAGTTTCCTTGCCTAACTTTGCCTGGGAATCCGTTTCTAGTCCTTTACAAAGGTTCCCGCCGGAGCTAATTTTAAATCCTTTTTGTCAAAGTGCACGTGACTAATAATTTAGCTTTACCCTCCTTACTCATCATTGGGCCCGGATACATCCGTATTTCCGACTGAAGACTAGCGCTTGAGATTTGCAAAGGCTATGCTCTTCTCTCTATTCACTGGCTGTCGTCCAGCAGATCTAGTTGATGGGTCGAAGTGCAAGCCTGCCCAACAAGGTCACCCAGATATTAAAAATGGCATCGATGTCGATGATAACGCTAAGAGCCCGGCTGGAGTCGACAATTCAAACGACCCTGATTATGATAATCTAGACCCCTAGGGGAATCCTAACGACGCTGCCTACACCAACGATGATAGTGACTCGAACAGCGCGATAAGAGAATGTAAGGCCCTCTGCTATGAGGATGTACGGCTCTGGACTGTGCGGAACCCTACGCCCGGAGAACGAGATGTACTTGGCATGGAAGTCACACTAGCTCACCACAAGGGAGCCGGCCGGAAGCCCAAATCGTACCCTTTCCCGTCTTCGATGATTTCTTGTACTGAAATGATCTCTTTAGTACTACATATAGGCTTTCGATATCTGCATCGCGTCCAATCGACGGATACACCACTTCTATAAAAGCTCGACATGGACTGCCACCATAAATCTCTACTTCCTCGATCATCTCCGTTTTGTTCTAAGCTACAACATGTATGGATCTTGTCTCTCATCCAAAATTCAAAGCTGACGTTCATAGTGCGATTCACTCCATCGTTAACCAGTAACTCAATCCACAGCATGTCTACGGGACAGCCCTCCAACGTTCCGAAAAAGGATCCCACAACTTAAATTAAAACGCCGCAAGATTCAGTGGCTATTCGGAATGTCGTACATGGAGCCTCATTCGCACGGCGCGGCTAAATACACCGGATGGTAAGTCACCGTCAGGGATTGCGATCCTCCGAGCGTTCACCGGTACTTTCACCGAGATCCTGGCATTGGAGCTGTGCTGAAGGGCATTTCCCATGAACGAGAGAAAGATTGTGATTGTGGTAGAGGGTGTAACGAGTTGTGTTGTATGGGATTGAGCATGAAGTTTGGAGGTTGGTTTTAGTGTGAATGTGAAGTTTGTTTTGAAAGGCTGCTCGGCTAGATTTGTTTGGTTTGGTTTGGATGCTAGTGTATAGTGAAGTCTTGGGAATTTGGCTGCTAGCTTTGGATCTCTTTTGCTGTTGCCGTTTTTCTATTCTGCTTGTGTTATTAATTTCTGACTTTTGCTCTATTAGCTATTATTATACATTCTCAAGGTCCTTTCAGCGACTTCGAATTCGTAGGGACTTTGGGTCAACCAAGGTACGATTAAATTAGATAGTCCATAAGACCTGGGTGATTTCTGGATTATATACAGATGTGGGATGAAGTCCATGTTATTTCAACATGTAATCCTCCAAACCCTCCTTTTCGTGATCATACTATTTCTCCATGCTCTCATCCTTCCTATTTCTCTCCTCTTTATTGTCCAGGCCCTCTTCTTCGTAGTCTGCTGTTCCTCACCAAGTCTGTAATAAACGATCGGCTACTGCAATAATCGATAGCGACGTTCAAAGCACTTTGGTATTTTCCATTCTGCAATTGCAGATTCACATCCGCCCCTCCCTTTTCTATCAAGAACTCCACGACCTCTCTCCTTCCGCGATGGGTTGCAATGGCAACAGCGAGTGCGCTTCCAAAATCTCCATACTGCAGCTCCATATTAACGTCTGCTCCCGCCTCTTTCACTAAGAACTCCACCATCTCCTTGTCGCCATAAGAAGAATAAGCAATAGCGACCGCGAGCGCGCTCCCAAAATCTCCATGCTGCAGCTGCGTATTGATGTCCGCTCCCCCTTCTCGTACCAAGAACTCAACGATCCGCTTCTTTCCTTTGCTGTGAGATGCAATCACGGCGGCTAGTGCACTCCCATATCTACCATAACGCAACTGCATGTTCACTTTCGCTCCTAGTTCCTTCACCAAGCACTCAACTATCTCTTTCTCACCCCAACAGTTAGCAGCTGCGGCGGCGAGGGCGCTCCCATACTCTCCGTACTGCACTTGCATATTCACATCCGCTCCCCCCTCTTTTACCAAGAACCTGGCTATTCTTTTGTCTCCCTGATTTGCGGCAGCGACTAAGGCGCTCCCCATACCAAACCCATCACGTCCTACTTGCGAATCCACGATCGCTCCTCCCTCATTCACCAAGAACTCAACAATCTCATACTCGCCGGAAAACGCAGCAGCGACTAAGGCGCTGCCATATTTCCCATACTGTACCTGCATATTAACGTCCGCTCCTCCCTCTCTCACTAATAACTCGACTATATCTTTGTTTCTGTTGTCTATCGCAGCAACTAGGGCGCTTCCACGACACGATCCTCTGATCCTATCCCAATCCATCATCATACCACCAAATTGTACCTGTAAATTGACGTCTGCCCCTAAGTCTTTAACTAGGAACTCAACCATCTCTTTAATGCCTAGATGGCTGTCTGCACCATCACGCGTATTTATAGCCGTGTACAAGGCACTCCCATGGCCCGCGAATTCCAACCGCATGTTTACATCCGCCCCGCCCTCTTTTACGAGGAATTCTGCAATCTGCTTTCTATTGCGAGCTACAGCAGCAGCCAAGGCACTTTTTTTTCAGTTAGCTTGAGCTTTTGACTGGACGTTGGGAGCCAGGCTCGGACCACATATCGGGAGCCGTCAACTTTCGTAGCTCAAGAAACTAGTAATAGGAGCTCGGCTTCCTGCAAAAGTGCAAAACCATTGAGAACAATAAACGTACCTCCCAAAGCGCCCATGTTTTAGTTGCATATTTACATCCGCTCCTCCCTCTGTTACGAGAAACTTCACGATTTCTTGTGCCCCCTTCCAGGCTGCATTAGCTAGAGCACTGCCCTTGCATTTCGTCTGGGTGTTGAAATTGAGTCCACGTTTGATGAGACGCCGGCATATTAGAACCGATTCAGAATTCACCGCTATATCAAGAATATTTTCGTCCATATAGTTTTTAAGATTCTCGTCAACCCATTCGAGACCGTGCCAGTTAGGCAGAAGCGCCTCCAGGTTAAAAGCGGCATACGCAAAACCTGCTATGGAATAAGGGTAGAGGTACCGGTGAACAGCTCTAAGAGGGTATTTGTAGTGGTAACCGTCTCCGGGCATCCTCCTCACCTCTTTATATACCATCTGTAGCCAACATCGATATGCAGGGCTACTATCCTTCGGTAGTCCGAGAAACTCTTCGAGTCGGTCGGAGACTCGGGCAATTTTACTTGCGCCTGCACTATTTTTGGCGTGGGTCGCCCAGCGGTACCTTGCATACAAACTTAATTTGTCAAAACCTTGCCCACCCAGCGGATCCCCTATAGCAAGTTTCTCATCATTTGTTAAGGAGCACTCCGAGCTCCAAGTCTTGTCTCGAGAGAAGAATAGTGTTTCTCGGAGCACTGACAAGCATACGTTGAAAACAATGTAGTTTGCCTCGGGATGTCCCCATAGATGCTCAAGATACTCAATCACAGAAAGATGTGAGGGCAGCCAAACCTTTCGGATAGGGTCAATAACCATCAGATTGCGACAGTACTTTAGTACGAGCTCCTCTTCGAGATCTTCAACAGGTTCAAGAGAATTTTTATTCTCGTCCTGGGAGATCGCGGGAAGCAATATTTCCGTTGTAAGTGGCTCACAAGCACACATCACCCATTGGAATACACGATCTGCGACAAATTTTTCTGCGCTGCTCATAGAGCTATAAATGTCGTCATAGGCTTGTTTGAGATCTTCAGGAAGCTTTCCAAGTCGCTTCAAGATGTCCTTCTTCCGGTCCAAAGCTAGCAGCTGCTTGGTTTGGAGAAACGCCCATTGGAACCTAACATCAATTAGTGGCCGGCGATTCTTCTATTTTTACCTTTCTACTTACATTCCTTGGCTTTTGTCTTGCAATGTTGTTACAATTTTATCCTGTAGTGAAGTGTCCATCACATGCCATCTAGGATGCTTAGTAATTTCGCTCTTGACAAACCTCGTAATGTCGTCGTAATTATTCTCTGCGTGAACCTCGATATTGGAACGATCTTTCAATTTGGATTTGATATCGGGATTCGGTCGGCTCGAAATGTATATCTTGAGAGGATTTGAAGCCTGGGCTAGAAAGTAATCAAAGACCCTAAAGAAGCTCAAGTCGATCTGCTACTTCGCATTCATCAAGAGCATCCAAGACTAGAGTGGTCTGTGGATAAACGTTGATGAAATCCAGAAGAAGCTCCTTGCACTCGCTCATTGTAATTTCAGAAGCTTGCTGACGATGAACAGTCCAAATTTTCTTAAGACTCTTTTGCAGTGACCCTGTATCGCTAGTAGTGCTTGACAATTGCCGAACAAACGCCCTCAGTACTGACAGTGGCTTACGACGGACGGGTTCGTTTCTATTACAGTAGAAAAACGCAAAGCCCTCTTGATTGGATTTGCTTCTGAGGGTACTCTGGATTGTGTCGATGACTTTAGAGGTGAGAAATGTTTTACCGCTGCCCGCTGGACGTAAATCGTTAGCACGGGAGTATTCATCTGGGAGTTCAGGTGAATCTACTCACGATTTCCAGATAGCCAAAGAACGATTGATGCACTTGTACCTTGCCACTCCAGATAACTACTATGACTCAAGAGCCATTCACAAGTTTCTGGGGTGCGGTCTTCCTTCACCAAATTATGATTTGATCCATAGAGAACCGCTGAAACCCAATCAAGAATCTCTAAACGCTCCTGTCTTCTGTCATCTCTAGAAGACTAATTACACGCTCGTCCGTTCGTAAAATTGGTTCTTGGAGAATTTTGAGAAGCCGTTGCGTCTCAGCATCCGCCTCTTGACTACGCATCCGCTCACAATTATGAGCCTCGTGTTCAACTTAAATCTCAAGTTCATTGCATTCCTTCAGACTTTCCACGACATCGTCATTGAAGATAGCATGCACAGCTCTAAGTGCAGAATTCTTGTTGAATATTCGATAGCATTGTCCCACAAGTTGTAGTATGGCGGAATACATCTTGATCATCGCATCATGAAGGTTGTCGAGCACATCTATAGGCACTGATCTAGGCAGGTAAAGCCTCTCATATATTGCCCCGCGACTGATCAGACAGGACAGCTTCTCCATAGAAACAATCAGACTTCCCATCTGCTCATGCTCTGCTAAAGCTGCCTATGTAAATATTTAGCAAGTTTCTTTTTCAGCAGTTCTGGCGTACCTCAAGCAAGAATCTGAAACCAGCCCAGGGCAACGCTGCATGAATAGGATCAAAATTCACGGCAATGTCGCCAACATCCTTGAACTTGTTCAGCCAAAAGAATATCTTTCCTGCCATATCTCTTCCGAAAATTTCCTTCCCAAGGAAGGTAAACTTAAAGGAACTCTCGGTGCATTTTTTCTGTATCTTTACAGTCCTATCAAGCAAATCTTTAATTGTGTAGTCAAACGGCTGTACTCCTTTAGGCTGTATCTTCAGTATACATTTCTGGTCTTCATCGCCAAGCATTTCAAAAGCTTTAGACCATAATTTTGGATGGTCGTTCCCGACCGGGACAATGACAACCTGGCTGCTTGTTGCACTATTTGCTGGTTCGGCGTTGAGTGAAGGTGGGGTTTGAATTGGGTTCTGTAAAGATATAGGTGGTGGTAGGATTCGTGGGATAGAATTTATCGCGTTGTTGGTGATAGGGATAGGGATAGAAAGTGATGCCTCTATTGTACCTGACGCTTGTGTAGGATTTGATTTCCCAGGGATTGGGATGATTGTGTCCGAATAGGCGCTGTCCAAAGCGTTGAGTGTTGCGGGCTCTGGATTTGTACTTGTACACGGCGAAGTCATACCTCCCACGTTCGAGATTATAGAAGCCGAAGTAAGTGAAGACCCTGAACTTGCAAGCCCAGTATTCGAGGTCTGAGAAGGACCTCGGTGGAATAACCGTTTCAGAGTATTCGGCTTTGGAGCCTGCTTCTCCAACTTGTCCCTTTTTTTCCACATGGGGACTTAATTAAAAGTGAAGACTAGAACAAGTGAATATGTAGAGCAGAATAGCAGGGCGAGATCCGCGAAAAATAAACTTGAGAGACGCAAAGATAATACGCGTTATGCACAATCGGGCGTGTTTTGACGTTGCAATTGAGTGAGGCTGAACTTGCCACGTACTCTGCATGATGTATGGCAGAGAAATCACGGCTGAACCAACCAGGCATTTCTACAGAGGCTGCACCTCTGATTGGCTGCAACCGCCTTTCTGCCAAACCTCCTAACCAGCGTATAAAGTGCCATTAAGACAACTTGTTGGATAATGGTCTTTTTGAGAGGATTGACAGAGGAGAGAGAAGAGCCCGGAGCAGGGATTAAGACGCTAAAAACGCTAAAATCTTGGCTCTCTTCTTGGCATAAGCACCCCCTTGTTTCAGTTACACCTACAGCTACAATTGCATTAGGCCAAATTGAAGCTATTCCCAAATGCCGCGTGCGAGTCGGGCGAGAGTCGAAGCCGGCCGAAGGCGGGCTGAGGCTCGAGCCTGACGAACGCGCGCCAATACCTCCGTATCGGGTGACAGACTGCTACCACTACCCGTAGAACGAAGCCGACTTTACTCCCATCCTCTCTCTCCCCCTTCACTTCACCTCCGCAGGAAAACCCTAGCCCTAATAATCCTACGTTTAGAGATTCCATTTTCCTCAATTCATCCTCCACTCTGGCCTTCCAATTCCAACAAAAAGTCAAATGTCCCTCCCCCTTTCCGACTTGCGCGAATATCTATGCCTTCCATTACCTCAAACATCCAATCGCCAGTATCACAACCTAGGCTCTAATCTTCTTTCACCCACTCCCTCTTATCACAATAAAAACAAAAGCATCTCATCTCATCGTCAAATCTCCCCTGGTTTTACCTGGCATATATATACTCGTACCCACCTACCTACCTACCAATCCATCTCACAAAACCAACGTCAAAGCCACCACCACAGTTTAGACCCTAACCACCAACTCAAACCCCCATTGTCACCACAGCTAACGATGCAGACGTCACGTCGGGGTTGTGCAAGCGCCCCTTGAATCTGCGCGTGTGAACATCAAAATAAAAGTTAATTCAGAATACGATGACAATTATGTGGTTGAATATATGGAATTGTTTCGTGGCCCATAAAGGGGTTATGCGCTCCACATTCGTGGATTTATTTCAGTATCGAGTCTTATGTTATCCTTCCGCGACAAGATAGGCTTACAGAGGACGTGGCTCATTGGGTGTCGACAAGGAGTGATGTAGTATCGAGTCTGAACTTGACGAGGACTAGTTTGCAGTATGGCCATATATATACTAACAATCCAGAATCAAGATTCAACACCAACAATCTGCCGTCCATCGCCCCTCGTATCATCTATCTCAGGCTCCCCATCAGCGTGATTAACCTCCTTAATCCACCCAAACACCAACGCCAGCAATTCCTGCGTCGAAATCTTAAGGTGTTCCTGCGCCTCACTCATAAAAAACAAAATCCTATTCCGATTCTCCTGTGATTCCTTTCCAGTCCTATAAACCTTTCCCTTTCGCGCAGTCCCATATATACTCCCTTTACACACGAGCCACAACAATTTAGCGATAACGTCCCACGGCTGGACGTCTTTCTTCCCATCCAGGATGTACAGACATAGTTTTTGTTCCGAGCCCTGAGGCGCCCCACGGGTCTTGAGAACATCGCCAAACACGAGAGCTTTGTCGAGATCGGCGCCATCAGCATCGAGCTGGTCGCCCTGGCAATCGTGCTGCGACAATGAGCGGCTATCGTAGTCGAGACGAGAGGATATACGGAGGAACGGCTCAGTGGGCTCGCGGTTACCAACTCGAAACCTTTCGTAGATGCTGTGGACTGTGTTCTGCATTGTTACGCCGGCGCTCTTTTTGTCCTTGTCGAGTTTTGATACCATCTTCAGAGGTATCTCTTCTCCAGCAGACCCGATTCCTTCGACTGAGTTTACAGGCATTTTCTCCATGTCTGTGAAGTACGTTGACCGTGCAAGCGTTGCATCGAAGTCTTCTCGCACGTTGCGGGCTAAGAATTTCTCTATGGTGTGGATGATCTCTTCCCGTGAACATTCAGGAGGACTGAAGCGGGAGCGTCGAACGGTTGAGCGGAATTGCGCTTTTTCGAGGAGGATCTCGCGGGCATCGTCTGATACCGCTAAGTAGGTGAGTTCTCGAATTTGCTCCCAGCTATGGTTGATGAAATACGAAAATCGGAATTGTGCGTATAGTTTTGATCCAGGTAAAGAAATTCTGGTCCTCGACCTGACGTTGCCAGTCCATTTGTCCTCCACGGCACCAAGAACATCCTCATTATCTAGCACAACGCATCGACGAGCTAGCGTTGCTAGAATGGATCGGGCGAAGCGCATTTTGGTGTTTGGGTTGTCAATGCCATCGAACAGGGTCTGAATGTTATCGCGAGTTAGATACAGTGAGCGCAGGCGGGACTCGATCAATCTGGCATCCCGCACCACGCCCTGGGAACATTTGAACTCGCCGAAGTCGTCGACTGGCTCGTCGTCAATGATTGCTGATACGGCATCGGAGGCATTCGGATCAAGCATCTCTTCTGGGTCTATATCGTGCCCCTGCATCCATGGCTGAACTTCTCCTCGGACAGAATATACGTCTGGATCCATGCTGACAGTCATATCATCGCTCGGATTGCTTGAAGTCAGCGTTTTGAGTTGTCGAATGATGTTGGGTCGGTAGGCATCTCTTGCCCAGTCCAGAATATAGTCGATGATAAGGACAAGCTGCAAGGCTTCGTTCATACCTGTGACGCTCCCGCCCCAGAGATAGTGTATCCACTATATGCGTTAGTCTTTTGAAGTGACGGCTTCGAATAAATGAAGATACTTACATAGTTTGGTCTACCTTCTTCTTCGTACACAAAAGCACCGTATACTCTCCAGTCTTCGCCCCTAGTTGCGACAAACCAGGCGAGCGGTCCGCCGGGTACATCCATTGTGTTGCCTGGCTGTTTTAGCAAGTCGTGCTGTAATTTCAGAGCATTGCGAACAGGGAACGCGGTCTGAATTTCAATATGCTCGAAGTTTTCGCCCCCTTTTTCGCTCTTGGCTTCCAACACCAGGAATGGGAAGAGGAGTGGCTCCCCACCATTGTCGGGGTTCATGCTAATTTTCAAAACATCTTCCAATAATTTGGGAGGTGATGGCGCAGCGATATCATGTGCGTATGGCTCGGCGAGCAATTTCTCAAATTTCTTCGTTCGCTGCAGCCCGTGTATTCTATCCGGTTCCTTCTTCGGGTTAAACGAATTTGGATCCGCTATCCCTGTTTGATAGACGGCTTCCTGAAGTCTAGAGGAAAAGATGTCGCTCATTCCAGAATCTAAGCTGTTCTCAAGGTCAATTATCAAGTGCTTTGGCGAAAACAATGGTCGCTTACTGATCTCCTTGGCGACTGGTTGGGTTGCATCTGCACGGTTCTCTCTTTCTTTGACGGTCCTTCAATGACGAGGTTTTGCTATTGCTCGAGCTCGGCTTTATCTCAATCTCGGACCTCCAGAGCCTTCTACGGCATCGTTTACTGGCTTGTTAGTAGGAGCAAAAGGCAAGCTCAGCAGAAGGCTCAACTCACCACGCAACTTCGATGTCGAATCTTTCGAAGAGCCGAGATTCGACCTCATTTCGCCAGCCAGCCTCGTTTCGATTCTCCTTTCGACATTTCGCAGCAGAATGTACTAACTTTAATGCTTTTCGTTTGTTCTCTTGCTCCCAGGGCTTATCTGGCGACTCGTGGTTAGGCCTCCAGCCGTAGTTGAAATACTCAGTTCGGCCTAGTGATTGAATACATGCGAATTTGTCCTTATGGTCTTGAGGAACATGGGCATTGGCTGGATCCAAGGGACTGTATTTCTTCGTTTGGATAAAAATGCGGTCGTGTTTAGCTTGACGCTTAAGCTCGCGGTATTCAGATTCCTTCATTGTTTTCAAATAGCTCGGAAGAAAGACGAGAATATTCCAATCAATATGAAATAGTGATGAAATCTTCAGATCGCAAAGGAAAAGAAGGCTCACGCTTATTTACGAATTTCCATCTCCTCATGGCTCGCACAGCCCACCATTTCCCCCTTTGAATCGTCACCAATCGAAGAGAGGTGACGCCTTTGCTGTGCCACGTTAGTAGGGTGATACACAAAACCAACATTTTCTTGCCCTTCCTTCCTGAAATGCGACGCCTTATTGGACCATCCTCAACAAATCAGCGGTTGCTGGTACTGACGAGGCTGAGACGCTTCAGATTATGTCGGCCAGGGGTCGCCTGTAAGGGTCTGCATACTGTAAAGGAGGCGAAGCGGCCGCCACACTCATCGCCACGCCACTGCAGGCCTAGAGTTGTATCGCTCTGCTCCTCGCGGAGAGGGAGCCGAATGTTCATTGAACTAGAAGTTCTCGTATGAGAATTTCCGAACTGAAAGCAATCAAGGTAGCGCATTTGAGGTTGTGCGGATGCAGTCAAAGTGGTCGTGGTGTGTGGCCTCCTACCCCTGTGACTTTGGCCGAGGCGTCGGTGCCTTGAGACGTTTCAGAAAATACAGTACCACACCAAACATTTTTGGTAAAATACAAACAGCGAACAACTTCTTTTTGCTCATGCCAACGCCTGCGACCGAGATGGACAGTAACTCGGCCTCAGCCTCCCCCGCATCCCCACGAATGAAGCTGTCATCCAATTCAACCAACTGGAAAGACTCACCTCTTGGGAATCACGCTGAAGTTCGCTCAAAGAACTTTTAGAAGGAAAGGAAGCTGTCATGGCATTTTTGATCGTGCCAAGCGGCTGAGGTGAGCCAGAAGAAAAAGCTTGAATGAATGCTACGATTGAGAAACAACAAGTAGGAAAGTCCAAGACGAATTGAGGAAAGTTGTGCAGAGCAGACTGGGGACAAGGAAGGCACGTCACTCTGATCTTGAGAGATGGAAACCGCGGAGCAGAGACTGGCCCTTGACCTGCACTTGACTTCAGAGGCGCCCCTTAGATACCTTGCATCGAAAAATAGCAAAACACTTTCAGAAGTCATTTTAAGCTTTTCTTTGAGGCTGAGACGAATGTCTCGAGATGCGCCATCGGAGCCGTCATCACCGGCTTCCTGGCGGACAGGATCCGCTGCAGGTACGGGCCATTCTTTTGACGGGTGATTATTGTTGTGTGATTCAGAGCCTCAAATATGCCAACAATTGAAAATTAATGGAATATATTGACACAGATTTGCAGAATATACTCGAGAAGATGAATTGCTTGGACAATCCGGGATCTCGATCTTGTTTTTGCGTGACATGCTTGAGGCGTGCTTGGCAATGACATCACATGCTTTCTGGGAAATTTCCAGTTCGCAGTGAAGGACTAATCAGCCCGCGTCTGTGACAACCCGTAGTTCCCGATGCTGTCTACTTTCTGTCTATTCTTGGTCTTGTTCATATCACAGCATCATCATCATCACATTCCCTTCCTCTTCTTCCGAATGCCCTCGTTTTCATTGTCATGATCACTTCATAGCAAATCTAATGATACAGCCATCTCTCTCCAACCATGCCCGAAGTCGTACGAGGCAGTGAGCACCGCTCGAGATCTTTCCCTCAACCAGAGCCCCTTCAAAGCGACTCGACTCCAGCGCCAGAAGAATCGACTACGAGTCCTGTAGGTCGCTCACGCGTAACCTTCGAACAAGGCCGCGAGGGCCTCGAAACAACTACCTCCCTCCCCAACGCTCGAAGTGCTTTCTCGCCACGGCGGTCACTCGATAATCGAAGGCATTCGTCCCATCAACGCCGCAGTCGAGATATCGATCGAGAGGAACGCGATGTATATTACGATAGTCGGGCAGCTACACAGCGGGAATTCCGTAGACGCGGGAGCACGTTACAGTCATACTACATCCAGCATCCCGAATTGCTGCCACAATTACCCTTTACATTTCGACATGGTTTCAAGAGATACAAGCTATTCGGCTACATTGGCCTGATGGTCTTCGATGCCTGCGTGGTGCCTATCATGCTATACTACGCCATGACATTCGGAGGAAACGTGCAAGGATACATCACATTTGCAGTCATCACAGCGATCTGGGGCGGACCTACATATGTCGAATTCGCAGTCCGGAGCTGGCGGCTTATCAAGAAAGAACATTTCTTCAAGCCGCTAGGTGCGAACAAGAGATTGGTATTCGACATCACGAACTGGATTTTGGTCCTTACCATCTTCACCGTCACAGTTCTCTTGATCGTGGGCGCTGCACCACACGAAGTGTTCTTGCGCGTGCTTTCGATGCCTGGGCCTGCAATTCTGTTTTGTATTGCTGGACCGATTTTCCTGATGACGCTGTATAGCACGTTTGAATGGAAAGCGCCGTTTCGGATAAGCAGTACGGGCAAAGGAGAGAAAGTCTTGCCTGGCGTCTATTACATCGCCGAGGATATTGTGGCTGTGAATGCAGGAGGCGGCCGGCCGTTCCGGGAGGGATGGGCGGCGAGGTATAACGCGAGTCCGATCTTCCGGAAGATGATCAGAGACCAGTCATGGTTCTGGTCTATCCCCGGACTCATTGTTGCGATTGCTTGTACAGTAGTTGTGTGTATCCATCCTGTGCCCAAAGAAGTGGCATATGGTATCGGATGGGGTGTTCCGTTTCTGTGGGCGGGGATTTGGGGTGCTATTACATTGCCTTGGGTACGATCTGTTATGGATTATGAAAGGAGGAGTTGGGAGGAAGACTCTGCTGATATGGCTGAAATGAGGAAAGACTCGGCTCCTTCGAGTGCTGCACCGGGTCCGCTGGCGGAAAAGGCATCGCAGGAATCTACGTTGGCTGATGAAGATACGAATGGGCATAAAAAGGGCACGAGTCCGGGTGTTGGAGAGGGTATGTCGCAGCCCGTGGAGGGAGCGACGACTTGAACTACTAGACGACAGCACATGTTTTGTTTATACGCTTAATACCAATTTCATCTGCCGCTACGTACCGCTCCATTCGTCAGAACAGGGCTATCTTAAAAGTGATTATCATTGAAACGACACATTGATTGCTCAATACTATTCTAAAAACGAGAGATTCCGCCAGCGCCAGCCAGAGCCCATGCAAAGGAATAATCTTAGAGAAGTAACGATACCGACCAATTACCGCTGCCACAGCCGTCCGTGCCATTACAATCAAAGGATACCCTACTCTTGCTTCAGTTTGCGCTTCGTAATTTCTTCCAGTTTAGACTTCAGCTCCTCGCATCCTTCAGTGGCCCCAAGCTTCTCGAATAGGTCTTCCAACTCATCTCGTTCTTCCCTGCTCAATTTCGAAGCGTCTTTGCCGGGACAATACGCCAGGTCATAGATCTGGAGCGCCAGCACAGGCGCTACAAGCTTTTCCTGCTGTTTCCTGATATCCTCTTCGTATTTCGTCACAAGAGGAGCGTGCTTATCCTTTTGTGCCTTTTTGAGATTTCCTTCAAGCTTGACTCCGTCGTCGTACAGTGGACGCCATATTCTCCATAGCTCTCTTCTCTTCTCATCTGATGACTTTGCGTAAGCTTATATTTTACAATATATATCTGCAAGGGAAGGGCAAGAAAGTCAACATCAACATACCAGCAGCATCGTCAGCAAAGTCGACAAAAGTAGTGCCATGGCGAGTCGCGTAGGTCCCGGGAAGCTCAACCATCAGATTCGGCACCGTCAGCAGCTTGTCTTTCTGAATCGAGCGAGCACCGATAATGAGATCGCAGTGCTGGCTGGACGACACCAGGAAGCGCATGTTTCGGAATACCCGGGTGCTCTTTTTGTGGTACCAGGTCAAGTAGATGGCTCCGTCGGGAATGAGCGTGTGGCCTGTGACGCTCGTGCCGCCTTCTTTCTCCGCTGCCGTCAGTTCTGAGAAATTTGCGGGAGAGAACTCGAGCACGTTCTCGACGAAGGTGCGGGATACGATGTTGCCTTGCATGTTGCCGGTGTCGATTGTGCATTTGGCTTCTTTTGGCACTTGGTGTTTTTCGGTGTCTTTTCGGGTTGACAGGACGTAGACTGGAAGTATCCATGGAGAAAATGTCTCGTCCATCTTCTGGCAGACTCGTCAGTTCTTGGGGCACCTAAAATACATGAACCCTATCGGCATACCTCTTGTCTTTGAGGAGCTTCTGTTGGCTCCAACCTTTCTTGGACTATGGGATCCTTTCCGTGCGACGGCTTCAAGCAGAGAAGACCACGCAGATGGTCTCGCCAGGTATAGTTTGGATATTTATAAACGACTTCTCTCGTGAGATTCTCGGGGGTTTCTGCGTGGTCTTCGATAAGATTAAAATCATCTTCGACAAGCGTGACGCGAGAAGTGCTGGACTTCTGGGAAGGGGTGACTGAGGTAGAGCGGCGGTGGCTGTTCGAATCGCCCCCTGAATCGGCAGAAAGAAAGTCGTTGACTGCCATAGCCTTGGATGGTTCGCTTCAGGATGGATACGCTTCTTCACTTGCCACGAAAGGATGAAGTTCAAGGGGATGGCTCCGATTTGACGCTTTTGCCGCTATGGATATTAGGTCCCTTTTATATATCTCTTCTTGTGAAGAGCCTCACCGGAATCTTTCTGACTGGATTACACCGAGAGATTGCGGAGGCGAAGCAACCCAACAAGCATCATGGGGTCCATTCCTCCCGCTTTATGTGCCGAGTTTGTGGAAGGTGCCGATGTTTTCTGATAGTTTTTCTCGGCCATCTGCCAAAAACAGAAAATACGCACGACGCCACTTCTGAGGATTTGTTACCTCCAAGGCGTTTTTAAAGGCTCTTCGGGTCTTCTCCCAGTGGTATTGGCCGGTATTCGGTGAAGGAAACGTGGTGAGTGGATAGGCACGAAAGTTTCATTGGTGCAGGTTGCCACACGTCTGCAAACCGGTGAGCCATGTCCCGAGCCATTGTGACTCAAATGCTAACCTACCTCGTCCCGTAGCGCAGATTATGCCTCGTTCACGGGAGTGTGCTGTGGCCTTGTTATCACGAAGCTAATCGTCATTGCTTACTTGTATATGCCATTTTGCTAGAGAACTAGAGAATGTAGAGTATTCGAGTGATCTTTCGAGTTTCGACGCCATGTTCGACGAAGAATCGGCCAAGTATCGACTCTCAAGGAAAGAATTACACGAAAGTAGATGCAGAAAGCTTTCCCATAGGAGATCAAACCAAAGTGTGAAGACATTTTGACACACATAAGCATAGCTGATGAGGGAACATCTCTGCGGCACGGAAAGTCCGGTGGCATCGAGCTTTCAAATACCTGGAGAGGCTCTGGCTAGGCACCCATCTTGCCAGGCTCTTGATGGTTCCTATCTACAGAGCCTCTCATCGCTGACTCCTTCTACCTCCTGCACTCTCATTGCGTGATCAGGGTTGATCTGACCGAGGGTTGCAATTGATCTGACAGGCATAATATTAAATGCATGCCAGCTCACGCACAGCCTTCGTTTTCGAAAGGGTTGCAATCCTACTTTCCCACTCTCAAATCTCGAACCTCGAGAACCCACTTCTTATGTTCACAGAGCTGTTCTCTAGATCTGAAGTTTTAGGAAATCGACATCGCCATATTACCAGGAGATGGATTCCATTGTCGAACAGCTTGTCCTCCAAATGTTAGAGTTTGATGCTACCCCCCCAGAGAACTTCGCCAAGTGTGGTAGGACAAAGAGCGGGAAAGTCACCCCACGAAAACTCTGCCCCGGGAGAATTCCGATGTATGCTGATACGCGAGACTGGGTCTGATTCGCAAGGACTGCAATCAGCACACCCAGAATTCATATTGCAGGAATTATTTCTCAGCATCGCCATTCTTGGAGGGGCATTTGATTTGGCCTTCATAGGGGGATTACACTTGGTTTCCCAATGCATGACAAATTGGTAGAAAGCATCACGCTTTCTATCTTTCAATGTGCCGCAACGCAAGTTTTGTCATCAAAAGGTTTGCAGCTTTCAAAGGAATCCCGGAATAGAGATGGCTGATCGCCCTATTCAACCTGCCTGTGAGGATGTGTTGACACACGTCAGATTTTCATACACTGGGAGAGCGAGTAAAATCGACTTTTGTATCTTTCATGCAGCCAAATGCCCCAGCGGGCTCCCACACTCTGCATGCAACATCATTTACCCAATGGTTTGTTTAATGTGACAGACAGAGCAATTTAGTGTAGGCAGACTGGAATGCTAAAGAGCCTCTGAGTGCAATTGCAAAGAACTGAGCCTGATGGAGTGCTAGGCTTAAACTCCTATATACTGAGTGTCCAGCTTGGAGGGGTGTACCCTCGGATATTCCGGAAACCTAGTCTCTTCCATGATGCGATGATGCCTTTACCAAAGCTCAACCTTGGAAGTTCTAGTCATCGGGATAGACCCTCGCCAAGTCCCACCAAGTCCACAACTTCAGCGTCCGAGACAATCGTAGCGGAACTGTCTCCAATCACGGCCGCCAATAAGAAGATCAAAGATGATGAGGCCTTTGTGGAGGCATTGGAGAATCCTGAGCAAGTGCCTGGATGGCCCGAGCTTACCAAGCTTATCACTAAACATCCTGATCTCGAGGCTTTTCCACCTTATAGGGACCTACACATCAAAAGTCTGCTTTATTATCAGGCTGAGCTCGATGGGATGAGAACCAGGCTTCGTGATATCGAACTTTTCGATTACAGAAACGGCCAATTTGAACAGGCAAAAGACATCGCGAAGAATGTGGATAAGTTGTTGGACTGTAAAGACAATGACCAGGCCACCGGCGGTCGTTACCAACTGGACTTGGTAACTGACATGCGACGAGTTCTCAAAGAGTACAGTATGTTGCGCGGATTCCAACTGCATTGGTCACTGAACTTACTGTTGCTATAGGTGAAGCTTTACTGTTGTACAAGCAGATTAACGCTCTTCCTCAGGCCGACAAATTCAACGTCAACAGTCTTCGTGTTTGGCTGAGCAGGATTCACGGCGGAAATATGATTGAGGGCTATGGTGCTGGCAGCTGGGGAGATATAACCCAGGTCCTAGATCCTCCAGGGCCACTTCTACGACAATTCCTTCACCTATTACTTAGTATGGTCCCAGAAGCCGTACTAAGTCTTCTCATCCGAATATTCTGCACTTTCTGGAAAAAGAATACACCTCCGGAAGCGGACGAGAACGATAAGAACACCTTAGATCTAGTGGTTCCACGTGAACTCCATAAAGTCGACGGCCTGACACACTGGGTTGCTACCGAAGGTGTTCCATTCTGGGAGAGCGTGAGACAGCGCTGGAAGAAAAAGAAACAAAAGCTGCGAGATAGCTTGCCCACCTGGGCAGAGAAGCGAGCGGACTCAAGCACATCCAACGAGATCAGGAAACAGGGCAGCGAAATACAGCCGACGCTGACCCAGTACACTCAACATAGCATACTCCAATTCACGTCGGTTGTAGCTACAATTGTAGCTTGTCTTCTACCTACCGCCGCTATAGCTGTGCTCTCGAACATACACACTACTGGAAAGATACTAGGGCTTATCGCTGGATTTACTACTGCGTTTGCGCTTGGACTTATGATGCTTACTGATGCTGGAACTTCGAGGGTACAGATCTTTACTGCCACTGCCGCGTGAGTTAATAATTCTCTGTTCCATAATCAATATTGAGCTTGAACACTTTGCTGAACCTAGCCTAGATTCTCTGCTGTATTGGTGGTTTTTGTTCAGAATCAAGGCCAAAACAATCCAACCGGACAATCAGGAAATGGATAACATTTGGATGGAAAGATCAAGGTAAAGCAGTAATTAGTCTAGGATAAATGATTGCCACGAGTTCCTTGCTCTCAACTTGTGTGTGTTCAAGTGCACGTCTTTTCTTCACTCATTCTCACTTTTTCCATTCCGTCTACGAGAATTGATTATTGGACTAGCTGTGGGCTACTTCTACCTTCTGGATGGCCGAAGGCTCTGGAAATCAATGGGCGAGGGCATTTCTTTAGTATTGTTCACCTGTGACGAGAATCAAGGAATGAAATGGGCGGCGAAAGGGGCTTAAGCGAGAGCTCCAGATAGAAATGGTCTCCTGTCTAATCTAAAAATACCTAAATGTTTTTGACAATCAACTTTACAATCTTTTCCAACGCCAACTATTCTATATGCTAGATATTAAGCGAATGGCCGAAGACCATGGAATAAGGGGATCAATCTATGCTGACTCATTGGTCAAAAGAAGTTGATTTTGGCCAGCGGGGGCAATTTATTGGTCAAGTCAGTTCTTGGCGAGCAGACCGGACAGATGATTCTCTCTACCCACACTTCAGCAACCTTGGTCAAGTGATGGCGGAACTTAGTAGCTCTGAGTCATATACTAAGTAAGTAACACGAATTTCAGGCGCTCGGAATTCAGTCGCTCGTTGACAATTCCTTCCGTTCGTCAGCGCGGTCGCCTTCTATTTCATCCAAATACCGTGGCATAGGGTTATGATTTTTACTAATCAGGACCGTCCTTGTTTCGATGTAAGTTGGCAGCTTCAGACGAAAGCGTGAAACTTGCAAGGCTGAGACCAGGGGTCGTACGATAAGTGTCGAATACCGGAGTACTGCCGGGCAAGTTGTGTGGCAGTCGTACTGTATGAAGCGCACAACTTTTATTGAAGTGCGGATTGTAATCTACAATGCTGCCTGGTCATTGATTTCTTTTCAGTCTTCAGCTCCAAAATATTTCCCTCCGTTTTTCGCGTGTGATATCGTCTTTATCCCTTCTGAAGGGGAAGTTGCGATGTCCGAAAGTAGTAATCCGCAAAGCCGAACCCACCCTTGGCAGTCACAGATTTCCCCCGCTTGCACTTGCCGCCTCACCTCGAAACACGTCGCCATCTTGTCTTCAATCTTCTCTGTATCTTGATGGCGTTTGACCCGTCACATCGAACCTGTCAAACAGGCCTGGCAGATCTTGGCTCGGCTCCATCTGATCCACTGCAGATCCACTGGCCCCCACCCATGCAACGGCTCTCGTTCCAGCGCATCGTTGCCCCTTTGGGTGGATCTATTGTTTGTTTGAGGCTATCGTAAATCGCATGATGCGATGAGGCCATCTATAAGATCGCAGTTCAACGTCGTCGCCTCTGGCGCGGTTTAGTTACTCCTTCATTCTTTCTTTTCGCAATTGCCAGCCGGCCTGATTTCCTTCTCATCCAATCTTTTCCTCTCAATTTATATCCAATTCTTGTCGTGCTGTGCACTACTCATATTAAAACTCTATTCAAAATGCCATCCCTCATCCGCCTCCTCTCTCTCGCTCCCGCCCTTCTAGCAGCTGTTCACGCTCAAGGCGTAATTCAAAGTGCCCAAGGCACAAAGGGCTCCCCAGCTTCCTTGCCATTGCAAGTTGACCTCCTCGCCGCCGACGCAAATGTCATAAACCCCAGCGAAATCGCCCAAAACGTCGTCAACGAATGCGGGCGCACCTTACTAGCCGGCAACATTGATATCGGTACCGTTACTGAGGCGCAATTACTCAACAAGACCGTCACTTCTGTTACAAAAGGAGGAAACGTTGATGTGACGATTAATCAGCTTGATGAGAATGGGAAGGGGCCGTATAGTTGTGATATGGATTTGACAAGTAATGCGGATGGGACTAGTGGACAGACGAATTTGACGGTTAAGGAGACGGATGCGGGGGGTGTGACGAAGTTGAGTGTTACGATGCCGAAGGATATGGCTTGTGTTGGAGGTTCGTCACTTGCCCTCCTTTTTATGAATATTACTAACGGAATGCAGCTTCCACAGGCAACGTCTGCACAGTCCGCTGCTTCAACACCGCCGCAAACGGGCCCTTTGGTACATCTCTCCCCTTCCCCCTTCTTCTTCTTGTAACCCACAACTTACAACAATACAGGCGGTTGTTTCGCAGTCCAACAAACAGACGTAACACCCAACGCCAACACGCCCGCCACTATAGCAACGGCCCAAACCCTCGAAGGTGTAAACGCCCAAATCGCCCAAAACCAACTCGATCTCGCTGCCGCCGTGAAGGCTAACAGTGAGGCGACGGAGGGCACGGATCAACAGCAGGGTATTTTTGCTGTCGATGAGATTTTGGGGATTGATAGTACGGCGAGCGCTACTGCGGGTGCGGCGGGGGTGGCGAGTACGAGTGTTGCGGGCGCGAAGGCTACGAATGCCGCAGGAGGGAAGGGGAATGGAAATGGGAGGAAGGGTGCTACGGGTGGGAATGCTAAGGGTGGGAAGAACAATGACAGGAGAGCGAGAGCTAAGAGATCTTTCATCTCTTAAGCATAGTGTATTACGAAGGACTGCCGGATGTTTATAGAAGGAAGATTTATCTCAATCGGTGCACTTGAGTCGCAAACATGTAGCTCCAAAATGAGTACGAATGTACAGAACCACTACTCTAGACCTTCACTCCTCTCAAGCCTCAGCAACAAGAACGCCCCTATACCTCACCGTCCCCTCTTCCAACTTCTTCAACGCTACCTCAATGCCCTCCTCATTCAGAGGAAACTTCTCCGAAACAGGTTTAATCCCATGCAACGCCGCAAACCCCAGCATTTTGTCATAAGCATCATGTCTCCCATTCGTCGAGTACACAACATTAATACTCTTGAACAGAAACGGCATATGTGGCACAGACAATTTACTCTTCATATCTTCCGGGATCTGCAGCGGGAAGACGGTAGCCCGGCCAGCGAGAGCGGGCGTGAAGAGGTCCCAGTCTATATGCGCATTTGTGCAGACAAGAAGTCTATCAATCCCGCGCACCACCTTCAGACTTCCACCTTCTGGAATACTACTCGTCGCAACAAAATGATGGGCTCCCAACGCCAACGAATCCTCCCTCTTGCTCTCCGTTCCAGAAAACGCAGTGACCTCACACCCCATCTTCCTCGCAAACTGCAGAGCAAAGTGTCCGAGGCCGCCGATCCCAACGACGCCGACGTGGTCTGTGGGCTTGAGGTCATAGCCGACAAGTGCATTCCAGACCGTCCAGCCACCGCAGAGAAGCGGCGCCGCGTCCTCGGAGGCCATGCTGGGGGGCACGGCGTAGATGAAGCGGGCGTCCCAGATGGCGCCTGTGGAGAAAGATCCTTGGTCGAGATGGGATTGGCTGTATTGTTGGGGTGCGTTGGTACAAATGGCGATGTAGCCGGATTGGCAGGATGCGCATTCGCCGCAGGAACCATGGACCTATGACGGGGGGTGGTGTTAGCTTGATGTTATGGTCTTGGGGGGAAGAGGGAGGGAAGTTACCCATCCCCATGCTACTCGATCTCCGATTTTGTGGTTCGTGACGTCGGGGCCGATTTGTGTTACGATTCCCACTCCTTCATGGCCCATTCCGATGCCTGCGTGGTGGTAATGGATATCTGTGCCACAGACACCGGAATGCGTAGTTTTGACCAGGACTTGGTGTCCTGTGAGTGCCGGCCGAGTGATGGTTTTGGCTACAACGGGGCCGTTGGGGGTGCCAGTGAAGGTTTTGAATGTGATGGACATTGTAGCTGATTCCCTGTTACCTTTGAGCTTTGAAGGTATGAATTTCTAGGTTAATATGGTAATAGACCAGGTAAATTTGCAATGTTTCGCAAAACTTGAGTAAAGTGAGTTGGTGATAGGAAGCTCTTTGAAAGTTCCAGCACTCTATTATATATTAACCAATACCCGAAACAAAGTATTTCAGAGCTGTCGACAGCTTACAAACAGATACTCCTGACGGCCGAGAACAAAAGCTGTGATCTCAAATCAATTCCGCTGCGAAAGCATATCACCGACATGCCATCACGGTGATATGCCACTGAGCTGCGGTGATTATGCAGCAATATGCTTTCAAACATGCATCAAAAATAGAACAAGGAATACGGGAAATTTCCCAATTGGGAAAACGGACTTCGACCAATCATATACGTACCGTCTTTGCCCCTCACTTTGGGACAGCCTTCAACGCACGACAATGTCAAAGAAAGGCATGGACGCAGAAAATGTAAGATGCGATGCGATGAGATTTAGAATTAAATTTATCCCAAAACCCTTTCAAAACTGAGGCAACGCACTCGTACAATCGACCAACCCCGTCGCCGTCACCCCCAACAGCGCCATCTTCTCCATCCTAGAACATAATAATTAGCAATCACCCTCATTTCTTCCACAACCAGGAAAACTTACGCAGGAACAAAAGCCTCTTCCCAAGCCGTAGTATTCTCCGAAAAAAGCTTAAAACTCGGTCCCGTCTGCGGATGATTCATAATACTAACATCACTCTGAAAGCTAAACGGCGCACTGCCATCTAACGTCTGCTGATAAAACGTGATATCCCATGTCCCAGGCGTAGTATCGAGGGAAGCGCCGGCTTTCGAGGGATCAGTTGTGAATTGGTTTGCGGTGGTGTGGGCGCCGATTAGGGCTGCGAGGTCGATGGCTGAGAAGCCTTTGGCGGAGAAGGTGGTTAGGAGGTGGGAGGCTGAGTCTGTTGCTTCGGGGAGTTCGGAGAGCGCGGGACTACGGAAAGGATGATGGTTAGTGATACTCCCCTAGTTTTTTTTTCTTTCGATTTTTTGGAAAAGGGAAATTGAACATAACATACGCAACAGAAGAATCCTTCCTCCCAACCAAAATCTTCACCAACGGCCCATCCGTACAAGTCTTCACCGCATGCGCCGCCGCAAACTGCACCAAATCCGCATTTCCCACCCCATACTGTTTCACCATGCTAATCAACAAATTCCCTAGATCCAAGATGCCTGAGTTCAACGGATCGTTTAGCTCGCCTGATAGTAAGAGAGAGCCGTCGCATCCGCCGGAACCGGGAAAGCAGTCGTGGAATGCGGCTCGGATGGCTGCGCGGGCGAGGGGCTCGCAGCCTTTGCCTGAGGCGAATTGGCCGCTTAGGTCGTTGGAAATGTTGGTCCAAACGGAGGGGCAGGTGGCTTGGCGGTCTTGGAGGGTGGATGCGTGGATGAGGGGGAGGGAGAGAGAGGAGAGGAGGAAGGGGGATTTGAGATGCATTTTGGAGGTTGAAGATGAATGGACAGAGGAAGTAAATACTCTTAAATTGTGACCAAAAGTGAGTGAGAGGCGATTCATCTGGGTATTAACCAATTCTTATATCCCAATATCAAGTCACATTAAATCCAGGGTCCACTACCATGGCTAACTCGAATGGCAGGGCTAGGATTCTCATCCGAACTTTCCAGTAGGCACCAGGCCCTTCTCGCTCCTGTTCGTCTGAAGAATTAGGAACAATCAACACTTGATAGGTCAAAGCCCTGCTAATCTCATCCCAGTACCGCGTGGTCAACAGGGAAAACGAAAATGCAGGAACAACGCTCACCGTGGGCGTTTATGCGGGGTCCGAATACAGTAAGTGGCGCTGCCCTCGCCAGAATAAACTTCGCGAGCCAATTACACACAAAACCAACAACATTAAACATGAATAAACCCCAACATCAAAGCGAAAAGAAAACCTCATAGAAACTTTTTTCCACTTCCAACCCTCAAAGAAAAAGTACCTTACCAAAAAAAATTAACGCCACAACGTTTCCTACAACCTCAATCCTACCATCTGATTACGGTCAGAATCCTCCTCGCGAAAAAAAAAGGTTCATGCACTCGTCTGTACGATTCCGGCGAGACGAGTGCTGACAGATGACTAATTCGTGTAACCCTTCTAGGCACTTTGCCTTAGCCAAGAAAGGCGGCACGGAAGTCTAGATCAGCGGCGTTCATCCGATGTTTCATCGTCAGGTCAGCACTGGAATTTATGTTAGACATTCGCACTGATTTGACTCAACTCACTATCGTCTCTTCAATAGAGAGAAATCCTAGGAAAAATTAATGCGGTAGAGATAGGATCCGCCCGATGCCTGGAGTTCATGAATATATATTATGTACTAACATAAAAATTTACACCTAGCGCCTTGCGTTATGATATCTTTCTCCCAAAAAGAGCATCCTACACAATGTTGAGTTCTCTCCTATCAATATGACCGTATCCGGGCGGAAAATTCCCTACCGTATTCACTTCACCGCTTCCTCGCCTCCAATAACATCGTCAATGCTCACCCCACTGGCTCCTCACTCATTAGTCATACCGCATAACAAATCACCCATCCCATTTCCGGCCCGATTCAAGAATACACAACCGGTGTGGAAACTTTCTTCGCATCGCCGTGCGGTTTCTCCAAGATCTGCTCCTCGTACTGCTCTACCACCTCGGGCTTGACTTCCTCCTCGAACACATCAACATTGGTGCTGGCGAATTTTCGAGCGCTGACGTTGCGTTCGAACAGGAGATCCAACTCGGCGAATGACCGACCGGAAGGCTCGGGAACACGGAAATAGGTGTATATGATGCATAAGAAGCAGATGCCAGCCTAAGTCGGGAATGTTAATACGGAGGAGGAAACCAAAAATTTGGGATGAAGGTTAAAACCTACCCAAAAGAAACCTGCATAGTTCTGCCAATCCCAGGCCCCAGGATTCAACATGTATGGCGTAAGTACCGAGCATATGATGCCAACGACATTACTACGAGCAAGTTATCAGCAGCATTCAACCCGGACACCAACATGGGACGCACTAAAGGTTTCGTCCCAGCACGACGGTTTTGATTTGCAATCGTCGCGTGGACAATTCGGCGACCAGAGAATAACACACAGTGCCAACAGTCAATTGATAGCACAATGCCCAAACCAACATGATGGCGCCAGTGGCGAGAGATCCTTGTTGTCTGTGCTCCGCAGGGACGAGGCCAAGGAAACCAAGCACGAAAAGCATGCAGCAGAGGCCGCAAAGACCATACAGGTAGAGCGCTCTGAGCTTTTGTTAGGAAGAAACGATCAGAATAGGAGCCTACAACTTGCCTTCGACCGATGCCGAGACTCATCAAAAACCACGCACCAAAAACACCAACACAATTGATACTATACTGGCCTAGCGCAAAATCATATGCTTTGGAGCTTTCGAGACCAGCTTGTTCCAAGAAGTAGCTAATTAACAAGGTGGGTCAACGGAAGCAGTCTACTTTGATCGAGGGGGCCCTACGTGGAATATCCCGAGAAAGAGTTTCCACTCAGGTTTTGAATAGCCCACACCATGCAGATAATCTATAGAAGTGCGTAGTCAGCTTCCCGAGCACCACAAAATACTTCAAAGGGATTTACTCACCTCAGTTCGACGCAGATCAGTTCCTTTGAAGCAGTCCAAATAGCTTGCTCCTTTCGTGATCTAAGAGAGTCCCATTAGCACGACGAACTTCAATTGCGATATCTATTTCAAACCTTTTCCTCAAGAGCAGTGGTGTGGACCATCATAGCAATAGTCTCGTCCGCGTTGAAATTCGTCTCTTTGTTCAAGCTTGTCAGGCGCAGAAGTGACTTTTTGGCCTGTTCGATTCTGCCTTTCCGGACCAACCACCACGGAGATTCAGGAGCAAGAGCGATGCCTACGAGAAGGGGAACCGGCCACATCCATTGGAGAGCATAGGGTATCCTTGATTTAGATCAGTTCCTGAACTAGTACAGTGTCGCTCGACTTACCGATATGCCCATTCGTCTTTGCGAGGCAACATGCTCTTGATGACGCCAATTCCGATGACTTGGCCGAGGCCCCAGCAGAAGTTGACATAAGTTGTCAAGTATCCACGCAGCGCGACCGGGCAAACCTCGGAGGCATAAGTTATGGTTACTGCGATCAAATATCAGCATCTCAACGGAAATCTCGTGGCTGATGTCCCATCTCACGTGTTTGAAATACTCCCCACGGCTAATAAATGGTTAGTGAACACGACCTCGCAGAGCATGGTGGTGGTCTTACAATTCCACAAAGAATTTCGGCGACTTGCAGATCGATGACATTCTTGGCAGTGAAAAAAATCGCCGTGAATGCGATGATCAGGGTGAGGCAAGTCATGACGGTGTAGCGATACCCAAATCGCTCAGAAACGAATCCATTGATGAAGAGACCAATAATTTCTCCGACGTTGGCACCCTATGAAGCACGTGAGTACAAGATCAAAATTTTGTTACTGGAACTCCAATTCGCACATACATTGCTGAGACCAGCCTGCCACGGAGCAGGTACTTGATAAGTGCCGTCTGGTAGCTGTTCTCCATACTTCTTGTTGAACTGAGGAAAGGCGTCTTGATTGGGAAGGTCACACTGTCAGTTTAGAACCCCGAAAAATCAACAACTTCACACTCACAAAAGTTATTTAGTAGGCAAACATCGTAACCCTCCATGCAAATACACGTCGATATGAGAATGCTCCAGGCAACTGCTTTGGGATACAGTTTGATGCCCTGCAGCAAACTCATCGAGTGCTCACTATCCGTAGCTGTCTTGGCATTTCTAATGACCTCGTTCATGGACTTGGTGTGCTGGAGGCGGTCGCCGGTAGGAAAATGGAGCGGGCCATCCTGAGGGTCGATCTGATCATTCTCTCTTGAGGTAGCCATGCCTATCGCCAGTGTACCCGGAGCGGAAAACGTGGTGTTGATGTTCACGCGGATGCTGGCAGACGAAAACCGCTGTGTTTTAATATTCTTCACGACTAGTCAGATAATGCGGGGAGCCAGGATAGCCGGGCTCCACACGGTGGCACCGATGTTGTAGATTGAGGCCGAGATCCTGGCCCTATCCAATGAAGTCGAGTCTGCTTGCAGGGACAGCCGTAGTGCCCATTCAATTGGAACGAGTTGCTGGTAAAGGACTGGTCGGCGTATGGCGGGGAAACTACAAACCTTTCGACGGGGCCAACTAGCCCGAGTCCAGGGGTTCCTCGTGCCTTCCTATTGCAACTGTCACGCGACAAACTTTCGCTGGCAGATCGTACGAGGAAACCATGACTGCCTCAAGATATTTATAAAGTGAAAACGCGCGCTGGTTTTGTGAATTGGTGAAGTGTTGCTGGAAACTTGAGGGCTTTCATGCACGAATTCGCCACCCAATCTCGCCTATCCACAAGCATAGCGGGGTCATCTCGCACGAAGGCCGAACTTTTTTTTTTTCATCTCATGCTCGACCTCCACGGCTCTTGCCTTTGGAACTTTCCTTTAGATCGATTTGTATCCATGGTTGTGGAAGGAACCCCAACTCTGCATACTGGGGAAGTTTCCCCGCAAACAGCTGGAGCTTTCGGCACTGGCAAAAAAAGGCCCCAAAATATGCCGTCGGCAATCACCGATGCGCCAGTCGTGTCGTACAGCCCGTACGAGTACAGTGTATTTGACGTTGGACAAGCAGTCAAGTGATCGGAATCGCGTTGATTAGGTTAAGCTTTCTCGTGTGAGATGTAGCTTGGCTGGAGCTTGCCTTGCCAAGTGCAAAGTCGAGCCCTTGCAAAACCTGAAATTGTCGCTACTTTGGGACAGAGACATAGAAAGTTCTGGAGTTGGACGAAAATTGCCAGAAAAGCCAGTCGCGACCTCATTGGCGGTCAGTGGCCGTCGTGCCTCGAAATATGTACCCTCCCGTGAGTCCTTGAATTACAGGGTGGCAGATTCAAACGGCGATGATGTGCCAGACCGAGGGCAAGCTTCAAATTCCACAAGTTTTGGCAATATTTTGCGCCTTATTATTACTGTTGGCCTAGTATTTGGTACTGTATTTCGAATGCTGACGATTATAAATGGTTGCTGGAATTGTTTTGGGCTTCCCGGCGAGTCTTTGAGTTGTGGAAAAGCCTGTATTGTGATGCCAACCAACAGGCCATGCCAAAGACCTGCTGCTGCCTGCAACAACGTTGTTGCTGCTGCGCTGAGTCTTCACCGGCAGGCTGCTGGACTGCCTCAACCCAATCATCCCGCGTTTGCTAGTTTACTTTCATTGGATATTCTTGTCGTTCTTTGAGCACCGAGCCGCCGAGAAGCGCAAGCCTGCCTCAAGTGCAGCAGTAGGCTTTATGAGAGGCTTCCAGAGTTGACCAGGCTTTCTTATTTGCTGTTTCTGCCGTTATTAAAAGCTCCGTTACTTTCCATCCCACGGTTTTCTTGATGCAATCTTAGATCACCACCACCATTGCTTGCTGAAGACTAATAACATACGGCGTCGATCAACCCAAGCAAGGAACACCGAATACGTAACAGAATGCCGTCAGTGCTTTACAAACTCCCTTTTTGTGGAATTAATACTGACTTCAAAACGCTATAGCCCAAAGCCCTGCTTCCAATTCCAGCAACGCGGTCATTGTCGCTACGGTGCGAGATGCAAATTCAGCCATGAATCCCCTAGCGCAGATCAACAGCCACCAGAAGAGACTGAAACCGAGAAAAATTGTGGACAATGGTCCTATATGATCCCAAGGCCCAATGCGCGATTCACCGGTCCTGTCGATACTGCTGCGTTCACGACGGGCTGGGACCTCATTGAGAGTGGCAATGCAGGAGCGCGGCACCACATCATCACGAAACTCAGTTCAGAGACGGGCCTCGCGATTATTAAAACCCTCACAGACACCATGGATGGGAGTCAAACTGAGGGAAAGGGCGCCTCGATATTCAAACACAGGGCATTTCCGTTCTTCAGAATCATCTCTCACCCAGATGTGAGTGTCGTCGCTCATATTGGAATCACCCATGGACAATATCTACACTTTTCTCTATGGATCAGGGGGTCGGCGTGGCATCAGTGTATTTCGGGTAAGTCTGGCAATGTGCCGTTTCGTTATGTGTATTTAGGAGCCGAGCTCTTGAGTTTGTCTTCGGAGCTGTTTCTAGTACCCCGCTCCTCCGCGTCACAAATTCTCCCAAAGCCACATACTAACTTCAAGTAAAGTTCGTAGCAACTGCCTTAAGTGATATGATCATGAGGAATCCGCCAGAAGAAGAAGGGCTTTCTCTCGCTGCTGTAACGTCAAGTCTTGCAGTCCTCGATCGGCTTATTGACATAAACCAAACTGCCCACATCAACGAGGGGTTCACTACAATTGTAGAAACAATATCTGCCTGCATCCCGGAGGGATTGATTGCACCGAACACACAATAGTGCATCACTCAAATTAGACGCCGCCTCAATATCGGTTCGTCATTGCCGTCCGTCTCAACCCAATGAATTCCGCAGAACCACCCCCGTGCGACTTTCGACTTTGGTCAAGATATACATGGCATCCTCTCTGCGCAGGGAGCTCGACACTACAATGACCATGCAAGCATTGGCGAGATCCAGGTCCCCCCTACGACACAAGAGATTGCATCTCATCGACAAGAATATCTTCCATCGATCGATCCCACACAAAATCACCTGCCAGGTCTCCCAGGTCTGCTAGACAGGCAATTTCAGCTCTTACGCGAAGACACAGTTGGCCAATTACGAGATGTTGCACATGAAGAAGTTTTGAGGCTAGGCAACCCAAACGCTAGTATGAAACCAGCAAAGGGGCGGCAAGGAGTTCGGAAACTCGTCTATCAGAGCGTCTAATTTACTAGGCTGTGCATAGATCGCACGAAAGGTGTACAAGTCGTGGCAGAATTTGATCAACCTACCCAGACCAAGAACAAATCAAGCAAGTATAGAGAGGAATGGTGGAGGGCGAGTAAACTTCTGCAAGTCGATTCGCTCGTCGCCTTCGTCTCTTTAAATGGCACAATCATATTCTTCACTGCCTGCGATCCGTCACCAGCGCGAAAAGCCTCTAACTTCAACGGTCGAGACGAAATACCCAGTCTGTTTAGAGATTCAAAGCGAGCGTCTCTGCTTTTGGGATTTGCCGAATATCACCATGATATTATCACATGGATCGGTACCTATATACATGCCAAGAGCACGGCTCGACAATCGCTCGTGGAATTCCCTGGGGTTCTTCTCCCTTCTTTCCAGCCAACGTTGCAAGCGCTCCAGAAGATGAGCAAGACTCTGGACCTCCCATTTGCGGATATCATCGTCCCCGATTCGTGCGCGCGGTGAATCTCCCTAATCGATCTCGACTTTCCGAATTATCCCGCTTGCGGACCGAGCTTTCTGGATTATACTGGCGAGAATATGTTTCAAGGGCTAGAGGATTGGGCACATGAAAAGGCAGAGTTGCATGAGTCTAGCATTGATGTGTCGGATGGCAACGGACTTCGATGATATGCTTGTAAAGATCCATGACATACCTCAATTGAAATTGGCATTGAACATCCTCTGGCGCTTGTGCCTCATGGCATCTCAGCTAGGGTCACCGTCATTTCTTTAGTTCGCAGCAATGACGAGCGAAATTATGGATTCCTGAAGACATCGAATTGCATCAATGTGCTGCTTAGTCGTGCCCGGCACGGAATGTATATCATCGGTAATTCAGAAACCTCGAGGCCAAGACCAATGTGGGCTGAAGTTCTGTTTCTTCTGGAACGATCGGGCAATATTGGTGCAAGTCTTGCGCTGTGCTGTCCTCGGCACAAAGAAACTCCCATCGAAGTCTCTACACCGGACGACTTCGCCAGGCTTACTCTTGAAGGCGGTTGCGCAAAGAGATGCACCTCAAGACTATTGTGTCGTCAGTGGTCACTCCTGCCCCAATATTTGTCATTCGACCTCTTTGCATAATGCAGTTCGCTGTCTAGAATGCTGCCAAGGAACAAAGAAGGGCTGCGAAGTGCTTGAGACCATGCGGAGACCTTGCAACCCGCAGTGCCAGGTTTGGATGTCCAACATTCCTCTTCCATGCGAACAGATTACAGAAAAGCTTCCTTTCCCTGAAAATTGTCCGCAGTTGCAATCGGAAGAGCGTTCAAGAGTGTCGTTTTTTGCCCCCTTGCCAGGTCAGGTGCTGAAGGATCTAGATCGTCCTGGTGTCCCTTTGCGTCCGACTCCTCTTGCTCACGATCTCCTACGACAATCTCGAATGAATCCGCCGGCCGCCTTTTGATTTTTTGCATTTTATCCTAGATATGGCGCAATGACAGCAATATCTTCACTCCCGTAAGTTCCCTTCTGACAAGGTGCGAGACAAGAGCGGCGTCGCAGCGAACATATCGACTTCGAATGTGTTGGTTCTGGACATCAAGACAGATTGAGCAGGCCGATTCGCATATGGCTAGGAGTCAACCCTGGAGGCAGTACGCATCGGTCTTGGTCTTCAATGCTCAATACGGAGAATTTGAGAGGGTAGCATTTGAAATATCCACTACCTTCCATCCAAGTATGACAACTAATAGAGATCAAATAACATTGCACGCCCCAAGCTTTTGCCCCGCAATATGGGCAGCTTTGGCAGTTGAAGTAACTTCTGTGCCGTTTCCAGTGGCAAGATTGTATCAAGCTCAGATGGATCATTTTGTCTTGTGAATGCGTCGCGGATCGAGGCATGATCTGACCGAACTGGATCCCTTCTAGTAATACCCTCTCCTTCTCTCAAAACACCAGTAGCAATGTACCTCTGCGAAAGATGGCTCAGCCATCTAGGGTCAAGAGGTGTGCGTCCATCGCCAAGGTCCATCCATTTCGTAATAATGGCCGCAACACCGAGCGAATTACACTCCACGAGGCTAAAATCGTACTCTGTGGGGCATACGGTACAATGTACGACTTCTGACCTCCTGACACATCGCTCAAAAGCGTGTTGGTGGTTAATAGTACATTCTGAGATATCTGGGAAGTTTGCATTGGCACCATGAGCCGTAAGCCTAATATGACGACATATGTGGAAGGAGCAGCGATCCAAATTACGAATCGTCAGACCAGGTGGTATCAGAATAACGCGCTGTGAGCGGAATAGTAGACCGCTGTCGACGATCCTGGCCTCTGCCTTGAACTCAGACGGAAACTTGCCCATAATCCTGCAAACTTTAGACTCGCGGCATAGAGAATCCAGCCAAATTTTGTAGTCAAGCCCCAGTCTATACTGCTTCATAGCCATCTGAAAAGTTCTGAATTGGAAGTCCTTGTGGATGTATTTTGAAACTCCGCCGACCACCTCAGCTTTATAACATGCCGTCACGTCGTACTGGTGTAGAGGACGAGTGGGCAAATGGTCAGAGTATCGTATTTCGCACTGATGAAGGACTCGACAGTGGTAGCATGGTATGTAGTTTGGTGGTAGATCTTTCGCTAATTGTGATAGAAAATCGACGTGCTGTTCATGTTGGCCTTCTGCTCGCAAATGGTTCCATTGACGTGTCCCTAGAGTGACGTATGCGGCATGGCAACTTAAGGCGAACAAAATGAGTGACGAAAGTGGCAGGAATTCGGCGATGTATATTATAAGTTCCGGTGGGAGACTTTCCAGAATGTTGAGAGGTTTCGCTTCAGATGTTTTCTCAAGAACACGAACCTCTTTCAAGACGTCTTTCCCACGTGATTTTAATGCCTGCGTGCTCTTTTTGCGGTTCGTCCGTGGGAAGTTTGTAAAAAGCTCGAGAAATTTTGTAAAAGCCATGATAGCAGAAGCTCACAAATGAAGTGGCGATGATCATTTATCTTGAGCTGAGCTAAGTGACCGGGTTATTGGGGTAGACATGGAATTGTGAATTTATGAAGGTCTGAAAGTACTCATGCTGGAGGAATACAAGTATCGAAATTACTATACAGCCGTGTGCGTCAGTATTTAAGGTAGTGCCATCTCGCTTACTGTACTTGTGTGTCGTTAGCGAGCCCAGCAAAAACAACCCCCAGAAATATGAGAAGACCCAAAATCGTATTTATTTATAATATCTCTAATATCAACCCAATCTTAATCCTTCCCATTAATCTGAGGTACGGAGGTAATGTTCTTTCGAAGAGATAATACTAAAAGGGGAATTCCTTAGAACAGGGATGGTACAGGCGTCTCGCGCTACTTCATAAAAGGTAAAACTGTGGAAAATGTCTTGTCGAATACCTGGGTATTAGAAAAAGAGGTTGGGGAATCATGTCTCCTGCTTGACTGTAGTCGGATAGCGAAATTGTTGGAAATAAATAATAATGGGATACACCTCAAGTAAAAAACACGCCTGTTCCCCGTCTCATTCTGGGAATCTCGCGGTGAATTCACTCAAGAGCTCCTCTCTGGCTTGTGTTGCTCTAGCAGAGCCTGGAGCCGAGCTAACCGAGCTTTTGGGAGAGGCTAGAAATCATCTCCAACACGCACGCGAAGTATGTGGGAGAAATCTTGGTCACACTGCCGGCATGGAAGAGGAAATCAGTGAAATGGAGAAGATGTTGCGGGAGTCCACTTTCTACTTGCCTGTGAGCAATGAGGAGAAAGCTGCTGTTTGTGCTGCAATAGCTAGAAGCTTCAGCGGTACTGGGCATTGGTATTACTGTGAGAACGGCCATCCACTCACGATTGGAGAGTGTGGTACGCCGACGGAAACAGCACATTGCCCTCAGTGTGGTTCGCCTGTTGGAGGGGAGGGTCACCAGGCCGTCAGCGGGGTCACACGTGCGACGGATTTGGAGCGCCAATTTGGAGGACTTGGGATTTGACGGGATCTGGAGAAATTCGATTCAATCTTTGTAAACTAACGGAACTCTATATTCTTTCAAAATTTGCGAGACATTGATATTGGTTGTACTGTTAGGAAACAGCGAACTTTACTTAAAACACATGTTGAGGATATACACCTTAAGCAGAAGACACCCCATTTTCCGCGTCTCGTCGTGGGAAAAGTGCTTCGAATTCTCTGAAGACCTCCTCTCTAGCTTGTGTTGCTCCATTCAAGACATCGGACATTAGTTCAGCCAAGTTGCCCTCACCAGAAGATAAAGCCTCGTCGCTTCTCACGAGCTCCAAGTCGTGCTCAATGTCCGCGGAACATTGGTCTAACACTTCTTGGAGCTTTCCCTTCGTACTTTGTAGCAACGAATCAATGTCCTGGATACACTCTTCTCGGATATATTTGAAAAGCTTTTGAACCGTACGATTCCCCTCGATTCGCGTATTCAGAGACTTGATGCGCCTCTTCGTAACCCCATTTCCTGAATCGACCTCTTGGTACATTGGACGCAAATGCTGCCTGACATAGGAATCGCCATGAGTCTTGAATAGGTTATGAAATATAGTCCTAATTGGAGAAAATTTAGGCCTCCTGCCAATCTTCTCGAGAGCTTAAGCGGGTCGACTTACTGAAGTTCGTCAAAGAACCAAGCGGTAATATTGTCAATGTCGTACTTTAGGTTCCGGCTGCGTCTGTCGAAGGTCTGTCTGAAATGATTCATTCCCTCAAATCCTAAATTATGTTAGCTACCGGTATTGGACGGTGTCTTTGGTCTCTATCAAACCTTCTAGTCTCTCGGGAAATTCTAGTAGTGCTTGCTGCGTCGAAGACCCTAAACTCTGGAAAGCAGTAGTGCATTCCGCTTGGAAGTCTAAATCGTGCGGCTCGATATCGTGAACCATCAGCTTGATGAGTTCCTTGTTCCAGTCAAGATATTCTTGTAGTTTTGTACCATAAGCGCCTTCTTGTCGCCAGAACGCATTAAAAGTTTCTGTCATTGTGTCAACATGGGACTCTAACCAAATGTATAAGAGCACCTCGTACGAAAAGACCACTTCGGGTGTTAGTGACGGCTTCCTCGAAACATGATTTTCGATCACTTACACGCTGCCATTTCAAAACTTCAGCAAGTGCTGCAGTTTCCCATCTGTTCAAACCTTGGCCTGATTTAGAATCAGCTTTCCTATACTACAATAAATTGGTAGGAGATCCTGACGAAGAGGTTGACGCAGTACTTGAATTTTTGCATCGTTCAGGTCGTCGTAACACTTTGCGATGGTTGTATCGAACGTCTACACAATGGAGTGAGTACTTTTGAAAATTTACGCATATTGGTTCTCGTACTCTTTTTACCTCTGCCTGCAGGTCTTGCAATAACTGCGAGGCCGCGGGCTGGTTCCTAGCCAGATCTGCGCCGCTTGCATCAAGCCACAGTCTGAAATTCTCAAGTAATGTCGCTAACCTTGTCTTGAGAAAGTGTCTAGTTTCTTCAGTTCGAGAGACCGTGGGAAGATTCCCAATAAATCTTCGTAGGCAAGGGATATTCGAGCTTTTTCGCATTGTCTGGGCAGCTTCTGTGAGGCGGGGCAAATTCTCGTCATTATCACTTTCGAGCTCAACCGCGTCATGATAGAGGGTATTGGAAACACAGTATATGTTGATCTTCCGTTCCTTGTCCTGGATTGAGTAATGTTCTCTGAAGCGCCTCGTGACCCATTCGTTACGAGCCGAAATGAACAATGCCTCTCGCCTGCTGACAGTCAGTAAATAGTTGCTATGAAGCAACGGAATGGCCGGTGGCTCGGTGGAGGGTCATAATACTTGGCTCTGAGGTACGTTAAAGAAGCCACATTTTGCTCTCGACGTATCCGTCGTTTGAGTATTTCCATAGCTTCAGGGTTGAACTCGGCTGTATGGTCAACGACTCCTAAGATTTCGTGGTCTTGTCCCCGAGCCTTGAGTCTCAAATGTCAGCGGTCTTATAAGCAAGCTAGGAATTTGCCCCGTAACATACTTCTGATTTGGTGCAAACTATCGAAACTCCTTGAGATTGTTTGAGGCCGCTGAAATTGTGTCCCAATTGTCGAATGACTAGGTCATTGACGCCTGTATTTGTCACCGCGCGAATAAGATCGGCGACTACAACCACTTGATTGCATTGGTACAACCTGTTTTCGGTGATCCTGACTCGCGCAGAGTTGATATCACGAAAACCTTACAGGAACTTGTTAGTTTGCGGGCGAATATTCATATTATCCTAACGCGCTCACCGGGAAGGTCGACCAGTACGACGCCAGTTCGTAGTACTTCAGCGTCGAGATAAATACTAAATTTTGATGTCAGTTAGGTTGCAAAAAGAAAGCTTAGGGACTGACCGGGTCACTTTGATGAAAGGCCACATCCATTCTGCTAGCAAATCTCTCAAAGCAGAAGCACATGCGTCCTCGTCCTCGGCTGTCCGTACAGCAACACCTGTATCAAATTCGGCAGGCCAAGGTATCTGATTTTTCCAATCAAAGACTATCTCTATCAGGTCATCAGTTGAGAGATCTGCATCCTGGAATAGTTGCTGCGTCAAATCGTTTTGATCATGAAACACAGCTTTGAGGGTATCCCAAGCTTCGTCTGCTTTCTGTCGAAGGGTTTCCACTTCTCCGCCTTCGGACCCTCTGTTATCTTCCAAATCTCGAAGATGGTATTGTCTGTAGTCTATAACGCTTTGTCGAAGTAGTTCGCTCATATCTTGGTTTCCCATGCGTTCGATCTCGAGAGTATACGTAGCATTATCATGGTCTCGCTTCATGCGAAATTCGGTCACAATCGAGGTACCGAATTCCCCAGTACCAGCCTGAATATATCAGAATGCGATCATAGAGCAGTAGGAGGAGGACTACTTACAGTCTTCGCGAGCCTCTCTTTGTCAAGTAAGGAGTTGATCAGACTGCTTTTTCCTATGGAATGATCAGAGCCGTATCCAAACGTCATAGGTAGATTGTACTAACCAACGCCAGTGTCACCTACAAAACCAATAGTGACCTCAACAGGAGGTTGATAGTTCCTAAGATCCTCGGCAAGCGATAACAGCCCATGAAGGTGCGATTCTTCATCGTCTGCCAAAGAGCTTTGCCTCAGGATATCGGCAAGTGATTCACTGATATCTTTGCCTTTCTCTAGAGCTGCTTGGATGCGCCCTTCCGTCTCAATACCTTCGGAAGGGATGTGAGGGGCCGTTCTCACGGGTATGGGCCTGTCCGGTGGTGGCCTTGATGGCTCAGCTGCCCCAGAATGCCGTGTCATGTTTCTCGGGATGTCCTCGAAGCTAAAAATGCAGTATTGAAACTTTGAATATTAGGATAGAGAATGTACGTGAGAAGAGAAACGGTATTGTCTTTCCTAAGATCTTAAGACTACCTGCCATTTCTTCAGCCAGCGAGGCTGTGCTCCTCATGGCGGATTGTCTTGTCTGCAAGGTTGCCTAGACCCAGAATCCTAATTGTTGGTCCAGCAAATATTGGGTGCAACCAACATGTTCCACTATTTCGGTGGCTGCGGCCGACTGGGGTTCGGAGACGATAGCTGTTACAAGGCCGGCCTTGCGCGGGGTTGCCGAACCAAATGTGTCCATACTCGCATAAGGCCGATTCTTGAGCCCATTCAACCAATAACTATTAATCTTAAGCGCTTGGACAAGTTTCTGGGAACTCTACTGGATCATCTCGCGAATGATTCTCCTAGGCTGTGGATTCCTTCTTTTGAATAGTCACATGCTTCGATTTCTTCTCAGTTACTGCGCACCCAGTCTATCTTGAGTTTCCCCAGCCCCTCTTTATCTCCCCCCACCCCTGCGTGCTTCCTCCTCCAGGGCCGGCAATCCAGTCATAGTTTTTAATGTCCTTGATCAGGATATTTTTAGTTTTCACATCAACCCATAGAAAGCTATGAAGTACTCTCCTGGTGGACAGAAAAACCGGCAGTAATTTGAATGTGCCCCGCCGAGTGGAACACTAAAAGTTTGCAATAATTAGAGGCAACTTCTTGTGTCCATTACGAGATACCTTCAGTGTTTGTTCAATATCAGCGGCACGCCTTGTCTTTAAAATCTGTGTGATATCATATATAGACGCGCCCCCTTCGTCGATTCCTTGGAGCGGTCCGCGAAGTAGGTCCTCAAGATGGTCAGTAGCAGGAGGATGGAGGTTCATCGTGGAAGAGCCATCACATTCAACAGCTGATAACGGTTTATCGGGAATAATAACCAGTAGATTAATGATAGAAGGACGCATGTGGTCGTGCAGCGACGACTTTGATTTCTGATGAGAACCTGGAAGGAGTATAACGTTGCATTGTACCACGGGAAGCTGCATGTAGAATCGGCCCGACTTCTTCCAAGTTCTTTGTCGGCTTTGGGTTCACCAGCCATCCGTTTTTGAATTTTCTTCCGGGTCGGCACTATCACAAAGACATCCTGCCTCGAGCTTTGGACCTAATTCCGTTTGATGGAGTCCGCAGATTGGGAGCCTTGTAGCAATACGTGGGATAGAAGTTTACTGGAAATTTTCCCGTTCCAGCTACATGCTAGATTCTATGTAAACTCTTCTTCCTCACCATCACCCATAATCACCGTCATTCTCCGAGACTTGAACGTAGAAGCCATATTGATAAAGGTCGCCGTCGTTCAGTCAGACTCTGGAACTACACCTCTAATCCGGCGAGGATGTCTAGAATCTAATGAGCCTCGGAGTCCAAGCTCCTGACTTCCACCGCAGACTTCCACCGCAGGACAGCTTCTTTCAAGGTGCCCAGATTGGTCAGGGAAGCCCGGGAAGGCACAGAAAAGACAGCGAGGGTCTTGGTCTTGGCAAGGGATATGGACTTAATAGGAAATCCGTCGAAGAAAACCCACCGATGGTGAAATCAGTAATCATTTAGCTCTTTGCAAACATAAGCAGAGGTGATTTACTGGAATCATTTAGAAAAGGCCCTCGCTTAATTTGGCGCCGAGGCCAGCCCCGAAGGAACACAATCGACTTGGGGACGCACGCGTATAGGTACCTATTCTGGGAGCTTTTATATCAAATCAGCATTCACCAGATGTATGGATGCAGAGATATCGTAATGCAAACTTCTCTGACGTTTCGCAGCTCCTTCCCCACATACGATTTACGCCTCATTGATATCTCATCCCCACTCTTCTCAAACAATTTAGGGTCAAGCTGCCGTCCCCCCCCCCCCCCCCCCCTTCTTTCTTTTTATTTT